>Ga0181521_10002785_pt1 | contig 20893 bp, 28 predicted proteins | sample PEATcosm2014_Bin_32_FD_119764 | JGI IMG/M metagenome (GOLD analysis project Ga0181521, IMG submission 119764) | Peatland microbial communities from MTU Mesocosm Facility, Houghton, MI, USA - PEATcosm2014_Bin02_60_metaG | ecosystem: Environmental > Terrestrial > Soil > Wetlands > Peat | place...
CTAGAACTTTTTTCATGTGTGATCTCCGTGGAACTTGAAGTCCAACGCCAGACTATTTGGTGCCGGTGGTGCTGGTGGTGTCGGTCGACTTGGTCTTCTTGGCTTTCTTCGCCTTCTTGGTCTTGGTGGTATCGGTGGTGTCCTGTGCGAACGAGAACGAAACTGTGCCCAGAGCGATGCCGAGGCCGAGCGCGAATACGAGAATTCTTTTCATTGCTGTTTGATCTCCTGCCAGTAAGTTTTCGTTGAAATCTTAAAAATGGGATTCCTCAAGAATCATAGCGGAGGCCGCATGAAGCACCCCTTAATATGTGATTAAAGTCACTTAATCAAACCGGTTCGGCAAACCTGCATAATAGAATCAATGACTTACGAATCGTTAAGGCGGGGGGCATGCTAGTCTTCGGGTCAGGATGAAGAAATCGGGCCTCGCCAAAGACATCGGGAAGCAGCACGGAGTGGAGCCGGGAGACGCGGCGGATCAAATGGATCGCGCAGTCAACAAGATCGTCCGGGCTCTGCGCCAGGGGAAAGCGGCGCGCCTGCCGGGTCTGGGAACGCTGAAGCCGGGTAAACAGTGGACCTTCCACCCGGAAAAAAATGACAAGTGAAGAGTTGTCGCAGGCCATCGAGCGGGCTCTGCTGCGATCGCCTTCCGTCGAGGTCGACGGGCTGGGCATTTTTGTCCGCGACAGCGAGGGCGCGATTTCCTTCCGGGACGCCAATCGCCCGCGCATTTTCATCGCCTACGCCGTCGAAGACGCCGCTCTAGCCGACCGGCTGTATGCGTCCTTCGAGGCGCGCGGATTCGCGCCCTGGCTGGATCGCCGCAAGCTGCTCCCGGGTCAGAACTGGCCTCGCCGCATCGAGGAAGCCATCGCCAACTCCGATTTCTTCATCGCCTGCTTTTCGGCCAGGTCGGTCAACAAGCGCGGTGGATTCCAGGCGGAGATCCGTTATGCGCTGGACTGCGCGCGGCACGTCCCCCTCGACGAGGTATTTCTGATCCCGTTGCGCCTCGACGACTGCCGCGTGCCCGCGCGCATCCAGCGGGAGACGCAGTATGTCGATTTGTTTCCCTGCTGGGACGCCGGCTTCGCGCGCATCGTCCGCATCATCGAGTGTCAGATGAAGCTCGTCGCCGCGTAGCGTTAGAGCAGGGCGAAAACGCCTACTCCACAAAACAAGCTCTCAGCACTTACCCCTTCAGCTTTTCCAGCTTCTTACGCACTTCCGACGCGTTCTTCGCATCCGGTGCGAGCTGCAGGTACTTCTGGTAGGCATCGCGCGCTTCCTTCAAATCTTTGTTCTTTTCATCGGCCTCGGCGAGGTGCAGCCAGGCGTCGGCGTTGCCGTCGTTCCATTTCGTCGCTTCGCGAAAACGGCCGGCGGCGGCACGTGCGTCGCCTTTCTTCAGATAGAACTCGCCAACCGTCACTTCCTTTTTCGACTGCAGCGGATTGAAGCTGTACTGCTTCGGAACCGCCCCCGCGTCCTCTTCCGGCGGAAGCTGCACGTCGCCCTGCTGCGTCGTATCGGCATCCTTGCGCAGTGTGGGACGGTCCTGGGCTTCCAGCTGCACAGCCGCCAGCACCGCAAGCGCAACGGCGATCCAGCACCATGTCATAAGCCCGCGTGACATAATTTAAGTATATTGTCCCTGCGGGAATCCGCACAGCGTCTGCTCCGGGAAAAGGTCGCGCAGTTGCCCCTCGGGCCTGGAGTGTATCTCTACAAAGACGAGGCGGCCAAAGTTATCTACGTCGGCAAGGCCCGGTCGCTGCGCGCGCGCGTCCGCAGCTATTTCAACGAAGACCGCCTGGCCGACGTCAAAACCGATTCCCTCATCGCCGTGGCGCACGATGTCGACTACATCCTCGTCGACAACGAAAAGGAAGCGCTGGCGCTCGAAAATAACCTCATCAAGCAGTACAAGCCGCGCTTCAACGTTCTGCTGCGCGATGACAAAACGTATCCGTACGTCAAGCTCACCAGCGAACGATTCCCCCGCGTTTACGTGACGCGACGGCTCATCAAAGACGGCTCGACATATTTCGGTCCTTACTTCCCGGCCAATCTCGCCTATCGCCTGGTCCACTTCATTCACCGGCATTTTCTCGTGCCTTCGTGCAAGGTCGATCTCACGCGCTACCATCCCAAGCCTTGCCTGCAGTTTCATATTCACCGCTGTCTGGGACCGTGCGTCGAGGGTCTGGTTGCGCCTGAGACGTATGCCGGCGCAGTCCGCCAGGTGCGCTTGTTCCTCGAAGGAAAACACGGCGCACTTGCAAAGGACCTGCGCGACCAAATCCAGAGCGCCTCCGACGAAATGCGTTTCGAAGAGGCCGCCTCGATCCGCGATCTCCTCACGACGGTCGAAGAGATGGACGAGCGCCAGAAAATGGCCGCCGCTTCCGGCGACGACGTGGACATCTTCGGATTCCATGCCGAGGCTCCCCTCGTGGCCGTGAATCTTTTCCATCTGCGCAACGGCCAGATCGTCGACCGCCGCGAGTTTTTCTGGGAGGACCAGACCGAGTTCAATGCGCCTGAATTCTTCTCGTCGCTCCTGCTCCAGATTTATCTCGACCAGCGCTATGTCCCGGCCTTCATCCACGTGCCCATCGATTTCGAAGATCGCGAGGTGATGGAAGAACTGCTATCGGAGAAGCGCAACCGCAAAGTCGAGATTCACACTCCGCAGCGCGGGCAAAAGAAGGCCATGCTGAACCTCGCCGAAACCAATGCGAAACACAGCTTCGACGCGCGCTTCCGCGTGCTGAAGCCGTCCTCGGCCGCCATTCAGACGGCTTTGCAGGAAGCGCTCGGCCTGCCTGATCCGCCCAAACGCATCGAGTGCTTCGATATCTCGCATATTCAGGGTTCCGACAAAGTTGCCAGCATGGTGGTCTGGGAGGACGGCCGCATGAAAAAGGCCGACTACCGCAAATTCATCATTCGGTCCGTCGAAGGCAACGACGATTTCGCCAGCATGCGCGAGGTTGTCGCCCGCCGCTATGAACGCCTCCAGCGGGAGGGCGTGCCGCTCCCGGGCCTTGTGCTGGTGGACGGGGGCCTCGGCCAACTGCATGCCGCTGCCGATGCCCTGGAATCACTGGGAATCATTAATCAGCCTCTGGCTTCCATCGCCAAACGCGAGGAAATCGTCTACGTACTGGGCCAGGAGAACGACCCCGTCATGCTGGATCGTTTTTCCCCCATCCTTCATCTGATTCAGTTGATACGGGACGAAGCGCACCGTTTCGCCGTCACGTTTCACCGCACGCGCCGCAATGCCCGGACACTGACCTCGGAACTGGACCGGATTCCCGGCGTGGGCGAGATCACCGTACGCAAGCTTCTTAAGGAATTCGGCAGTTCCACGCTTGTGCGACAAGCGTCGGAAGAGGAACTGGCGCGCCGCGTCGGCCCTGCCGCCGCTCGAAAAGTGAAAGCATGGTACGCCGCGCAGGGCGCGCCACAATAATTTACGCCGCAATAATTTAAGATGGAGTACCGGTAACATTGCACGGGGCAAATCGGTCTGATATCATCGTGCAGGCGAGAGATCGGATTTCCCTCCTCTTTACTGCCAAAAATTTCCACTCGGGAGAGAACACTACAAACTGAATGAGCTTTACCGTTTTTCTTGGTAATTTACCTGTCTGGGTCACTGCCGACGACATCAAGCAATGGCTCACCGCGGAGGATCTCGTAGCCGATTCTGTTAAGGTAATCCGGAACCACGAAACCCAGGAATCCAAAGGTTTCGCTTTCGTGGAAGCGCCCACGCCGGACGAAATGCAGGCGATCATTCGCCGCTTCGACCGGGCTCCGCTCGAGGACAAAATCCTTCGTGCGAACCCCGCGCAGCCCACCAAAGGCGCAGCCAGGAGTCCGAGCGTCACGGTGACCACCAGATCGGAGCAACGCCCTAACCGGCCACCCGCCGAGCGCCGCAACGGTGGCGGGAAGAAGCGCGAGCAGGATCCAAAGAGCGCTTTCGCCACGGAACTGGCCAAGGTTCTGTAAGCTCCCGCACACCCTGTGATCGGCGCGACACAGGCCGAACTTAATTCCCCCATCGGAATCAATGGCTTAGCTGCCGGTTTGCGGCGTGCCAAAGAGTGCTCCATGCGGGCCTCACTTCCCGGTCTTCTGCTTGGCGCCGCCGCCACCCTCTTTGGCGGTCAGTCGTTCATGCAGGCGGTGACCGAAACCAATGTCAACAGCCAATATGTAATCGAAAGCGTCTCCGTCGCCGGCGTGCTGGTCGACGATGTCGACGCCGCAGCTTCCGCGAAGCTTCCCCGGCCTCTGGGCGAACGCCTCGTCGCGCTGATCGGCGAACGCTGCGACGTCGCTGCCCTCGAAAATCTCGCCGCCGAAATCCGCCGGGAACTGCACCTTGGCGCCGTTACCGAGCATCTCTCCAAAGGCAGCGCGCCCGACCGCATTAAGGTCAACTTCGAGGTGGTTCAAAAGGACCTCTCGTTCGACGTATCGCTGCCGAAGTTTTTCTACCATTCCGAGCAAAATCTCACTGGCGAGCTCGATGCCAGCGCCCAGGTCAAACAGAACAAGTTCGCCTTCGGACTGGTGAGCAACGGCGACGATCTCACCGAGCGCTACTCCGGCCTCACCGCCCGTTTCGACAGCGCGCCGCTTTTCCCGACCCGCAGGGTTCGTTTCGCCGTGGTCTTCGAGGACTACCACGAGAAATGGAATCCGATGACGCGCGACGCTGCGGGTGAGAGCGGCCTCGACCTCTATCATTCCCGCTGGAACGTCGCGCCCCAGGTCGTTTTTACCGTCGCCCGTCCGCTCGAAGTCTCCCTCGGCACCAGTTTTGAGAAGACGCAGTCCGAATCTCCCGTCGTCGGGGACCGGGCCGCCAATGCCGCCACAGCCGACGTTCACTATGGACATAAAATAGAGGGAAGGCGCGTGCAGCAGCAGATCGATGCCAGGTATAATCTCCGGGTTGCCACGCGCGCGCTGGCTTCCACCTACGCCTACGCCCGTCACATGATCTCCGTAAAATATGAAGCGAAATCCGGGCGGCACACGGCTTCCGACGAGTTCATCGCCGGCGCGATCGACGGCCAGGCGCCCATGTTCGACCGGTTCGCGCTCGGCAACAGCTCGACCCTCCGCGGCTGGGATCGCTACACCCTCGACCCGCTCGGAGGCAGTCGCGTCACCCACAACGAAATCACCTATGGCTACCGCACCAGCCAGGGTACGGTGGAAACCTTTTACGACGCCGGCTCTGTCTGGGATGCCGGACAGACAGTCAAACTCCGGCAATCGGTCGGTACCGGATTCAGAAAAGGCATCTTCCTTCTGGCCATGGCCTTCCCGCTTCACGGCGGACACGTCGAACCCGTATTCATGGCGGGCATGAACTATTGAGGAAACGCCTGCACAGCACCGTCCGGATTGCGGCTCTTGTGGCCGGGACGGCGTTGTGTGCCTTCGCGCTCAGTCTTGTCGGCGCCACGGATCTTCTCGTCCATCTGGACGGCGATTACCTTCGCATCGCCGCGCCGCGCCTCAATTTCCTCAGCGGAAAACCCCTCGAACGCCTCAAAGACGGCGGCTCCGTGGCCTTTATCGGCCAGTTGACGATCAGCACGTCGCCCAATTCCCTGACGCCCCTGGCCCGTTCGGTGGCCCGGTTCGCTTTCAGCTACGACATCTGGGAAGAGCGTTTCTCCGTGACCAAAATCGGCCCGAAACCAGATTCGCGCCGGACCATGTCGCACCTGTCCGTCCAGACGGCCGAAGACTGGTGCTTCGATAACCTGGTCATCGACCGGTCGCAGATTCCGTCCGACAAGCCGTTCTACATTCAGCTCGATCTGCGCGCGGAGGATCCCCAGGACCAACTGAGTTTCCTCGGCGATCCCGGCATCAATATCACGCGACTGATCGAGATCTTCGGCAGGCCCGGGCGTGGCGCTCAGCCCCGCTGGGTCGGTACCACCGGTCCTTATCGCCTCGACGATCTGCGGAAATTTGAGATCAAAGGAACGCGCGGGTGAGTCTCCGCACCCGCCTGGCGCTCGTCTTCATTGCGGCCACGCTCGTGCCGCTCGGCGCCACGGTCTGGGTCACCACCATCCTGCTCGACTACAGCCTGCGCCAGTCGCCCGTCGATCAGCTCTCCCGGCTCTCGCGCTCTCTGGAAAAGACGGGCCAAAAGTACTACCAGCAGGCGTGCGAGCAATTGAAGGCAGATGCCCTCGCCGGCCGTATCCCGCCCGCGCCGCTCGCTTCTCCTCCGCCCGACGCCGTCGCCGATTTCGCGGCCAGCAGCGATAACGAACGTTTCACCCTGACCGGAGACGGTGGCAGCAAGTTGCTCTACCTCGTGCGGACGCCGACGGGCATTCAGGCGTTTGAGCGCACGCTCGATATCCGCATGACGGACCTTTCCCGCGAGTACAGCGATGCGCGCAGCACGGTCGAAACCCACGCTTTCGGCAATCTGCGGCGCGGTGTTTTTATTGCGTGGGGCCTGGCGGCCGGCGCCATCTGGCTGGTGGCTCTCACGCTTGTCTGGCTGGCAGCCACACGCTTCAGTCGCCCCATCGTCAAGCTGACGGAAGCCCTGCAGAGTCTGGCCGCCGGCGATTTCCGCATTCGCGTCCCTAACGAACGCGCCGATGAGATCGGTCTCGCCACCGAGGCCTTCAACCGCATGGCCACGCAGCTCGAGCAAAGCCGCGACCGCCTCGTCTACCTCACTCAGCTTGCAAGCTGGCAGGTGCTGGCGCGCAAGACCGCTCACGAGGTGAAGAATTCGCTCACTCCCATCCGGCTTACCGTTGAGGAAATGGTGGCCCGATCCAGCGCCCCCGATCGGCTCTTTCTCGAACAGGCCGCCGGCATCGTGGTCGACGAAATCGAATCGCTCGCACGACGCATCCACGCCTTTTCCGAATTCTCTTCCGAGCCGCCCGTTTGCCTCGAAAATCTCGACGTTCACGAGCTTGTCGAAGAGCGCATCGCATTTCTGAAAGCGGCGCATCCGGAAGTCCGCTACGCCGTCGAAGTCGCTGAAAACACGCCCAGCGCGCTGGCCGATGAGGACCTGGTCAAGGGAATCCTGGTGAATCTGCTCGAAAACGCCGCCGAAGCGGCCGGCGACGGAGGCCAGATCCTCACGCGAGTCCGCACCATCGAAGATCGCGTGGCCATCGAAGTTCACGACTCCGGCCCCGGCCTGAGCGATCTTGCGCGCACGTCCCTTTTCCAGCCCACGATTTCTTTCAAGAAACGCGGTATGGGCCTCGGTCTCTCCATCGCCCGCAAGAGCGCGCTGCTCTCCGGTGGCGACATCCTGTTGATTGCCGGCGAACTCGGCGGCGCCGGTTTCCGCGTACTCCTTCCTGTCGTTACCTCCGTCGGTACAAGAGATGGCATCCCGGCGCATTCTGGTCGTTGACGACGAAGAGAATATCGGCCGTTCCCTGCGGATGATCCTCGAACGCGAGGGTTATCAGGTCAATGTCGTGCGCTCGGCCGCCGAGATGCGCGCTTTCCCCGACCGCACACGGCTCGATCTTTTCATCATGGACGTCCGCCTTCCCGACGCCAATGGCATCGATCTGCTGCGGGAATTGCAGGCCGGCGAAATCACCGCGCCCGTCGTCATGGTCTCCGGGCACGCCACTATCGCCGATGCCGTGGAAGCCACCCGCGCGGGTGCGTTCGACTTTCTGGAGAAGCCGCTCGGGCGCGACCGCGTGATGGTCGCCATCAAGAACGCGCTTGAGCAGGGCACTCTCAAGCTGGAGAACAAGCGTCTGCGCGAGGCCGTCGGACCCGGCACGAAAATGATCGGGACGAGTCCGGCGTTCCAGCGTGCGGTCGAGCAGGCCACCATGGCCGCCCGCTCCGATGCGCGCGTGCTGCTCATCGGCGAATCGGGCACCGGAAAGGAACTGCTGGCCGCGCATATCCACGCCGAGAGTCCCTTCGCCGACGGGCCGTTCGTGAAGGTGAACTGCGCCGCCATTCCCGGCGAGCTGATCGAGAGCGAGCTGTTCGGACACGAAAAAGGATCGTTCACCGGCGCCACTTCGATGCGCCGCGGCAAGTTCGAGCTCGCCGACAATGGCACGCTTTTTCTGGACGAGATCGGCGATCTGCACGCCAACTCGCAGGCCAAGCTGCTGCGCGTGCTGCAGGAAGGTGAGTTTCACCGCGTGGGCGGCGAGCAGTCGATCCGCGTTACCGTGCGCGTCCTCTCGGCCACCAATCGCGACCTCTCGGCGATGGTCGCGCAGGGCAAGTTCCGCGAAGATCTCTATTACCGCGTGAGCGTCGTCCCCATTCGCGTACCCGCGCTGCGTGAGCGGCCCCAGGATATTCGCCCCATGGCGGAATACTTCCTCGACGATTTCTGCCTGCGCAATGGATTTCGCCGCAAGCGCTTCGATCCCGAAGTGTGGGAAGTTTTCGAGACGTGCAAATGGCCCGGCAACGCCCGGGAGCTGCGCAACACGGTGGAGCGCATGGCGATTCTTTCCGCCGGAGAGGTTCTTGCCGCGGCCGCCGTCCCGCTGGAATTGCGCATTCAGCGAGAGACTGGCGCGGGACGCTCCAGCGTGCAGGAAGCCCGCGAATCGGCTGAACGCGAGCACGTCCTGCGCGCCCTTGAAGAAGCCAGCTGGAACGTGTCCAGCGCCGCGCGCGCCCTCGGCATGGAGCGCACCAATCTGCACAAACGCATTCGCGCTCTCGGCCTGGTTCGCGGCAAGTGAAGCGCTCTCTCGAACCGGAGCTGATGGATTCTCCGGACATTCAGGGGGCCGTTCTCGAAGTTTTCCACCTTGATCTCGTTTTCATCCACAAATGCCTCGGCACGTTTCCGACGATCGAGCGTTTCATTCGCGCCGATCCGAAACCCGTGCGCCGCGTGATGGATATCGGATGCGGCGGCGGCGCACTGCTCGATTATCTGCGCCGGCGCATGAACGTCGAAGTGATCGGCGTGGACCAGAAGCCTGTCGCGACGCCGGGCATTACGGTCATCGCCGCCGACGCGCTCGCCGGGCCGCTGCCGGAAGCCGACGTCGCCGTGACCACGCTGATGGCGCACCATCTCACGCCGGAGCAGAACATTGCGCTGATTCGTAATGTGAGCCGCTCCTGCCGCCGGTTCATCGTTCACGATCTGATCCGGCACCCTCTGCCGCTCGTGTTGTTCACGCTGTTTATCTGCCCGTTGATCGGACGCGAAGCCGCGGTGGACGGCCGCCAGTCCGTCCGGCGCGCCTACACGCCGGAGGAATTCCGGCAACTGGCAACGGAAGCGCTTGGGGGGACGGGCGGCACGTTTACCATTGACGTCTCACCGTTCCGCTCACGCCAGATTGTAGATATCCGTTTTTTATGACCGACTCCCTCACGGTCGCGGTTCGGTAAGGGTAGCGCGTTACTGAACCGCGACCGTGAGGGAGTCGGTCATAAAAATGAAGCACAAGCTGCTTGTGCTCCTTATGGACGTTTGCGAAAAGGCCGCTTCGGAGGTCGCCCTCCCGGCGGACCCTCTTCGCGCCGCTTGCCTTTAAAGTCCGGCCTTGAGCCTTTGAAGTCAGGCTTGGCGCTTTTAAAGTCCGGCTTCGATCCGGGCCTGAAGTCCCGTGATGGCCGACCCGTCGGCGGACGCCCTTCGCGCCGCTCTTCGCCACGCACGAACGGGCGTTTCGGTCCCTCAGGCCGGAAGCGCTCCTCAGCCCCGCGTTTGCGGAAATCCGGCTTATCGGTGGGACGCCGACTGGGCGGACGCGATCCATCGCGCGCCTGCGGACGAAATTCCGGCCGCTGAGGTGCCGCGGGCTTGAACGCGGGCGGCGGCGATACAGATGTCACAGGCGGTGGCGCAGCTGCCGGCGGCCTCGAAACAGGCGGCCGCGCCGGTCGCGCTCGCTCGGCATTCGCGGCGTCCGCCGTACGGCGCAGCACTTTCCGCTCTTCTTCCGCCGCTTCCGCGATTCTCGCCGACGCGCCCGCCATCGCGGCAATCTCATCGGCCACGTGAACCACCGGCTGCATCTCTTTCACGTCGTGCACGCGCACGATGTAAGCGCCATTCAGAATCGCCGCCGTCACCGCTGCCGCCGTGGCGTAGAGCGTGTCGTTCTCGGATGCCTGCGCGAGGAAGTGCTTGCGCGACGGCCCAACGAGGATCGGATAGTCGAGCGCGGCCAGCCGAGGAAGGTGCGCCAGAATGTCGGCGTTCTGTTCTTTCCGCTTACCGAAGCCGAGGCCCGGATCGACGACGATACGCGTCCGGTCAACGCCGGCCATGCGCGCCCGGTTGATGGTCGCATCCAGATCGCGCGCGATGGTGCCCACCGGATCCTGCATGGGCGGAAGCTTGGCCCAGTTCTCGGGCGTGCCCCGCATGTGATTCAGAATGAGTCCGGCATTGGCGTTGGCTGCGATTTTAGCGAGGTTGGGATCGTAGGTGAGCCCGCTGGGATCATTGAAGATCTCGATGCCATACTGCACGGCTCGTTCGGCGATTTCGGATTTGTAAGTGTCCAGCGAGAGCGGCACGCGCAGGTTGCCGCGCAGGCGTTTCAGGACGGGAACGAGGCGCTGCCATTCCTCGTCGGCGGAGATCCGCTGCGAACCCGGCTTGGTGGATTCGGCTCCGATGTCGATGATATCGGCGCCTTGTTCTTCGAGTTCAAGCGCGCGCGCGTAGGCGGCGTCGGGGTCGTTGTAGCGGCCCCCGTCGGAAAACGAGTCGGGCGTGACGTTGAGAATGCCCATAATCAGGGTCCGCTCGCCTAACTGCAACTCGGACTCGCGCAGTTTCCAATAATAGATTTTTCGATTCATGAGCGGTACTTCAGTGTCCCACGCCGCAAGCGGAGTGTACTATTAACCTCAAAAGGTTCGATTTTGCGAATACTCCGGACCGCTCCGCCCTGCTAAGCTTTTACATTCCAAGGAGCGAGACAATGAAGAACTCTGACGCAAAGAAGACCAAGGGCCTGAAGCTGAGAGAGTTGCCGCTGGCCACGCCGACCGACCTGAAGGCCTCGGCGACCAAAGACATTTCAGGAGCCATGAACGCCATCCTGGCCGACGTGTTCGCGCTTTACCTGAAGACCAAAAATTTCCACTGGCACATGAGCGGACCGCACTTTCGCGACTACCACCTGTTGCTGGACGAACAGGCCGACCAGCTGTTCGCGATGACCGATCCGATCGCCGAGCGCATCCGTAAGCTTGGCGGCACCACGCTCAGGTCGATCGGCCATATCAGCCGCACACAGCGCGTACTGGACAACGATGCGGAGTACGTGGAGCCGGAAGACATGCTCGAGGAATTAAGCGGCGACAGCAGGGAACTTGCGACCCGTCTCCGCGAGGCGCACAACGTCTGCGAAGAGCACAGAGACATCGCTACTGCGAGTTTGATAGAAGTCTGGATTGACGAAACGGAGCGGCGCACCTGGTTCCTGTTCGAAGCCAGCCGCCGGGGAGACTCCAGCGCCCACTAGCGGCTTCTGAAAGGGGCACAGCCGGGCCCCGTCGGATTCACGAGCGGCACTTCAGTGTGGCGCGGTCCCGAACTGCTCTTGGTTGCATCAACGGATGGACGGAACTTCGAGCTGTCGGCAGATTTTCTCAGCGAGACGGTTATCGATCTCGGTATGACGAGGCACGGGAGCCTTCCTGTCAGCGATCGGATTGCCGACAATAGTGTGTCGCGCACCCTCCCGCTCGATACGGCAGCCGTGAAGGGCCAAATGCCGCATCAGCTCATGGCGTTTCACTAGTGAAGCGTTCCGGCGTGAACCGACAAGGGAACCAGCTCGACCAGATCTGCGTCCGGCGACTGCGCTTCAGGATCGGGATGCGGCAGCGGTTTTCCCTCTTCCAGCATCGTTTCGGCAAGATCTTCCATGGCGCTGGCGATCATCAGCCGCGCGTCGGTCAGATCGAACCCCTGACTCATTGCACCCGGAAAATCGATCGCTTCGGCGACCACTTTCTCCCCGGCGGCGCGCGGCAGGTAAAACGCCACATGATAACGAAGCATATCGATCATGATATCGGATCGGGCGATTCATCAGCGGTACTTCGGTGTCCCGCGCGCGCCAGGCGATAGAGAACGTGCCGCCGCATTGGGGTGACCTTGCTCCAGCTCGGGGTGGTCGAAGTCCTGCGCGTATCGCATCCCAAGCTTCTCCATCACCCGGCGAGACCGCACGTTGCCAGGAACGGTATAGGCCACGATTTCCTCGAGACCGAGTTGCTCAAATCCGCAGCGAAGCGCGGCCTCACCAGCCTCAGTGGCGAGTCCCAGCCGCCACCATCGAGGCACGAGCCGGTAACCGATCTCGATAGCCGGCGTGAAGGGCGCATCGAAGGGGACATGCCACAATCCGATCTTTCCCGCGAACCTGCCCTCGATTTCCACCACCCACGGACCAAATCCGTGATCGCTCCAGTGTTTCTGGATGCGATTGAAACTCGCGTCGCTTTTCTCTCGCGACCAGCATTCCGGAAAAAACTCCATCACTGCCGGATCGGCGTTCAGCGCGGCGAAGGGCTCGCGATCCTCCTCCCGCCACGGACGGAGGCAAAGACGGGGCGCGCGAATAACTGGGTCGCGCATCGGATTCAGCTGTCTCATCGAAATTAATCATTGAGCTCGGTACCGTATGCCATCTGCTCCGGACTGAGGAATGTCAGCACCAGCGATCCGCGTCCGGCCAGATTGAAAGTTCCGAAGTCCTTGTACCACTTCCCTCCGGTACATCGGGCTTCAATTCAAGCCAGAATCCGAGTGTGTACAAATCATCTTCGGTAATTCTAAGATCCATCAGACGCTCGTCAAGATGGCGGCGAACCCCTGAAGGAAGTTTTCGCCACGAGGTCTTTAGCTTCACTGACCGAATATCATCTCACCAATTTCGTCTCCCAGCAGTTTAACCTCGGCAGGATCGGTGCTGTCACGATATTGGCGAATCTTCTGCACAAACTGATCGCGTTTCTTCTGCTCAGCTTCGATGCCGTACTGTAGCAGGCGTGTCATAAAATTGCTGCGGCTAACACCGGCACGTTTTGCCCTGCTCTCGATCTTTTCCAGCATTTCATTCGTGACTGGCACACTCACTCTGGGGGTGGAAGGCTTTTCGTGCAATTTTCATTGTGAATCAAAATGAATCTGACCGTCTACTTCCGAGCAGGTTCTTACTCCCTCCGAAAATACGTAATCCCGCCGCGGATCTCCGCTTCCACCACCCGATCGTCAATCGAAACCCGCTCGCCTTCTACCCGCGCCGTAACTCTCTCCCCGTCGTCGAGTCTTACAATCGCCACCTGATAAGGCACGTCAGCCGCGAACCGCTCCGGCGCGAGATGCACCACGGTTTCCGTATAAACAACGCCGCTCCGCATCGCTACTCTCTCCCCAGAATCGTGACGACGCACGTCGCGCCGCTGCCGCCGAGATTCTGCGCCAGTCCCAGCGAGTGCCGCGCCAGTTGCCGCTCGCCCGCCTCGCAGCGCAGCTGCTGCACCACGTCGCAAATCTGCGCCACGCCCGTCGCGCCCACCGGATGTCCCTTCGACTTCAGACCGCCGCTCGCGTTAACCGGCATCGGACCATCCCGCCGCGTACCGCCCTCTGCGCTGAAAGAACCGCCGCCCCCGCGTTCCACGAATCCCAGGTCTTCCATCGCTATAATCTCGGCGATCGTGAAGCAGTCGTGCAACTCCGCGAATTCGATCTGCTTCGCCCCCACCCCCGCCATCCGGTACGCCCGCTCGGCCGCGCCGCGCACCGCCGCGAAGGTCGTGATGTCAGGCTTCTGGTCCAGCGCCACCCAATCGGACGCCTGGGCCACACCGAGCACCTTCACCGGCTTGTCGCTGTAATCACGCGCCCGATCCGCCGCACACAGCACCACGGCCGCCGCGCCGTCGCTGATCAGCGAACAGTCGTAAAGGTTCAGCGGCTCGGCGATGGGGCGCGCGTTCATGGCTTGCTCCAGCGTGATCACCTTCCGCATCTGCGCATCCGGATTCAGCGCGCCATTTGCGTGATTCTTCACCGCCACCGCCGAGAGATGCTCGCGCGTCGTACCGAAATCGTGCATGTGCCGCCGCGCAATCATGGCGAACAGCGACGGAAACGTCGAACCGGCCTTCACCTCGGTCGCGCAATCGCCCGCTTCTGAGAGGATTTCGGTCACGCGCGCCGTCGGCTGGCAGGTCATTTTCTCCACGCCCACCACCATTACCGTGTCGTAAATGCCGCTCGCTACGCCCATGAAGGCCTGGAAAAAAGCCGCACCGCTCGATGCGCACGCGGCCTCGAAACGCGTTGAGGGGATGCCGGTCATGCCGAGGGCTGTCGAAATGTACGGCGCCAGGTGGTTCTGCCCGGTAAATTCCGGCCCGGCGAAATTGCCCAGATAAAAGGCTTCGATGGCCTCGGGCACCGCCCTGCCATCGGTTAGCGCTTTCTTTCCCGCTTCTACCGCCAGCGCCCGCAAGTCCTTGTCAGCAAAGGCTCCAAACGGCGTCTTTCCCGCCCCGACAATCGCCACTGGCCGCATCTTCTTCTGTGCTCCCCTCTCAGGCTCTCCTATACTTATAAGGGTAGCGCGCAAAGTTCTATTCCACGTCTCGCGGTTTTCGGCGTCAACTCTTTGACGGGAAATGACGATCCTTGCGCCACAGGAGCGAATGACGGAGAACGGCCCGGCGCCGGATCGCGACGACCGGCAGCGCCCCGCGCTGCTGGAAAACGGAACTGTCTCCGCGGAGCTGCAGGAGCGATTCGTCAGCGAAAATCTGCGCCGCATTTTTCTCCAGATTTACCGCATGGTGGGCAACGTTCACGACGCGCAGGACCTCACCCAGGAAGCTTTCATCAAGGCCCTGCAGCGCCAGGAGCAACTGAAAGACGAACTGAAAGCCGCCCACTGGCTCTCGCGCATCGCCACCAATACCGCGCTCGATTTCCTGCGCCGCCATGCCCGCGTCTCCTTTTGCGAGATTACCGACGCACCCGCCAGCCACGCGCCGTCCCCGGAAGCCGCCGTGCTCCATTCCGAGCAGCGCGACTGGCTTGCCGCGGGGCTCGAACGATTGACTCCCCGCGAACGCGCCGCGCTGGTGCTTCGCGATATGGAGGATCTGCCGGCCGAGGAAGTCGCAAGGCGTCTCGACTGTTCCAAGGCGACTGTTCGTTCGCACATCGCTAATGCGCGCACGAAGCTGAAAAAATTCGCGGAGCGAAGAAAAAGATGAAACATCCGGGCGAACTCGATCTCGCGCTTCTCGCCGGCGGCGACGTGGGCCGGATGCGCCGTTTTTCCCTCGAGCGGCATGTGCGCGCCTGCGTCGAATGCGAGAACAAAGTCGCGCAATTGCAGGCTCTTCGCGCGGAAGTCGCCAATTTTGAATTGCCGGAACTGAACTGGAACCAGCTGGCGACCGAGATGCGGGCCAATATTCACCTGGGTCTCGAAGCCGGGGCATGCGTTCGCGCCGCCCATGTCGCACGAAGCTGGAATCCACGGTTGACGCTGGCCTTTGCCAGCCTGCTGGTCATCGTTGGAGCGAATTTTCTGCTGCGCGATTCCGGTCCGCAACTGACATCTCCCGCTCGGCCGGCGCTGCAGTCCTCCGCGCCTGTTCTCGAATCCACCGGCGCCGGAATCGAACTTCGTAACGGGTCCAGCAGCATGATGCTTTTGAATCATCCCGGCGCTGTCGCCAGTCAGACGGTGAGCGCGGGGGGCGAAATCCGGGCGCGCTACGTGGATGGCGAAACCGGAGCGGTAACCATTAACAATGTCTCTCTGGAATAAAATTTTCCGGCTGCCCATCGCGGGGGTCTCGACGCTTGCAGTAATGCTGCTGGCGGCACTGCCGCTGGCCGCGCAGGACACTGTGCTCGATCCGGCCAGCTCCGTGAAAATCGATCTGCCGGCCGATTCCCCGCTGACCCTGATTTCACCGCCCGACCTGGGCGAATCCCGCGCTACCGCGCGCGGGGGTACCATCGTCCTCGACCTCCACATGAAGCTGACCCTCCGCAACGGGGGATTCAAGCATGTTCGCGGCGTGACGCTTCTGATTACCGCGCAGGAATTCGCTCCCGGCGGCAAAGGGTCGGTGGCGCGTCCGTCCATCGATGTCCCTCCGGGCCAGAATTTCTCCGTGCCCGTGGATATCCGGCTCGTGCGCCCCGTGCAGCAGACCGGCGGCCCGCTGGTGCGCGTGCAGCTGGATGGTGTTCTGTTCGACGACCTGAGCTTCTTTGGCCCCAACAAACTTAATTCGCAGCGCGCGATGACTTTCTGGGAAGTGGAAGCGCAGCGCGATCGCGCTTACTTCAAGCAGGCGTTGCAGGCCCGCGGCGAGAACGGACTCCGCCAGGAAATCCTCGCCAGTCTGGCCCGGCAGGCCGACCGGCCGCAGCTGGATGTATCGGTTTCGCGCAATGGACGCGCGGTCGGCGGCGTCCTGCCCGCGGCTGAACACATGGCGCAGTTTGCGTTTCTGAATCTCCCCAACACGCCCGTAAAGCCGGTCGAAGGATGGGCCGCGATTTCGGGCAATGAAGCGCGTTCGCCGCGCATCGAAGTGATCAATCAATCCGGCAAGCCGGTGCGTTACGTCGAAATCGGCTGGCTGGTGAAGGATAAACAAGGCCAGGAATACGCCGCCGGATCGGTTCCCGCATCGGAGCCGGCGATGGTGCTCCCGGCCGGGCGCGGCGCGAGCCTCCTGCAGGACACGGCGCTCAAATTCTCGCGGGACGGCCGCCCCATCGAGATCGAGAGCATGACGGGCTTCGTCAGCCAGGTGGAATTTGCGGACGGGCATGTTTGGGTGCCCTCGCGCCAGGACCTCGGATCTTCCCCGCTCCTTCGCATCCTCGCGCCTTCGCCCGAAGAGCAGCGACTTGCCGACATATACTCGAAAAAGGGTCTCGCCGCTCTGACGGCCGAGTTAAACCGCTACTGACGCTCTGGTGAGCGGATCTCCCCGCAGAGTTCCGTTCAGCGTACCTTCGCTCCTCGTCGCGCAGTATTCTTGTTTGATAAACCGGCAGACCTGTCGATAACTGGAGCGTGTGATGAGAATAACGAATGCAGTTTTAGCGGCAGCACTTTTTGTTGTCCCGTGTGCCACGCAGGCGCAGGTAACGGTAAAACACCTGCAACCCAACGCGAACGCTGCGATCGCCAATGGCGTGTGGGCCGGTGACACGCTGTATCTGAGCGGTCAGTTGGCCGATCCGGTGACGCCCGCGGATGCGGCCAAAGGCACGCCCGCCGTCTATGGAGATACGAAGACCCAGGCCTTCAGTGCCTTGACGAAGATCCGCGCGCTGCTGAAGGCAGAGGGACTGGATATGAAGGACGTTGTGAAGATGACGGTCTTCCTGGCAGGCGATCCCGACAAGGGCGGCAAGCTGGACTTCGCCGGATTGCAGGCGAGCTATACGCAGTTCTTCGGTACCGCGGAGCAGCCGAACAAGCCCGCCCGCAGTGCTATGCAGGTAGCCGCGTTAGTGGCTCCGGGGGCATTGGTGGAGATCGAAGTGATTGCGGTGCGGGGTCAGCAGTAAAGCCCGACCGGCGCCCGGGCCCGATTGGCCCGGGACTCGAATCCAGACCTATAGCACGCGGCTCAGTTTCCGCCCCTCGCCGGCTGGGGAGGATTGATGACCGCGTCGTCCCAGTGCTCTTTGATCATGCCGTTCTCGACACGAACGAGATCGAAGTGATTCCAGTGGTACTCGCGGCTGGAATCGTCGGGATCTTTCGCTGTCCGGTCCCACATCATGAAGCTATAGGGGCCGTTGATCAGCGTCAGCACAGGCGGATTGACCCACTCTTCTTTTATTGGCTTGGCGTCTTCGGGGCGGCGGCCGGGAATGCGGCTCATGAACTGCTTAAACCCATCGCGACCCTGCGGCACATTCGGGTTGTGCTGGATGTAGCCGGGATCCATTGTCTTGTCGGCCAGCTCGAGATGCCCATAACTTGCAGCATGTCTTTCAATTCTTCGGTCGCCATGGCGAGGGTCTTCTGTTCCTGCTTCGAAAGCTTGCCAGTGTTCCACTGCATGGGCGGCTTCGGTGAAACGCCCGTGGGAACTGCGCCTGGCTCAGGCCCATCCTTTGCCGTACATCGCGCACATTCACATCCGGCCCCTCGACCAGCGTCACGCGAACGCGGTCACTCTTGCCGCGCGTCCAGGCGACCGCCTGCTCCAATCCCTCGATGATCCGTTCGCCAACGGTCGGACGCTTCTTTGCCGGGTTCCGTATAGCCTTCATGGATGAAGCCTGGCTTCTGCTGACGTTTCGCTCCGCCTGGGAATTCTCTGTATGGTCTTGCCGAGTTGCTGGCGCGCCAAATCCAGTTCGTAGGCGCTCTGGAGGTTCATCCAGAAATCGGCGGACATACCGAAATACTGGCTGAGCCGCAGGGCCGTATCCGCCGTCAGATTCCTCTTCCCTGCGAGAATCTGGTAAAGCCGGTTCGGCGGCACTTCGATGACGTCGGCAAGCCTTTTCGCAGAAAGGCCGATCTCCTCCAGTTCGTCGCTGAGGATCTCTCCGGGGTGAATGGGGGTGCGTGCCATGGTCTTCTCCTTCCATTTAGTGGTAATCGACGATCTCAACATTCGATGGGCCCGGCTCATTCCCGGACCACTTGAAACAAATCCGCCACTGCTCGTTGATCCGAATGGAATACTGCCCCTTGCGGTCCCCCTTCAGGGATTCCAAACGGTTTGAGTTGAGCGCCGCGAGGTCGCCCAAAGACGACGCGGCATCGAGAATGCGTAAACGTTTCTCCGCCTGCCGTCGGAACGGCTTCCATTGGCGGATTTTCTCGCCAGCCGATAATCGTTCCGTATCCTTGCCGCGATAGCTCCCGATCATCCGGCTGTCTTATACACAATTATAGACGAGTAACGTCAAACGTACAATGTCTGGCCTTGCAGAATTGCCGATTGCGGGATGTGGAGCAGGCGCTTCCGCCTGCTCTTCGACTCTCTGACTGACTTCTGCTATTGGACGAGCGCCAGTTTCTCGATCTGATGCGTTCGCGCCACATCGAAAACGCCTCGCGCGAACTCCTGGAGCGCGCTTGTCTGCTTTGCAGTGAGGAAGCGCCGCATCACTGCCACCGCCGCCTGGTTGCCGAATACCTCAAACAGCATTGGCGCGACATCGAGATTGAACACATTCCGTAGCCCCGTTGTAAATACATGGGATAATGCAGACGGAAGAAGCCAGCCAGATGAAGACCGCCGAGTTCACAGGAGCACTTACCGGGGATGGTCGAATTGCCGTTCCTGCGGAGATCGCTTCGCAGGTTCCGCCCGGAGAACACGTGCAGGTTGTACTTCAATGGGGCAGTACTGAGGAGAATGCCGCATGGCGCGCGGCCGGGCGGCAGCAATTCGAAGCGGCATACTCCGCGGACGACTCGATCTACGAACAACTAATCCTTGACCCTTCGACCCGGTGAAGTCGTCCTGATTCGGATCGACTTCCACCAGACCTCGGGCGGCAAATTGCGCCCCGCACTCGTTCTGCTTGACTCGGGAGACGATGATTTCGTCGCCGCGCCGATCACCTCCCAATTCCGAGCGTCCGCATTCGATTTACCCATCCAGCAATGGCGTGAGGCCGGACTGAACACGCCTTCGACCGTCCGCGTTCACAAACTTACCGTATTGGCAAAGAATGAAATCGTGCGCCGCCTCGGTGAATTGGCCGGGTCCGACCGGGATGCGCTGACCGCCGTTCTGCGGCGCGCATTTTCCCTGAACGAGTAATCTTTCCTCCGCGTTAGAGAATAAGGATATGGGACTGAAGTCGAGTATTGAGTGGGACCGAATCGACCTGGAATCCGGTCACTGGCTGCACGAAGATCAGTCCGGACTGCAAACACTGCTACGCCGAACGCATGGCGGGGCGTCTGAAGGCCATGGGGGCAGCGCAACTACCGCAATGGCTTCCAGTTGACGCTTCAGGAGCAGGCCCTGGAGCTGCCGCTGAAGTGGAAGAAACCCCAGCGCATTTTCGTCAATTCGATGAGCGACCTTTTCCATGCGGACGTCCCGCTCCCCTTCATACAGCAGGCCTTTGACGTGATGCGCCAGGCGCACTGGCATCAGTTTCAGGTATTGACCAAGCGCTCGGAACGATTGGCCGAAGTGAGCGCTCAAATCGATTGGCCGGCGAACGTTTGGATGGGCGTGAGCATCGAGTCCAACAAATATTGCTTTCGCGCGGATCACCTCCGTCAGGTGCCGGCTCACGTCCGCTTTCTCTCGCTCGAACCATTGCTTGGCCCGCTGCCGGCTCTCGACCTGACCGGCATCGACTGGGTCATTGTGGGAGGCGAGTCAGGCCCAGGCGCCCGGCCGATGAAAGAGGACTGGGCACTTCAGATTCGGCAGGTTTGCCAGGAAGCGCAGGTACCGTTTTTCTTCAAGCAATGGGGCGGCGTAAACAACTGGCCGGCTTCTGAACGGCACGACGTTCGATGAAATGCCGCATAAGGATGGTTCTTTTATACAGCTCGCCGCAATGGCCTAGCGACTGTCAATGTCGCTCCGGGGCGAAGCATGGTGCTCGCGCGCAAGGGTTCGCTTCGCCGCGCCGAAGCGGCGCGCCCTCTGCGCTCTGCGCGCCGTTCTGCACACAAATTCTGTCGCGACGGGCGGCTCCGGCGGGAATGCGATCGGCGATCTCTGCGCAAAAAATCAGTGCTTGCCTGGAATCTTCTTAAGCGGTATCTTAGTGGCGTGCAAGGCCCGCCAACCGGGCCTGCGGACGACTGCGAACGCCGGAGTTTCTTAACTCTTCTGC
>Ga0181521_10002786_pt1 | contig 20892 bp, 10 predicted proteins | sample PEATcosm2014_Bin_32_FD_119764 | JGI IMG/M metagenome (GOLD analysis project Ga0181521, IMG submission 119764) | Peatland microbial communities from MTU Mesocosm Facility, Houghton, MI, USA - PEATcosm2014_Bin02_60_metaG | ecosystem: Environmental > Terrestrial > Soil > Wetlands > Peat | place...
AATCATCACCCAGGACGACATCCGCCGGTCCGGTGCAACGACGATCCCCGACGTGCTGCGTTTCGTCGCCGGGGTGGATGTGCGCGAGGACGGCCTGGGCAGTGCCGATGTCGGCATCCGCGGCTACAACCAGGCGTCCAATCCGCGCCTGATGGTGCTGGTCGATGGGCGGCAGGTCTACATGGTGGATTATGGCCGCATCATCTGGGCCGCGATCCCGGTGCAGCTCGACGAGATCCGTCAGATCGAGGTGATCAAAGGTCCGAATTCGGCGCTGTACGGCTTCAACGCGGTCAGCGGCGTGATCAACATCATCACCGACGATCCGTTGCGCGACCGGCTGAATGTCGCGACGGTGCGTGGCGGCACGCAGGACTATCTCAGCGGCTCGGCGATCGGCACCGGACGGATCGGCGATGCCGCCGGCCTGCGGCTGTCGCTCGGCGGTTTCAGCGCCCACGATTTCCCCCCCGGTCCGCTTGGGCCACAAGACGCCGAGGCGCGGCAGGCACCGTTCACCGGCACATTCCGGGCGGTGGGGCGATGGCAGATCACGCCGGATACCGAAATGTTCGCCGAAGCGAGCGCCGGCGACACGCGCCTCGCCGAACAGGAGCCGCCCGGAGTGTACGACACCGAGCGGCTGGTGACGACCGCCTTTCTTGCCGGCATCAATGCGGACACCAGGCTGGGATTGCTCAGCCTGTCCGCCTATCGCAACGACGCGCAGGTGCGGATCGAGAATATAAGTTTCGGCATGCCGCTGACCCTGGGCGAATATCAGACCACCTACGTGGTGCAGGCCAGCGACCTGGTCAAACTCGGTGCTGCGAACACCGTGCGGCTGGGGATGGAATACCGCGAGAACGCCGACAATTCCGGCGACCTGGTGTCCGGCACGATCAGCAACCGGATCTTTGCCGCGAGCCTGATGTGGGATTGGCAGGTGACGCCGGCGATCGAGCTGACCAACGCCCTGCGCATCGACCATATGCTGCTGCACTATGCCGGAATGCTGTTGCCGGAATCCGGACTGACCGCGACGGACTATAACAACACCACGCTGACCGAGCCGAGCTTCAATTCCGGCGTGGTGTGGGACGCCACGAAGCAGGACACGTTCCGCCTGACCGCCGCGCGTGGCGTGCAACTGCCGACGCTGCTGGAATACGCACTTCAGATACCGGCCGGATTCTATGGGCCGCTGGCTTATGCCGGCACGCCGGACCTGCATCCCTCGATCATCTGGAGCACCGAACTGGACTACGACCGTGCGATGCCGGCGATCGGCTCGACGCTGCGGGCGGCTTTGTTCGCGCAACGGATCGACGACATCATCAGCACGCCGTTCGGCGCGCCGCTCGGTTTCTCGTCTGTCGGGGCGCCGCTGTTCTTCTCAAGTAACGTCGGCTGGAGCAGTGCGGCGGGGACCGAGCTGGAGATCAAGGGCCACAACGCGGCAGGATTCCGCTGGAACGCCAGCTACGCGCTGGCCGCCACCACCGATCACACCGTGCTCAACCAGGGGGGGATGCCGAGCAGTATCGTAGAATATGCCCATAGTGCGCCGGAGCATGTGGTGATCGGCGGCATCGGCTATACCTGGGAGCGGCTGGAACTCGACCTGATGGCGCGTTGGCAGTCGAGCTACCTCGACTTCCGGCTCAACCCCGATCGCACCGCGTTGCTGCCGGTCAATGTTGACAACTATGTCATGATGAATGCCCGCGTGGGGTGCCGGCTGACCGACTCGCTGTCGCTGGCGCTCACCGCGCAGCAGTTCAACCAGTCGCAGTTGTACGAGACCGCCGGCCCGCCGGTGGAGCGGCGGATCATTGCCAGCGTCTCCGTGCGATTGTGAACGGTGCGGTGTGCACGGACCGCCCCGACCCGTCATGGCCGGGCTTGACCTGGCCATCTACGCAGCCGTGGTGCCGCGATAGATGGCCGGGTCAAGCCCGGCCATGACGAGGGAAGCGCCGGTGCGACGTGACCCGAGCCGGCACCTTCATCGGTCGTTCGCTGCCGTCGTTGGTTGTCCGGCACCTGCATAGTTCGGTCGGTGCCTTCATTCTTCGTTAAGTGACCGACGCTATCCATGCACGAGCGTGAGAGAATCTCCCGTTTCGCGGCCATGACGGTCGCTGCGGCCGCAAAGCCGGCTCGGTCTGTGACGGGTGCCCACGCGCAGGACAAGGGATAGCACATGGGCAGCCAGGTCACGTCCGTCGTTACCGCCGGCATTACGCTGGGCTCACCGGATTTCTATTCGCCGCTGACCATCACCACGACCGGCCATGTGACCCACAGCAGCGCCGGCACCGCCATTTACGGTGCCTATGGGACAGTGGTGAACCATGGCAGCATCATCGCCAGCGGCGGCAGCGCCTCGAAGGATTTCGGGGTCAGCATCGTGGGCGCCGGCAGCATCGCCAATACCGGCAAGATCGTTTCCGATGGCGTTGCGGTCGGCATCTACGGCGGTGCCTATGTCGCCAACAGCGGCACGATTTCCGGCACGCGGTCCGGTGTCACGACGCAAGGGGGTGGCACGGTCATCAATACGGGCTCCATCCTGAGCAGTGGCACCGGTGTCGGCCTGTACGGCGGCGGCTATGTCACCAACAGCGCGACGATCTCGGGTTCGCTGTTCGGCGTCGCCAGCCAGGGCCTCGCGACCGTCGTCAATACCGGGTCCATCCTGAGCAATGGCACCGCCGTGTCTATGTACGGCGGCGGCTACGTCACCAACCACCGCGACATCAGCGGTGCGGTGGGGGTCCGGATCGGCGGCGCTGCCGGCACCGTCGTCAATACCGCGACGATCGCCGGCAGCCACGGCTACGGCATCGCTCTGGAGGCGGGCGGCTACGTTACCAACAGCGGCACCGGCATCATCTCCGCTTCCGGCACCAACACCGGAGTCTATCTCGGCGGCGGCGCGGGGACGGTCGTCAACAGCGCCACGATCAGCGGAGGCACCGGCGTCGCGTTCTATGCCGGCACCGCCAGCCAAACCCTGATCGACAGCGGCACGATCATCGGCACCGGCGGCACCGCGGTGGTGTTCGGCGGCGGCTACGACCTGTTGCAGTTCCAACCCGGCCACCTTCTGGTGCACGGAACGATCGATGGCGGCGGCGGCGCCAACACGCTGGAATTCGCCTCGGCGGCGAGTGCCGGAACGCTGACCGGCGTCGGAGCGTATGTCGTCAACTTCGCCAACGGCATCGTCGATGCCGGAGCCACCTGGACGCTGGCCGGCAGCAACACGTTCGCTGCCAGTGTCGGCCTGACCGATGACGGCAGCCTGACCGTCGCCGGCACCCTGCTCAACGGCGGAACCCTGACCGGCAACCCGCTTGATCTCAGCGGCGCGCAACTGACGAACCTGGGCAGCGGCTTCATTTATTCGAGCACCAACGGCGTCTATGCCGCCGCCGGCGGCGCGACCGACACGATCGTCAACCAAGGCACCATCGCCGGTGCCGACGCCGCTATCTACCTGCGCGGGCAAGGCCATGTCAGCAACGCCATCGACGCCTCGATCTATGGCGTCGTCGAGGGCGTGATCCTGGCGGGCGCCCAATCGACCGTGACCAACCTGGGCGGGATAACGGCCTCGGCGGGCGGTGGCTACGGCGTCGGCCTGGCCAACGGTGGAGTCGTCACCAACGGACAGGGCGGCTCGGGCATCAGCGGCGCGCTGATCAGCGGCCAAAGCGGTGTCACGTTCAGCTCGGCCACGCCCGGCCGTTATACCGGGACACTGAACAACGACGGCACGGTCATCGCCGGCTATGGCGCCGGCGTCGCGCTGGGCGACGGCGGCACCGTCACGAACGGCGCGGCCTCGGCGCTCATCCAAGGCTACCAGCAGGGCGTCCTCGGCTCCGCCACCGACAATGTGGTGGTCAGCAATCTCGGCACGATCGATGCTGCGCGCGCGGTGCGCGGCGCCTATGGCGTCCTGGTCAACGGCCCGGGCACCGTCAGCAACATCGGGACAGCGTCGCTGATCGAGGGCGATGGCGGCGTGTCGATCGCCCTGGCCGGCACCGTGCACAACGCCGGCACCATCATGACCCTGCCGTCCGGCTACACCGCGGTGGTCATCCAGGGAGCGGGCTATGTCGGCAACAGCGGCACGGCATCGCTGATCGCAGGCCGCAGCGGAGTCACGATCGGGGCGGACGGCACCGTCAGCAACGCCGGTATCATCGATGCCACCGCGTCGGGCGGCAGCTATGTCGGCGTCGCCATCCAGGGCGCGGGCACCGTCAGCAATCTCGGCACGGCGTCGCTGATCGAAGGCGATGGCGGCGTGTCGATCGCGCTGGCCGGCAGCGTCAGCAACGCCGGCAGCATCCTGGCCCTGTCGGGCAACTATGGCGCGGTCATCATCCAGGGTGCGGGAAATGTCAGCGATAGCGGCGCGGCGTCGCTGATCGAAGGCTGGAGCGGCGTCACCATCGGGGCGGCCGGCGTCGTCAGCAACGCGGGCACGATCGATGCCACGGCGTCCGCGGGCAGCTATTTCGGCGTCGCCATTCAGGGCGGCGGCACCGTCAGCAATCTCGGCACGGCATCGCTGATCGAGGCGAATGGCGGCGTGTCCATCGCGCTCGCCGGCACCGTCAGCAATGCCGGCACCATCGTCGCGCTGTCGGGCATCTACACCGCGGTCGTGATCCAGGGCACGGGAGATGTCAGCAATACCGGCTCGGCTGCGCTGATCGAAGGCCGCAGCGGAGTCACCATCGGCGCGGCCGGCACCGTCAGCAATGCCGGCACCATCGCTGCCACGGCTGCCGCGGGCAGCTATTTCGGCGTCGCCATCAACGACGCGGGCACCGTCAGCAATACCGGCACGGCGTCGCTGATCGAAGGCCGCAACGGCATCACGATCGGCGCGGTCGGCATCGTCAGCAACGCCGGCACCATCGATGCCACGGGTTCCGGCGGCAGCTATTTCGGCGTCATCATTCAGGGTGGGGGAACCGTCAGCAATCTCGGCGCGGCGGCGCTGATCGAGGGCAATGGTGGCGTGTCCATCGCGCTCGACGGTACCGTCAGCAATGCCGGCAGCATCGTGGCTCTGCCGGGCAACTATGCCGCGGTGCTGATCCAGGGTGCGGGCGCGGTCGGCAATGTCGGCGCGGCGTCGCTGATCGAGGGCTGGAGCGGCGTCACGATCGGCGGCGACGGCAGCGTCAGCAATGCCGGCACGATCGCTGCCACCGCGTCGGGCGGCAGCTATTTCGGCGTGCTGATCCAGGGCGGCGGATATGTCGGCAATACGGGGACGGCGTCGCTGATCGAAGGTCGTGGCGGCGTCACGCTTGGGGCGGCCGGCAGCGTCAGCAATGCCGGCATCATCGAGGCCACGGCGTCCGGCGGCGGCTATTCCGGCGTCGCGCTGCCGGGCGGGGGAACCGTCAGCAATATCGGCTCGGCGTCGCTGATCGAGGGCTGGAGCGGCGTCACGCTGGGGGCGGCCGGCAGCGTCGGCAACGCCGGCACCATCGATGCCACGGCTGCCGGGGCAAATTATTTCGGCGTCGCCATTCAGGGCGCGGGGACCGTCAGCAATCTCGGGACGGCGTCGCTGATCGAGGGTCATGGCGGCGTGTCCATCGCGCTCGTCGGCAGCATCAGCAACGCCGGCCGCATCGTGGCGCTGCCGGGCAACTATACCGCGGTCATTGTCCAAGGCGCGGGATACGTCGGCAATCTCGGCACGGCGTCGTTGATCGAGGGCACGGGGGCTGTCACGATCGGCGCGGCGGGCACGGTCAGCAATGCCGGCACCATCGATGCCACCGCGTCGGGCGGCAGCTATTTCGGCGTCGCCATCCAGGGCGCGGGAACTGTCGGCAATCTCGGCACGGCCTCGCTGATCCAAGGCTATACCGGCGGCGTTTACGTCGGACAGGCAGCCACCGTCAGCAACGCCGGCACGATCGAGTCGAACCAGGCGCCGCTTGGCGGCGGCTCCTTCGGCATCAAGCTGAACGCGCCGGGCAGCGTCATCAACGGCGCCACCGATGACGGTTCGGCGCTGGTGTCCGGTGACACCGCGGTTTACGGCAATAACGCCAGCACCACCGTCATCAATTACGGCACGATCGCATCCGGCGCGGCGTTCGGCTTCGGTGTCGAACTCACCGCCGGCGGCACCGTCGTCGATGCCGGCAGCATCCGCGGCTACAGCGCGGTCGGTTTCGGCGGCTCCGGCAACGACCTGCTGGTGCTGAAGCCTGGCTACGCGATCGCCGGCGCGATCGCGGCGACCGGCAACGGCAACGTGTTGGAACTGGAGGGCAGCGCCACCGCGGCGTTGACCGCGAACTACACCAGCCTCGGCCTGACCGGCTTCCAGACGGTCGCATTCGCACCGGGCGCGGCCGGCTACGCGACGCTGAAGGTCAGCAACGACGCCGCGCCGCCAGGCACCATCGCCGGCTTCATCGGCTTCGGCGACACCATCGACCTGACCGCGCTGAGCGATGCCGGCCGCGACGCCACCACCAGCTTCGACACCCTGACCGACAGGCTGACCGTCACCGGCGACAACGGTTCGGTCAGCCTGCAACTCGACAGCGAGGACTATGCCGGCGTCACCTGGGGGACAGCGAACGACGGCGGCAACGGCACCGCGGTGTTTCGCCAGCAGACCATCGTGACGACCGCCCCGCCGGCGATCAGCGTCACGCAGCCGAACCTGGGTGTCGCCGCGGGGGCGAGCGTCGAACCGTTCGCGGGCGTCGCCATTACCGATACCAGCACCGGCGCCACCGACACCGTCACGGTGGTGCTGTCCGACCCGGCAGACGGTGCGCTGTCGAACCTGGCCGGTAACGGCACCTACGATCCCACCACCGGCACCTACACCGACAGCGGCACGCCGGCCGCGGTCAGCAGCGACCTCGATGGGCTGGTGTTCACCCCGGCACCGCCGACGGCCGGCGAGGTCGCCACGACCGGCCTCGCGATTACCGTCAGCGGGCCCGGCGGCGATGCCGGTGCCGGTGTCGCCGTGACGGCGGTGACACCGGAACCCGGGCTTGGCGCGACACCGGGACCCGACGACGCGATATCGGTCAGTCCGGACGGCAGCAGCTTCGCCGCGGCGATCCCCGGCGACACCAACCAAGCGGTGGTCGCCGCCCCGTCCGCGGACACGACCTACACCCTGCCGGGCAATTACCAGGCCGAGTTCCTGGGCGGCACGGCAGACGCCACGCTGAGCGACCCCTCGGGCGGCGACGCATTGCTGGTTGGCAACACCGGCAACGACACGATCACCTCCGGCGCCGCCGACGACACCATCCTGGGCGGCAGTGGCCCATCGACCTACCAGTTCACCGGCTCCGCCACCCATGGGCTGCTGCTGGATACGGCCGGCGGCAGCGCGGCCGTCATGGATGCCGGCAGCCAGGACACGATGGTCGGCGGCAGCGGCGCGGCTGCCGTCAGCCTGTCCGGCTCGGGCGGGCTGTTCTATGGCAATGCGGGCAACGACAGCGTGGTCGCCAGCGGCCTGGGCGACACGCTGGTCGGCGGGGCCGGCCTGTCCACCTACCAGTTCACCTCCAGCGCCGGGGACGTGCTGGTGTTCGGCGGCAGCGGCAGCCTGGCCATCGCCGACGCCGGCAGCCAGGACACGGTGGTCGGCGGCAGTGGCCCGTCATCCGTCACGGCATCCGGCTCGGACGGGCTGTTCTTCAGCGAGGCTGGTCTCGATAGCGTCGTCGCCAGCGGGCAGGGCGACACGCTGGTCGGCGGTTCCAGCCTGTCCACCTACCAGTTCACCTCCAGCGCCGGGGACGTCGTGGTGTTCGGCGGCAGCGGCGGCCTGGCCATCACCGCCGCCGGCAGCAATGACACGATGGCCGGCGGCAGCGGCCCGTCGTCCGTGTCCATATCCGGCTCCGGCGCGCTGTTCTTCAGCGAGCAGGGGACTGCCAGCGTCGTGGCCGGCGGCCAGGGCGACACGATGGTCGGGGGTTCCAGCCCATCGACGTTCCGGTTCACCTCGAGCGCCACCGGCGGTCTGATACTCGGCGGCGACGCCAGCGTCAGCATCACGGACGCCGGCAGCCGCGACACGATGGGCGGCGCGGATGGCTCGAGTGCCGTAACGCTATCCGGCTCCGATGCGCTGTTCTTCGGCGAGAAGGGCACGGCGAGCGTGGTCGCCAGCGGCCAGGGCGACACGCTGGTCGGCGGCTCCAGACTATCGACGTATCAGTTCACCTCCAGCGCCGGGGACGTCGTGGTGTTCGGCGGCAGCGGCGGAATGGTCATCACGGACGCCGGCAGCAACGACACGATGGCTGGCGGCAGCGGCGCGTCATCGGTCACCACATCCGGCGCGGGCGCGCTGTTCTTCAGCGAGGCAGGCACTGCGAGCGTCGTCGCCAGCGGCCAGGGCGACACGCTGGTTGGGGGTGCCAGCCAATCGACGTTCCAGTTCACCGCGATCGCCACGGACGGCGTGGTGTTCGGCGGTTCCGGCGGCGTCGCCATCGTGGACGCGGGCAGCCACGACACGATTGCCGGCGCGACCAGCGCGACGTCCGCGACGCTATCCGGCTCGGATGCGATGTTCTTCGCCGAGGCAGGCGCCGCCGGCGTGCTCGACCAGGGGCAGGGCAACACCGTCGTGGGGGGCGCGGCCGCCATCGCGGTCACCTCGGGCGGCAGCGGCCTGCTGGTGATCGGCGGGGCGGGACCCCTGAGCTTCGTCGGCGGCATGGCGGGCGCCAGCATCATCGGCGGTTCGGGCAGCGCCTCCATTACCGGCGGCAGCGGCGGCACCACGTTGTTCGGCGGCAACGGCGGAATCATCGATTATACCGGCACCGGCGGGGGTCTGGTCTACAACGCCGGCAGCGGCAACGAGACGCTCGACGCCAGCAGCGCGACAACCGCCAACCTGATGATCGGCGGAGGCGACCCGACCGGCCACGATTCGATCGTCGGCGGCTCGGGCAACGATACGCTGGAGGCAGGCGCGGGCAGCGACACGCTGGTCGGCGGTGTCGGCGCGCATGATCAATTCGTGTTCCTCAGTGTGAATGGCGGTGCGGCGGCGAACGATGCGGTGGTCAACTTCAATGGCAACGACACGGTCTGGCTCGCGGGCTACGGTGCGGGCGCGGCTGCGGCGGCATTGAGCAATGCGACCTATGCCAACGATGCCACCACCATCACGTTATCCGACAACACGCAGATCACATTCCAGGGGGTTACCAGTGCGAGCGATCTGCAGGGGCACGTGGTCGGGATGTGACACCGCTGCGGCTGGCCTCGCGCGGGATGCACCACAGAGACACCAAGGTACGAAGGTCTGTTGCTGCGTGCCTTGGTGTCTTGGGGGTGCATCCTGCTTGCTTCGGCGGCCGGGATCCTAGCTGTCGGCGCACCGGTGCCCTGACTCCGGCGCTTCGAGCTCGACCTTTGCGGTGTCATTGCGAGCGAAGCGAAGCAATCTCCCGCGTGCGTTGGCGCGACATCCCGGGGAGATTGCTTTGCTCGCAATGGCGGCGTTGGCTGCGGGCCGAACCGTCCGGATCACCATACGGTAGGACGCCATTCACCGCCGGGTTTCCTGGCGCATGGCACAATGCTACGCGGCGCAAGCGTCCTCCTCTGCTTCCCGATCCTCGTCGCAGCACTCCTGACGCCGCTGCTTGCAGCATTCCTTCGGCTGCGCTTCGCAGCATGACTTGCGTGGCTCCTCGCAGCAGGGCTTGCGGGCCTCGCCGCAGCATTCGCCGCAGGCGTCCCAAATCGTGTGCGCGACGACGTCCAGGCAGGTGACCGGGGCGTGCGGGTCGTCGCTGTGGATCACCAGCTCGCACGCCCTGGGCACCTTCTCGATGGCGCGATACTGCACCACGACGCTGAGGCACGACCCCGGCCGCAGCGTTGCGGGAAACGGGTTGTTGATCAGGCGGAATGCACGGTGCGGGTGCCGCAGGGCGACCTCACCGATCCGCAACTCGCAGGCGCCGGTATTGCACAGCGACACGGTGCGTTGCTCGCGCGTGCAGCACGTGACGCCGCCGAAGATGGTCGAGCCGGTGACACTCAGCCGGCCGGGCGGAGCGTCGCCGGTGACGTCGATCGTGCGCGGGCCTGCCGGATCGTTGCTGCTTACCGTCAGGGTCGCCGATTTACTGCCGAGGCTGGTCGGCGCGAACCGGATCGGCAGCGGCAGCGCTGCGCCTGGCGCGATGGAGAGCGGGTAGGACAGCACCTCCGGCACCAGGAACTCGCCCGAGGATGACGCGATATCGGTGATCGACAGCGGGCATTTGCCGCCATTGCTCAGGATCAGCGGCCGGTCCACCAAGCTGCCGACGCAGGCCGGCCCGAAATCGCCGGTGTCGGCGATCGCCAGATCCAGCTTCGCCGTCACCGCATCGCCGGCGACGGTGATGCTGTGCGGACTCGACGCATCGTTGCTGAAGATCTTGATCGTGGCGGTCTTCGCGCCGGCGCTGACCGGCTGGAAGCGGATCACCACGTCGATCGAACCGCCAACGCTCACCAGCAGCGGATAGGCGCTGACGCCGGGCACCAGGAAGTCGGCCGAGGACGAGGTGATGGCGGAGATCGCCAGCAGGCCGAAGCCGCTGTTGTTGATGGTCAGGATCTCGTCCACGAAGGACGCCACGCAGGCATTGCCGAACGTGCCGCCGTCGGGGATGGCGGTGGCGACGATCGGCAGCGATGCCAGCGCGGCCAGCAGCCGGTTGCCCCGGATACTGCCCCATCCCGTGCAGGCGTCCCAGCCCTTGATGGAATGGTAGCCGGGCGTGGTGATCGTGGTCGGCGGATTGGGTGGCGCCAGCGTGAAGGTGTCGGCGTTGCTGCCGCCGTCGTCGATGTCGTGGAAGATGTCGAAGCCCGGGGTTTGCGCCAGCGCGTAGAACAGCGGATTGAGGTAGCCGAGATTGGATCCGAGCCTCGCGTTCAGGATTGCGATCAGTCCGGCGTAGAACGGGGCCGCCTCGCTGGTGCCCCACCAGGTCCCGGCATTCGTGCCAAACATCTTGGTGGCATAGCCGTTGGCGTAGCCGGCGATATCCGGAATGCCCCGTCCGCGGGTCTTGCCGTCGTTGATCGAGGGCGGCACCCCGGCGCCGACCTGCCACCACGGCAGCGGAAACACCAGGTTGCCGCTGGAGTCGGTGACGGTGCTGATGCCGCCGCTGGTGATGCCGTTATCGTTCCAGGTGATCTCGTCGAAGGACGATCCCGCGACGTCGCCGATGGTCGTCCCGCCCACGGCGGTAACCCAAGGGTCGATGGCGGGCCACCAGACATGCGCGGCGCCGTCCGCGACACCACCCTTCGTACCGTCGTCCATGGAGCACACCAGGAAGGTGACGGGATTTGGGTACTTGGTGGTGGCGGCCTGAAAGATCCCGCTGACGGCGGTAAGCTGGGAGGCGCTGAACGACGCTTCGGGCGCATTCCAGCTTATCGAGACCACCGATGGCGTCGGCTGCCCGGCAAGGGGTACCGCCGCCGTCAGGATGGCGACGATCCATCCCAGCTCGGACCAGGGCACGAAATAGACGGCAATGGTGGCACCGACGGCGACCGAGGCAGCGACGTCGATGTCCAGGATAACCTCGCCGTCGCCACCGTTCGGGCTGGCGGCGGTGCCCGGCGCATTGGGCGCGCCGAGGATCGAGACGGGTGGGTGGAACATCTTGACGTTGGGCAGCGGCGGATTCAGCCCGGCCATGAACAGGTCGGCATCCGTCGCGTGGCCGGCGGCATCCGTCACGTAGCCGCCACCGAATTCGAATATGCCGATGGTTTGCGAGGCGATGGCGGGCGGCACAGAGGGAAACCCGTACAGTCCGGCGACCTGTGGCGGCGTGAGCGGACTGATGGTCACGCTCGGTCCGCCGCCGCGAAACGCCACGCGGCGATTGTCCAGGCCGAACACCGCGGCAACCAGACCAACGATGTCGCGCGGCAGGTGAATCGGCCCGTCATGGCCGTGATAGGTTTCGTCCGGCGTCTCATATATCCCGAGCGCGACGCCAAAGGCCTGGTCAAGCTGCGCGACAGTGCCCGACAGCTCGATCATGCGACGTGGCAGGTTGATTTCGACGACCTGCAGGCCGTTGGCCGTGGCGAAGGCGGCCACCTTATCGGCATCCTCCTGCGCGGCGCCATAGTCCGCGGCTGGGTGCGGCGGGACGGGGCGCTGCCGGATGGGTATCCGCGCCCATTGCTCCAGGTCCGGCGGCGGCGGTGCGTCCGGGCGCGGCCGCAGCAGCACCACGACGCGCAGCACGTCTTCCGGGCGGGCTGCGCCGCGACGCCTGGTGCCGGGCTGGTGGAAGCGCTCGCTGCCTTCGAGGCGAACAGGATTGGCTCTTGAAGGTGGCATGGTTGCGTCCTTTGCAAGAGGGGTCGGTCGCTCAGGCGACTTTGCCGACGCGGGTCGTCGCGACGATCATCCGATCCGCGCCGCTGATTTGACAAACGATAACCGGATGCCGGTATGAGCTGCGTCACAGGGGCGTAAAACTGTTGTGGAAAACGATGCAAAGGTCTTTTCCGGTGTGCAGCGGTTGGGGTGGCGCTGCTATCGGAGTGTGGCGACGAACGGGCGTGGCTTTGCGATCTCGCAAGATTTCAACGCGACGGAAGAGCAAGGGCCGAGGCGGGCTGCGGAGGACGATCGACAGCGCGCGGCGTAGCGACGAAGCCATTCCCCGCGGGAGATCGCTGCGTCGCGCCGCTCCTGGCAATGACATCTCGGCGTGGCGCTTCGTGGTTCTCGCGCTTCCTACCATGAAAATAGGCTTGGCCGGGGTTGCGCAGGCCCTATGCTTTTGCCGCCGGAAGAAAGCCAGTTTCACCACAAAGACACAAAGGCACGAAGATCGGGCGGCACAGGAACGAAGTCTTCGTGTCTTTGTGGTGAAACTTACCGACCGACATGCCGCAGGGACGCCAGGGGGAGAGGCGTCGGCGGTCCGGCGCGCAGCATTTTCAGCCACGGCAGTGCGGGCTCGGCCACTCGCCAACTCCGTGTTGAAATCTTGCGGGGTTGCCGCCCATACGCGCGCCGCGGCCGCGGCCTCGAGACAACCCGGCCGGCGAAACGCTGCCGTCGGCGCGATGCAAGCGATCGCCCTGGACAGGGACGCCCTATCGGCGTCCATATTGGCATCCCTCGGCGGCGGATTGGCTCGACAGGGGAAGCTGCGGGACTGGCGCCATGCCGCCCGCGCCGCGGCAGGCTGGCCTGTGGGCGAACGGGAACCATCTCGTACGGATCAAGCACGCGCGGAAAGGGAGGCAAAGATGTCCGAACCCGTCTACAAAGTCGTGGAGATTGTCGGGACTTCCGAACAAAGCATCTCCAAGGCAATCGACAATGCTGTCGCGAAAGCGGCGGGCACATTGCGGCGCCTCGGCTGGTTCGAGGTTGGGCAAATCCGTGGCAATATCGCGGATGGCAAGGTCCACCACTACCAGGTGACGCTGAAGGTTGGGTTCACGCTCGAATAGGCAGGCGATCCGCGATTCAATGCGGCACGGGTGATCTGACGAGTCGGACTCCTTCCCCTTCGGTTGCGGGAGGGGAAGACCTTGCCTCAAGCGAACGCTGATGCCGCAAGCATCGGAGGGAGTAAGCACGCTGGCGACTCGTCATGGAATGGCGGGTCAAACTATGTGATCCTCGCTGTGCTGCCCGGATGGGTTGGCAAAGACCGTCTAAAGCCCGTCTTCCGCGTGCAGTGTCGATTTGTCGGTACTGGCCTGCCAGTGCGAGAAGGCGTCGGCTTTCTTTGCCTGGATGCTCGACATATTGCTTTGGGCCCATTGCAAGGATGCCGGTGTATTTTCCACCCACCCTGCGTCCTTCAAATCAGCCGCCAGGCCGCTGGCCTCCGATTGCTTGACCGGATCCAGCGAGAAGCGGGCCTTCCATGCGCCCATGTGCGGGGAGACGCGAACGAAATAGGTCTTGCCGCCAACCAGGTCGGCGTCCATGAACTCGGCCGTTTCACCGATCACCATGAAGCGTCTGGTCCCCGGGGCGGTGACATAGGCGACTTTCGATCGCGAGGAGACGATGCCAACCAGGATCGGCGGCTCGGTCGAGATGTCAAACACGGAAGACTGGACCGCATAGCCAAGGATGGAGGGACGCATAAAGACAATGGTCACCTTGTCGGGACTGGGTGTCGTCACGGTGGCTGGTTCTGGCGCGGTGGCCATGCGCCCGCTGGCGCAACCGGCGAGTGACAAGGCTGCGATGACGAAAACGACCATGATGTTACGAATGCCGACCATCGCGCTTCCCCTGCAAGTCAGTTATTATTTGACAACGATATTCCGGCGGCCTTGGGATCCGTGGTCATCGCTGGCCGATGCGACAGGCCGCATTTCCGACCGCCAATCCGGCGGTATCGTGTAAGGTACGAAACGTCAAGCCGCGGGCTTCGGGAACCGGTGCTACGTGCGCGGTATCGTTCGCGCGGACGCAGTCAGGCAGCACCACGGCACAAGCTCTGCCGAACGTCGGGAAATTCGCGACTATGGAGCGGCTGCGACCGAGCTCGGGTTTGCGTGCGGATGCCAGCAGGGCGAAGGATCGATCGCCAAATGCGCGTGTCAGCATCGGCGGAAACGGCCGGATGATGGCGCCTCGCGTTGCCCGCAAGCCAATGCCGATTGCCGATGGTTGCCGGTCATTGACGCAGGGGAACCACGACACGCTGCTGCGACCGCATGCGGATCGCCGGCTGCCACCATTCTCCATGGCGTTGCAGCACGAACGTTGCGAACCGCCGGCTACGCCGCCAAGCAGCCGCCCGCCTTCACCTTGCGCACCGTCGAGGCGGGGAACCGCACCAGCTTGTCAGCAGGACGCACCGGCCGCCGCACCAACTCGCCGCCGCAGTTCGGGCAGCGTCCGCCCAGCACGCCGTCCGCGCAGGTCGCGCAGAACGTGCATTCGAACGAACAGATCCGCGCCGCTTCGCTGTCCGGCGGCAGATCGCGATCGCAGCATTCGCAGTTCGGACGCAGTTCCAGCATGCTCCAGGCCTCCGCCGCCGCACTTCCCTCGCGGGCGGAACAGGTTATCATCAAATGCGACCACGCCAAGAATGATGCAATAGCTTGGGCAGGGAGGGCAAAACCTTCCTCCCGATGGAGGGAACCGGATGTTCGAACGCCTCGATACCGCCCGGTCGCTGACCGGCAACCAGATCAAGATCGTCGCCGCCGCGATCATCGGCGACATGCTGGAGTTCTTCGACTACTTCCTGATCGGTTTCGTGCTGGCCTTCATCATCAAGCCGTGGGGGCTCACCTTCGGCCAGTCGGCGATCATCCTGCTGTCGTCGGGCGTCGGCGCCATCCTCGGCGCGTTCATCTGGGGTCGCATTGCCGACCTGGTCGGCCGCCGCCGCGTGTTCGTCGGCACGGTCATCAACTTTTCCATCGCCACCGGCATCCTGGCGTTCACGCCGGACCATGGCTGGGTCTACCTGTCGGTGTTCCGCTTCTTCGTGGGTTTCGGCGTCGGCGGGCTGTACTGCGTGGACCTGCCGCTGGTGCAGGAATTCGTGCCGACCCGCATGCGCGGCTTCATCGGCGGCATCGTAACGGTGTTCATTCCGCTCGGCGTGATGATCGCCTCGGTGCTGGGGGCGTTCCTGGCGCCCGAGATCGGCTGGCGCGGCCTGTTCGTGGTCGGTCTGGCGCCGGCGCTGTTCACCCTGGTGATCCGCGCCTGGGTGCCGGAGTCGCCGCATTGGCTGCTGGGCCAGGGCCGCCCGGAGGAGGCGCGGCGTTCGCTCGCCTGGGCGCTGCAAGTGCCGGCGGAGTCGTTGCCGGCACCCAGCGCGGCCGAGACGCTGCCGCCAACCAAATGGACCGATCTGTTCAAATATCCGCGCAGCATGGCGGTGTCGTGGATGGCCAGCATCGGCGCGCAGACTGGCGCTTATGGCGTCTCGCTGTGGGGGCCGACGCTGTTCGTGTTGCAGCTTGGCGTGACGCCGGCCTATGCCGCCTATCTGTTCATCTGGATCACCGCCGCCGGCATCCTGGGCCGCATCGCCTTCTCCTTGATGTCCGAGACGATCGGCCGGCGCGCCGGCGGCATGCTGTGCGGCTTCGGCGGCGCGGTGTGCATCGCCGCGGCCGGACTGCTGCACAATGTCATCCTCGGCGGCGTGTCGCTGTTCTGGCTGTTCATCGTCGTTGGCGACTTCTTCTATGACGGCGGCTTCGCCATCATCGGCCCTTACATGGCCGAGGTCTGGCCGACCCGGCTGCGCACCACCGGCATGGGCTCGGCCTATGGTTTCGGCGGGCTGGGCAAGATCATTGGCCCGTTGGGCTTGGCACTGATCGTCGGTTCGTCCAACGTGGTGAAGCCCGAGGTCACCGTCGCCGCCATCCCGGCCTCGTTCCTGTTCCTGGCCGCCTGGCTGGTGGTCTGCGGCCTGGGGTTCATGCTGTTCGGCTTCGAGACGCGGCAGCGCTCGATCGTGGCGCTGGATGAAGGTTATACGGAAGCGGCGGTCCCGGTCGAAGTGCGGGTCACGTCAGGAGTGCGGAAGTGATGGACGCGCAGACCAGTGAAGACGCCGATTTCATCGCCCGCATCCGCGCGCTGGCGCCGGAGATCGCCGGCGCGTCGGACGAGATCGAGCAGCGGCGCGAGCTGCCGCCGTGGCTGTTGCAGAAGCTGATCAACGGCCGGTTCTTCCGCATGTTGCAGCCGCGCTCGATCGGTGGCGCGGAGCTGCGGCCGATGTCGTTCGCGATGGTCACCGAGGCGATCGCCGCGGCGGATGCCTCCACCGGCTGGGTCGTGTGCCAGAACAACGGCTGTTCGATGTCGGCCGCGTATCTGTCGCCGGAGGTGGCGCGCGAGATCTTCGGGCCACCCACTGGCATTCTTGCGTGGGGTCCGCCTGGCGCGCCGTTCGAGGCGCAGCCAGTGGATGGCGGCTATCGCATCAGCGGCAAGTGGCGCTTCGCCAGCGGCAGCCATCACGCGACCTGGCTGGGCGCGCATATGCGGGTGGCCGGCACCGGCGGCAAGGTGCGCACCATGCTGTTCCCGAAATCCAGCGTGACGATGCACGACATCTGGCACGTGGTCGGGCTGCGCGGCACCGGCAGCGACGAATACGTGGTGGAAGATGTGTTCGTGCCGCAGAACCACTCAATGTCGCGCGATACGGCGACGGAGCGGCGCGAGGACGGGCTGCTGTATCGTTTCACCAGCAACCAGTTGTATTCCTGCGGGTTCGGTGGCGTCGGGCTGGGGATCGCGCGCGCCACCATCGATGCGTTCCTCGACCTGCCCGCCACCAAGACCTCGCGCGGCGCGTCGAAGCCGATGCGCGAGAATAACGTGGTGCAGTCGCAGGTGGCGCAATGCGAGGCGCGCTGGCGCTCGGCCCGCGCCTTCCTGCACACGACGTGGGAGCAGGCGTGGGCGCATGTCGAGGCGACGGGGGAACAGACGATGGAGGATCGCGCGATGATCCGGCTGGCGTCCACCTGGGCGATCCAGTCGTCGCGCGAGGTGGTGAACACGCTGTATCACGCCGCCGGTTCGGTCGCGATCTTCGAGGATCATCCGTTCGAGCGCCGGCTGCGCGACATCCACACCGTGGCGCAGCAGTCGCAAGGACGCCAGCTCCACTACGAAACGGTCGGCCAGATCCTGCTCGGCATGCCGCCGGAAAACCAGTTCTGAACGGAGGAGAAACACGATGCCCGCACAATCGCTGAACCACTACACGATCCGGGTGCGCGACCTGGAGGCGACGAAGAACTTCTATACCGATGTGGTCGGGCTGAAGGTCGGCGATCGCCCGCCGTTGAATTTCCCCGGTTATTGGCTGTATTGCGGCGACGTGCCGACGGTGCACCTGATCGGCTATCGCGCCGAGGATCCGGCGATCAACGACGCGCCGACCGATCCGGCGAAGACCGGGCGGCTGGATCATATCGCTTTCGCCTGCGCGGGTCTGAAGGACATGAAGGCGAATCTCGAACAGCACGGCATCAAGTTCGACGAGCGTGTGCTGCCGCGGCTGAACATGACGCAGTTGTTCTATTTCGATCCGGACGGCATCGCGGTGGAATGCAACTTCGCGGCGCACGAGACCGAGGGCCGGGCGGGCACGGGGTACTGAGCGGTGGGCGCGCTGCATGCCGGAGCGCTGATGGCAGCATACGCGCGTGTGTGGGTATAAGCACGCGCGCATGCTACGGGTGGTCTGCGGTTTGGTGATTGCGCTATGACGATGAGAGGCGACTGTCGCACTTCGGCGCGGTAGCGCTGCAGCGTCCGCGGACGCCGGCGGCCAAAGGGCTGCAGACGGCGATGAGCCGGCAAATCATGCCAGCCGGTGCGAGGGTTGCCGTGCCGCACGGCCTCCCCGCACTCGTGGCCAGGCTTGAGTTGGCCATCTACGCCACTGCGGTGCCGCGATCGATGGTCGGGTCAAGCCGTATCGGCGTCAGGATAAGGCGAGTGGCGACAACAGCGTTTGCCAATAGCCGCCAAGCGCGCATTTCATACATGCAATCGTATGGATGTACGGCTGCGCTACGAAAGTTGCACACTTTTACAACAACCTTAACCACCGACCGCACAAATTGAAACGCCGGCCGGGATGGGCCCGACCGGCGTTCCGAAGGGAGCATGCGATGGCCAAACATCGGAAGCTCTTGCTGCGGAAAGTGGTGACTTGGATCGTCAAGGTCAAGGTCTTCATAGACCGTCAGTGAGAGCGGGGCCAGCCTCGGCAACGGGGCTGGCCTTGCTCCCCGCGGCGAACCTCCGCGCCGCGCGCTATTCCGCCGCCAGCCGACCCTCCGCTGCGAAATCCTTGATCGACACGCGCCAGTGGATACGATCCTCGTGCGGCGGATAGTCGCCGGCCGCCTTGTGATACGAACAGCGATTGTCCCAGATGACGATGTCGCCGACCCGCCACTTGTGGCGATACTCGGCGTCAGGCTGGATCATGCAGCCGGTCAGCTCGTCGATCAGCGCGTCGCTGTCCGCAGGATCGATGCCCTCGATCGCGACGATCTTGCCCGGATCGAAATACAGCGACTTGCGGCCGGTTTCCGGATGCGTGCGGATGATCGGGTGCCAGACCGGCGTCCAGTCGCGATCCTCGGGGTTCAGCAGCGCCTGGTGCTTGTTGCGCCCGCCATAGGTAAACGCGCCGTTGCGTCCCTCGAGACGCTGCTGCAACTGCGCCGGCAGCGCCGCATAGGCGGCATACCCGCTGGCGAACAGGGTGTCCCCGCCGGTGCTGGGAATGGCAAGCGCGTAAAGCTGCGTCGCCTTGAACGGCACCTCGTCGTAGGCGCCGTCGGTGTGCCAGCCTTCCGCACCGCGCCGGTAGATCGCCTGGTTCAGCGTGCCGTCGGGCGCGAACTTGTTGATGCCGAGCAGGGTGATCTCGGGGATTTCGGGGTGCCGCGTGCTCTTCGAGGGATGCGGCACGACGGTACCGAAGCGGCGGCTGTAGCGCAGGAAGTCCTCGATCTCCAGCGCCTGGTCGCGCACCACCAGCACGTTGTGGTCGAGCCAGGCCTGGTAGATCGGTGCGAACCCGGCAGCGTCGAGTGTTTTCACGTCAACGCCGGTGACCTCGACGCCGATTTGTGGACCCATGCGGCGAATTTGCACCATGGCTGCGTCCTCCCGCTTCTTGCGGGGCGGAGCATCGGGCTTTCGGCGCGGCTGGGCAAGGTGAGGCGCGTTGCCGTGAGGCGGGAGGGGCAGTCAGCGAGGACGGTGTGCGGGGCTGGCGAGCCGTGCGAAGTGATTGCCAGGTTCGAGCGGTGCGAAGCGTGGTAAGCCGCGGTCGTGCTACACCGGCGCCCGAAATTATTTCACGACGCAGGGCGCGTCGGCGGCGTAATCTGCCGCTTTCTGGTCGGCAGGCAGAACGGGCTCCATGACGGATGAGCAGGACGAAGACGCGTTGTTCGATCGGCTGGCGAAGAACCTGGAGGCGGTCCGCCAGGACGCTGAACTGGTCCGCTCGCGCGGCGCCGATGGCATAGCCGCCGGGTTGGCCCGCGCCGAGATCGAACTGCGCAGCCAGGCCACCGAGATCGAGGCATTACGTCAGCGCATCGAGCAACAGGACGCCGTTGCCGCCCGCCTCGAGGCCGCGGCGGCAAAAGGCGAGGCCGACCTGGAGCGGCTGCGCCAGACAGTCAATGTGTTGTCGCGCCGGGTGCGGGAGCAGGCCGAGGTGCTCGACCGGTGGTCCGGCCGCAGGCCGTGGCCGCCCGGCGCCGCATGGGTCGGGATCGCGCTCGCCGTGCTGATCCTGGGCGGTGGGGCGGCACTCTGGACCGCCTCCGGCCGCGAACCGACACTCGGGGCGCTGACCCACCGGTTCGTGCTGCGGTTCTCCGAATTCAGCGGGATCCGCCTGGCGGGACCGGGCGAGCCGACACAATCCGTTCGGACGGTGGCGGACACGGGGGGAAACCCTGAGCCGGCGCCGCAGCCGCCGGCCGTTTCGGCGCCCGCCGTCTCTGCCGCACCAGCCCCTGTGGCGCCGTCGTCGGCCGCCGCCGTCGCTCCGGCTGAGGCGCCTGTGGCTGCATCCCCACCGCCGGCCGAGGTGCCGGCCGGCATTCCCCCGACGCCGGCTGCCGCGGCATCGTCATCGGCCGAGGCGCCGGCCGCGGCGGCGTCGCCACCCGCCCCGACGCTGGCGGTCGCTGCGCCGCCGCCGGCTGCGGCGTCGGCCGGCGGGACGTCGCCATCCACCCAGGCGCCGGCCGCGGCGGCGTCGCCATCCGCCCCGACGCTGGCGGTCGCTGCGCCGC
>Ga0181521_10002787_pt1 | contig 20891 bp, 16 predicted proteins | sample PEATcosm2014_Bin_32_FD_119764 | JGI IMG/M metagenome (GOLD analysis project Ga0181521, IMG submission 119764) | Peatland microbial communities from MTU Mesocosm Facility, Houghton, MI, USA - PEATcosm2014_Bin02_60_metaG | ecosystem: Environmental > Terrestrial > Soil > Wetlands > Peat | place...
GATCGCCGACCTTGTGTCGAAGGGCGGTCAAGGTCACGATATGGTGGCCAAGAAGGGAGTCCACTATGTCGCTCACGGACCGGGCTCTTCTCGCTCTCGCCGTGCTTTGGACGATCTTCACTGTGGTATCGCTCGGAGTGATTACGGCGTTGATCGTAACCGAGTCTGGGGTTCCGCTGGGCTTAGGCTGGATTCGGACCAACGGTCTGGCTGGCCTGTGGATCACCGTCCCGAGCGCCTTGCTAGGAATCGCCGGCCTGACTCTGCTCAACACGCGGCGCACCACCGGCTTCCGCCTGCTGCTGTGCTACTCCGGACTGTTTACCGTGACGCTGGTTCCGGCCGTGCTAAGGGAGTTGCCAACGATTGTGCGCCACCCGCTTGCCTATTGCGCCGATGGAAAATGCACACCCTGGGTGATAACGGTTTCAATCACCGTCGCGTTCACTCTGTCCACCTTATGGTACGCACGCCAGGCCTATCTGCGGGGCTGGGCAGAAGCTAAGCATTTCCCGCTTCAGCAGCGGAGTCGAGAGTCTCTCAGCTCTGCAATCTGACCTCTGCCATCAGTCCTCTACTTCGCGTACTGATTCTTAATCACTTCGCCGCCCTTCATCACAAACTTGACACGCTCGAGCGTCGTAACGTCGGCCAGCGGATCGCCGTCCACGGCAACAATGTCGGCCCACTTGCCCGGCTCAATCGTTCCAACCTTGTCGGACCAGCCCAGCAGATCGGCGTCGTTAATAGTCGCCGCCTGGATCGCCTGCAGTGGCGTCAACCCTAGCTTCACCATGACCGCGAATTCATGCGCGTTGAGCCCGTGCGGATACACCGCGGCGTCGGTGCCGAATCCAACTTTCACTCCTGCGGCAAAAGCGCGCGCAACGTTCTTACGCGCGGCGGGCATCACTTCTCGTCCCTTGGCAATAAGCTCGGCCGGCGTGCCAATCTTCTCCGCGTTTTCCAGAAACCAGTCGCCAAGGTAGAGCGTCGGCACCAGATAAGTGCCGTTCTTTTTCATTTCGGCGATGGCCGCGTCGTCGATGTACGAACCGTGCTCGATCGAATCCACGCCCGCCTCCGACGCCCAGCGGATGCCCTGGGCGCCGTGCGCATGCGCCGCCACCTTGCGTCCAAGCCGGTGCGCGTCGGCCACAACGGCCTTCATCTCTTCGAGCGTGTACTGCGAGGCATGCGGATTGTCGCCATGCGAAAGCACGCCACCGGTGGCGCAGATTTTGATCAGGTCGGCGCCATACTTGATGATCTCTCGCGTTTTGTGCTGGACCGCTTCGATGCCATCGGCCACGCCTTCGCTCTGCACGTGCCACTCAAACGGCAGCAAATTGTCGTCGCAGTGTCCGCCGGTAATGCTCAGCGCCGGTCCGCTCACCAGCATGCGCGGTCCGGGGACGTCGCCCGCGTTGATGGAGTCACGCAAAGCAACGTCGGTGAAGCCGCTGGCACCCACGTTGCGGATGGTCGTAAATCCGGCGTCAAGCGTGACGCGAGCATTGCGCGCTCCGTTCAGGGCCTCGCGCGGAATCGAAATCCCAAGCCGTGAGTAGCCGAAGTTGGTGGTCATCGTGATGTGCGTGTGCGCGTCAATCAATCCAGGCAGCACGGTGGCACTCGATAAATCGATAATCTGCGCTCCCGCGGGAACTTGCGTGTCGGAGCCAACGCTCGCGACCTTATCGCCCTGGATCACGATGGTTTGGTTCGAGAGCGTCTTGCCGGTCTTGACGTCAAGCAGGCGCCCGGCGCGGATGACGACGGTTCTTGACGCAGGCGCGGCTTGCGCCCAGGACATGCTGATACAGGACAGCGAAACAATAAACACGCACAGATAACGGCTGAGCTTCATTCGATCCCCCAATGAGAATTGAGCCTTGGCCGAGTACGTTACAACGTCGGGGAGGGAAACGGCAACCTTGATCGCGCCAATTGTAATATTTAGCCGCTGTGCGAAATATCTATTGACATATATTTAGCATTATGGCTTAATATCTGGCGTGGCACATCGAGATCCGGGGCCGCGAGTTGACGCATATGAATCGGTGTTTGCCGCCTTGGCGCACCCTGCCAGGCGGCGCGTGCTGCTCACGATTTATTTCAACGGGGGCTCCATGACGGCCGGGGAGATCGCGGCAATTTTCGAGCGCGCCTGGCCAACCACTACGCGGCACCTCCAAGTCCTCGAGGCGGCGGGGCTGCTCACTCACGAGAAGCAAGGCCGGACGCGTATTTACCGAATTCAGCGAAAACGGCTCGAACTGGTGAGGGACTGGCTCGCTCACTTTTCAAAAAACGGTAAGCGGTAAGGAGAAAAAACATGTCAACAAAACAACAAGAGAAAGAAAGTAAGCCGAAGACGGCGAAGCGCACCGCGGCAGATGACGTTCCGCAATTCTTCAGGCTCAACATCGAAGTCGGCGATCTGAAATCGGCGATCTCGTTCTATACGAAGCTGCTCGGCGTCGAAGGACGTAAACAGGCCGGTTCGCGGTGTTACTTCGATTGTGGACCCGTGACCCTGCAGGTTCTCGACGTCTCGTCGTCGAGTCAGCCGCACCCCGCGGCAAAGGCTCTCTACTTCACGGTAAACGACTTGGAGGCGGCATACGAGCGTGCCCGGGCTCTACGTTGTCTCTCGCGGGAGGATGTCCATGACGCGCCAGGTGGCGGCATCGTAGTTCGCCCCTGGGGCGAGCGGTCCTTCTACGCCGAGGATCCTTGGAAGAACCCACTGTGCTTTGTCGAGGAGGGAACGATCTACACCGGTTAGCTTTGTCCTGGACGCTTCGTCTTTTAGAGGCTACTGCAGACGCTACTGCGCTACCCCGACTTTATCGCGCACCGGACTCTAGTTGCGGACTCTTAGCGTGGATTTCTACCTGAAGATGCGGGAGGTGTCGGCGGGAAATTCGACCAAAGTCACGCCCGCATTGCCGCGATCGAGATCTTCATCCTTGCCGAGAAAAGCATAGCGTTGCCGCAGATCTTGCGAGTCTGAGTCGAAGATGCTCCAGTCTTCGCCGGGCACAACCTTGAGAACTTTGCCTTCGCGCTGCCACTCGGCCATCTGTTCGCGAATCGCGGTGCGGATCGCGCCGCCCTTCCCCGAAGATCCGTAGCCGTGAATGATCTTCACCACCGGCCCGCTCGCTCCCCGCGGCGCATACAACGACTCCAGCAATCGCCGTTTTGCCTGCTCAACCGTAGGCATCCCCTCCTTAAGGTTCAGGACAATCAGTCTTGTTTGTGAAGGCGCGGCCACAACTTGTATTCTACGAGCCGCTACTCGTTTAACGAATTGTCATCCCGAACGAAGTGAGGGATCTGCAGTTGGCCGCGGACTACAGATCCCCTCACTTCGTTCGGGATGACAAAAAGCTGAGAGCCTGTGACAAGTGACCCCGCCAACCCAGTCCCAAACGGAGTGCGCGCCATAGCCGCGTTGTTCGCTCTCTGCGGAATCTATCTGGCCATCGCGGGCGGGCTAATGCTGATTCGTCCCGGAGTGATTTCGATGTCGGCAGGCGCGCCGCTGTTATTTGGCCTCGAATTGTCGGGCCCGTACATGTTCCTGCTCATGGCCGTCGTCGGGGCCGGAGTCGCCTGGGGTCTCATGGAACTCAATAACATCGTCCGCCACGCAGCCCTGCTGATCGCCATCGCGGGAGTCGTAATGCTGGTGCCGCCGGTTTCAGCCGCAACCGTGATGGTGCAACCGAAAGCGCTCGCGTTCGGCGGGCTGGGGATTATCGTGCGCGTGATGGTGGCGTGGTACCTGTCGCGCGGAGAAGTGGCGGACGCGTTTCACCGCTCCGTGTAAGGCTGTCTCCGAACAGTTACGCCAGCCCTCTCAGCCGGCTCCTCAGTTCGTCCGGATGCACCGCAAACTCGACGGCTTCCTGCCGATCCAGGTGCCCGTCTTTCACGAGCCGGGCCAGTGACTCTTCCAGGGCAATCGATCCCTTCCCCTTGGTCATCGTGATTTCCTGGTTCAAGTGTTGCAGCGCGTTGTGGCGGATGTGCTGGCGCGCACCATATCCGATTATTAACAACTCAACCGCTGGAATGCGGCCACCTTTACGGCTCGGCAACAGTGTCTGCGTCAACACCGCGGAGATGGCCATCGCCAGTTCCTGCCGAATCGTGCTCTGCCGTTCCACGGGAAACGAATCGGAGATGCGGGAAACGGCGGATGCCACGTCGGTAGTGTGCAAAGTGGAGAGCACCAGATGTCCAGTTTCGGCTGCCGAAACAGCGATGGCCATGCTCTCCGGATCGCGCATCTCGCCGACCACCAGCACATCCGGCGCCTGCCGCAGCGCAGCCCGAAGGGCCGTTGGAAAGTCGGGCGCATCGGTTCCGACTTCGACTTGCTCGATGACGCTGCGCAGATGCTCGTGCTCATATTCGACCGGATCCTCGATCGTCACGATATGCCGGGCATCGCGCTTGTTGATTTCGCCGACCAGCGCCGCGAGGGTGGTAGATTTCCCCGCGCCGGCCGCGCCTCCAATCAGCACCAGGCCGCGACGAAGCACAGCCAGACTGCCAACCTCGAGGGGAAGTCCCAGTTCGCCAAGCGATGGCACCTTCATCGGGAGCGCGCGGATCGTAGCCGCTGCCCGACCGCGCTCGCGATGCAGGTTAATGCGGAATCGTCCGACGCCGGAAATTCGATAAGAACAATCGGCGATTTGCGTGGCGCGATACTGCGCGGCGCCCACCGGCGTCAGCACCGGCTGCACCAGAGATTCGATTTCGGCGCCATCGAGCGCAACATCGCCGATCTTCTCGACCTCTCCGTTCGTACGAATCGAGGCCGCGACTCCGTGAACCAGCAGCAGGTCGCTGCCCCCGCGCCGGAGCAGTTCCCGCAGAAAGTCATGCAGCTTTGTGTCTTCAGACAATCCAGTCGTCCCTCAGGGCAGAATTACCCGCAACTACTGATCGTACCCGAGAGAGATTCTTGCGTCAGAAAGAGTTGCAGAGTACCCAGGCGCGGCGGTCGTCCGTGTGAGTCACTTGCATTACTTCTTCGCCCGCACCGGCTCTTTCTCCCCCACCCGCTCACTGACCTTGAACGTCATCTTGCCAGCTTTCTTATCGGAGTCCACGATCACGTGGTCGCCGTGCAGCACCGCGCCGTCCAGAATTTTCATCGCCAGTGGATCCTGCACCAACTTCTGAATGGCCCGCTTCAGCGGACGCGCTCCAAAGTTTGGATCGTAGCCTTCAGTGAAGAGAAGTTCTTTGGCAGCATCGGTGAGCTCCAGCGAAATCTTGCGGTCGGCCAGCAGGCGGCGCAAGTCTTCCAGCCGCAGCTCGACGATCTTGACCAGCTGTTCCTTGCCCAGCGGATGGAAGATGATGATGTCGTCCACGCGATTCAGGAACTCGGGTTTGAAGTTGCCGTGCAGCGCATCCAGCACCTGCTTCGAAGCCCGCTCGAAGGCATCAGCGGACTGGATGTTTTCCGACTGCAGGTACGACGAGCCCAGGTTCGAGGTCATGATGATGACCGTGTTCTTGAAGTCGACTTTGCGGCCCTTGCCGTCGGTGAGGCGGCCGTCATCCATGATCTGCAGCAGAATGTTGAAAACATCGGGATGCGCCTTTTCGATTTCGTCGAAGAGCACGACCGCGTAAGGATGCCGCCGCACCTGCTCAGTAAGCTGTCCGCCTTCTTCGTAGCCAACGTATCCCGGAGGCGCGCCGATCAAACGCGACACGGCGTGCTTCTCCATGTATTCGGACATATCGATGCGCACCATGGCGCGCTCGTCGTCGAAAAGAAATTCGGCAAGCGCGCGGGCGAGTTCGGTTTTGCCGACTCCGGTTGGCCCCAAGAAAATGAAAGACCCGATCGGCCGCTTCGGATCGCTCAGCCCGGCGCGCGAACGGCGGATGGCATTAGCTACGTGTTCGAGAGCTTCGTCCTGCCCAATAACCCGCAGCCGCAATCGGTCTTCCATGTTGATGAGCTTCTTGACTTCGCCTTCGAGCATCTTGGAAACCGGAATGCCGGTCCACTTGGAAACGATGCGAGCAACGTCTTCCTCATCGACTTCTTCTTTCAACATGCGATGTCCGGCTTTGCCGTCGATCTGCGTGGTGACTTTGTTCAGTTCTTGTTCAGTCTGTCGGATGAGTCCGTAGCGGATCTGCGCCACGCGTTCCAGATTTCCCTTGCGCTCCTCGGCGGCCTCTTCGATCTTGAGCTGCTCAAGTTTTTCTTTCAGAGAGCGCGCTTTCGCGATCACATCTTTTTCTTGCTTCCACTTCGCCTTGAGCGCGTTCGACTTTTCACGAATACCGGCCAACTCCTTCTCCACATGGGCAAGGCGCTCTTTGGAATTCGCGTCGTCTTCTTTCTTCAGCGCCTGCTTTTCAATTTCGAGTTGCGTGGCCCGCCTTTCGAGCTGATCGATTTCGGTCGGCATGGAATCGATCTGGATGCGCAGCGAGCTGGCAGCCTCGTCGATCAGGTCGATGGCTTTGTCGGGCAGGAAGCGGTCGGAAATATAGCGGTGCGACAGCGTAGCAGCGGCAACGATAGCCGAATCTTTGATCCGGACTCCGTGATGCACTTCATACTTTTCTTTCAGCCCGCGAAGAATCGCAATCGTGTCCTCCACATTCGGCTCGCCCACGAAAACGATCTGGAAGCGGCGTTCGAGCGCGGCGTCTTTCTCGATGTACTTGCGATATTCGTTGAGCGTGGTGGCGCCGATGGCGCGCAACTCTCCGCGGGCGAGCGCCGGCTTCAGCATGTTTGAGGCGTCGACGCTGCCTTCGGCGGCGCCAGCGCCAACGAGCGTATGCAACTCGTCGATGAAGAGGATGATCTGTCCCTGCGAGTCTTCGATCTCCTTCAAGACGGCTTTCAGGCGGTCTTCGAATTCGCCGCGATACTTTGCCCCAGCCAGCATGGCTCCCAAATCGAGCGCCACGACGCGCTTGTTCTTCAGCACTTCAGGCACATCGCCCGAAATGATGCGCTGCGCCAGGCCTTCGACGATGGCCGTCTTGCCGACGCCGGGCTCTCCAATCAGCACAGGATTATTCTTGGTGCGCCGCGAAAGCACCTGCACCACGCGGCGAATTTCTTCATCGCGGCCGATCACGGGATCGAGTTTGCCGCGCCGCGCCTGCTCGGTCAGGTCGCGGGCATAGCGCTCCAGCGCCTGGTATTTGGCTTCGGGATTCTGGTCGGTGATGCGCTGCGATCCGCGAACAGCAGTCAGCGCTTTCAGGATGGCATCGTGCGTCGCGCCGTGACGCGCCAGCAACTCCTGCGCTGAGTCTCCGTGTTTTAGATCGCGCTTCGGGCCGGTCGTCTTCAGGTCAGCCAACGCCAGCAGCATGTGCTCGGTCGAAACGTATTCGTCTTTAAAGCTGTCGGCTTCTTTGAAGGACTTTTCCAGAAGCTGGTTCACTTGCGACGACATCGTTGGCTGGTTTGCTCCGCTGCTGCCAGAGACTTTCGGCAACTTTTCAATTTCTTTGTAGACGTCGCTGAGCACAGCCTGCGGCCCGATGCCGATTTTTTCCAGCACCGGCGCAACGATGCCCTCGCGGTCCTCGACCAGCGCGGCCAGCAGATGGAGCGGTGAGAGTTCCGGATTGCCGTGCTCGGAGGCGAGCTCGTTTGCGCGCTGGACGGCCTCTTGCGCTTTTACGGTGAATTTGTCCCAACGGATTGCCATGCCTTTTCCCCTATTACCCTGTCATTCTGAGCGCAGCGAAAACCTATGCAGTTGGCTGGCAGCGAGAGAAATGCATAGGTCCGTTCGCTTCGCTCAGGATGACAGAGCTTTTTCGCTTTCAAATTACTAATTAACAAATTACCAGTTACAAATGAAACGGGAGGCGCTGGTTCACGCCTCCCGCTGAGTTTACAACTGCCGGGCTTGGCACGGCTGGACAGACGAGAACGGGCGACTCACCCGTTCCGCACAAGCTGTTAGGCGGCCGCTTTGGCGCTCTTCGGCTCTTTGCTTTCCAGCACCTTATGGCTGCCAACGTTCACTTTGATCTGCTTCGGCTTGGCTTCGGCTTTCTTCTCCAGCTTGATCTTCAGCACGCCCTTGTCGTAGTCAGCCTGAACGTTGTCATGGTTGACGGTGTTGGGGAGAGTGAAGGTGCGGGTGAAGCTGCCGTACTGCCGCTCCACGCGCCGGTAGTTCTCTTCTTTCTCTTCCTTCTCGAACTTGCGCTCGCCGTGTACGGTCAGCGTGTTGTTTTCGATGCGGACGTCGATATCCTTCTCATCGATTCCCGGCACTTCGATCTTCAAGGTCACGTTGTGCTCGTCTTCGTAAACGTCGACCGGCGGAGCGAACGCGGTGTTGGTGAGGGCATCCTCGCGGCCTTCCGGCGCATAGAAATCGCGAAACATGCGGTTCATGCGGTCCTGGATGGTAGCGAACTCGCGGAAAGGTTCGTAACGGGTAAGCAAAGTCATGACTGAAATCCTCCTAACTTGAGTTTCATTCGGGGAGCTTTCGGAAGCCCCCAGGTTCATAATTAGTGTCAACAAAGCATAAAATCTTAGTGTTTCGTTGTCAAGTATATTATCTTTTTATTTTTCAGTTGCTTACGCTCAATATCAGGCACTGGAGGTAGCTCGTTTCTGGCACATTCAGCAATACTGGATGATCTTTTGCCGCTCCACGATGCTCGACGACGCGCAGGGATTTGTGGGCATCTTGCGCGGCTGCGGCCACCACTTTGAGGAAGTCCGAGGCGCTGACGTGGAAAGAGCAGGAACAGGTGACTAGAATCCCTCCTGGACGCAGCATCTTCATGGCACGCAGGTTGAGTTCCTTGTAGCCGCCAAGGGCTTTTTCCAGGTCGCGTTTGGTCTTGGCGAAGGCCGGCGGATCGAGGACGATGGTGTCGTAGCGCCGGTTCGCGGCCGCGTAATCTCTCAAAAAGTCGAAGGCGTTGGCCTCGATCCACTCCAGTTCGCGGGCGTTCGTTGTTGCGTTTAAGGCCGCGTTCTTCTCCGCCATTTCAAGCGCCGGACGCGAGCTGTCCACTCCAGTCACGCTCGAACACTTTGCGGCCAGATGCAACGCAAAGCCTCCCTGGTAACAGAAAGCGTCCAGTCCCTCGCCGTGCGCGTACTGCGCCGCCGCAGCGTAGTTTTCGCGCTGATCGAGGAAGGCTCCGGTCTTCTGCCCTTCCAGGCCGTCGTAGTGAAAGCGGACGCCGTTCATACAGATGACGGTCGAGCTTTTCTCTCCCCAAAGCAGACCCGATGGCCGCGCTGCCAATTGCTCCAGTTCTCGAATGCGCGGATCTACCCGCTCGACGATTGCCGCCGGTTGTAGTTCTTCGCGTAGCGTTTGCACGATGGCTTCACGCACCGGCGCAGCATCCATGGCTTGCGTCAGGATTTGCAGCGTGATCACGTCGTTATAGCGATCAACGATCAGGCCGGGGAGAAAGTCGGCTTCGCTAAAGACGATGCGGTAGGCGTCAGTGTCGGAGACGATGTCTTTCCGGTAAGCGATGGCGGCACGAATGCGCTCCGCAATCAAAACAGGCAAATCGGCGACCGAGCCGTGAGAGATCATGCGGATCGCGATCTGTGAGGAAGAGCTATAGAGCGCGGTGCCAAGAAATTTGCCGCGCTGATCGTGAACGCGGACCAGCGCGCCGGGAGGAATGTCATCCGTCCCGACAATATCCGAGCGGTAGACCCACGGGTGCCGACCTTGCAAGCGGGCGACTCCTCGGGTGGAAAGTCTTACAGAAGGCTCCGCGTGCTTGGCGGAGACAACTCGTATCTTCGACATGGGTAGATGGTATAGCGAAAGGAAAGTTACTGGTTGCGCTCGATAAACGGCGTGGCTTAAGCGCGGATCGTAATCCCGTCCAGATTCCGTCTGCGCCGGCCCAACTCTCCTGCGCTCGGCATCGCGCCGACACTAGCCGTCACCGCGCCGGTCATCACCTTCTGCCACGCGGCCTGAAACTGCTCCATCTCAGGCGCGGTTCCAATGGTGATGCGCGCGTAGGTGGGCCACACCGGCCAGATGCGACCGATAAATACATTTTGTTTAGCCATGGCATCGATGGCTGCTTTCGCTGGCTTCTTCGTGTCGAGCATGAAGCAGTTCGATTCCGAGGGAACGTAGGAGTATCCGTTGCGGTCGAGCCAGGCAAAAACCTGGCTGCGGATTGTGGCGTTAATGCGCTTGCGCTCGGGCACCAGTTGCGCGTCTTTCAGGCTGGCCGAAGCGGCGACGAGCGCCGTAATGGGCATGAAATTCCATCCGCCGTAGTTTTCGATTTTCTCCAGCAGGTCGGGCCGGGCGAATACGGCTCCGCAGCGCAGACCCGCCATGCCGTAAATCTTCGAGAAGGTGCGGAGCAGGATCACGTCCTTGCCAGCCTTCACCAGATCCATCACCGAAACCGCGTCGGCAAAATGAATGTAGGCTTCGTCGACCAGCACAACCGAGCCTTTGGGCTTGTTCTCGACCAGATATTCGATATCGGAATGACTGGTAAGCGTGCCGGTGGGATTGTTCGGACTGCAGACATAGAACACGCCCGCGTCCGGAGCCACGGCCAGCATCGCCTTCACATCGTGGGCGTAGCTTTTCGTCAGTGGGACTTTCACCACCTTAGCGCCGACGGCGTGGGCAGCGAACATTCCAGCTTCGTATCCGGGATCGGCCGTGACGTAGCTGCGCTGTGGTGAGGCGAAAGCGGCGACCGTGTGATGGAGAGGCTCGCTCGATCCGGCATAGACGCGAACTTGTTCCAGCTTCAGCCCTTCCGTTTCGGCCAGCGTCTTCACCAGATCGTCCGTGAGGTAGTCGGAGTAACGGCCGCCCTGCGGAACGATGGCGGCTGCCGCATCGCGCGCCGAAGCACACGGCCCGAGTGGGTTTTCGTTGGCATCAATTCGGATCGCATCTTTCGGAAAGGTGTGCACGCGCGCGTGAGCCAGCATCGGTTCGGTGACGATGCGCAGCGCCAGTGCGGCCGATGCGGCGGCTGACAGACTTAGAAACGAACGCCGGGATGTGGAGGAACTGCTGAAGTCATTATTCTGGGAGACCATGTCTTGGGGAGCCATCATTTCACCTCAACCGGGCAATCTTACCGCAAAATCGGCCGTGAATTCTCCTCACTACCAGATAGGACAGGCTCCGGTCTACACATGTCCCGGCCTCAGATTGGGTGGCGATTCTACCGCAGATATGACTGAGCGACGCAAATGAACGCGGAGCGTTAGCTGCGTTCTTGTGTTAACCTTCATCCCTCGAACGACTAGCCAAGGAGCATATTGGCAAGGAGTCGATTCCCGTTTTACCCAGGAGGCACTTATGAAGCGCCCACTCGTCGCCCTGATGATGATGGTCTGTATTGCGTTCGGAATTGCCGTTTTTCTCCCCGCCAGATCCGCGCAAGCCGGCAGCCCTAAGGGCAGTCCTAAGAATGTGCAGCAGGACGATGGCGCCGATTTGAGCGCAGCCGAGAAATATTGTGTCCGGCATGGCGGCGAAGTCGACGTTCGCGAGCCTTACTTCAACACCAATGACATCGAACAGAACTGGTTGCTTCTTTCCGGGTCGCGCCAGTTTTGCAAGTTTACGTCCGCGAAAGATGGATCACGGATTCATGTCGAGTTGTCGACGCTCTACACTGATCAGCCCAGCCTGGCAGCGCTGGCCTATTACGCGCAGGTTCCATATAACGGCAATTGCAATGGCAATCCTGCGTCCTGCTACTGTTCGCAGCTTGGTGGCAGCGACCTGTTTGGTGGAATCAACCTGAACGGTGGCGGTTGGGTGATGAAGTCGGATCCGGTCGATACCGTGCTTGAGGCGTGCATCTTCCCGGATATGTCTACGATCGATTCCTGGGGGTTGACGTATCACCAAGCTGGAATTGTGCGCGGCAGAAATCTGGACAAGGTGCTGCGGTATCCGAATCCGTACGGTACGCAGTAGCTGGCAGAACTGTGCGGCCTTGAGTGCAGGACGTTGTACGAGACCTGTCAGCCAACTCGGATCGACATTGCTAGTTTGCCAATAGCTGCTTCACAGTCGCGATGTCGTCGGTGAGATCTGGGGACATGCGCGCAGCTTGGGACTGTGCTGCGCGGGCCGCTTCAACCTGTCCGGCGAGCTCGAGGGCCTGGGCGAGAAGCAGATAGCCGACGGGTGACGGCTGAAGCTCGACCGAGCGTTCGTAATTCGTAACCGCGCGGGCGATGTCGCCTGCCCTTTGAGCCACCAGGCCCAATCCGCGATAGGCCGGAGAGTTCCACGGCTGCTGCTTGATACCTACTTCGAAGTCCTGCTTCGCGCTGTCATATTGCTTCAGCGAGTAATGCGCATAACCGCTGTTGACTCGGGCCGTCTCCAAAAAAGAAGGGTCCTTGGTGATTTGCATGACTCTGGCATAGCCCTCGAGAGCGGCCTGGTAGTTGCCGCGCATCTGCTCGTAGGTCGCGATATTGAGCGTGGCCAGCACGTCGTCGGGCCGCAAGAATCGTGCCCGCTGCAGGTGTGGCATTGCGTCTTCGATCCTGCCCTGGGCGATCAGCGCGGTCGCCAGGTTATCTTCGGCAGTGTAGTTTCCCTCGGTGATTGCCAGAGTGTGGCTCCAGAGGGTGACATTGTCGCCCCAAAAACTCACTTGCCGATGCAGCGCAATTCCCAGTGTCAGCAGCATGGCCACAGTGGCGGCCACCAACACCGTTATCGGGACATGCCAACTTTCCAGCAGATCCGCCGCCCCCCAGCAGACAATTACGAAAATTCCCAGCAGCGGGATATAGGCGTAGCGATCGGCCATGGCATGAACGCTAATCTGAACCAGTCCGATCATCGGCACCAGCGTTCCCAGGAACCAGAACCAGCCCACAAAGAAAGGGCGGTGGCGCCGATAGCTCACGGCCAGAATCGTGAGGGTGACAATTGCGCATGCGGATACCACGGCCGCCGGAATGCTGATCGCAAACTCCGGATGCGGATACACCAGCGCCAGATTGAGCGGCCAGAAGGCTTTTTCGAGATACTTGACGTAGGAGATCGCGGCATTTCCGATGTGTATCCAGAGCGGAAGTTTCGCCTGGGTTGCGTTCGCCTCCACCTTAACGGTGATAATCGCGCTCACCGCCGACAATCCGAACCAAGGCACTTTTTCCCAAATTAACTTCCAAAAAGTAGAGCCGCGAACCGGTGCGATTGCCAGCTCGCCTACATCTTCATCCGCTCGCGCCAGACGTTGCCCGAGACGACCGAGGGGCCAGTAGTCCAGCAGCAGCAGAGCAAACGGGAATGTAATTACCTGCGCCTTGCTCATCAGGCCAAAAGCATAAGCAATGGTGACAGCCAGGTAGCGTCCGACACTTGGTCGGCGCGTGTACCAACCATAGGCAGCCAATGCGACCAGGAAGAAGAACATGCTGAGGACGTTCTTGCGTTCCGAAATCCAGGCTACCGACTCAACATTGATGGGATGCAGAGCGAAGAGCGCGGCGACCGCCAGGCTACGCCCAGCCAAGCCCGTAGCACTCTCGAGAAGCAAAAACAGGAGCAAGGCATTGGCCGCATGGAGAAGCACGTTGACGGTATGCGGACCTGCCGGATTCAAACCGAAGAGCTGGCAATCGAGCGCATGCGATAGCCATGTGATCGGGTGCCAGTCCGAGGCTTCCGAGGTTTGAAAAGCCCAGACCACGGTGTTCCAGGTGAGTCCAGAACGAACATGGAGATTGTCGGTGACATGTGCGGCGTCGTCGTAATTGAGAAAGGGAGCGCGGGTAACGGGGCTATACAGCGCGAGCGTTGCCAGAACAAGCAGAAGGCAGCCTATCAATCTCCGTTTTTGCGGGGATTGAAAAATATAGGACTGCGTCGGCTCCGTCGATTCCATGGATTTTATTGAACCTAACCCTTCACTCTAGCGCCAGTACGGGACATGGTGCAGCACGTGCCATTAATTTGGGTTGACGTAAATCTGGTGTCGACGTAATTTGGGCCGACGGCCCCTAGTTTGCCAGCAACTGCTTAACCGTCGCGATGTCGCCGGTCACGTCGGGAGTCATGCGGGCAGCTTGGGACTGCGCTGCGCGGGCCGCTTCTGTCTGTCCGCCGATCTCGAGGGCCTGAGCCAGAAGCAGATAACCGACAGGCGTGGGCTGAAGCTCGACCGACCGTTCGTAATCCTTCGTAGCCTGCGTGATGTCTCCCATTCTTTGGGCCACCAAGCCAAGCCCGCGATAGGCCATCGAGTTTCCGGGCTGCTCGTTCAGTGTTGCTTCGAAGTCCTGTTTCGCCCTGTCATATTGTTTCAGCGAGCAGTGCGCATAGCCGCTGTTGACTAGCGCCATCGCCACCAAGTAGGGAATTCTCGTGAATTGAGGCACTCTCGCATAGCCCTCGAGAGCGGCCTGATAGTTGCCGTGAATCTGCTCGTAGCTTGCGATATTGAGCGTGGCCATTGGGTCGTCGGGCCGCAGGAATCGTGCCCGCTGCAGGTGCGGCAGGGCTTCCTCCATCCTGCCCTGGGCAATCAGTGCAGTCGCCAGGCCATCTTCGGCGATGTAGTTTCCCTCGGTGATTGCGAGAGTGTGGGTCCAGAGCGTGACATTGTCGCTCCAGAAACTCACCTGCCGATGCAGCGCAAATCCCAGCATCACCACGACAGCCGCCGTGCCGACCACCGACACCGCCGTCGGTACATGCCAAGCGTTGATTAGATCTGCCGCGCCCCAGCAGACGATTACGAAGACTCCCAGCAACGGGATGTAGGCATAGCGGTCGGCCATGGCCTGAACACCAACCTGAACCAGTCCGATCATCGGCACCAGCGTTCCCAGAAACCAAAACCATCCCACAAAAAAAGGACGGTGCTGCCGAACAATCACGGCAAGAGCCGTGAGGGCGACGATCAGAAATGCGGACAGCGCCGCAGCCGGGAGGCTGATTGCAAGCTCGGGATGTGGATAGATGGGCGCCAGATTGACCGGCCAGAAGGCTTTCTCGAGATACTTGACATAGGAGATCGCCGCATTTCCCAGGTGTATCCAGGGCGAGAGCTTCACCTGGGTCGCGCCCGTCTGCACTTTCATGGTGATGACCGCGCTCGCGGCCGACAGCGCAAACCAAGGTACCTTCTCCCCAATCAACTTCCCGAAAGACGATCGATCGAGACGGTACAACGGCCAGTAATCCAGCAGAAGAAGAGCAAATGGGAAAGTAATAACCTGCGGCTTAGTCATCAGGCCCAAAACGTAGGCAGCCGTAACCACCAGGTATCGTCCGACACTTGCCCGGTGCGTGTACCAGCCATAGGCGGCCAAGGAGACCAAAAAGAAAAACATGCTGAGAACGTTCTTGCGCTCCGCGATCCACGCGACCGACTCGACATTAATGGGATGCAAGGCGAAGAGCGCGGCCACTGCGAGACTACGCCAAGCCAAGCCCGTGGCACTCTCGAGAATCAGGAATAGAAGCACCGCGTTGGCCGCATGGAGAAGCACGTTGATGGTATGCGGCCCCTCCGGATTCAAGCCGAAAATCTGGCAGTCGAGCGCATGCGACAGCCAAGTGATCGGGTGCCAGTTCGCCGCATCCGAGGTGTGAAAAGCCCAAACAACGGTGTTCCAGGTAAGCCCGGCATGAACCTGGGGATTGTCGGTGACGTACACGACATCGTCGAAATTGAGAAATGGAGCGCGGGTGACCGGGTTATAGAGTGCAATCGTCGACAACACCAGCAGCAGGCAGAGAATCAGTTTCCGCTGCGGGAAGGTTGTTTGGTGACGAGGCTCGGCCCCGTCCCGGTGGGTCCATTCACTCGATTCCATGAAGCTTAATGAGCAGCGGTCTGTTCCGCCGGAGAGGAGGAATGGTCCTTGTGAGTGGCTCGGTGCTCACGCCGGATGGCAAGCAGATCTTTCTGCAGAAGATCAAGAACATTGGAGGGAATTTCGGAGCCCCATTCGTCAATTTCTTTTTCTTCCCAATGCCCGTTGAGGCGGAGAGCGGCGTCGGTGAGGTCCTCGGGAAACGCCTGGCGGTAATTTCCTTCACGCACCAGCACATCGCCGAACTGGCGTCCGGTGTGCATTTCGTAGATGCGACGCGTCGAGCTGCCGCCGCTATTGGTAAACACCAAAAGCACTTCGCCTTCCTCGGCGTAATCCGGACGGTAGAACCATGCTTGCGGCGCGTCCGCCTTGGGGCGCGCGCGTTTTCTCCCGGTGACGGTCACGACTTCCTGCTCCGGCTTCACTTCGTTCGCGGGATTGTAGTAATAAACTCTCGAACACGACTCGCAGACCATTACCTTCTCACCGTTCCGCACTTCGTTGTAGGTCTGCGGCCGCAGCATCACCTGGCAGCCCATGCACTTGTGGTCGCGGACTTCCGCCAGCCCGCTGCCGCGGAACTTCATCACGCGCTCATAGTGACGAAGAATATCTTCGGAAATCCCATGGCGCAGGGCGTCGCGCTTGGCGTTCCACTCGGAAAGCTTCTTCTGATCCTCGGCGGTAACTCTTCGCGCTTCTTCTTTTTCTTTCTCGATCTCGGCCGTTTCCGCTTTGAGCTCGGCCTCCGCCGCTTTAACCTCTTTTTCGCGCGCGTCGACGTTGACCATCACCTCCAGGATGCGGTCCTCGTTGAGCCGTATCTCCTGCTCTGCAAACTGGATCTCGTGCAGCAGCGCTTTATATTGTTCGTTGGTTTTAACGTCGAGAGACTGGTCGCGATACTTGGAAATTTTGCCCTGCAGATCCTTGATATTGGTTTCGAACTTTTTGCGGTTGGCCTCGTCGCCCTTGGCGGCGACCTTCACTTTTTCCAGGTGCGCCTTGGTGCCAGCCAGCTTTTGCTCAATCACCGCCACGCGTTTCGGCAGCGCGGCGACTTCGTCCTGCAGCTTGCGGATTTCCTTATCCGCCACCTGCAGCTCCAGTAATTTGTTGATGTCAGGAAGCATCGGTTCGGGGCATCACAATAACGATTCTAGCATGTGTGCGGACGGGCTCGGCCCTATCCCGGCGGGGCAGAGCCCCTCCACTAGACGAGTTTCAGTCGGACACGCCAGTTTGTGGTAGCCTGCAGAGTTTGGTCCGGCTCGGATCGAATCCCATGGAGGCCACCCTTGAAACCGTTCAATTCTGCACTCTTTCTCTTGCTCATACTCGTTCTGATGGCGCTCGCCGTCGCCACCCCGGCATTGTGCCAACCGGACAAATCCAGCAACGTTCTCGTCGAGCGCGTCGGCGAAACGGCATTCATTCAACTGCGCGCGCCCAGCTTCCAGGCGCTGACGCCCCGGCAGCAGGCCTTGGCGTACTGGCTGACGCAGGCTTCGATCGCCATCGACCCCATTATTTACGATCAACTGTCCGCCTACGGTCTGCAAGAGAAACGTCTGCTCGAAGAGATCACGGCACATCCGAAGGGAATCGATCCGGCGGCAATGACGAAAATCAGCGAATTCGCAAAGCTCTTCTGGGCCAACCGCGGCAATCATAACGAGCTGACCTCGCAGAAATTTCTGCCCGCTTTTACCTTCGACCAGTTGGAAAAAGCCGCGCTCGTGGCGCAGCAAAACGGAGCCTTTCAGACCGCCTACGCCGACCTCCCGCCGCTGAAAACCTCGGCCGATTTGAAGCACGAACTGGAGCCATTGCGGGCCTCGCTTTTCGATCCCGCCTTTGAACCGATGACGACCGCCAAGAGCCCGGTCGGCGGAAAAGACACGATCCAGGCCAGTTCCAACACTTTTTACCCGGGCCTGAGTCTGGCCGATCTCAAAGGATTTCAAGAAAAGTTTCCGCTGAACTCGCGCGTGGTCAAAGGCCTGGACGGCAAACTCACCGAACTCGTCTACCGCGCCGGCACGCCCAATGGCAAGGTTCCACCCGGACTTTATGCAACATTTCTGAAACGAGCTAATGACTGTTTCGAGAAAGCCCGAGCCTACGCCGAACCCGCGCAAGCCGAAGCGATCGGCCATCTCATCCGCTACTACCAGACCGGCGAATACGCGGAGTGGGTTGCGTTCGGCACCGCCTGGGTTCAGAACGACGCGACTGTGGACTTTGACAACGGCTTTATCGAGGTCTATCGCGACGCCCGTGGCGCGAAAGGAAGCTCGCAGAGTTTTGTCACCATCACCGACCAGCCGATTACCACCGCTATGAAAAAACTGGCGGAAAATGCCGGCTATTTTGAACAGAAGGCTCCCTGGGACGCGAAGTACAAGCTTCAGTCTTTCAAACTTCCGGTAGTGAAAGCAGTTGAAACGCTTGTCGAAACTGGCGACTTCAGCATAACTACGATCGGCGACAATCTGCCGAACGAGAACGAAATCCACGAAAAATATGGCTCGAAGAACTTCCTGTTCACCGGCAGCAGCCGCGCCCTGGACGAAGCCACCGGCAAGACGGCCATCGCGGAGTTCGCCGCCGGTCCCGCTGAGATCGAGCGCAACGCGAAGTATGGCACGGAAGCGGGCAGGCTAATGACCGCCTTGCACGAAGTCATCGGGCACGGCTCGGGCAAACTCAGCGAGCGCGTCAGCGGCGGAGCGCAGCCTTTCTTGAAGGAATATTTCTCCACGCTTGAGGAAGGACGCGCCGACTTGATGGCGCTGTGGAACGCGTGGGATCCCAAGCTGAAAGAGCTTGGCCTGATCTCGAACCAGGAAGAGGTAACCAAGGCCATGTACGACAGCGCGGCTTTGGTGGCGTTGACGCAACTCCGGCGCATGCCACACGGCGATACGATTGAAGAAGACCACGCGCGCGACCGGCAGTTGATCGCCCACTACATCGCCGACAAGGTTCCCGGCTCGATCGAACAATTCACGCGCGACGGCAAAACCTACGTTCGCGTCGCCGATTATCAAAAGATGCGCCAGGGCGTAGGCATGCTGCTGGCCGAACTCATGCGCATCAAGGCGGAGGGCGACTACGACGCCATCAAGGCGCTGGTCGACAAGTACGGCGTCCACTTTGATCCAGCGCTGCGCGACCAGGTGCTGGCGCGTTATAAGAAGCTCAATCTACCCACATATTTTGCCGGGATGAACGCCCAGTTGACCGCCAGCTTTGCCAAGAATGGAGAGGTTGAGAAAGTCGAAATCCGTTATCTGGACGACCCCGTCGCGCAGTACTTGGACTACGGTGCAATGTACGACCGTGGCCTCGACAATTTTTCCTTGAAGCCTTCTCGATAGCGAACTGAAGGAGTAAAACCCTCCTTCAAAGAATCCTCGGCGTCCATTTCGAGCCGTGCAACCGCTGGCAATTTGCCGCGTTTGGCGTGCGATACTTGTACGCATTGTGAATCTGACACTCGATAATAAAGTTGCTCTCATCACCGGCGGATCGCGCGGTATTGGCGCGGCGGCGGTGCGGATGTTTGTGGCTGCGGGTGCGAAAGTTGTTTTCAACTATCAATCGGCGCAGCAGCAGGCCGATGATCTCGCGCGGGAATGTGGCGCGGCCAACTGCCGCGCCGTCCAGAGTGATCTTTCGTCCACCCAGGCGGCGCAGGAACTGGTTTCGTCCGCCATCTCGGCCTTCGGACGCCTCGATATTCTGGTCGCCAATCACGGCATCTGGCCGCCGGAGGATGTGCCCATCGACCGCATGTCCGATGAACAGTGGCATCGCACGATTGCCGTGAACCTCGATAGCGTCTTCGCGCTCGTCAAACATTCGGTGGGACAGATGAAGAAGCAGGGCGGCGGCCACATCGTGCTGGTCAGTTCCACGGCCGGACAGCGCGGCGAAGCTTTCCACTGCGACTACGCGGCCTCGAAAGGCGCGCTGGTCAGCATGGTGAAGGGGCTCTCGACCGAACTGGCGCCCGACCACATCCACGTCAATTGCGTAGCGCCGGGATGGGTGGCGACCGATATGTCGGCGGCGGCGTTAAACGATTCGCCAACGCGTGAAAAAGTCTTTCGCACCATCCCCCTGGGGCGCGTGGGAACGCCGGACGAGATTGCTGGGCCGATTCTATTTCTGTGCACGCCTTACGCTGGATTTATCACTGGCGAGATTTTCAACGTCAATGGTGGCGCGGTGCTGGTGGGTTAGGAGAACACGTAGCGGCGGACGCATTCGTCCGCCCGCCACCTAATGTTCATTAGGTGCAGCTAAAATCGTCCCGGATGCTTCTAACCCATAGAGTCATGAATCGCTTTCTTCTCACCTTGCTGCTGTGTTCGTTGAGCGGTGCCCAAACCGTCCCAACGCCCGCACTTCCTCAACCATCCGCGCCTGCCCCTGCCATCAACTTGAACGACTCCGACAACGCCCGTCAGGCGCGGGCGGTTCTGGATAAGACAATCGAAGCCCTTGGCGGCCAGCCCTACCTCACCTACGAAAACCACTGCGAGGAGGGTCGCTACTATCCGCTTTATCACGGACGCACCGAGAGCACGGGCATTGCCTACCGCTACTATGTCGAGTATCCCGACCGGGACCGTTTCGAGGTCCTCCACACCAAGGACATTCATGTGCTGCCGGGAACGATCGATATCGGAGGTGTGAAGGTCAAGAACAAGTTCGATCTTGCCCTCATTCACAACGGGGACAAAGGCTACGAGGTTACCTATAAAGGAACGGCCGCGCAGGATAAGCTCGATTTGGAGAACTACCTTCGCCGCCGCCAGCATTCGCTCGAATGGGTGTTCCGCAAGTGGATCCGCGATCCGAACGTGGCCCTGTTCTACGATGGCGGGGCGGTGGTGGATGGAAAGGTGACCGAAGGGGTCACCCTCCTCAGCAACCAGAATGATTCAGTGAACGTTTACCTGGACCAGAATACGCACTATCCGGTCAAGATCAGTTATTCGTGGCGCGATCCGAA
>Ga0181521_10002791_pt1 | contig 20872 bp, 20 predicted proteins | sample PEATcosm2014_Bin_32_FD_119764 | JGI IMG/M metagenome (GOLD analysis project Ga0181521, IMG submission 119764) | Peatland microbial communities from MTU Mesocosm Facility, Houghton, MI, USA - PEATcosm2014_Bin02_60_metaG | ecosystem: Environmental > Terrestrial > Soil > Wetlands > Peat | place...
ACAGGAGACAAACAAAGGACGAAAGGATGCTGGAAAAGCTCAGATGCCGGCCGCTATATATAGCACCCCATACGCCGCCTTACCGAAAGCTCACGATGCTCTGTGGCCTGTAAACGAGAACAGGTTGAGATGATCATCCGGGCGAGGCCTCGGCCAGTTAACCAAGAGCGCGCTCTCATCGGAGACTCTGAGACGCGCACCCGCAAAGGCCCGGGAGAGGGGCCTTGGGCAAGATGGCGGGCACTCCGGCCAGTCTCTGAGAGAACGGCTTTCCGCTGCGCGGACTTGTTCGGCGGCTCCGGTTCGACGCTCATCGGCTGCGAGCGCCGCGGCCGCACAGCGCGGCTTATGGAGCTGGATCCGCGTTACGCCGATGTCATCTGCCGCCGGTGGGAAGAATATACGGGAGAGGCTGCCGTGCTGGAAGGCGACGGGCGTAACGCCGCCTCATCGTCTTGGCCTCGCAGAGCGTGCGCGTAAACCTCTGCCGTCGTCCGTACCGAGGAGTGCCCCAGGCGCTCCGACACTACCGGCAACGGCACGCCATCCGCAATGAGATGTGACCCGTGGCTGTGGCGCAGCGAGTGCAGGCTCGCACCCTTAGGAAGAGCTAGCCTGCGGAACAACAGCGAAACTGCCGACGAGATGGAATTCGGCCGGAGCGGCGTTCCGTCCGGGTTGGCGAAGATCAAGTCCAGGTCCGTCCGATAATCCGATCCGAACTGCTCGCGGAATTCGTTCTGGCACTTACCATGCGCCTCCAGAGCAGCGAGCGCGGACGCCGGCACTTTCACGTCCCGTGGCCTCTCCGTTTTCGTACCCTTGAATGCCAACACCTGCCTCGTCTGGGTGAGCGACCGCGTGATGATCGCGCGGCCATCTTGAAGATCCGACCAGCGCAGCGCCAGGACCTCGCCTCGGCGCGCGCCGGTGGCGGCGGCCACTTCCAGGAAGGTTGCCATGCACCACGGCCCGCTGGCCGACTCGAAGACCAGCGCCTGCTGCGCCGGGGTAAGTGCTACACCCCTATGTTTCTTGGGGACCGGCGGCTCGCTGTGCGTGACGGGGTTCCTAATATCTGCCACTATCTGCCACCATCTGCCCCCATCTGGGCGCCGAATTCGCCTCCCACGGCCGATCCTCTGCCCTTTTAGGTTCCCATCAGAATTACCTTGCAGTTCGGGCGAATCCGAGTGATCCATGGGATCGCCGTAATCACCGCCAAAGGAGAACGCACTATGAACGGCATTCCAGCAGAAACCGCCAACACCGAGGCCGGTGCCCCGGCCGAGCAGCCAACGCCCGCCCAAAAGCCGCGGTCCGCGGCACAGAAGGCCCACGTTGCGCCGTCTAAGGCCAGGTCGGGCAAGCAGGCCACCCCGGCGAAGAAGGCTAACAAAGGCGCGAAGTCAACCCAGGCGCCCAAGAAGGCAACTGGCGCCCACCAGGGCAGTAAGACCGCCAAGGTCCTCGACCTGCTAAAACGCTCCGGCGGCGCCACCCTGAAGGAACTCAGGAAGGCCACCGGCTGGCAGGCGCACTCGGTCCGTGGGTTCCTGTCCGGCGCCCTGGGCAAGAAGATGGGGCTCGCGGTCACATCCACCAAGGCCGAGGACGAGGAGCGCCGCTACTCGGTCAAAGGCTGAAGCCCAACGATTCGGTTCTTTCTGGCCGCCGGGGTCCCCGCCCGGCGGCTTTTCTTCGTCCGTTCCCTGAGCAGGACCTCAGTTCTCCCGCCCAGCCCGCCGGTACCGCACCCCATGCCTGCTAAATGCCTCAGCGGAGCGGAGCCGATCCGTCTGTCTGGGAGGTCGCCGCTGCCGCAAAGTAGTGTCCTATAAGGCGGAATATCGGGGCACGGTTTTATACGCCACCAGATTTTCGTTGAAACGTCTCCCCTGAAACCGGATCTGACCGCTGATACAATGGGGCCGGACCAAGGTCCGCTTTTGGAAGTGCAAGTTATATCATGAGACGGGCAAGTAGCTCGACGATCATGCAAATTTCCGAACTCAGGACCAACGTCATCGTCCGCGGCCCGGTGCTGCCGGAACCAGTGCAGGTAAGACCCGCGGTGCGTGCCCTGGCTACCGGGTGGATCACCGTATCCCGCTGCGTAAAGGTGGCGCAGATCATCCGTCCAACATGCAGTGGCTCACGACTCAGGAGCACAAAGCGAAGGCCGCCAGCGAGCAGCGGTGACGTATGGCCCATGAAGACCTGGAATCACTAACACCGTGCCGGGTTTGCGGCGGGCGCACATCCTGGTTCGCCGGTCCGGATTGGCTCTGCGGATCGTGCTACCCGTGTCCAGTCAAGCATCCCGATCACGGTTGTGCTCCACGATTCTGATCCACTTGTTCCTGGATCTCGGACAAGCACGTTTGTTTATTCCGGCTCGATTCTGACTTCGCCGAGATCGAAGTACCTGGCGATCAGCTCGACAAACCGAGTCCGGGCTTGTGGCAACGTCAGGTTGGCCTCCGCTGCCTGATCGTCGGAACGCATGATTTGGCGCAAGCGCGGCAGAGTCTGCCGGTGACGACGAGCGCCTCACGCCTTTTGTCGAACTCCTCGCGCGCGGCGAAGTACGTAGCGTCGGCTGCGACAGCTTACCTCACCGAGACGGTCACGCCGTTTTGGCTCGTGTTCCCGCCAATCGACACCAGGATCTGCAAGTCACCCGACGGTGCGTTTGCCGGGATCTGCACGTTGAGTTGCATCATTCCCGTCACCAGGCCCGGAGCCTCCCCGGCGTACACATAGAGAGCCGGCTGACCGTTGATCAGCACCCCGATCGACAGTAGCGGCGCCGGCGTCACCTGCGGAGGCGGCAAGGTCGCGGTCGTAATCGCGCCCGTGACCCCCGGCGGGCTGGTCTGGCCCTCGCCCGTCAGGTACACCTGTACGATGCTGCCCTCGGCCGCGGGGTTACCCGGCCCGTTCACGCTGTTGTCCTGGTTCAGGATGGCCCCCGGCCCGCTGCGCGAGGCGTTCTGCGTGAACAGCCCCGGAGCGGTGGTCGTCGAGGTCAACTGGTATGCGTTGGAAGTTTGTCCCGCGTACTTGATCCACACCCCTGGGCTGGCAACGGGTGCCATCTCATACGGCACCACCGCCGACACCTGTGTGCTGCTGGCGTAAATCATGGGAGCGGCGATGCCATTGAACAGCACCTGCACGCCGCCGATGGTGGTCGCCAGCTTGCCGGTGGCCGGGTCCGTGGTTGCGGATGCAGCGGTTGCCGGACCGATATTCGTACCAAAGATCGTAACCAGCTCGCCTGGGGAAACGGCCCCGTTGGCGTAGCTGGCGGCGTTCGTCACAGCCGAGATGGTCGGCAGCAGTGCCGTCACCGTCAGGGTCACGTTGATGATCGACGTCCCCAGCGTACCATTCGTGCCGGTAACCGTTATCGTGCCGCTGTATGCTCCAGGGTTCAGGCCAGCCGGGTTGACCGACACGCTCAAGCTGACCGGTGTAGCGCCGGTGGAACCCGCCACTGGCGACACAAACAGCCAACTGCCTTCGCTGGCCGCCACCGCACTAAACTGTGATCCCGGCGTTGAACCAGCAACGGATAAGGCCTGGTTTGCGGGAACGCCACCGCCGATCTGGTACTGGAATGAGAGTGCAACGGGACTGACAGATACTGTAGGCGGCCCCGTAATGGTCAATGTCACAGGGACGCTCGAGCTATTCGACCCGTCCATTGATGCGATCGTAAGAGAACTATGGTAGGCTCCCACTCCAAGGCCGTCCGGGTCGACCGAAAGGAAGATCGTTGCGGGCGTAGTCGCAATCGAGGTACTGATAGACAGCCACGTTCCGGTGCCCTGTGCGACCGTCACAGTGAAGGGTGTTGCCACCGACCCCGTGCTGATCGAGAGCATTTGACTTGAAGGTGGGTTCCCCCCTACCTCGAACGAAAACCCCAGCGAACCAGGGCTGATCGTGAACGGGGTCGTAAGCAATCGTGGCTTGACCGTCAGCGAGACATTGACATACTGAGGACTGTTCAACGCTCCGGAGGCGCTCACGAAGACCTGACCGTTGTACTTCCCGGGGCTGAGGCTGGTCGGAGCAAACGACACTGTTAGTACCGTGGGCGCGATTCCGGAAGTGGGCGTAACCCCCAACCACGTGGTGTTCGATCCCGCCGTGAATGCAAATTGCTCCCCTTCGAGCGACTGCACTTGCAGAAACTGCGAGGGGGGCGCGGGGTCCCCGAGCGTGTAGACGACGTCATTCAGACTGGATACTGAAAGCGTGATCGTAGTTGCGGCCGACAGGCTGTACAACAACGGCGAAGGCCTCGTCACACGGAGGCCTTTCCAAAGCGCGGAATGCACCTCCCGATCCCAGGTGAGATGTGGAGAATGGATACTGGCGTCCGGCAGCAGTGCAACGATTGCCGCGACCAGCAGGATCCGACGCATTGAACTCCTACGCTCATACAAGGGTGCCACGCTACTTAATAGAATGCAAGGCCCTAATAGCTGAAATTACCGCTCCTTTGAGAGGTGCAGTTCCCTTACCAACGCCTGGTATGCCTGCCGGACCTCAGGGTTCCGCCCCCCGTTCAGTTCGACCGCGGTTGAGGCCGCGGACAAGGCATCGCTAGGGCGATCGGAGGAGCGAAGGATTTCCGCCAGCAGCCAGTACGGCTTGAACCAGTTCGGTGCTAGGCCAATACAGGTACGGACACTGGCCTCAGCACGCAAGAGATCTCCCTGCCCGGCGTAGAGCAAGGCAAGGTTGTACCAGGCGTTGTGCCTATCCTCCGCGTGTGTCGTTGCGCGAGTAGCGGCGGCAGTTGCGCTCTCAAGGACCTCCGCCGTGCGGCCGCGTGTTTGCGCAGACGCCAGGAGTTTGCGGGAGTACCACAAGTCGGCGCTGAAACCCATCGGCTCCAACGATTCCAGCTTCGAGTATCCTGCCATGGCCGCATCGAAGCGGCCCTGTCCCAGGTCCTCGTCGATCCGCTCCAAAGAGGCATCCGTCGCCACGAGTTGCACAGCGAAGATCGTGACCAGAGCCGCGAATACGAACCTTAGCCTGTTCAGCCATGGTGACGGCGTCCTCGTCACCAATGCCGGAGCCTCTAGACTGATACAGGAAGCCCATATCAAGGCCAATATCAGGAAAAAGTACAAAGCGGTGGCGACCGTGAAACAGGCGAACAGGTTCGCTACAAGAGATGCTGCCAACGCGGCCCTCAGAATGCTTGCCCAATACGAATCCGCGGATCTTAAGAGGCGGCAGCCGAAAAAACCTAGCCCGACTAAAACCGACAACGCCAGCAGACCGAGGAATCCACCTGAAAGGGCTGCATCGATCAGGACATTATGCGGCGACTCGCTGTAAGAATCAGGATACACTCGGGCAAACGCCGCAGACTCGAACCGCGGGAACACGGTGGAAAACGTCTCCAGTCCGTGCCCCAACGGCCACGCCGCCCAGAACATCCGGAGAGTATCATGCCACAGGAAAAGTCTGGTTCCGCCCCGGTAATCCCGCATCCACTCAGCGATGCGGTTTCGCAGGTAGCCCGCATCCGGAGACAGGTAGAGTAAGCCAAGAATCAAAACGAACAATGCGAGTGCCGCCCCTGCGGCTAGCCGAGCCTTCGGTCGCAGTCGCAACCTGGGAAAAAGAAAACCTCCGCCCACTGCCACCCCGAGAATCGCGGCGCGCGTTCCGCTCAGGGCCATACCGATGAATCCGAGAAACACCGCCGCCCGACCAACGATCCTCCACAGACGGTTTGTCTCAATATGGCTGTGCCCAACCGAAAGGAACACCATGCTCGCAATGTAGTTGGCGAAGTATACCGGATGCCCCAAGCTGCTTGCGATGCGAATCGCCTCCCAAGAGGGCCGCGAAGCAGTGTCCATGGTCGAGTACTCAAAGATCGCGTATGCGCAGGTGGCAACGCCAGCCAGCGAAACGGCTCTCAGCACCGCAAGAAGTGTCCCGGGCCGGCGTACAAGTTCAGCGGTAGAGGCCAGCGTGAAAGCCACGATTGCCAGTTGCGTCAACAGACCGAAACGCCGCCAATTGGTGCCAACCAGGGAGAGAGCAGGATCACGCGAGAAGATTACCGAGAGAGACACCGACGCAGCCTGTGCGGCCAACGCCAGAACAAAGACCCACCCCCAACCTCTGGAGTCGATAATCCCCGAAATCGTTGCGGGATCAAGGAGCAGAACCGCTAACGCAGTCCCGAGCAGGAGGACCACAACCTTGGGCGTTACGTCGAAGTAAAGTAACATTTCGGGAGCGATCACAAGGGGAGTCAAGAAGAGCACCGCGATGACCACAGCGCCCGCCGCTCCCACACGAGCATGCGGCGAAGTGGCGCCGCCGATTCGATCGCGTTTCATCCGGTATCCAGCATACGCCTAATAACAAGCGTGCGCGTACTGCACGCAACGCGCTGAGTCTGCTGGCGGCCGGTGTGGGCAGCGTTGGAAGGGGACATGGAGCAGGCGTTGGTGAATCCTCAGCACATTAAGCCGGTACCTGGGCGCAAAAACGATCGCCGAGAATTGAACTGCTTCGAGAGGGGCTTCATACCACCGACTCCCATCCAGGATCTGCGCGACCTGACGCATTACCGGGCGGAACTGAGACAAAGTCAGAACCGAGTAGCCAACTGCATCCAGAAGTTCTCGGAACAGGCCAATCCTCAAGCCCAGTTCCGTGGCCTTGAAAGTTCTGGGCGTGTCCGACCGCCAAATGCTGGAAGCGATCATCGCCGGTCAAGAGGACCCGAAGCAACTGGCGAAGTTGGCGCGAGGAAAGTCAAGGAACAAGATTCCGCAACTGGAGCAAGCCCTCGAAGGGCGAGTGTGGCATCATCGCCGGTTTCCGCTGATCGAATACCTGAACGAGTGGGAACCCTTGGCCAGCCCGCACCCGCGGCCGGATTGCAGACCCCGACCGCCGGCTGCTAAGCTATGAAGGATCATGAGATTACGCTTCAGCTTTGCACGGGTAGGCATCCTCATCTCCGTGGGCGCGGTTCTCTTCACCTGCGGCTGCCATCAAGCCGCGAAGCAGGCACCGGCGGCCGCAGCGTCTATCGAGGATGCTCCCCAGATTGGCGCCGTGACTCCAAATAGCGGCACGGGCCGTTCGCAGGCGTTTCGCTTGGTTGTCACGCATCCAGCGGGAGCGACGGCCATCGCCGACGTGCAACTTCTCATCGATGAGAAGATGACCCCGACCGCCGCCAAGTCTTGTTGGATCGATGTCAATTCGCTCAACAGGGTCGCCGCCCGAACGGAAGATGGGTCGGATTGGTTGCCCTTCGTTCCTATTGGCTCCGCCAAGGCTGCCTCCAACGAACAGTGCAGCGTGGATGCCAGCAGCGTGAAGGTGGAGACCAACGGCCCCGAGCTCGCCGTGACTCTTCTCGTCACTTTCGCGCACGCATTCAAAGGCGAAAAGAAGGTTTGGGTGGTAGCTTCAGGTCCCCGCAAGCACAGCGGCTGGCAGGAGCGTGGCGCCTGGATGGTGGAGTGAACGCCAGCTCCCTGTTCCAACGCTGCATTGGCCGGCGTCGTCCAAGACGAGCGGCACTCGACATCGACTGTGACGGCTTACTGCACCGAGACGGAAATGCGGTTTTGCCGATTCGGCACGCAGAGCGCGATATCCTCGTCGCTGATGTGCGCGGTCATCATTGTGGATTAGAATAGGGCAGTGATAGCGCAGGAACGAGCGGCGGGGCGAAAGAGCGTAGCCGGCGCAAGGGTCGCTTTCGCTATGCTGCTGGTTGCCTATTTCTTCTATTTCTCTTGGGATGGGTTGTCTGCACCCTTTGCGGTCGACACGTTTGCTAACATCGACGCCTACTGGAGGCACGGCGTATCCTGGCTACTCGTCTCCCAGCTCCAACTCTGGAGCGGACACTACCGGCCAATGGGTGGGCTCTTTTATCTACCGATTTTTCACTACTTCGGCCTGAACCCTGTGCCTTATCATCTCGTAATGGCGCTAGTCGCGTTGGCGAACGCCTACTGGGTCTACCGTTTTGCCTGCATCCTGGGTTGCGATGATTTAACCTCAGGCTTGGCAGCTCTGATCGCATGCTATCACGTGGGTCTGAAGGATGCATACTACAATACGTCGTTTATCTACGATGCGCTGTGTTTCTTTTTCTATTTCGCCGCTTTCTTGTATTACGCTCGTATTCGAAGGCGAGGTCGGCTACTCCGGGGCGAGGAAATCGCGGTATTTCTCGCGCTTTATGTCTGCGCACTCAATTCGAAGGAGATGTCCGTCACGCTTCCGGTCGTGCTGTTGGTATATGAGTGGATGTATCATAGGCGCTCTGAATTTAGCTGGCGAGGAGCGCTCCAATGGTTTTGCGGACCGGGGCGTGTAGCACTTCTGGCAGGGGTGCTGAATCTCTTGTATATATACGGAAAAATGCATGGTCCGACTGCGCTGGCGAACCAGCCGGGATACCACCCCATCTTCTCCTGGAGGCGCATTCTGGATTTTCAGTACGGCGAGTTATCTGACCTGCTGCCCGGTTGGAACTCCTCCTGGGCGGGATTACTCACAGTTTGGTTGGTACTGATCTACCTAGCATGGCGTAGGCCTCGTCCCGTGCTACGCTTTTGCTTTATTCTCATTGTGCTTGCGCCGCTGCCGATCGAGTTCCTAGAGGCGAGAGGAGGCGCTTGCCTCTATATACCGCTGGCCGCATGGGCTGTATTCGTGTCCGTGGTATTTATGGATGTCACTCGTGCCATGGCGGCATTCATTGTACGTGAGCCCTGGTTTTGCCGTCTGAGCACTGCAACACTGGAGGCGATCATCGTCGTGGTCGGTGTGTACTATTGGGCGGCGACGAACCGCGTACGCCAGGTGACCGATGTTCTGCCGGCAATGGCCAAGATTGGCGGTCACACACAGGACGTGATCCGCCAACTGAGTAGAGTGAATCCGCGCGTGCACGCCAATAGCCAGGTGATATTCATGAATGACCCTCTTTCGGGCTGGGACATGAAGTTCGTTGCGGATTTGTGGTTCCACGATCGGAGCGTGACCGTTCGTCTGGGGAACAAGTCTCCTCCGCTTACACCGGAAGATCTCGCTCTTGTCCAGTATTGCTTCGATTTCCGAGAGGGAAAGCTGATGCCTGGATGCAAGGAGAGCGACGACCACGTACGAGCCGGCCCCGTTTCGGGTCAGCCACTAGCGACCGTCCCAGCCGGGACCTACGACGATGTCGACCCGGCGATCCGTTTTCGGGGAATCTGGGAGAAGAGCGCGGGCTTCGATGGCCCCGCGTTCCACACCATCAGTTATTCCGACCTGCCTGGTGCCGAGATCTCGTTCGCTTTCGAAGGCACGGCTCTTACTTATGTCTTTTCAAAGGCCTTTAACCGAGGGCTGGCCGAGGTGAGAATTGACGGTGTGGGGAAAGAAATTGTTGATCAGTACTCGCCGAACATTGAATGGCAGAGGCGTGTAAAATTCTGCTGCTTGGGGAGTGGTAGGCACGTGGCGACGGTTCGCGTTCTCGGGAGGAAATCGAGGCGTTCTTCGGGGGAATTTGTTGATCTTGATTGCTTTGTGGTTGAGTAGCGCGCTGCGTAGTACTGCCCCAGTCATGACGTGTTCTAGCTCAGGCTTGATCTGACAAGACCCATTTGCAGGCAGCTCTCAAACCGATTCCGTGTCCGGATGCGTATTGAAGACCCCTCTCCGGTTAACACATGGGAGAAAGTGCTCTGGCGGGCGGTACATGGCCTGGGTCCGTGGCACGTTCAACCGCGCCTGGCAAGAAATCCATAGGTACTTCCCGGCGCGGGACGGCGGCGCGTTGCACGATTGCACCATTTCGCGACGTGTTCCAGCGGATCGCCGCCCATCCCATCACGCAACTCGCCGATCTGCTGCCCGACAAATGGCTGGCCGCTCGGAGCACCGCCGCCTAATCGAATTCCGCCCCTGCATCACCACTGCCCGAGGATCCGCACATGGGCTCGCCGGACGGATACCCATTTCGCTGCTGTCTCGCTCAAAAAGAGGTGGTCGGTGGTCAGGCGGCAGGGCACGCCGTGGCGCGTCGGAAGATGGCGGTGGCCCACACAGCCAACCCGGAGCCAGACGGCGCAACACGGAGCCTCCGGGCGCGAAAAGGTGGACGATTCCGGCATGAGCCAGGACGAATCCTTCACCTGAGGGCGTGCGGCACGGCGGCGGCCCGCGTTGAGCGCGCTCTGGCGGGCAGTGAGGGTGATCCGACCCCGCCCGAGTGCTACACCGCCACCCTCAGCTTGATCCCATCGTTCGGCGCGTGAACCAGGTCCTGCTTGGTTCCGAGATACCGCTCGGTGGTCTGAACCGACGCATGGCCCAACAACAATTGGATCTGCTCCAACTCCCCACCGGCGGCGCGACGCAGTTTCGCCGCCGTGCGGCGACAATCGTGAGGCGCGATGCCAGGGACGCCGGCTGCCTCGGCGTACGGCCGGAGCATCTGCCAGACCACCTTTTCGGACAGGACCTCGCCCTGCACTTGGTCGGCTCGATTGACCGGTCGGAAAACGTATCTGTCGGTCACGCTGGCCCGAACAGTCCAGGCATCAATCGCCACTTTCACCCAGACTGGCATCGGCACAGTCCGGACGCGCCCGTGCTTTCCGAAGAGATCCACGATACACCAACGGCCATCACGCTGCTGGATGTGCCCCATCGTCAGCGCGGCCACCTCGGACCGCCGCAGACCGCAGCCCAGGAGCACGGCGATGATGGCGCGGTCGCGCAGGCCCTTCGTCGTCGTGATATCTGGCGCGTTCAGGAGAGCCTGTGCCTGCTTCAGCGACAGCCAGTTCCCCGTGCGCACCCCCATCGACTTCGCGCTCTTCACCCGGGCGATGCCTGCGGCGAGTTCCGGCGCCAGCAGCCCGTTGTCGGCCGCCTCGGCTGCCAGCTTCCGCACGGCTGTAATCCGGACGTTGATCGAGACCGACCCCAGGCCGCGCGCCTCCAGCGCCACCCGCCACGCGCTCACGGTGGCCTTGGTGAAGCCGGGCCGCGGCTCCTGGCCGTACCACTCGAAGAATTCGTCCAGGCCCAGGTTGTAAACCCGCTTGGTGATCGGCGAGGAGACGCTGTCGAGCACCAGCGCCTTGAGTTTCTTCGCCCAGATTGCCACGCCTGCTTTCACACGACTGTATCGGGTCCAGTGCCCCTTGTGGGATTTTCCTTCCTTATTTTTGGGAGTTTATGGTAGTATTCTCCGCTGGAGGCTGGCCCGGATGAGGTTCAAATCGAACCTCGCAGTAGACAGGAGAATCAATGCCGAAGAAGAACATTGCTCGTAGAGCATTCCTGAAGGGCGCGGCCTTGGCCGGCGTGGCGCCCGCTGCCCAGGCCGCCCCGGCTGGGCGCAAGTGGGATCAAGAAGCTGACGTCGTGGTGGTCGGATCCGGCGCTTCCGGGCTGCCCGCCGCCATTATCGCCAAGGAGAACGGCGCGTCGGTAATCTTGGTTGAGGCCAACCGCGACGTCGGTGGCCACGCCATCATCAGCACCGGAAATATCCCGCTGGGCGGCGGCACCAGGGCCCAGAAAGAGGCGGGAATAGTGGATTCGCCGGATATCCTCTTCAGGGACCTCACCGATTGGTCGATAGTGGAGCCCAACGGAGCCGCTGACTTCCGCTTCAACGACCGCGACATCGTTCGCGCTTTCGCCGACAACAACGTTTTGGTCTACGACTTTCTCGTAGACCGTGGAGTAGTCCTTATCGACGGGCCGCCCGACGCGCGCGGCACGCAATCGCCAGGCGTCTCGGTGCCCAGGTCCCACCACATAGCCGTCATGGCATGGCCCATAATTCAGACCGGCAAACCGGCGGACCCCGCCGTCCAGAAAACCCAACTCGGAGGGATCGGCCTCATGCGCCCGCTGGAGGCAGCCGCGCGGAAAGCTGGCGTCGAAATCCTTCTTAACCACAGGATGACCAGCATTATCCGCGAGAACAACAACACGGGCCGCGTGGTCGGAATCACCGTGGACGCCAAAGGCGCCAAGCTCAATATCCGCGCCCGCAAAGGCGTCATCGTCGCCACCGGCGGCCACAGCAGCAACGTGAACTTCCGCCGCATGTTCGATCCCCGCCTCACCGAGGAATACTGCGGCGTCGGCGGCGAGCCGTATACGGCCCAGGATGCCAGCGGAGAGATCGCCGGCATGGCCGTCGGGGCAGCGCTTTGGGGCGCCGCCAACCAGACTGGGGAATTCGGCGCCCATATAGCCAAGCCATCGAATATCGGTTGCCAGTACGGGTACCCCCTTTATCCTCCGTTCCAACCGACCAGCGAATATTTCCACTTGGCTCGCGCCATTGGCCTGCGGGTCTCGGATTATCAGAATGCGATCTGCGTCAACCAGGTCGGCTTGAGATTTTATGACGAGACGAAGGGCCAGTTCAACCAAGCTAACTACGTGCCTGACAGGAAGTACGTGCAGAACGATTGGCGCAACGCGGCTAATAACAAGTGGAATCCCACCGGCTACCTTCCGGCCGCCATGGGCCTGAATGGCGGGACCGGCCCCGGTGGCGGGCCGATATGGTGCATCTTCGACGCCGAGGCAGTGCAGCGCGAGGAATGGACCGTGGAGCCGCCCTATGTGGATAGAGCGGCCGGCTTCTTCTTTAGTGGCAACGCCATCGCCGAGTTGGCGGCCAATATCAGCAAGAACAAGTATCAGAAGAACCCAATGCCCGCCCAGGCGCTCCAGGATACCGTTGCCCGCTACAACTCTTTTGTGGACAAGGGCGCGGACGCGGATTTCGACAAACCCGCTCCCAAGTACAAAATCCAGACGCCTCCGTTCTACGCCGCTTGGGCCACGCCCTCTCTTCATGACACCCGGGCCGGCCTGCGCATTAACGCTAAGTGCCAGGTGCAGGAACTCAACGGGAAAGTGATCGCTGGCCTCTACTGCGTGGGCGAGTCCGCCGGTGGGTTCAGCGAGCACGGCGTGTCCCGGTGCATCACCCAGGGCCTCATCGCCGGCAGGAGCGCCGCCGCGGAGAAGGCGTAAAGCGCTTTCATTCTTAGCACACGGATAAACACGGATTGACACGGATCAGAATCTCGAAGCCGTGTTTATATAACACCAGAAACCTTCTTCCTGGACGAAGAGGACGAAGATGTGAAAAGGCGGGCGCATGAAGCCTGTGCGATGCCAAATCACGTGGCACTTGCCGCCGTTTGATCACAGGCCGACGATAAGGGGTGTGTTGTCGTATGACCTCGGCTCAGTGAGGAGCAGTGCCTATGAAAGAGTCGTGACCGTCCTTTGCTCTTGTGCCCGCCGCCGACCGTCGAGGTTCGTTTCGGCCTCTATGTCTCCAGGCCGATGTGATCGTTCACGGCCCGCCGAAGCCGTTGTTTACAGCCCAAATAGTGCTTTCCCGGTTGGCGAGCGGCCTGGGAACTGGGAGGGTGGCGAAGCACACATCTAGGGCTCTGCAATCGGCGTAGCGGCGTCGGGCGCCACTGTAGCGCACTTCGGAACATCTCGAAGGAATGGCGGTCGGCAAGGCCGGCCTGAAGTTGACACTAGCCATGTTACAAGGGTCGGCCTGACAGGCAAGTGATCCCCGTCGCGAATCCCCCTGCCACTCGTGATGGGCCGAAACTCGCAGTCAAGTTACTGATTCGCCGCATGTTATGGGGGATAGATCGTGATATGTCCCGGTCACGGAAATGAGAGGGTGCGCGAAAGCCGTTTCCGCCCTGCGGTGGGGCGAGAACTGCCCTGCCAGTAGTCCGCCGCCAACATTCCATTGCGGGACCATCCGCATGGTCAGGTCAGTGCGCCTGCGACCGGAAATAGAATGATATGCGGCAGGATCGGTAGGGCTGTCCCCGCAGAACCTGGCGATTGCGGCACTGGTTCCTGGATGCCGGTCCCGAAGGCACACTTCGCCGAATCCATGCTCTTACGGCGTGCCAAAAAGCTGCCGCAGGGCGAAGAGGAAGCCGGCGTGTGCTTCGCACACTGCGGTTCAGCCGGAGTATCTGTAGGTTCCTGAATGCGATATCATACGGAGATTCCTACTGAGACCCCAGCATAATCGAATCGAACGGACCATGAGCCAGACGTTTGGCAGATATACGGTGATGGGACAACTGGGACGAGGCGCCATGGGTGTGGTTTATCTCGCCTCTGACCCGATGCTGAACCGCCAGGTAGCGGTTAAGACGGTGGACCTCGGGGTAGACGATCCTGAAGAACGCGAGTTTCTGCGCAACCGTTTGCTGCGCGATGCCCGCGCCGCGGCCGTGCTCAAACATCCCAACATCGTCAGCGTCCATGACGTTTTCGAAGACGGCGGACGGGCCTATGTGGTGATGGAGTACGTGGAAGGCGATAGCCTGTCGGCGCAGCTCAAGGCCAATCCGCTGCCCGGCGCAGCAATGATCCTCAACGTGCTGCGCCAGATGGCGGACGCGCTGGACTATACTCACGCCCACGGCGTGATCCATCGCGACATCAAACCGGCCAACGTCATGATCGACGCTGCCGGAACCGCCAAGATCATGGATTTCGGCATCGCACGGATCAGCGACACACGCACCTCTACCCCCACCGGCATGGTCATGGGAACCGTCGAGTACATGGCGCCGGAACAGATCCGCGGCGAGACGGTCGACGGGCGGGCGGATCAATTCGCTCTCGCTGCGGTGGCGTACCAGATGATGACCGGCAGTACGCTGTTCGGTCCCAATACCGTAGCCACCCTGACCTACAAGATCGTCAACGAGGCGCCGCCGCCGCCGTGCACGCGAAATGCCGCCCTTCCCCGAGGGGTGGACGCCGTGCTGGCGAAAGCCCTTGCCAAAACTCCCTCCGAACGCTTCACCAATTGTCGCGAGTTTGTGGGCGCGCTCGCACAGGCCTTCTCCGACGCACCCACAGCTCCGGTTGGCCCGGCTCCCGTGCTGGTGGCTCAGCCCACCCAGTCGGTGATACCCGTTCCCGAACCTGCCGAGCCCGCTAGGCGTTCCCGGTCGGCTGTGCTGGCTGCCGTCGCGGTCCTGGGCCTCGGCGGTGCTCTGGCCGTCTGGAAGCCGTGGAATCGCACCCCAAAGCCTCCTGATCAGGTGGCTGCCATCAGGCCCGCAAGCGCGACGCCTGTCCCCACGAGCGAACCAGTAGCTCCACCCCCAGCCCTGCCCAAAGCCCCGCCCCCCGATGCCAATCCACCCAAGGCCGTTTCCACCATACCGAAAGTGGCGCCCCCGCGCGTCGCACCGAAGCCTGCCGAACCGCGCGAACCGCCGGAGGAAGTGGAACTGCTGCCCCCGCCGCCGCCGTCGAAGACCGGCGCCGCTCCATCGCCGTTTGACGCGGCCATTCAGCGCGCCCAGGAGGAGATGAAGATCAAGGACTTTCCCGGCGCCATCCAGTCTTATACCAGAGCCATCTCGTTGCATCCCAATTACGCCCCAGCCTACTACAACCGGGGGTTGGCCCAACAAAAGCTGGAGCACCCTGAGATCGCCATCCAGGATTATTCGGAGGCCATTCGTCTTGCCCCGGGTATGGCCCCGGCCTATTCGGCTCGCGGCGTCTGCCTAGTTCGTCTGCACCGGGACCAGGAAGCGTTTGCCGACTTTCAAAAGGCGCTCAAACTGAAGCCCGGCCTGGCGACTGCCTTGAGCGGGCGCGGTGGCGTCTATTTCCGCCGCAAACAATATCGTCTGGCGCTGGCCGATTACGACGCGGCCATCCGCAGCAATCCGCGCTTCGCCCCGGCCTACATGAATCGTGCCCGCGCCCGAGAAGCCGTCGGCGATTTCCGCGGCGCCGCCGCCGACAGGCAGCGCGAAGCAGATTTGCGCAAGCGGTAGCGCCTTACCGCGCCCCTACCCGAACCGGACCCCAGCATTGCTCGGGGCGTTATGACGTCCACAGATCACCAATTCACCGCCCCCATCAGCCCGTCGCCAGTGTGCGGTTTTTCGCAAAGGGCCCCTGGGTCATCTACGCGGCGATATCTGGGGATATCGGCTACTTTCCCGATAGGGAATCCGCACAGCCCCGCTAAGGGCGCCGAAAGGTCACGAGGTCCACTCCTTTGCCCGCACAGTTGCTGCGGTCGAGGTTTCGTCTGGGTCCCGGTCGCCTGTCTGCGATACTGTACTGCCGCCCGCGTTCCGGCCAAACTCCGGCTCATTATCCCTTACTTGGCAGCGTTTCTCAGCGTTTCGTCGTTTTGAGCAGCTAAGTCGTCTTTGATCACAGCTCCGCCTTTCATCACAAATTTGACGCGCTGCATCTCAGTGATGTCCTGCAGCGGGTCTCCGGAGGTAGCGATCAGGTCGGCGAACTTGCCCTCTTCTATAGTGCCGACTCTGTCCTGCCAGTGGATAATCTCGGCATTCACCGTGGTTGCCATACGCAACGTGTAGAGTGGCGTTGCTCCCCAACTGACAAGGATGGGAAACATCTCGCTCTGCACGCCATGGGAACAGTTGCAGGCGGCGCTAAAGATTCTGCCCTGCCCGTTAGAAACTGGGGTGGAACCGCTTCCATACCCCAGTCTTACACCGGCCTTCAGCATCTTCTTCCACGTCTGCTCCATCAGACGCCAGCGGCTGTAGGGTGCCCATTGCTTCAAATCCCCAGGTTCATCTTGACGATGATCGAGGATCGTTGAAGTGATAGGAAGATGCTTCTGGACGATCATCTTGATGTCCTCATCGGTCGCCGCGGTGGCATGTTGGATATCGTCGACCCCGGCTTCGATTGCCCATTTCAGGCCGTCACCACCGTAGGTATGGCTGGCGACGAACATCCCCCAGCGATGTGCTTCGTCCACGACGGCCTTGAGTTCCTCCAGACTGGGAAGCGCCTGGTTCACCATCTCCCCATTCGGCTTGAAGTAAAACGTCCCGGTGGTGTGGATCTTCACGTGATCCGCGCCATAATGGGCCAGTTCGCGGACGCCCGCGCGCAGGGCGCTTGGGCCATCCCTGACAATTTCCACTTTGAACGGTTTGAACTCCAAAGGATACGGTTCGGCGCTAGGAGCCGTGATCGCCAGGATTGGCCCGGCCGGCAGCAGTCGCGGCCCCTGCACCAACCCCTGTTCGATAGCTCTCTTCAACTCCACATCGGCGAAACCACCCCCATGTGACCCCTGTACGACCTGAGTGGTGTAGCCGGCCTTCAAACTTTCTGTCGCGCTGTGCAGCGCCACCATCATCTGGTGCTGCAGTCCTCCGGCCGCATCCGTCAGATGAAGGTGGCCGTCAATCAAGCCAGGCAGCACCGTGGCCCGGCTCAGGTCGATCACTTTCGCGCCCGCCGGGATCGACACTCTGTCGGCGGGGCCGACACTCATGATGCGGTCGCCCTGGATTAGCACCACCTGGTTCGCCAGCATCTGGCCCGACTTCGGGTCGAACAACTTGCCCGCGCGTATCGCGGTCATCTGTGCAGCCTGCGACCAGAGCATGGCGGCAGCGCCCAGTATTCCGGTGACCGCTCTCAACACATACTTCAATCGCATGGTGTAGCTCTCCGTTCGGTTTGAAGTGCTGTCTTCACTGCCCTTCCCCGCGCGGGATTTCAGCCAAATCGAAAAGAGGCGCGCGTGCGGGCGTAGGGGCAGGTTGCATCACACTAAGCTACCGCCGTACGGGCGCCCGCTGCAAGCGGGTTCTATCGCCTTCGTAGTGGCCTCCGGCGTCAGTTTCGGGAAGCGGGTACCCCGGCTGGCTCTTGTCGGCTGCCACCCGTTATGACCTGAATATCGGTCTTTCATGCCCGCTGGCCTGCACCACTCAAAATGAAAATGATCGCAGGCAGCGATACGCTATCACCACCGCGTAATTGCTGAAAGCCCCGCAATCGCTCGGATGGGATACTGAGTTTTCGGGAGAGCTATTCCGGGCGCGCTGGGCACTTCGAGAAGACCGGACGGGCGACTGCACGGCGTAGCCGAGGCGCTGAAGGCCCAAGAACACGGCCCACTGCTCGGGAGCTGCGCTTCCGCAGCGAAATCAGGCGACCAGGAGGGCCGACCAGGTGTTTGTGGAATGCGCTCGAAATCCTGGCCCCTGGCTCGGCACGTACCTACGCGGCGAATGAGAGGTTGAGCATCGGCGTGATCGGACTGTCCGGCATGGGCGCGATCGACGCCAGAACGCTGAGCAAGCTGGGCGCGAACATCACGGCTTTGTGCGACGTCGATTCCGCCATGCTCGACAAGCGAGCCGTGGAGGAGCACCCGAACGCCAAGAAATACACCGACTTCCGCAAGATGATCGAGCAGGAGAAGCTCGACGGCGTAGTCGTCGCCACGCCGGACCACAGCCACGCCTACATCAGCGTTTGGGCCATGAAACACGGCTTGCATGTGTACTGTCAGAAGCCCTTATGCCAGACCGTGCAGGAGGCTAGAGTCATGGCGCGGGTCGCGGCCGAGACGAAAGTCGTCACGCAGATGGGGACGCAAAGCAGCGCTAGCGAGGCCAACTACCGCACCGTGGAGTTGATCCAATCCGGAGCCGTGGGCGAGATTATGGAGATCCATTTGTCGACCGACCGCCCGATTTGGCCGCAGGGGTACAACCGTCCGGAAGGTGCGGATGCGGTGCCGTCCACCTTGGACTGGGACCTCTGGCTCGGCCCGGCGCCGGCCCGGCCCTTCAAGGCCATGTACCCGGAAGGACATCCGGTCTACAACCCCGCCCCCGACAAGCGGCACCAATCCGACTACAAGGTCGCGGGGCTCGATCCGGTCCCTCCGGTAGGCGTGGTCTACCACCCCTTTGTGTGGCGAGGCTGGACTGAGTTTGGCAGCGGCGCGCTGGGCGACATTGCTCCGCACCAAATGAACGTGATCTTCTGGGCGCTCGATCTGGGTGCGCCTTCGGCTGTCGAAGTCGTCGATACCAGCGGTATGACTCGTTACCAGTATCCGGACTGGACCATCATGCGTTTCGAGTATGCCGCGCGCGGCGTGCACCCGCCGCTGAAAATCTTCTGGTACGACGGCGGCAGGCGCCCTCCCGATGAGATTGCCCGCTCTTTGCGGCAGCCTGCAGCGGCGCCGCCGGAATCCGTCGGCACTCGCCCGCTGGCCCAAGGTGGGGGTGGTGTGATCTGGATCGGCACGAAGGGCAGTTTGCCGGTCGGCCGTGGGCCGTACTACGGCAAGCAGACGGAGCCGTATCCGACACCGCCCGAAAAAGACTGGGGCCGCGAGGAAGTCCACAAGGACTGGGTGGTGGCCGTCAAAGCCGGCCAGCCGGCGCCGTGCCACTTCGGGTACGCCGGTCCGTTCACAGAGGCTTACCAGTTGGGCAGCATCGCCTTGCGGGTGGGTCACCGGATCGAATGGGATCCACTGGCGTTCCGCATCACGAACTGCCGGGAAGCCAACCAATACCTGACACGCGAGTACCGGCGCGGATGGGATGTGCGGGAGATCGCGGGCCGCGCCGCTTACCAGGAGACAAACGTATGAACACTACACGACGGCGAATACTCCAAAGCTCGGCCATTTCAGGCCTGGCCGCGTTGGCTCTCGCCCGTCCCGGAAGAAGCGCAACCCAGGACATGGGCGCACGTAAGAAGCGTGTTCTAGCCATATTGGGCGATGCTTATCATTGCGTCGCCCCACTCGACTCCGCCCTGGTGGGAAGGCTGAGACAGAGCGGCTGGGAGGCGGTCGTGATCATGGACTACGCTGTCCCCTGGGATGATTTTGGCAAGTACGACCTGTGTGACTTAACCCATAACCTTGCCGTTTTGAGACCATAAAGTTGCCGAGATTTGGCTCGTTGGCGCCGACCAAGCCACTCTCAGTGGTTTCACTGCCGGGCATCTGGGAGCATATCCTTGCCGGGAGTGCGGTTTTGGAAGGATATCCTTGCCGCCAGCGGCGACTTGCATGAAGCATCTCTTTAATTGTAGGATTGTGTTATGCCACGCTGTCATCGTGAATCGGAACGGCGGCTTTTCGAGACCGCCGAGGCGCAAGAGGGCTTCTTCACTACCAAGCAGGCAAAGGCTGCCGGTTTTGCCGAGAATACCCATCCATACCATGTCCAGGTCGGGAACTGGATCCGGGAGTATCGGGGCATCTACCGGCTCTCCCTGTTTCCGATAGCGGAGCATCCTGACCTGGTGAAGTGGGCGCTGTGGTCGAGGAATCGGGACGAGGTGACCGAAGGAGTCTACAGCCACCAAACGGCCTTGAGCCTTTATGAACTCTCCGATCTTAACCCCGCCAAGCTACACATGACCGTCCCGACCCACTTTCGGCGGAACAGCGCCATACCCGGTATTCTTGTGCTGCACTTTGCGGACCTAGCTGATGAAGATGTGCAGACCGCGCAGGGGTTCAAGCGTACCCGCCCCCTCCGAACGATTCTCGATTTGATTGAAGCTGATACCGTCGAGCGAGCTTTTCTCCGGCAAGCCCTGAGGCAGGCGCTCGATCGCGGTCTAATCAACCGCCACCAGATCAAGAGCGTAAAGCTGAATGTTCCGGCCCAGAGAGTCTTTGAAGATCTTCTTCGGCGGGTCGCGTAATCAATGCCGCGTGAATACACAACGGCGAAGGCATTCCGGCGGGCGCTGGAAGTCCGACTCGGAAAGGTCGCCGAAACGGAACAGGTACAAGTGAATCGGCTCCGGCGCCAGGTGGCGTTCGATCGTCTGTTAGCGCGGCTATTCCGGGTCGAATCAGCTCCGTGGACTCTGAAGGGTGGTTATGCGCTGGAACTTCGTTTCAAAACTGCCCGGGCGACGATCGACATCGACCTGACAATCCAGAAGGTCGCAGCCGCCAGTGATACTGAAACCAATC
>Ga0181521_10002792_pt1 | contig 20869 bp, 23 predicted proteins | sample PEATcosm2014_Bin_32_FD_119764 | JGI IMG/M metagenome (GOLD analysis project Ga0181521, IMG submission 119764) | Peatland microbial communities from MTU Mesocosm Facility, Houghton, MI, USA - PEATcosm2014_Bin02_60_metaG | ecosystem: Environmental > Terrestrial > Soil > Wetlands > Peat | place...
CCGTCCGATGCCGGTCTTGCGCGGACGCACGTTGAACACGCCGAAACCACGCAGTTCAATGCGGTCGCCGGTGGCCAGCGCCTTCTTCATGCTCTCGAAGACGGTTTCGACGGCGAGCTCCGCCTTGGTCTTGGTGATCCCGGTGCGGTTGACCACTTCATTGATGATGTCGAGCTTAATCACGGCTGTCCCCCGTCTCCCCCAGGATTGGCACGTCTCAAGTTATTGATGCTAAGGGAGATAAGCGAGATTGTCAACCGGGGGATCAATCTCGTAATATGGCAGCACCAGCCAGGAGAAATTTGTGATTTGTGATTTGTAATTTGTGATTGAAACCCCTAGCCATCCGGGGTTTCGATCCCACCGCAAATTGCCAATTACAAATTACCAACTACAAATTCCAAGGAGTTTCATGATCAAGAGTGACCGCTGGATCCGGCGCATGGCGCAAGAGCACGACATGATCAATCCGTATTCTGAAAAGCAGGTGAGCGCGGGAGTGATTTCCTACGGCGTATCGAGCTACGGATACGACTTGCGCGTGGCCGACGAGTTCAGGATCTTTACCAACGTCAACAGTACGATCGTCGACCCGAAGCATTTCGACGAGCGCTCGTTCGTGAGCGTTAACGCCGACGTGGCCATCATCCCGCCGAATTCGTTTGCGCTGGCGCGCTCGGTCGAGTACTTCAAGATTCCGCGCGACGTGCTGACCATCTGCGTGGGCAAGTCGACCTATGCGCGCTGCGGCATCATCGTGAACGTCACGCCCTTCGAGCCGGAGTGGGAGGGGTTCGTTACCCTCGAAATCTCGAACACCACGCCGCTTCCGGCCAAGATCTATGCCAATGAAGGCCTGTGCCAGATCCTCTTCTTCCAGTCCGACGAAGTTTGCGAGACCAGCTACAAGGACCGCAAGGGAAAGTACCAGGCGCAGAAGGGGATTGTGTTGCCGAAATTGTAGGGTCAGCTCTCAGCTGTCAGCTTTGAGCCCTGCGGCTTACCTCTTCCCGTTCTCGCCTTCCTTGAACATGTACTTGATGGCGGGCTTGTAGATCATCAGGTTGGCGGCGCCGTTGCGGTTCAGCTTGATGCAATGCTTGTCGTACCACTCTATGTAGCCGTGGACCTCTTCGCCGTCGCGCAACACGATGACCATGGGAGTCTTGGACTGCATCTGCTTCTGATAATAATAATTTTCGGCGTTGGTCTGCTCGCTGGGCGCGGCCTTCTTGGCCGGAGCAGCGGAACGGTCACGCTCTCGATCTCTATCTCTGCGCTCGGCGGGTGCGTGGTTATGGCCGTGGTTATTCTGCGCGTGGTCGGCGCGATTGAGGATCGGGCGGATCAGCTTGCGATTTGCGAAGCTTTCCTGATCCGCGGATTGTTCGGCTGGTATGGAATCGAGCGTATCTTTCAAAATCGCACCACCTGCGCGCCGGGCGGCAGAATATGCCACAACACTCAAGCCTGTAATTGTGGGTCCAGAGGTGTGAACTGAGGGTTACGGTATCACAGCGGGCAGGGGATGACAATCTCTTGTGCGGTAACTTTCGTGCACCCGCCTTACAGCCCCCGCATTCCGCCCGTAGAGACGGGGCCTGCCCCGTCTCCTTTGCGCGCGGCGGAAGACGCGGCCATCCGCGTCTCTACTACGAAACGCGCTCCAGCGCGGTCGCGAAAGCATCCAGCGAGAGCGAGCGCAGCAGGTTGCGGCGCAGCCCGCGCTCGACTTCGCCGAGACCGTCCGCGGCGCGCTGCACCCAGGCGAAGTTGGCGGCTTCGGACATCTTCTTGAGTTCGCCCAGAATGTCCGTATTGCGGACCAGTCGCGCCGCGCCCGATTGCAGGAACATCAGGTCTTCGAGCAACGAGTAGAGGTTGCGGAGAAGGTTTTCGATTTTCTCGCGGCCTTCGGCGCCGGAACGGTAGGTTTCGGTGACTTTGAACAACTCGGTGTGATCGCCCGCGCCGAGCGCCGATTTCAACATGACCAGCGCATGGTTGCGAGCGGCAACGTAGCTTTCGAGATCGAAGGATAAGGCGCGTCCCATGGCGCCTTCGCTGAGTCGGGCGACCAGCGCGCGCTGCCGGGGATTCCAATCGGGACGAAGCTGGGCGAGCCGGCTCTCGATCTCCGTGAACGCGAGCGCGCCCAGACTGAAGGTCATGGAACGGGAACGAATCGTGGGCAGCAATTCGCCGGGGTTTTCGGCGAGCAAAAAAATGGTGGCGAATTCGGGCGGCTCTTCCAGAACTTTGAGGAGCGAGTTGGCGGCCTCTTTCATAAAGGCCGAACTGGTGAAGATATAAACCCGCTCGCGGGCTTCCGCGGGGCGATAGTAGATGGTCTCAATCACGTGGCGAACCTGGTCGACCTTGATCATCAGTTGCGGCGGATCGGGCGGGATGATGAGCACGTCGGGGTGAGTCTGGACGAAGAGCCGGGTTTCTTTTCTATCTGTGTCACGCAGATTTTCGCGCGCCTCGACGGCTTCGGCAAAGCGGGCGTCGAGGTCTTCGGCCTGAGCGATGCGCGTGCAATTCGAGCAGCGTCCGCAGAAATCGGGTAAGCCGTCGGTCCCTCCGGTACCATCGGTGCACGACTGCTCCAGGCAGTTCATGGCGCGAGCGAGCATCAGAGCGAGCGTGTATTTGCCCGATCCGTGCGCACCGCAAAGAATAACGGCGTGCGGAAAGCGGTTGCGCGCCAGCATCTCCCGCAGGCGATGGATGGTTTCCGGGTTGCCGACGAATTCAGAAAAGGGCATAAGAGGCGCTGTTGGCTTTTCGCTCTTCGCTAAAAGCGAACAGCGAACAGCGGTCGCACTAGATTTTCAATTTCTTGCGCACCAACTCCATAATAACCGCATGCGTTTCGCTCGGCGTACCTCGGGCGTTTATGACGTACACTCGCTGCGGCTCGCGGGCAGCGATGGTCAGGTACGCGTGGCGCACGCGTCCGAAAAAAGCCCGGTTTTCCTGCTCAAAGCGGTTCTCGTCTCTTTCCGAGCCTTTTTCTGACCGGGCGCCTTTGTATTTTCGATTGCGGCGCCGGGCGCGCTCGACGCTGAACGCCACCTCATTGTCTAGTAAGACGGTCAGGTCGGGTTGCAAGTTGCCGCAGAGGATTTCGTGCATCTCCAGCACCGGCTTCGAGCCCAGCTTGCGGCCGCCACCCTGGTAAGCCTCGGTCGAATCGGTGAAGCGATCGCAGAGTACGATGCGCCCTTCGGCGAGCGCGGGCAGAATGACCTCGTGAATGTGCTGGGCGCGGGAGGCGAACATGAGCGCCATCTCCGTGAGCGGAGAAAGTCCCGAGGTGGCGGAGTGCAGCAGCACTTCGCGGATCCTTTCGCCCGCGGCGGTGCCGCCCGGTTCGCGGGTGACGGTGACGGAAAGGCCGTGGGCGCGCAGGGAACGCGCCAGCTTCTCAGCTTGGGTGCTCTTGCCGCTGCCATCGAGACCTTCGAAAGTAATAAATTTTCCCCGAGCAGGCACGTCGGGATGATAGCAGGCGATGGTAGCAAGCGGTGACCGGCGGGGAGCGGGCAATGAAAACGAGTGCCTGACGGCGGCGAACCAGCACGCCAGACTGATATATTAACTTACGGTTCCATTTGCATCGCTGTGGGGCGAATCGAAAATCTGGAGGGGGAATGGGCTCACGTTGTGGGGTGAGGAGCTTTTTTCTGGCAATTGTTCTGTTGTCATCGTTTTCAGCTTTTGGGGCAAATGGTCCGACAGTCGCGCTCTCTGTGGACGCGTCACAAGCGCCGCGCAAGATCTTCCACACCCAATTGCGCATTCCGGCCAAGCCGGGGACGCTCACTCTCTACTATCCGAAATGGATTCCCGGCGAGCACGGGCCGACCGGCCCGATCACCAATTTGACGGGCCTGAAGTTTACGGCGAGCGGAAAAACGCTGAAATGGCGGCGCGATTTGCTCGACGGTTTCACTTTTCACGTGGAAGTTCCGGCGGGCGAGAACGAAGTCACCGCGAATCTCGACTACGCTTCACCCGCGTCGTATGAGCCCGGATACAGCGGCGGCATGTCCGCGACCGAAAAGCTGTACATCGTCAACTGGAACACGCTGCTGCTCTATCCCGCGGGGTATAGTTCCGATCAACTTACCTATAGCGCGAGCTTGCGGCTGCCCGCGGGATGGAAGTTTGGGACGTCGCTGCATGTTTCCAATCAGGTGGGTAGCGACATTCATTTTGCGCCCGTTTCGCTGACCATGCTGGTGGACGGTCCGGTGATCGCGGGCGAATATTTGAAAGTCGTGCCGCTGACGCCGCCCACCGAAGATCCACCCGCGGAACTCGATCTTGCGGCCGACAGCCCCGCCGCGCTCGATGCTCCGGAAGAACTCTGGCAACATTACCGCGACTTGGTGAAGCAAGCGGGGATTCTGTTTGGCGCGCGGCACTACAGCGATTACCACTTCCTGCTGACCCTGAGCGATCACGTCGCGCACTTCGGATTGGAGCATCACGAATCGAACGACAGCCGGGTGGATGAGCGGTCGTTGGTGGAAGAAGACGGTCGGAAACTGACCGCGGGACTTCTGCCGCACGAGTATGTGCATTCGTGGAACGGGAAGTACCGGCGTCCGGCGGACCTGGCGACGCCTGATTACGAACAGCCCATGCAGACCGACTTGCTGTGGGTGTATGAGGGCCTGACGTCCTATCTGGGAGATATGCTCGCAGCGCGCAGCGGCGAGCGCACTCCCGCGTTGGCTCGCGATGCGCTGGCGCAGATGGCGGCGGATCTGGATCATCGTTCGGGCCGGGTCTGGCGCAATTTGCAGGATACCGCCGACGGCGTTCCCAGCATGCAGAACGCTCCCCACGCCTGGGAAGATTATCGCCGCCCGCTCGATTATTACGACGAAGACGTGCTCAACTGGTTGTGGGCGGATGTGATCATCCGGCAGCAAAGCGCGGGCGCGAAATCTTTGGACGATTTCTGCAAGCTCTTTTATGGCGCGCCCGGCGGTCCGCCCATGGTGAAGACCTACACTTTCGACGATGTGGTGAACGCGCTGAACCAGGTCGCTCCCCAAGTCGCTCCCAACGACTGGCGCGGATTCTGGACGGAGCGCCTGTCCAACCACGGCCCGGGCGCCCCGCTCGGCGGACTCGAGGCAAGCGGATGGAAGCTGGTGTACGACGAGTCCCCTTCGGAACTGGATCGCGCCCAGGATCGCGAGGGAAAGATGATGCATGCGCATTACTCCGTGGGACTGTTGGACGGGACCGACGGCGTGATTCGGGATACGGTCGAGGGGATGCTTGCCGCCAAGGCCGGGATCGGGCCGGATATGAAGATTGTCGCCGTGAACGGCCACAGGTTTTCACCGGATGCCTGGCACGACGCCATTCGGGCAGCGAAGACCAGTCCGTTGCCGATTGAGCTCATCGTGGAAAACACGGATTACTTCCGGGTCGTGAAACTGGATTATCACGGTGGCGAGAAATATCCGCACCTGGTGCGGGACGAGTCGAAGCCAGATCTGCTGACGGAAATTTACCGGGCGAAATAAGCGCGGGTTCGTGTAGAGACGGGGCTTGCCCCGTCTCCCGGCGGCGAGAGGAAACGCGGCAAGCCTCTAATGGCGGATTTCTTGCGCACCCTGCTAGCCTTCTGAGATCGCCGCCACTGGCTCTTCGTCACCGGAAACCACCTCGTCACCCGAAACAACTTCGGGAGCGGCCTCGTCCAGCATAAATCCCAACACTTCCTGCGGAATCGGTGCACTCCACACCGGCGAAAACGACTGCCGATGCAGCGGCGAGGGACCGTGCTCGCGCAGGGCTGCGAGGTGGCGCGGCGTGCAGTATCCCTTGTTCGATGCCAGGCCGTACATGGGAAAGACCGGGTCCCAAGCGGAGATCATGCGATCACGTTCGACCTTCGCGAGGATGGAGGCGGCGGCGATGGAGGCAGAGAGCGCGTCGCCGTGAATGATCGGTTGCTGGGGAAGCTCGCAATCGAGTCGGACGGCATCGACAAGAAGATACCCCGCCGCCGGCGCCAGTTGCTGCACGGCATGCAGCATCGCGAGCCGCGAAGCCTGGTAGATATTGATTTGATCGATGCGGGCCGAATCCACTGCGGCAACCGCCCAGGCGATCGAATGCCGGCGAATCAGAAGCGCGAGTTCCTCGCGGCGCTCGGCCGGGAGCAGTTTGGAATCGCGCAGGCCGCGAATGCGGTGTGCACGGTCGTCGTTCTGATAGAGGATCACGGCGGCAGCTACGACCGGGCCGAACAACGATCCGCGGCCGACTTCATCGACTCCGGCAACGCGTTCCGCGCCGGCGGCCCAAACCCGCCTTTCAAAATTAAGCGTGCAACGCAGTTTTTTCAGCAGGCGCAACTTGGCGGCGGAGGCAGAAATCTTGTCTGCGTTTGAAGCCTTCGATGAGCGCGCGGAGTTCGACACGGAAGCTGATCAGCATCTTCGCCGAAGAAGAGGTGGGAAGCAAGAGCAGAAGTTCCGCGTGGTAGTACCCAGTACTCAGTAACCAGTACCCAGCGTGAAAAATTGAACTGGGTACTGGCAACTGGGTACTGCACTACTGTTGTTCGACTTCCTTCAGTCGAGCGGCCTTGCCCTTGAGCCCGCGCAGGTAGTAAAGCTTGGCGCGACGGACTTTGGCGGAACGCACCACGTCAATCTTGTCGATGACCTTGGAGTCGATGGGAAAGATACGCTCCACGCCCTGGCCAAAACTGATTTTGCGAACGGTAAAGCTGGGTTGAGCGCCTCGCGTCCGGGAAATGACGACGCCTTCGAACGCTTGCAGCCGCTCTTTTTCGCCTTCTCTGATCTTGACCAGCACCTTGATGGTATCGCCGGGACCAAACTTCGGGATGTCGGTGCGGCGCGATTTCGCCAACAGTTTTTCGATAATCGGATTGCGCATAACGCTTCCTTCCTAACTCTTGCCGTGATCTTTTGCAGATAGATCTTCTGTAGAGACGGGGCTTGCCCCGTCTCCGTCAGTTGTGCCCTGGGCCAGCTTAATCTGGGCCAGCTTGATCTGGGCCAGCAATTCCCTGTCTTCCGCCGTCAGCGCAACCCGCGCCAGTAAATCGGGACGGTTGCGCAGCGTTTTTGCCAAAGCCGTCTTGCGGCGCCAGTTGCGAATCTGGTCGTGATTGCCGTTTACCAGCACTTCCGGCACCGCCATGCCGCGAAAATCCGCCGGACGCGTGTAATGCGGATAATCGAGTAACCCGCCGGAAACGCAGGTGGAACTCGGCCCGTCGCCGGCCAGCTCCGCCCCTACTGTAAACGACTCGGCGCGCGTCTCAGTGAACGACTCCTGCCGCGTCGAAGCCTGGTTGCCCACCGCGCCCGGGATCAGCCGCGTGACCGTGTCTACAATCACCGCTGCGCCCAGTTCGCCGCCGCTCAGCACATAGTCGCCAATCGAAACTTCGCGATCCGCCAGGTGCTCGCTGATGCGTTCGTCCACGCCTTCGTAGCGTCCGCAGATGAGGACGATCCGATCGAGCGCGGAAAGTTCCGCCGCCAGAGTCTGATCGAGCCTGCGACCCTGTGCGGAAAGCAGAATCACCGACTGCTTCGCGCCCGGGCTTGAGCGCAGTTCGCGCGACGCCACGTCGCCGAACGACTCCAAACATTCAAAGATCGGTTCCGGCTTCAGGACCATGCCCTCGCCGCCGCCAAACGGGCGGTCATCCACGGTGCGGTGCTTGTCTTTCGTGAAAGCCCGCAGATCGTGAATGCTGATTTCCACCAAGCCCGTTTCCCGCGCCCGGCGCACGATTCCATAATCCAAAGGTCCGCGAAAGAAGTCGGGAAAGATCGTGAGAATGTCGACCTTCATCGCTAAACCCAGTGGTCAGTGGCCAGTGGTCGGTGGTCAGTGATCAGTAGTACGCTTCTTTTGCTGGCCACTGGCCACTGACCACTGACCACTGCTTGCGTTCACATCCAGCAAGCCCTCCGGTAACTTCATCCGGACTTGCCTCCGCTCCAGATCCAGCTTCTCCAAATACGCCTCGGCGAACGGAATCTCGTAAGGCAGCTTCGCACTCTTCTGCTCTTCGCTCCTCTGCTCTTTACCCCGAACCACCAGCAACGGCGCTTCTCCGGCGCCGAACTGCACGTCTTCAATTTCGCCGATCTCGCGCTGGCCGTCGAACACTGTGCAACCGATCAGGTCGCTCAGGTACGTCCAGCCCGGCTCCAACCGGGCGCGTTCACTGCGCGGAAGCTGAAGTTCGGCGCCGACCAGCGGCTCGGCATCGGAAATCGTCTCGATGCCCTGAAACTTCAGCACCAGAAAACTCTTATGCGGCCAGAGATCCTCGACCGTCACTTCGCGGCGCTGGCCGTCTTTCGCGAGCGCCCACAGCCGCATGCTTTGCCGGAACCGGTCCGGAACATCGGTGTGTAATTCGACCGCTACTTCGCCGCGGCGTCCCTGCGTCTTGATAACGACCGCCAGGGTAATCCATTCGCCGCTTGCGTCCGGTGCCGCGATTCGATGACTCCTGTTCGCTAACCAACGCTCTTCTATTCAATGATCTCGAGCGCGTAGCGCTTGTTCAGTTTCGAGCCCGCCGCCGTCAGCAGGTTGCGCAACGCGCGCGCCACGCGGCCCGAGCGTCCAATGATTTTGCCCAGATCGGCCTCGGCCACTTCGAGTTCGATAACGGTTTCGTCTCCGTCTTCGTACTCGTCAATAAAAACCTCGCCCTTGGCGTCAACGATCGCTTTGGCGATGTACTCAATCATGGCGCGCGGGCTGACGCTGGGCTCGATCATTACTCTTTGCTCCTGAATTCGGCTCCTGAATTGGCGAGTGTAGGGACGCTAGGCAACCGGGGCGGCCGCAGCCGGCGCGGGGAGAGCAAGCAGTTTCCGGACGCGGTCCGAACATTGCGCGCCCTTTCCAACCCAGTGCTCAATGCGCTCCCGTTTCAGGTCGAAAGTGGCCGGATTGGTCCGCGGATTGTACGTGCCCACCACTTCCACCGGGCGGCCATTGCGAGCGTGTTCCTTCTCAATCACCACCACTCGGTAATACGGTTGTTTGCGCGCCCCAAAGCGCGCCAGTCGGATCATTAACACAAACTTCGGTATCCTTTGCCCGGAAGAGTCCGGCGAGGTACAGACAAACCATTATTATGACGGAGCTTAGCGGTTTTCGCAATGGGCGGTAGGCAAGCACTCTTGTCGGTAAATACTCGTCATAGAGGCCAGTGCACTCACCGCGAGCGCACCACGTCGCGCAAAGTCAGCTCCAACCCGCCGAATTCAGGATGGTCGTTCATGCCGAGCGAGTAGGCGATGTCCAGGCGGTCCCCGGCCAGCAACTGCAACCGGTCGCAGGATTCCTTCATCCCCCACCCCATCCCCTTGAACGCGATGTTGTCGCGCCAGGAAGATGAAGATGGAGATTGTGTGGCGGCGGGGCCCTGCCCCGCCCCCACCCCATCTCGTTTCGGAATCGCCGCCGCATCGGGATGGCAACGGGGAGTGAAGTCTCGCACCGCCGCAACCGCGCCCGCAAGCGCGCCATTGACCGCTGGCGCCACCCGCAGCCGCACATGCTTGTCTTTCACCGCCTGCGGAGGCGCCATCAGCCGCACCGCTCGCGCCGCGAAAATGGGCTCCCGATTCTCCATCCCAAAAGGTTCCAGCAAAAGCAGCGCCTGGTGAAGTTCAGGCGTAACCTCTCCCAGGGGCAGATCCCGATCGAACTCCAGCTGCGGTTCGAAATCGGCGGGAGTGAGCCGGGCGCGCGCGTAGCCATCCAGATGCGCGCGCAGCTTCTCCACGTTGGCGCTGGGCAGCGCAAAGCCAACCGCGTGCGCGTGTCCGCCATAGCGGGAAAATAGCTCGTGGCACGATTCAATCGCATGAAGCAGATGAAACGCCGGGATCGACCGTCCCGAGCCGTGCGCTTCGTCGCCCTCACGCGAGATGACGAGCGTTGGCCGCCCGTGCCGTTCCACCACCCGTGAAGCCGTGATGCCAATCACGCCCCGATGCCAGCCGTCGCCATCCAGCACCACGCAGTACGCTTCGCGCAGCGCGGGCTCTTCTTCCAGCCGGTGCTCGATGCTGTCCATGATGCGCCGCTCTTCTTCCTGACGCTCGGCGTTCAACTGATCAAGCCGGCCGGCAATCTTCCGCGCGCGCTCCATGTCTTTCTCGTTGAAAAGATCCACCACGTCGCGAGCCACGTCCATGCGTCCGGCAGCGTTCAGGCGAGGCGCGATGCGGAAGGCCACTTCGGTCGCGGTCAGCGCCCGCCCGTCGCCCAGCTTCGCAACTTCCAGCAGCGCCTTCAGCCCAACGTTCACCGGAGAACGCAGCCCTCGCAATCCCAGCTTCGCAAACACGCGATTTTCGCCCAGCAGTGGAACCGCATCGGCGATAGTCGCAATCGCCACAACTTTCATGAACGACATCAGCAGGCGCGACTGATCTTTCGCGTCCAGCCGCCGCTGCATCAATCCCTGGGCCAACTTGAACGCCACGCCCGCTCCGCACAAATATTTGCAGGGATAATCGCAACCCTCTTGGTTGGGATTAACAACGGCAAGCGCCTGCGGAACGCCGCCCGTCCCCGGCAGGTGATGATCGGTAACGATCAGGTCCACTCCGGTGCGCCGCGCCGTTTCGGCCGCGTCGAACGAGCGGATGCCGGTGTCCACGCTGATGATCAACCGCACGCCATCGGCAGCGGCGCGCTCGATCACCTCGTCGCGCATGCCATAGCCTTCGCGGATGCGGTGCGGAACGTGAAAGTCAGCCGCCCCGCCGCAAAGCTCGATTGCTGTCTTGAGAATGACGATCGCCGTGGTGCCGTCCACGTCGTAGTCGCCGTAAATGAGAATTTTCTCTTTGCGTTCTACCGCCGCTTCCAGCCGATCAAGAGCGGACTTCATCCCGCTCATCCGCAGCGGGTCATGGAGGTCGCCAAGCGTAGGCGAAAGAAAACGGGCAGCCGCCTCCGGTTCGTCAATCCCACGGCCGACGAGCAGATCGGCAAGCACGGGCAAAGCAGAAGGAGAGATTTTCAGATTGGAATCATGCAGCGCAGCTTCGAGGACCCTGGCTTTTGGAGAATTCCCCGGATTGGCGATCCATCGCATCTTTCAGGTCTCAGCTGTCAGGTCTTAGGAAAACTGCGCGCCGGGCCATACAAGATTTTCTGAGACCTGAGACCTGACACCTGGGACCTGCCTTACCGCTCCTCGTCCTGGTCCGGCTCATCGATCATGAATCCGCCGGCATCATCCGCCAGTTCGCGCAGCTGCTGATAATGTTCGTACCATTCCGTGCCCGCTTCATAGACGAAGACGCATCCCTGGTACGCCCATCCGAGCTGCACGAACCCGGTCTTCCCCACGTAGCTCTTCAGCCAGCGGCTTTCTTCCATATCTTCGTCGCTTTTGTAATCGCTGTCGGCGAGCTGCTGCGACAAGGGGTCCAACTCTTCGCGGTTGAGCGCCCAGGAATGCATGGTCAGGAAGGGCGCACCCGTCGACTTGGCCAGTTCCACGAAATCCTTCCAGCCATCCGGATTCTGTCCCGAGTCCCACAGCACGCTGGGAACCTCTTCGCACTCGACATAGCCAAAGAAGCGGCGCATGCCCAGACCCTCAATGAAGGCCGTCATATCTTCTTTCATTCCCGTCAGGTCGTCTGGATGTGGAGACATTGGGTTAGGAGACATGGAGTTCCATCATTGTAAGGCTTGGCCCCACTCACCGCCACTGCCCGGCCGAGGACGGTCGTTGGTCGCTAGTCGTTAGTCGTTGGCCAATCCTTTCTGCGGAATGTTGCCTTCGGCCTGTCGATGCGAGTTGAGGGGGCTGGCGAACGACCAACGACCAGCGACCAACGACTGGCTTCGTTGTGTTAAACTCTCTGCTTACAAAAAAGCGCTTTTATCATGCTCTTTTCCAGAGAATATGTGGGCTATCTGGCCCGCGAAGTTTCCAGGAAACTGGTGGCAGGCGGTCTCATCGAGACCAAGGCGGTGCCTGCTCTTACCGAGAAGGTGCACGCCGCTCTGCTCGACGAGCTGGCGCTCGAGGACCGCATTAACGACGAGGTGCGCGTCATCCTCGAAGCCTATTCCGAAGAAATGCAGAAGACCGGCGCCAATTACCAGGAAATGTTCCGCAAGGTGAAGACCGAGCTGGTCAAAAAATACAAGGCTGTTCTTTAGCTGGAACTGGAGGACGCCCTGGAGCCCCCGCCGTGCGATTGAGCCGCGACAAGGTCAACAAACTCGCCCACGTTGTCACCGACGCCTTAGCCGAAATGGACGAGGTCGACTTCATCGAGGACCGCAACACCATCCGCCTCGAAGTCCGCAAGATTCTCGAAGACCTCCTCATGCAGGAAGCCCGCATCGACCAGGCCGCCCGCCAGAAAATCGAAAGCCAGCGCCGTACCATCATCGAGGGCTCGGAAGAATGGTCGATCCTCTACCGCAAGTATTACAACGATGAAGTAAAGAAGTTGGGATTGTAGGTACCCAGTTGCCAGTACCCAGTACCCAGTACCCAGTCTGGTGGCGGGTCAGCCTGATTTCCGCAGCACTTTTCGATAACACCCGTGGATATCAGACTGTCCCGCTATCCTCAGTGGGGTGGATGTAACTGGGTACTGGGTACTGGCTACTGGCTACTGGGTACCGCGCTCATCCGCAGCACATCGTCCTGGTCCGCATCCTTGCTCTTGATCCCAGCCGCGTCCAGTTGACGCGCCACTGGCTGCACCACCTGTAGAATCCGCGCCAGCGTTTGCCCTACGGCTTCCTTATCGCTGTTATCCGGGCCCCGGCGCTCAATCACGCTCTGGAAAAAGGTTTTCGTCCTCGGATAGACCACGATCTTGACGTCGTCGCCTTCCGGAACTCCCGCCGCTTTCTTAGCCAGTTTCAGCGCCGTATCATAGCCGCCGAGCTCATCCACCAACCCCAGGTTCTTCGCATCCTGGCCCGACCAGATCCGCCCCTTCGCAATCTCCAGCACCTTTTCCTTAGGCAGCTTGCGCCCATCGGCAACCTTACCCGTGAAGTCCACATACACCCGGTCGAGCCAAGCCTGGAATCGTCCCCATTCGGCGGGCGTGTAATCGTGCGTTCCGGTGAACATGGTGGCGTTCTCGCCCTGGTGCACTTCGTCCCAGGAAAGCCCAACTTTGTCCCACAACCCGCTGGTCAGCATCTTCCCGCCCACCACCCCGATCGAGGCCGTGACAGTTCCCGGCTCGGCGACGATTTTGTCGGCCGCCATGGCCACGAAGTATCCGCCCGACCCTGCCAGATTTCCCATCGAAACGATTACCGGTTTGCCCGCCTGGCGCGCCCGCACCACTTCCCTCCAGATCGCGTCAGAGGCAACATACGAACCGCCCGGACTATCAACACGAAATAAGATAGCCTTTACGCTGCTGTCTTCCGCCGCCGCTCGAATCGCGCCCGCCACCGTATCCGAGCCCATATTCTGGCTGCCTTCGACGGGATCGTAATCGCTCGTGCCGCGGGTGACGTCGCCCACGCCGAACACCAGCGCCACCTTCTTCCCACGATCGTGCGGACGCCCGGCGCGGTCCAGGTATTTATCCAGGTAGAGCAGTTCCGCTCCATCGCCCGCCTTGCTCTTTACGTCGCCGTAGACCTCGTCGCGATAGGCAACCGCGTCCACCAGTTTCGCCGTAACTGCTTCTTTGCCCAGATAAGGTCCCGCATCCACCAGGGCCTGGAATTTCTCCGGCGCGATCTGCCGCGCCTGGCAAATGCCTTCCTTCATCTGGTTGAACCATGAAGTCATGATCGCGGTCATCGCTTCCTTGTATGGTCCCGTGTACTTGGTGTCGGTGTAGAAGTTGAGCGCATTCTTGTATTCGTAGCGGTGATCGCCGTGAAAAGTCATGCCCAGCTTGGAGAGCGTCCCCTTGATGAAGGGCGATTCCATCATGATGCCCGTCAGTCCGACGTCGCCCGAGGGCTGCAGATAGATGTGGTCAAACGCCGTCGCCAGGTAGTAAGCGCCGTTGCCCGGACCGAACTCGCCAAAGGTTTCCGAGTAGGCGACCGCAAACTTCTTGTGCGCGCGAAATCTCAGGACCGCATCGCGAATTTCCTGGGTCTGTGCCATCCCCATGCGAGCCGCGCCGATCCTGGCAATCATGCCGGCGACGCGATCGTCACTCGCTCCGCGATCAATCGCGTCCACCACGTCGCGCAGCGTCTGCCGATCAATCAGCATCAACTGCGCCGTCGGCGTCTCCGGCGCGTCCTCCAGGAACGTCTGCTCGAAATTGGCTTCGAGAATTGTCTTGGATGGAACTTTCCCCTTCACGCCGATCACCGCCACCATCACGATGACCATTCCGATCAGCCAGAGAGCTCCGAGGATGGCAAGAAAACGTACGATCAACTTCGACATGGTTTGCTCCTGTTGGTAAGAAAGAGCAGTCTAACCAAGTGCGAGCCTTAGGCGCTATAGCGGGTATTTTCTTCCTGTTAACTATAAAGGAGGATTATTCACTTGACACAAATCGAGGCGTTATGACAGATTCGAACAGCCGTGACAGGGTAACCGCTTCCGTTACCTTCTCATCTCACACGTCCCGCCGTAGGGTTGGGATCAGATGAGCGTACCGGATTGTTTTCGGGATATCTCCGAGATTCAGAAAAGGGCTAAGGATCTACGAGAGTGGTTACAGCAAAATGCTCCCGCATCCCTCACCGAGCAGAAGCACCTCGACGAAGGAACGCGGGAGCGAGTGTACTGGCATTACGGCTATATGGTCGCTTTGCGGGATGTTCTCCGTTTTCTCACCGAATCTCCTAGTCGAAGATCGTACAAACCGGACACGACCAGTTCGCATTCTTCGACCTAGCTGGATGAACCTTGTTGTCCGGCGGAGTAAAATCGTGGTACAGTCTGCATTCTTTGTTGAATGCGGCTGCGGCAGTGTCTAAAAAGCCATACTTAAATTGCAGGTATGGCGCGGAGGCATGTTGCTGTAGTCGCGCTGCGAGATCATCGTCGGAACGCCCTACATAGGAGATCACAAACTCGTTTTTTTCATTGGTACTGCCGAGCGCATAAGCTCCCGGCCCAATGCCCTTCACATTGCTAGAAACCCCAGCAGCCGTAAGGCTGTGGGGGCCGTGCAAACCACTGTTCGCCATAAACACTTCTCCTGATCCTGAAAATATGTTTATAATGGCGGAGGGCGGGAGAGATCATCTCCATTCCCCGTGAGGGAACACACCGCTTATAAAGCGGGTCTAGCCGCCTAGCTAGTTCACCCTCCGCGTAAGGCTGTAGAAAGCGCCTCATCACGGCTCGTTCCGCATCCGGCTAAGGACAAACGGAGCGGGCCTTTCTGTTATCGCCCGACCACACGATGAGGTAGAGCAGCGGTGGGGAAGGGCTATTTCTATTCGGGTCATAATCGGTCCTACGCTTCGGACGATTTTGCTTCCTCTGGCCCCTCCCTTTTCCGCCTTTTTTCTGGATACCATTCTGCAAGTCCCCAAGCTTTTCCAGCGACACGCTCGAATTTTGGACTGCGATTTAGCGCCGTATACAGAGCAGTGGTTGCGTATTTGGCGTTAACCTCCATCCCACTCTTCCGAAATGCATCAAGGATTTCATGAGTAGAGAGCGGATGTCCGTAGCTCATCTGAAGCAGTTTTTCGGCGGCTGCTACTTGGCTGAGGTTGTGGAAAAAGCCGACCGGAATAGAATCAATCGAGACGGTAACCCGAGGACTTGATGCCATTGACAAATTTGATTCTTGGGTCTGGGAGACAACCCCAAGGCGCTTTTCGAGGCCCTGAATAAGCACATCTAGCTCGGTTCGTTCCGCCCTAAGCTGTTCTAGTAACTCTAAGGCGGTCTTCTCGCTATCTTGCATAGCTGACCTCCGGCTACAGCCAAGATTTTACCACAAGCTTCTCTATTTGCAAGTCAGATTTGTATGCTTCGTAGCATGTAAGCATTTGTGGAATAGATAAGCAAATCTAGCGAAGTAATGCTTCGTTTGTGCTTGCAAATATTTTTAAATCTTTTAGATTGACAGAGTTGCGACGAAATGGGACACTCCTATCAAGATCAAGGAGGATCGTGACAACCTCCCAACCGGGGTAAACCAGCCCCAAAAGGAGAAAGCGCTATGTCCGTGGAGACGTCAACCGCCCTGCACGAGCCGTTCATTCCCTTGCGCGTGCTCGTTGAATACGATAAAAAGTACAAATTCTTTGTCGCACACTGCTTGCAGACCGGGAATGTAGTGACCGCAGACGATGCCGATACAGCCGAAGAAATGATTAAGGAATTGCTGGGAGACGAAGTAACCTATGCGATTTCCCACAACAACCTAAAGAACCTGTTCTCTTCTCCAGCTCCGATGGATGTCTGGAAAAGATGGAGCATTACGGCTGCTCAAAATGGCACCAAAACATTCAAACTGGACATCATCGCTCGCGAGCTAAAACTGGACGAGCCAGATGTTTCGGAGGTGAAAGTTGCCAGAGCCGCAGCCGCCGCTTGATCTAATACCAGAAATGGAGTTGGAGGTCCTCGTTCACATCATGAGGACCTCTTTTGACATTGTGACCGAACCCGTAGTTGGAAAGCCCTACGCTGTTCGGTTTGTAGGTTCGCCCTACAATACCTTTGTGGAGGATTGTCGGCATCTTCAGATCTTCACCCACAACAAGGGTCGTTCCGTCAGCCCGCATAACATCAAGGCGGTCTTGGCGAAGTTCAACATTGGCGAAAAGACCTTTATGGAAGCGGCGTTCTCGAATCGACCCCAAAATCCAGTACCGGGCTCGCAAGCCGCCAATAAAGACATAAAGCCGAATTGATTAATGAAAGTCGATAAAGGACAATTCGACGAAGTTCTCCGCCGGATGCTCGAAAAACCTCCGCAGAAAACCTCTGCAATACACACGAAGAAAGCGCCTAAAAAGGCACAGTCTCGGGGTCAGAAGTAAGCTCAGCGAATCGAAGCGGCTTGAATCCGCACAGACGGCGCACGGTCTCTATGAACACATCAGCATCGTTGCGGCGATTGAACCGATATTCAAACTCCGTCAAGTATCGCTGCAAATGCTTCGCTGAGAGCTTGTGGTACTGCCCTATCAAGCCACGTTTGAACAGCGAAAACACGGACTCAATCGAATTGGTCGTAACGTCGCCGCGCACGTACTCACCGATTATGTGATTCACCGTCTCATGGCGATCAACCAACTTTCCGAGGGCGCCGGGGTAAGCGGGGTGCTGATCGGTCATTACACGCTCTGCATTTTCGCTGATGTTTGTCTCAATGAATTCGCGGAAGTTCCCGAGTGTTGCTCCTGTGACGTGGTCTAAACGGATTTCTCCGCCGCGCTGGATCGCGCCCATGACGACTTGTTTTTGCTTCTTGCCATAGGCCACTCCCTTGCCGCGTACCTTTCCGCCCACGTAGGTTTCGTCAATTTCCACGATCCCCCCGAGTTTTGGTATATCGCCAGTGCCCATTGCTTCGCGGATGCGGTGACAGAGATACCACGCCGTTTTGTAACCACCGAGCCCCAAGTCACGCTGTAGCTGAGCGGCGCTGAGTCCCTTCTTGGCGTTCAGCATCAGGCCGATTGCGTGGAACCACGTTATCAGCGGTAGGTGCGAGTCAGCGAAAAGGGTGCCCGAAGTCGGAGAGAATTGGTTATGGCAAGTTTTTTCTAGGCACAGGTAAAACCACTTGCGGCGATTCTTGGAGTCAGCTTTGCGCTCAACCTTTGTGATCTTGTCATTGCCGCACAGGGGACAGCGTACAACTCCGTCCGGCCAACGCATCTTTTCGACGTACTCAAGGCACTGCTCGTCAGTCGAAAACTTTATAAAGATTTCGGCAAGGCTGATAGGCTTCGGATGGATTCGCTTTTTCATGTATTCATATTACACAAATAGCTAATTTGTGTCAAGTGAATAATCCTCCTATAAAGTTATTAACCCGTGTTTACCACTACCCCCCCTCCCCCCGGCTACTGGAATCATAGGGTTAGGGGCTGTCGAGCCGCCAAAAGCTAGAGCGCAAAGGACTTATTTGCAAAATATTCCGGAAGGTAATTATCCCTTGACAGTAGGTACATGAAAGAGGGTATCCTTCTGGTGTGGACGGATCGCAGATATGCTGGAAGTGAACAGCTATGGCTGCGCCCTCCCAAGGATGCCTTTGTGCGTGTACCTGATCAGATTCTAAAAACCGCCGTGTTTCTCGGAGTGGATACGCCGACCGGGATAGACTACGGCGGAACTGGTTATATCGTTTCCGTCGCCTACGGTCCCGGCCAAGTATTTACTGTCACGACTGGGAGTGAAGCGAGCACAATTCGTTACCCATTCATGTTTGTAGCTACTGCCGCGCATGTGGCAGAAAAACTTGAGGGAATTGATTTTTATATTCGCGCCAACAAAAAAGATGGATCATTGGCCGAAATCAAACAGGGGTGCACTACTCACTGGTGGTACCACCCGACTGAAAAAGAGGCGGTAGATTCGGCGCTCATGCTTCTACCGGTTGAAGATGTGTTGGAGCTTGACATTGTTCCAATTCCTATCACGATGTTTACCAGTCAAAATGCCATACAAACTCGCGACTTGGGAATTGGCGATGAAGTATTCGTGGCGGGACTCTTTAAGAACGCTAAGGGAAGATTAAGAAACATACCGATTATTCGCATTGGTAATGTGGCGATGATGCCACGGGAAAAGATATTCTTCCCGACAGAGGGACGCCCCGACCAGCAATTGTATGCTGACTTATTAGAGTCACGTTCAATCGGTGGTCTCAGTGGGAGTCCAGTATTCATTAGGGAGACGGTAAAGATAGACGCAGGGTTTAGAGCAAAACCCGGATTCAAGCTGAATGCTGTGAATAGCCCAACTCCGGAAGAAACTGGCCTAGAAAAATTGGTACTTTCAGGGGTTGGACGTTTTAGTTTCTTTGGGTCAATGATTGGTCATTGGCGCACGCAAGTTGGATTGAGCAATACACAACAAGAAGCAGTCAATATGGGGATCGCGCCAATGGTCCCGTCGTATAAGATACTAGAAGTACTGGCGCAGCCGGAGTTGCTTTACGTTATGAATAAAATCAGCATGGACATAGATGAGAAGCAGAAGCAAAAAGACGGAAGACCTGTTCTCGATGATTCTTTTGCTGATTCCAAAGGCGACCGTCCATTCACCAAAGAAGACTTTGAGGCTGCGCTAAAGAAGGCCAGCCGTAAGATCGCGCCGAAATCCTAGTCGGCTTCTCGTTCGACCGTATGACGCTAGTCAGAACGGCTCAGGGATACTCTCCATCTGGCGCACAACTGCGTCTCGCTTCTCGACTTGCTGTAGGAAACTGAGAAACATCGGCTGAGTGTCGAAGCGGCGATTGTACCGGAAGCTGTACTCGTTGAGGTAGGTCTGTAGGTAATTACGGCCAACATTGTGATAAACACCGCTGATTCCGCGCTTGATCAAGCTCCAGAATCCTTCGATGGTGTTCGTGTGAACTTCGCCAGCAACGTAGACTTTCTCGCTATGATTGATTCTCTGATGCGTGTAGCCGCGAGCATCAAGGCCGTTGTAGGAGCGGAAGTCGTCGGTAAACACAGTGGACTTCGGCAGCACGTGTTCTTTGATGAATCCGCGCAGCGTGTCGGCCTTAACATCGGCAGCGACGAAGGCGCGAACCCGTCCTTTGCGCTGAACCATGCCAACAACCGGGGTTTTCTTGGTTCCGCGTCCGCGTGTCCCTTCGGAACGGCTCCCATAATATGTTTCGTCCATTTCGACCTTGCGACCGAATCCGCCAATCGGCCCGCTCTTTTCGTCGTCCAGCATGGAGCGAATCTGCTTGAACATGCGCCATGCGGTTTTATAGGTGACGCCAGTCTCCCGCTGAATCTGCTTTGCGGAGATGCCGCAACGAGTCTGCGCCATGAGGTAGACCGCATAAAACCAAATGGTCAGCGGCGTGGGCGATTTGTGGAAGATCGTATCAGCGGTCGGGTGAACGTGATGGCCGCAATGATCGCAAGAGTAGGACGGACGGCTCACAACGCGGTGATGCTTCGTGATCGCATTGCACGCCTCGCAAAAGATACCGTCCGGGTACAAGTAGTTTTTCAGCCATTCAAGACAGGTCGCGTCATCTGGAAACTGCTTCTGAAAGTCTTTCAGTGTGAACGGGAGCATTTTCGGCTTGCGGTTGTTGTGGGTCATGACCTTACCTACTTTTAGGTAAAATCGTAGCAGAATTCATACCTACTGTCAAGGGATAATTACCTTCCGGAATAAGGACTTAGCTGCAAAACAGCGCTGAAAATGGCTTTGGGGCAGCTTCGCGGCCGTCGTGGGTGACGGACATGCGCCTAGCTGCCCCAATCTGGGAACATTGTCGCACCGGTGCGGGCTGGGAGTCTGTGATGGCGCTCACAGGTCGGATGTGATGAAAAAGACATGCGGAGTTCTGAGCGTAAACGCCTGATTTCAGCAATCATCACGCTCGCTGAGGCCTTTGTTTTCTCATTGGAGGCGAAAAAAAGAAAACGGGCCGGGAACAACTCCCAGCCGTTTCTTAGCGCCCCTCACGAAGAATCGCCTTAACTGCCCCTCAAGTCGCGAGCAGCCAACAGCAATTCGGAAGTTCACTGGCTTGTCGGCACTCGCGTTGACTGGAACGCGACCATCTTCCAGTTTCCCTTATGCTTCACCCATACCTCAGTATTTCGGAAGTCGGCGCTATATGGGTTCCCGCCGACCGTCCCTGTCGAAGAAGTCAGCCTGACGAGA
>Ga0181521_10002795_pt1 | contig 20860 bp, 23 predicted proteins | sample PEATcosm2014_Bin_32_FD_119764 | JGI IMG/M metagenome (GOLD analysis project Ga0181521, IMG submission 119764) | Peatland microbial communities from MTU Mesocosm Facility, Houghton, MI, USA - PEATcosm2014_Bin02_60_metaG | ecosystem: Environmental > Terrestrial > Soil > Wetlands > Peat | place...
AGTCGGCTATCCATCGGCCTGTTATCGCTGATGGCAGCGGCTCGCACCATGAGCCACCTCGATTTCCCCCGCCAGGGTGCTTGAGTTCTTCTTCGCCGCCGGCCTACGGACGGATTACGGCCGGGCGATATCCGTCGGCGATTCTTGGTAGACTCCCAATCAGAGAGGTGGTCGAACCATGCGTTGGATTGCGATGGTGCTTCTCGCCGCCGTGACGGCTTTCGCGGCTGACGACCCATGGACGAAGATCCGGGACCTGAAAAGCGGAACCGAGCTGCGTATTTTCAAGAAGGGCGGCATGCATCCGATCCTGGCCAAGATGGAAGAGGCTAACCCGGATTCGCTGATCATCGTGCTCAAGAACGAAGAGATGGCGATCCCCAGAGAGCAGATTGACCGCATCGACTACCGGCCCTTGCGGACCGGCGGCCGGGTCACCAAGGAAGTGACGGAAACGGTGCAAGGCCCGGACGCGAAGACCGCCGCGGCGGCGCTGGACAGCGTGCCGGGTGAGTCCACCACCGCCAGCACCAATTATGTGATCGGCTCGCAGCCCGAATTTCAAACCATCTACCGCCGCCCACCGCCGCCGAAGAAATAGGAGCGCGGCGGCCTGGGAACGGGTTGACAGACGAAAGCGTCTGTCCCACTTTGCTGTCGAGGGATTTTGCGGGCGAGTGGGGCGGGCGCCCCGGTTTTCGGGTCCGAAGCGGATTTCGCCTGCCAACCGGTTTTTCACAGCTTCTGACGCTCGGAGCCTCCCGGCGTCCCTTTACTTCTTTTCGGCTTCCTGCTGGTGGCGGCGCTTGCGGGCGGCTTCGTGGTCGGCGCGCAACTGATCGTAAAGGGGTTCCTGGTCGGGACGCAGAATAGCTTTCACTTCGGCCACCTGTTTGTCCCAAGCGGCGTGGCCCCGCTCGTTCATTTCCCGGTGGATCTGGTCGAACTGCGCGCGCGTGTCGTCGAAGATCCGGTTGAGTTTCGCAATCTGCGCGTCGTCCAGTTTGACGCGCTGGCGCATCTCTTCCACCAGCCGTTTCCGTATCTCTTCCGGATCCGGTCCGGGAACCTTGCGCACGCCCGCCGGGCCCGGCGCCAGGTTGTGGCCGAATACGGGAGAAGCCAGGTAAAGGTGGTAACCGAAGGCGCCGGCGATGCCGCCGCCAACGAAGATCGCCAGCAGGCCGAGAAACGCGACAAGGCGGGACTTGGGCATGGGAGTCAGCTTATCGGCCCGGATCGTTCAACTCCAGCCGCACCGGCCCGACGTTTTCCGGCGTATCCAGGGCATTGGCTTCCGCCAGGGCTTCCAGGTAGTTCGTTTCGGCGGCCGGAGTGGCGCGCGGCAGGGACATGTAGACGCCGATGGCGATGGTGAGGGCCGCCGCCGCCGTCACAAAGCCGCGCACCATGCGCTCAAAGGAAAACGAGAAGGTGCGCCGCGATTCGATCCGCCGCCACAGGCCAGGCATGAAATCGGCGCTGGGCTCCCGATCCGGGCAGGCCTCCCGGTACGCCCGCCAGAGGGAATCCAGTTTGTCGTCGTCGCCCTGCATTGGGTACATCGCTTCCTCGCTCCAACGGCCTCAGCCGTTCTCGCTTTTCCGCTCCGCCGCTTCAAACGCCTTCAAGACCCTTTGCCGCGCCCGGAATAAACGGACCTTAAGAGCATTTTCCTTGACCCGGTAGATCTTTTCAAGCTCCCGTAGGGAGAGCCCTTCCACTTCTTTCATCAACAGCAAAACCCGGTCCGCCTCGGAAACCGCGCCCAGCAGCGAATCCACGGTTTCGCGGAGCTTCTTCTGTTGCTGCTGGTCGTGCTCCACCTTGCCGCCGGCTACCGCATCCGCCATCATAACCTGCTGCTCGGACAGGTCGGACATGCGGAACTCCGGCCGGCGCCGCTGCTTGCGCAGGTAATCGTAAGCCGCGTTTACCGTCAGCCGGTACAGCCACGGTTCGAAGACCTCCGGCGCCCGCAGTTGGTCGAGCGAAAAATACAGCCGCAAGAATACTTCCTGTGCGACGTCCTCGACATCTTCCGATCGGCTGATCAAACGGCCGATCGTCCCCATGGTGCGCTTCCGGTACGCCAGGACAACTTCATTAAATGCCGCACCGTCGCCCTGTTGCGCGCGCCGGACCAACTCGAAGTCTACCAGCATGCCACACCGCTCGCGGCCGCTGGCCCGGTTCCGGACTTCATTTGCATAGGCGTCAAGGCTTATCCACAGGTTACACGGTCCAGATCGGGTGGGGCATGCTTTTAGCTTGCCCGTTGGATGAAATCCCCCGAAGCGCGATGATAGCCTAAAGGCATGCGCTTTTCCGAGTCCATTTTTTCCGGCCGCTTCCAGATCGCGTCCCACGACCTGGAAAGCTACCTGGCCGAAGCGCTCTCCGCCGGCGGCGATTACGCCGACCTGTACTTCGAATACCTGCTCACCAGCTCCATCGGCATTGACGAATCGATGGTCAAAAGCGCTGCCCAGGGAGTTTCGGTGGGGGTTGGCGTGCGGGTGATCGCCGGGGAGCGGACCGGCTACGCCTACTCGGACGACCTGGCGCCGGAGAAGATCCGCAAGGCGGCGCGGGTGGCGGCGCACATCGCCCGCGGCCCCAGCCATGTCGACAAGGTGGGGCTGAGCGAAGGCCAGCCGCACAATCTGTATCCGGTCCTGATCGCGCCCACCGAAACCGCCTTCGGCGAACGCGTGGAACTGGTCAAGCGCGCCGACCGCGCCGCGCGCGCCTACGATTCCCGCATCTTCCAGGTGCAGGCGGTTTACGCCGACAATCTGCGCGAAGTGATGGTGGCGACCAGCGAAGGCGTGCTGACGCTGGACCGCCAGCCGCTGGCGCGTCTCAGCATCTTCGCACTGGCGCGCGTGGATGGCGGGGCGCCGCAACGCGGCCACTCCGGCGGCGGCGGGCGCGTCGAGCTGGATTTCTTTTTGCGCGAAAAGACGCCCGAGTACTTCGCCCGGGAAGCCGCGCGGGAAGCGGTGGCGATGCTCGATGCGGTGGCTGCCCCGGCGGGCGAAATGACGGTGGTGCTGGGGCCGGGCTGGCCGGGCATCCTGTTGCACGAAGCCGTCGGCCACGGGTTGGAAGCGGATTTCAACCGCAAGGGCGTTTCCGCCTTCAGCGGCCGCATGGGGCAACGGGTGGCCAGCGAATTGTGCACCGTGATCGACGACGGCACCATCTCCCACCGCCGCGGCTCGCTCAACGTGGATGACGAAGGCCATCCCACGCGCCGCAACGTGCTGATCGAAAATGGCGTGCTCACCGGCTACTTGCAGGACAAGCTCTCCAGCCGCTTGATGAAGTCGGCGTCCACCGGCAGCGGCCGCCGCGAAAGCTACGCTCACATCCCCATGCCGCGGATGACCAACACCTTCATGCTGGCCGGCGAGAGCGATCCCGCCGACATCATCCGCTCCGTGCCGAAGGGCCTCTACTGCGTCAACTTCGCCGGCGGCCAGGTGGACATCACCAACGGCAACTTCGTGTTCTCGGCCTCGGAAAGCTACCTCATCGAAGACGGCCGGGTGACCCGGCCGGTGCGCAACGCCACCCTCACTGGCAACGGCCCCGAGGCGTTGAAATACGTCAGCATGGTGGGCAACGACCTGCGCCTCGACGAAGGCATCGGCATCTGCGGCAAGGAAGGGCAGAGTGTCCCGGTCGGCGTCGGCATCCCCACCCTCAAAATCGACCGCATGACCGTCGGCGGAACGGGTTAAGCTTTGGCAAGAACAATCTAATGGCAACGAGCAAACCGAAACGAACGCATAAGCGGCCCGGCCCGATTCGCAAGGCCGCGAAGGATGTCGCCCGCGAGGATGAGTACGCCCGTATGAGGGAGGCTTACGCGCGGCAGCCAGACTCGGCGGCCGAAGCCGATGACTGGTCCGGCGCCGAGGAATTCCGCTCGTGAATCCGCCCCGTTTCCGCCTGAGCGGCAAGGCGTAGCCTCCGGAGACTTCGTGGTACTGTGAAAGCATGAGCGCAGCCTCCATGCTCGACGGCCTCCTGGAACCCCTGGGCCGATGTCTGGATGCCGAATCCGCCAGGCGAGTCGTCGAGTTTCGCGTTTCTCTGCCTGTGCAGCAGCGCATCGACGCACTTGCCGAACGAGCCAATGAGGGCGTACTGACCGGCGACGAGGCCGCTGAGTATGAGGCGTTGATCAACGCCGCGGATTTCATCTCGATCCTTAAGCTCAAGGCCCGCCAGAACCTGCGGCCGATCTGCATGTGATCCGATGGATGCTTCCACGCGCGAGTTCGTGTGGCGGCGGGCGGCCGGACGCTGCGAGTATTGCCTTCTCCCACAAGAATCGAGCGAGCTTACCCATCACATTGAACACATAGTCGCCAGGCAGCACGGCGGGCGAGACGACGCGGACAACCTGGCACTGGCGTGCCATCGGTGCAACCTGCACAAAGGGCCGAACCTGACCGTGATCGACCCAATAACGCGAGAAGTCGTTCCGCTGTTTCATCCACGCAGCAGCGGCTGGGCTGAGCACTTCGTCCTGGAGGATGGCCGAATCATAGGAATGACGGCTATTGGCCGCGCCACCGTGCAACTCCTGGCGATGAATGACGCCCGCCGCGTGGAGCTAAGGATGCAGATCTTGAGTTCGGGCAGCCAGCTTTGACGAACTCCCGGCCTCGGCGGAAGCCCGATAGCCGGGCGGCAAACCGTCGGCACCCCGGCGCTCCGATTTCGGTCCGTTCGGGCAACCCGGAAGGAGAGAGAACGTTATGAGCAAACTCGTATCCAAGACGCTCGCTGACACGCCCGTCACGCCCGCCCGGAAACGCAGGCTGGCGCGGCTGGCGGACCGGCCCGATGCGGAGATCGATTTTTCGGACGCTCCCCCGCTGAATCAAGAGTTCTGGGAGAACGCCATCCGCAATCCGTTCTACCGGCCGATCAAGCAGCAATTGACCGTGCGTTTGGACGCCGATGTGGTGGCTTGGCTCCGCCAGCACGGGAAGGGCTATCAGACCAATCTCAACCGGATGCTCCGGGAAGCCATGCGGGCGAACATTGGCAAGAGCGCCTGAACTTGAGAGACCCGCGAGCGGGGCCTCGACCCCGCGGCGGGGTGCGGGCCGCGGATTTCTATTATACTGCCCCAACCGCTCTGACAGTAGATGTGCCCACGTCCACGTCAGCTCTCCGTGTGCCGCAAAGGGTAAGTTTCGGGACGGGCGTCGACAACCCCGCAGAACGAAGCTTGCGCTGTCCCGTCGTGTTATCCCGTCATGGACCGCATGATGTGCGGACGCGCCCGCGTCTTTCCCAGGCCACGATGTTAGCCTGTGATTATGCCTTCCGGTGAAAACCATTTGAGCGAACTGGCGCAGGACGTGGTGCGGCGTGCGCTGGCAGCGGGGGCCGGCGACGCGGAGTGCACCATCGAAGAGGGCGACGGGTTCTCCGCCAACGTGCGCATGCGCGAGTTGGAGAACCTGAAGGAGGCCGGCTCGCGTGGCGCGGGGCTTCGCATTCTGATCGGCCAGCGCACCGGATCTTCTTACACTTCCGACCTTTCAACCCAGGGGATCGAGCGCCTGGTGAAGTCGGCCATCGAGCTGGCGGAAGTGACCACCGACGACCCGCACGCGGGTCTGCCGGAGCGGGAGGAATTGGGCGCTCTTTCGGGCAACCTGGATCTCTATTCGGCGGACGTCGACGACCTGGAGACCGACGCCAGAATCGACCTGGCCCGCCGCGCCGAGGAAGCCGCTCTCGCCGCCGATCCGCGCATCGCCAATTCCGAAGGCGCCTCGTTTGACAGCTCCGCCGGGCGGCACATTTTCGCCAACTCGCGCGGCTTTGCCGGCGAATATCGCACCAGCTCGTGTTCGCTGTCGGTGGTGCCCGTGGCGCGGGAAGGGGAATCGATGGAGCGCGATGGGTGGTATCATGCCGCACGCTCGCTGGCCCTCCTGGAACCGCCCGAGCTGATCGGGCGCACCGCCGCCGCGCGCGCCTTGCGACGGTTGCACCCGGTCAAGGTCGCAACCCAGAAAGTGCCGGTGGTCTTCGATCCGCGGGTGGCCGCTTCGCTGGTCGAAAACCTGTTTGAAGCCGTTCACGGCATGCTGATCTACCGGCACGAATCGTTCCTGGCCGGAAAGCTGGGCGAGAAAGTGGCCAGCGAAAAGATCTCGTTGATTGACGACGCCACGATCCCCGGCCTGTTCGGCACCTCGCCTTTCGACGATGAGGGCGTGGCCTCGCGGCGGACCGTGGTCCTGGAGCGCGGCGTTCTCAAAAGCTACTTGTTGAATACGTACGCGGCGCGCAAGCTGGGGATGAAGACCACCAGCAACGCCTCGCGCGGGCTGGCCGGCAATGCGGGCATCGGCCACGGGAACTTTTTTGTCGAAAACGGCGTCCTACCGCCGGAGCGGATCATCGCCGGAATCGCCGACGGGTTTTATGTTACCGAACTGATCGGCATGGGCGTCAACATTGTCACCGGCGATTACTCGCGCGGCGCCGCGGGCTTGTGGATCCGCAACGGCGAACTGGCATTCGCGGTTTCCGAAGTCACCATTGCCGGTAAGCTGCAGGACATGCTGATGGGCGTCGAAGAAGTTGGCAACGACCTGGAGTTTCGCGGCTCGGTGGCCGCGCCCACCCTCAAGATTGGAGAGATGACCGTTGGCGGCAGATAAAGTCGCGAGTCTGGCTCCGGCGGCTGGCCCGCAGCGGAAGCGGTTCTCGATTCCTCCAGCGGCCATCGTGATCGGGCTGGTGCTGGCCGCGGGCGGCGCCGGGTTCCTCTATTTGAACCGGCTCTCGCAGCAAGGGCCTCCCGCGCCGCCGCCGCTGACCGGCATGGCGCGCGCCTACATCCACAACGGCTTCCTGAAGATCACCGACTCCGACATGCGGGCGCATGAGAGTTACCTCCACCAGCAGGTGGTCGAAATCACCGGCAACATCGGCAACGCCGGCGACCGCGTGCTGGGCAAGGTGGAAATCGTCTGCGTTTTCTACGATCCGTACGGGCACGCGATTCTGCGGGAGCGGGTGGCGATCGTCAGCCGCAAGATGGGGAAGCTCGCGCCTGGCGAATCCAAGCCCTTCCGGCTGGCCTTCGACAACGTCCCGGACGGCTGGAACCAGACCATGCCGCAAATGGTCATCGCCGCCATCGATTTCGCGTGACGCTGATTTCTGGGCGGCGGTTCACTTTGACGGACCGTAGCCGATCCGAACCGCTTCCAAAAGTTGCCGGCGAATGTCGGCGTAACTGGCGTAAGCATTGTTTTCGCGAACGCGTTGATCCACTATGTCGGAGCGAATGTGGATCGATGAGGGCTCGGGTAGGCATTCGCCGAACAACTCGCACATCCTATCGGCCTCATGCACGTAGTGCTTAAGCGTTTCCCAACACTTCGCGTGCAGTTCTGCAAATTGCTTCGGATCCATGTCGTTCCCTTATTGTTTCTGCCGCTTGATCGTCATCGGCGGGAAATCCATGTCGCCGCTGTCGGCCTTAGTCTTGAGGGTGATCTCGTCGCCGTTGATGGTGCCTTCGCTCGAAAAAACGGTGCCGCCGTTCATATCCACCTTCACGGAGAACGAAATCTTGCCTCCTTCAACCTTGCCGTTGTCGATCGGCAGCGGGTCGCCTTGCGGCCCCAGAACCGTGCCGGTCAGCTTGGCGCCGTCCTGTTTGAAGCTGTAGGTTAAGGTGAAGGCGTTTCCATCCGGGGTCGACACCTCGCCCTTCCAGGTGCCGGTTACGTCTGCCGCCCAGGCGGCCGTGGCCAAAAGCAGGAACAGGATTCCCGTTCCAAGTCTGCGTGTAATCATGCCGAGATTGTACCGTAGGTCTTTCGGGTACGCTAGTCTGGTAAAGATGGAGCCAGGCGGGCGTGTATCGTGGCGGAGCCTTGGGCGCTTGGAAAAGGCCTTTGCGCTGCTGCTGCCGGTCAACGTAATTCTGTGGCTGACCGGCGTGGCGCCGAATGCGCAGTGGTTGGTCGCTACGGTGTCGTTTCTGCTGGGCGTGGTGGTGGCCTTCCGCCTGGCGCGCCGCGGACTGCGCCAGGCCATCTGGCGCCTGCGCAACCGCCTGATCGCGGCTTACATCTTTATCGCGGTGGTGCCGGTGGTGTTGATTCTGCTGCTGGCCGGCATCGCCACTTACGTGGTGATCGGCCAGATGGCGGTGTACCTGGTGAACACCGAATTGCAGCACCGCCAGGCGGTCCTGCTGCGATCGGCCGAGGCTTTGGCGGAGGTGCCGGTGACGGATCCCGCCACTGCGCTGCGCCGCTTCGAGACGATTACCCGCAGCGCATTTCCGGAGATCGCCCTGCTGATCACGGGAAAGCGCGAGCTTCGCTATCCATCCGGCAACAAGATCGCGTCGCCGCCCGAGGAATGGCGCGGCCCCTCATGGAAGCGCGCCTCCGGCCTGATCCTCAAGCCGGAGGACGGCGGGGAACGGCTCTTCGCCTGGGCACACGTGGTCGAAAATGGCGAAGAGGTGACGGTGCTGGCGCCGGTGACGATTGACGTGCTGGGCGGCCTGGTACCGGGTTTGGGCGACGTGGCGTTTGTGCCTTTCGATCTGGGCAGCGCGGCCTCCGCGCCCTTGGTGGGGCAGGCCCGCGCCGCACACGTGCCTCAGGCGCTGAATGCGTTGGACTTTACGCTGCGGGGCCGGTTCCTGGCGAGGGTTCCGCGGTGGCGTTCGCCGGGCGAACATCGCGGACTCATCCTGAGCGTCGACACGCGCGCTTCCGCCGTGCTGGGCACCATCTTTCAGTCACGCGATGAATCGTTCGATCTGGCCGAATTCTTCCTGGTCGCTTTTGTCGTGGTGACCATCCTGTTCTTGCTGGTCGAGCTGATTTCGCTGGTCGCCGGCGTGCAGTTGAGCCGCAGCATCACCGGCGCCGTGCATGAGCTTTACCTCGGCACGCGGCGCATCCAGCAGGGCGATTTTGGCCACCGCATCCCGATCAAAGGCAACGACCAGCTTGCCGAACTGGCCACCTCGTTCAACTCCATGACGGCCAACCTGGGGCAACTGATGGTGGTGGCCAAGGAAAAGGAGCGCCTCGAGTCCGAGCTTAGCATCGCGCGCGAAGTGCAGGAACAGCTTTTCCCGAAGGACGTGCCGTACACCAGGACGCTCGAGCTCAAAGGCGTCTGCAGCCCGGCCCGCATGGTGTCCGGCGATTACTACGACTTCATGGCGCTGGGCGAAGAGTCGCTGGCGTTCGCGATTGGCGACGTGGCCGGCAAGGGAATTTCAGCCGCGCTGCTGATGGCCACCATTCAATCCACCATGCGCACCCAGTTGGGCGCCACCAACGGCTCATCTCCGCGATTGCTCTCGACGGCCAAGCTGGTGGCCACCCTCAACCGCCAGCTTTACGCCAACACCAGCCTCGAGAAGTACGCCACTTTTTATTTCGCGTTGTATCACGAAGACACCCACTCGCTCACCTACACCAACGCCGGCCACCTTTCGCCGATGCTGTTGCGCGCGGGCGAACTGCAGATGCTCGAATCCACCGGCACCGTGGTGGGCGCGTTCCCATTGGCGCACTACGAGGAGCGCACCGTCGCGCTCGAGCACGGCGATCTGCTGGTGGCCTACACCGACGGCATCGTCGAGCCGGAAAACGCCTACGGCGAAATGTTCGGGGAGGACCAATTGAAGGAACTGGTATCCAAGTACGCGCACGCAGATTCCTCCGAGCTGATCGCGCGCACCATGGAGGCTGTGATCGAATGGACGGGCTCCTCGGAATTGCAGGATGACATGACCATGGTGGTGGCGAGGCGGATATGAAAGTTCTGACCGCGGCCGAGATGCGCGAGGTCGATCGGCGCACCATCGAAATGGGCATCCCCGGCATCGTTCTGATGGAGAATGCGGGCCTTCGCGTGGTGGAGTTTCTGGCCGAACGGTTTGCTCCGCTCGAAGCACAGCGCGTCCTGGTGTTGTGCGGCAAGGGCAACAACGGCGGCGACGGGCTGGTGATCGCGCGCCAAATTCACACGCGGTTCCCGCGTTGCTGGCTTACCGTGGTGCTGTTCGCCGATGCCGAGGATTTTCGGGGCGATGCGCGCCAAAACCTTGCCATGCTGCGCGCCTGCGGTTGCCCGGTTCGTACCGGGATTCCACCGGAAGCGTGCCGATCGACGTTGATCGTGGACGCCTTGCTCGGCACCGGCATCAACGGTGCGGCCAAAGGCGTGGCCGAGCAGGCCATCATCGAGATCAATCGCCGCTTTTGGCCGGCCAAAGTGGTGGCTGTCGACATTCCCTCCGGCATGTCGAGCGATTCGGGCGAATCGGCGGGCCAGATCGCGCGCGCCGATTACACCATCACCTTCACTGCGCCGAAGCTGGGACAGGTGCTGCCGCCGAACTGCGACCGGACCGGCGAATTGATCGTACGGCCCATCGGTAGTCCGGCCGAACTATACCGGGACGTGAAGATCGAGCTGATCGAGCCGTCGATGTTCTGGCGCACGATGGTTCCACGCCCGGCGGGCGGCCACAAGGGCACGTTCGGCCATGCGCTGGTGGTGGCCGGCTCGCGCGGTAAGACCGGCGCCGCCGCACTGTGTGGGCTCGGTGCGCTGCGCGCGGGAGCGGGCCTGGTGACGGTGGCCTCGGCGGAATCCGCCATTCCGCTGATCGCCGCGCACGCGCCGGAGCTGATGACCGAACCGCTGGCGGAGACGCCGCACGGCTCGATCGGGCTCAACGCCGCGCTCGCCCGGATCGCCGAAGGCAAAACCGTGATTGCGATGGGCCCCGGCCTGGGCCGGCAGCCGGAGATCTCGATCCTGGTGACGAGCTTGATGGAGAGCCTCGAGCAGCCGATGGTGTTGGATGCTGACGCGCTGGTGGACATCGGCAAGGTCCCGCTCACGCCACGCGTGCGCGTTCTCACACCGCATCCCGGCGAGATGGCGCGGCTCATTGGGAAAACGGTTGCCGACGTTCAGGCCGACCGCATCGGCGTCGCGCGCGCGTTCGCCGAAGCGCACCGGCTCACGCTGGTGCTCAAGGGCCAGCGCACCGTCATCGCGTTCCCGGATGGCCGCGTTTGGATCAACCCCACCGGCACGCCGGCCATGGGCACCGGCGGCACTGGCGACGTTCTCACCGGAATGATCGCCGGTTTCCTGGCCCAGTTCCCGCAGCAGCCGGACGAGGCTGTCGCCGCGGCGGTCTATCTGCACGGCCTGGCGGGCCAGATCGGTGCGCGCGCGCTGGGCGAGCGAAGCCTGATTGCTTCCGACCTGCTTCGGTACCTGCCTGCTGCGATGGAGGAGTGTGCCGCTGTTCCGCGCCTCGACTGAAGCCGAGACCATCGCGCTCGGGGAGCGCCTCGCCGCCGGATTGCGGCGCGGCGTGGTGCTGTTGATCGGCAACCTCGGGGCGGGCAAGACCACCCTCGCCAAGGGTATCGCTTACGGTCTCGGCGCCGCGCTGCCGGACGATGTTTCGAGCCCCACCTTCACGCTCATCCACGAGTATGGCCACGGCCTGGTGTATCACGTCGATCTGTACCGCCTCGAAGAGGCCCGCGAGGTCGAGGGCCTCGGCCTGGATGACATCATCGACAGCGGCGCCCTGGTCCTGATCGAATGGGGCGAGCGCTTCCCCCAATTACTCCCGCCGCAGCGCACCGAAATCCACATCCGAGCTCTAGCCGACGACACGCGAGAAATCGAGTTGCAGCGGTTGGGGTGAAGCGAGTTGGCGTGGCCGGTTAAAGAGGCGGAGGGTCTCTGAGAGCACATTTTGTAGCCCAAAAACATGAATACCACAAAATGTTGTGGATTGTGATCCGCGAGCCGGGCATGCCCGGCCCTACTGTGGGAGCAAGGAGCGCGCCTTTGGCGGGGGCTATCCTTCTTTGTACATGTACTTGATGGCGGGCTTATAGATCAGCACGTTGGGATGTCCATCGCGATTCACTTTGAGGCAACACTTGTCATACCACTCGATGATGCCATGCAAGGTTTCGCCGTCGCGCAGCACAAAGACCATCGGAGTTCTGGCCTGCATCTGCTTCACGTAATAAAAATTCTCCGCATTGGTCTGGTCCGGCGGGACCGGCTTTTTCTGGGACTGGAGGGCCGGGCGGCGGGGTGGACTAATCTGCTCCTTGATCTCGTTCAGCGACGGACGAATGAGCTTGCGATTGACGGTCTCCACTGAATGCCATCCTTATGAAGAGAATCTATGACCCGCCTCTTTTCGGCACAACAAGGGCGGTTTTGTCGTTGCCTTCGATTTTTCGACTTGACTCATAAATAACATAATGACACCCGCGAAGCAACGAGGGTTCGATAACCCGTTCCCCGTCACCCGAATTACGCAGAGCGAGCGCTGGCCGTGACTCTAAAGTCAGGAGGGCGGACTGACGATCACTGTGTAGATGCGATCCAGATCTTCGGGAGAGTAATAGTCAATTTCGATGCGTCCCTTCTGCTTGGCTTTCTCGACGATGCGGACCTTGGTGCCGAGGACGCGCTCCAATTCCCGAATGGCGGCCTTCACGTTCGGATCGGTTTCGAGCTCATCGAGGTGCTTAGGCTTGCGTCCTTCGAGCATGCGCTGGGTGGTGCGCTCGGTTTGGCGGACGCTCCAACCTTGCGCCACGGCTTTTTCCGCCACTTCGCGCTGGAGCTCGACGTTGGGAAGCGAACAGAGGCAGCGGGCATGGCCGGCGGAGAGGCGGCGCTCAGCGACCAGTTGCTGGATATCGGCGGGCAGTTGCAGGAGGCGGAGGAAGTTAACGATGGTGGTGCGGTCCTTGCCGGTCCGCTGTCCGATCTGATCGGGGTTGAGGAGGAGCTCGCGGCCCAGCCGGTCAAAAGCCACGGCAGTTTCGATGGGGTTCAGATCCTCGCGCTGGATGTTCTCGATCAGGGTGATTTCGAGCAGACGGTCGTCGGGGATCTCGCGAATCACGGCCGGCACGGTTTGACTGCCGGCCAGTTTGGCGGCGCGCCAACGGCGCTCACCGGCGACCAACTGGTAACGTTCACCGGAGCGGCGAACCACCAGCGGCTGAATGATGCCGTTGGCACGGATGGACTGCGCCAACTCGGCGAGACGCTCACTCTGAAAGACGCGGCGGGGCTGGAGCGGGTTAGGATCGATGCTGTCGATGGGAATGTTCAGCGACGATTCCTGGTTTGGTGCGGGCGGAGGCGCGGGTTGGTTGGTTGGGCGGGTGGGCAGGAGGGCGCCGAGGCCCCTACCGAGCGCCTTGCGAGGATTCTCTGTTCTGTTCATGGTCGAGGATCTCTTTGGCCAGCCTGATGTAGCTTTCGGCACCCTTGGAGCGAGGGTCGTAAGCCAGAATGGGTTTGCCGAAACTGGGCGCCTCGGCCAAGCGAACGCTGCGGGGAACGACGGTGGCGAAGACCTCGTCTGCGAAGAACTCGCGGAGGTCGGCCGCGACCTGGCGGGTGAGGTTGGTGCGATCATCATACATGGTGAGCAGTATACCCTCTACCTCGAGCGGATGCTGGAAGCCGTCGCGAATTCGATCAATGGTATCCATGAGCTCCGAAACACCTTCCAGCGCGAAGAACTCGCACTGAATGGGAACGAGGACGGAATCCGCGGCGATGAGGGCATTAAGGGTGAGGAGATCGAGGGCGGGCGGGCAATCGATCAGGATGAAATTGTATTGATCGCGGATGCTTTGAATACGTTCCCGCAAGCGAAACTCGCGGTTGGGGATGTCCACCAACTCGAGGTTGGCGCCGATGAGGTTCTTGTCGGCGGAAATGACGTAAAGGCCATCGAAGGCGGTGGCTACGGTCGCGTCACGGGGAGAGGCGTCACCCAGGATGACGTGGTAAAGGCTGGGGCGATTGGGATCCTTGGCGACACCGAGACCGCTGGTGGCATTGCCTTGGGGGTCGGAGTCGATGACGAGGATTTTGAGGTCGTTCGCCGCCAGGGCAGCGCCGAGGTTGATGGCAGTAGTCGTCTTGCCGACGCCGCCCTTTTGGTTTGCGATTGCAAATACCCGGCTCAAGCGGCCATACTAACACGAAGCTTGGCGCGATTGAAACCTCCGTTTCACGTGAAACACGGAGCGTCGCGTTTCACGTGAAACAGGGCTCTGGACGATTAGGACGGGGCATTTTCGGCCTCGATGCGCCGGAGCGCGGCGGAGAGGCGGGAGAGGACGGCGGTGAAGAGCAGCCAGTTCTCACCGCAGCGTTCCTTGCGGGAGACTTCCGTGAGCTCGGCCACGAGATGCATGGCGCGCTTGTCGAGAGCGGCGATGCGCCGATGCATGGGAAGGTATGGGGCGGGATTCGGGCAGATGCGCCGGCGGAGCTCGACCACGGCTGCGGCGACGCGCCGGGAGTTGCCGCCGCTGAGTTCAATTGCTTCGCCATTGCAGTGGATGGCTCCGTCCCGGATGGCGGGAGCGATTGCACGGTAGGTCTCTGGCGAGATGCGCGTCAACCGGGCGAGATCGAAGTAGCCGGCACCCAGTTCCTGCCAGAGTTGGATAATCCTGTCTGCCTGCCGCCCGCCCATCTTGAGGTAGCGCGGGCAGAACTTACGCCACTGCCGCGTGACGCGAAGAAACGTCTTGTCCTCGCGGAGTTGGCGGAGGCTGGCGGCCTGGGCGGCTGAACAACGGCCGCCAATCAGCTCAAAGGCCTGCAGTTGGCCCAGAATGGAGCCGAGGTCAAGCGTATCGGCGACTTCGGCCGGCGGCTCGGTACTTCGATTCGACATGGCACCTCGGATCCATCGTGGGCCTGATCTGTCCCACGCAAGAGCTGTAAGTAATTGATAGCAGGTAAAAGCGGCCCAGTTTGTGGGACAATCATGCCCACTTTCCAAATCCGCACTGGCCAGGGACTTCTACCGATTTAAGAGTCGCATACGACGCAGCGAAGCACCGAGTGGAAACGGTGTGATATGGGGTGTAAGTCCAGGTCCAGCAGGGAATTGACCCTATTCCAGGAGCGAGTGACTGTGATTCGCGAGCGCGGCCGGTCCAGGTGCCTATGCACGCCTGGTGGAGAAGGTGGAATGTACCAGGAAACGCCGCGAAGCTTTGTGCCACAAGAACTTGCGCGCCGTTCCGGGGCTACGTCGAACCAGGAGCTATCCCCAAGGCTGACGGGGCCCTCAAAAAACTCGGTTGGCAGGCGAAATCCGCTTCGGACCCAAAACCGGGGCGCCGGCGAAGCGCCTGCCCCACCGGCTTCTATCTCTCGCGCTACCGGACTACACACGGCAACCGAGGCGCTTTCGTCGGCTGGCTTCGCGATCTCCTGCGATGGCCAGTCCCTACGGCTGACGGGTAAACGGCCGGACCGCGGAGCGCGCTGACGCGACGATCTCCACGTGGGGTTGAATCAGGGCTGCGGATTCCACGGCGAGTGAGCGCTGCAGGCTGACCAGCGACTGTTGCATGGAAAGCAGGCTACTCTCGATGCCGCCCAAACTACCCATCTTCGAAATGACGGCGTGGTGCAGACGCGTGAACAGGTGGAAGATGCGCGGATCGCGCCAGCCACGATCAGTCTCCTGCAGCATGACGCCGATCGCTTTGGCGGATGTATATGCGGGCTTGTAAGGGCGCTCGTAGGTGAGCGCATCATAGATGTCGGCCATCTGCAGAACACGCGCCAAGAGCGGAATCTGGTCGCCCCGCAGTCCGTCCGGGTATCCGGAGCCATCCCACTTCTCGTGATGGTGGCGAATGATCGGCAGCACTGTGCCGAGAGATTTCAAGTGGCGGCAAATCTCTTCTCCGCGGAGAGGGTGAGTCCGCATGGTCACCCATTCCTCGGCCGTCAGTTTACCGGGCTTGAACAGGATGGAATCTGGAATCCCCACTTTCCCTACGTCGTGCAGATAACCGCCGCGATAAAGCGCCAGCAGGCTCTCCCGATCCAACCCCAAGGCGATACCCAGGGCCACAGCGATGAACGCTAAACGCGCGCAGTGCCCCCCGGTGTTCGCATCGCGTTGTTCGACGGCCCGCGCCAAGGCGAAGACAATCTCTTCGGTTTCATCCAGACCGACCCGCCCGCGGTGTTCGGCGCGCAGCTCTTCGGTGCGCTGTGCGCAGGTCTTCAGCAAATCCGACCAGTCCTCGGGCGCGCCCGTGCGCACGCGATCCAAGCTCCACCCAACCCGCGAGGTCCGCCTGCCTTGTCTGCGCTCCATGGCTAGTACAGTTATCGGCAGGCTTGGGGGAATCCTTAGCCGGTGCGGCCCAAAAAGAATCCTGGACCGTTCCAACCACCTTTGCCGTGACTGCTGCAAATCCCCGACGCGGTCTACGTAGATCACCCCAGAGGGATACCCTCACTGAACCAGCCGCATATTCAGCGACCGCTATGTTCGGTACCTCATAATACCGGCGAGCAAGCACGGAACATCGGATTACCAGGTGCATGATCCACACTATCGTCCGCCGATACAGAACTTCATCATACGGTCACAGGTTGGAATGCCGGTGATCGATCCGATCATCGGCGACTCACGTCAAGAATTCGCCAGGCCTCCCGTCATGCCTGCTACAGTTGCAGGTGAGATGCAGGCAACGTCCCTCAAAGCGGTAATCGTGGATGACGAGGCGTTGGCGCGCGGGTACCTGCGCGAGATGCTGCGGGCGCATCCGGAAATCGAAATCGCCGCCGAGTGCGCCAACGGGTTCGAAGCCGTGAAGGCAATCGCCGAGACCGCGCCCGACCTGGTATTTCTGGACATCCAGATGCCCAAGCTGGACGGGTTCGAAGTGCTGGAATTAATCGACCCGGGTCCGGCGGTGGTGTTCGTGACGGCGTACGACGAATACGCCATGCGCGCTTTCGACGCGCACGCGGTGGACTACCTGCTGAAGCCGTTCGGCACGGAGCGTTTCGAGCGGGCGCTGGAGCGGGCCAGAGCGCGGTTGGGCGAGCACGCCCAGCCGGTGCCGCGGCCGCCCGAGCAGCGCACGGACCGCATGGTGGTGCGCGATGGCGCGCGGGTCCACGTGATCCCGCTCGACAAGCTAGACTACGTGGAAGCGCAGGACGATTACATCGCTCTGCATAGCGGCGGCAAGAGCTATCTGAAACCGCAGCCGATCGCGGAGATCGAGCGGCAACTCGACGCGCGGCGATTCGTGCGCATACACCGTTCGGCGATCGTCAACCTGGAGCGGGTGGCGCGCATCGAACCGTACGGCAAGGAGAGCCGGCTGGCGATTCTGACGGACGGCACGCGTCTGCCGGTGAGCCGGGCGGGTTATGCGCGGCTGCTGGAGGCGATGGAAGGCTCGGGCAGGTAGCGGGTTGCTTTTGCAGTCCGGCTGCGGCTGGGCGGCTGGCCTTCGTCTTACCCTGCGCAGTATGGTGGGCGTATGCTTCGCTACCATATTGCCTTCCACCTTCCACGCGCGGCTGGCGAAATGGTGGTCGCGGAGGCCCTCGATTTTCCCGGAGCGGTCACGCAGGGCTTCGATCTGGCCGACGCCCGCCAGATGATCGCCAGCGCGATGGAGGATCTGGCCGAGTGTCTGCTCGACGAAGGCAAACCCTTGCCGACCCCCAGCCCGGACGCGGCTGCCGATGCCGACCTGATCGAGCTGGTGCCGCTCTCCGTTCACGTTGGGGGCCCCGAGGGTTAAGAGGTTAAGAGGCATGAACTGATCGGCCACCTGAAGCAATACGGGTGTCGATTGGATGGCGAAGGTAGTCGCCACTCAATATATGCCAATCCCGCCAACGGCGCGAGAGTTCCAGTACCGCGTCACGCAGAGATCGACAATCGGCTGGCACGGAAGATCTGCCAACAGCTTGAGATAACGCCGATCCGCTGACTGGAACGGCGTGTCAGGGAGGAATCGCCCGGAAGGCCCTGGAAACATTCCCGCTGAACCAAGAAACCGGAAACACGTAGCCTGGCACCGGTTTGGCAGCATGAGGCCCTCCTCAATGCGCACCCTGGACAGGCGTGGCACCGATTCCAGGAATCCCATTACCGGCTCCCGGATTCGACCTAAGTTTACACCCAACTGCCGTCCTTCGATGGTCAATCCTCTGGTCATGCAATGCTATGCGCGCGGTTCTAATCCTGATCACGGACAACCCCAATGACTCTCCCATGAGGGAGCCTGGCTTCCTTGCTGGGTCTTCGACCTCGGACCGGCCAGCGTAGAGGGTCACGCCGGGCATCCCTGAACTGCTGACCGGACGCGTAACCCTGGAGTGAGGTGCCTGGAGCAGCCTGCCCGCCGTCGCAACACAACGCGGAAAGAAGGCGTATGATCTAGGCCAGGCGTGCGGTAGCGTACACGTCCGAGGCCAAACCGCTCTTGCCGACCTGTCGCGGGTGCCGCACCGGATAAGGTTGCTGGTTCAACAGCGCAATCTCCGGAAAGGAGAATTGAAATGACATCCTCAAGGAAACACTCGTTAGTCCTAAGGATTCTGGTGGTATTGGCCTGCGTTTTGGCGGGCGCACGCGCCAGCGCGCAATCGAACGACCTCATCAACGCGGCCGTCAAGGGTGATTTATCCAGCGTGAAGGCGTTGCTCGCCGCCGGGTCCGATGTGAACGCGAAGCTGAGTAATGGCGCCACGGCGTTGATCCTGGCGTCGCAGGGTGGCCACCAGGACGTGGTGCGGGCGTTGCTCGATGCCCGGGCCGATGTGAACGCCAGGGCGGGCAATGGCGCTACGGCGTTGATGGTGGCGTCGCAGCAGGGTCACCAGGATGTGGTGCGGATGCTGCTCGACGCCAAAGCCGATGTGAGCGCCACGATGGGTATTGGCATCACCGCGCTGATGGTGGCATCGCAGGAGGGCCACCAGGAGGTGGTGCGGGCGTTGCTCGCCGCTGGATCGGACGTGAACGCCAGGCAGGACAATGGCGGCACGGCGTTGCTCCTGGCGTCGCAGCAGGGCCGTCAGGAGGTGGTGCGGGCGCTGCTCGACGCCAAAGCCGATGTGGACGCCAAGGAGAAGAGCGATGGCGGCACGTCGTTGATCCTGGCGTCGCAAAATGGCCACCAGGAGGTGGTGCGCGCGTTGCTGGATGCCCGGGCCGACGTGAACGCCAGGACGAGCACCGGCGCCACGGCGTTAATAGTGGCGTCCCAGAAAGGTTACCCGGAGGTGGTGCGGACGCTGCTTGCCGCCCGGGCCGATGTGAACGCGGAGATGAGTAACGGCGCCACCCCGTTGATGGTGGCGTCACAGAACGGCCAGCAGGACGTGGTGCGGGCGTTGCTCGAAGCACGGGCCGATGTAAACGTCCGCGGGAGCGATGGCTCCACCGCGTTGCTTGTGGCGTCCCAGGAAGGCCGCGTCGAGGCGGTGCGTGCCTTGCTCGCCGCCGCATCCGACGTGAACGCTCGGCGCAACGATGGGGCCACGGCGTTGATCATGGCGTCGCTCGCCGGCCACCAGGACGTGGTGCGGGCGCTGCTCGCCGCCGGGGCTGACAGAAACGCCAGGCTGGACACTGGCGGAACCGCGTTGACGATAGCGTCGCAGAACGGCCATCAGGAGGTCGTGCAGGTGCTCCTCAATGCCCGGGTCGACGTGAACGCCCGCGCAGGCAATAACGCCACGGCGTTGATAGTGGCGTCCCAGAAGGGTTACCAGGAAGTGGTGCGGACGCTGCTGGCCGCCGGAGCCGATGTGAACGCGAAGACGAGTAATGGCACTACGGCCCTGATGGCGGCGTCCCAGAAGGGTTACCAGGAGGTGGTGCGGGCGCTGCTGGCCGCCGGGGCCGATGTGAACGCCCGGGAGGGCAATGGCGGTACGGCGTTGATCGGGGCGTCGCAGGAGGGCCGCCAGGAGGTGGTGCGGGTGTTGCTCGCCGCCCGGGCCGATGTGAACGCTAAGGAGGGAGATGGCGGCACGGCGTTGATCCTGGCGTCGCAGAATGGCCACCAGGAGGCGGCGCGGGCGTTGCTCGGCGCCGGGGCCGATGTCAACGCCAGGATGAATAATACCGCCACGGCGTTGATCCTGGCGTCGCAGAATGGCCATGTGGAAGCGGTGCGGGCGCTGCTCGATGCCCACGCCGATATGAACGCCAAAGCGGCCAACGGCGCCACGGCGTTGAGCCTGGCATCGCAGCAGGGCCACGTAGAGGTGGTGCGGGCGTTTCTGGCCGCCGGAGCCGATGTGGACGCGAAGATGGGCAATGGCGGTACGGCGTTGATGGCCGCGTCGCAGACCGGCCAGCAGGAGGTGGTGCGGGTGCTGCTCGACGCCCGTGCCGATGTGAACGCCAGGATGGGCGATGGCGCCACGGCGTTGATGGGGGCGGCGCTCGGTGGCCATCCGGAGGTGGCGCGGATGCTGCTGGCCGCACGGGCCGACGTGAACGCCAAAGCAGGCAACGGCGCTACGACGTTGATGATCGCGTCGCAGAGAGGCTTCCTGGACGTGGTGAGGACGCTGCTCGACGCCGGGGCCGATGTGAATGCCAGAATGAGCGATGGCACCACGGCGTTGGTGCTGGCGGCGAAGAACGGCCACAAGGTCGTGGTGGAACTCCTCGAAAGCAGGAAGTGAAGATCCCGGCGAGGCGGGTGCTGTCCCCGTTGGTATTCGACGCCGATTGCTCGAAGCTCGCGTATGGCGCGCTGACAGGCCGGGAGATCCGGTGGAAGGTGTGGGAGGCTGCCGGAAATTGACGTTGGGGGCCACAACTGGACCTAAGGGCCTGTCTAGAAATAACATGACCGCTATTGCGGGGGTTTGCTGGGCTGGATCTCGTAGTTCCAGTCGCCGTGGAACTTATCGCGGCGGAGGTGGATTCCGGCGAACTGTTCATCCG
>Ga0181521_10002798_pt1 | contig 20842 bp, 22 predicted proteins | sample PEATcosm2014_Bin_32_FD_119764 | JGI IMG/M metagenome (GOLD analysis project Ga0181521, IMG submission 119764) | Peatland microbial communities from MTU Mesocosm Facility, Houghton, MI, USA - PEATcosm2014_Bin02_60_metaG | ecosystem: Environmental > Terrestrial > Soil > Wetlands > Peat | place...
GACGGCTACGATATCGGCGACTCCAACCTTCTGCCTTCCCCCGACGGCAAATACTTCTATCTATTTTTCGCTGATTGGCTCGCCAACGGCACTACCCACTGGGGAAATACGATCAATTTCATCTCCGTTGCTCGTGCGCCGATCGACTCGGTCCTCGAAGCGGCATTCAACACCAAGCATCCGCACGCACTCGCGTTTGAGAAGCGATATGACGGGTGGGGCGTGGATCAAGGTCTCGGCGGCTACTCGCGCGACCTACGGCCCGACGCCCCCTACTGGGGTCCGCTTCGGGTTGCCTGGAACGCCGATCTGCTGCGTTATCAAGCCTTCATCAACAATGGAAATCTGATCGCCTACGCCGAATCTCCCGATGGCCTGAGTTGGTCCCTGCCCACCGTGCTCAAGGACTTCAGTAACGACCCTAACGAGCCCGGCTTCTACGTGACCCCCATCGGTCTAGGCGATGAGCCCCACGTTCTCGGTAAACAGTTCTACATCATGTACACCTATTACCCGAACAACGGCGCAGGCTGGAATGGCGCATCGGTGCGTCGCTTCACTGTTTCGTGTCAATAGCCAAATGTCATCCCCGTGAATCTAAGATTAGTTACCCACTCGTCACGCCGACGTCGCACGGCTGTCAAGAACACAATATAATCTCTCAATCCGGAACGGGAGGTGATTCGAATGGATATCGAAACCCGATTACGCAAACTCGAATCCCGATATCGCGCCGCCTTGAGCGCGACGGTCGCGGCCAAAGCAACTTATCTGGCGCTCGCCGGCGAACCGAGCGCCACGCCCCACGCCATCGAACGAGCAAAATCGCTCTGGCAGCAGCTCGATGCGCGGAAGCGAACAATCGCTGCGCAAATGGGGGAACTCGAAGCACTCGAAGATACGAACTATTAGCGATGTAAACCCTGCGGAGGACCGCAATCCACGTCTGTTCAGAGAGCATGTCGAAATGTTAGATTTAGCCGAAAGGTGCCGGTTAACGGATGATTCCCGTCTGAGAGCGCCTTTACGCCGTGAAAGTTTAGGCGGGAGGCCGCGCCCCAAACGACCACGTCACCGCTGTGCAAGGCAACGATGCGAGGTTTATCGGCGCGTTTACTCCCGCCCCACAGAAACACAGCCGGCAATCCGAGTGACACGGAAACGATCGGGTGCGAAAAATCGCGTTCATCCTTATCTTGGTGCAAAGACAATCGGGCGCCAGGCGCGTAACGATTAATAAGGCAGGCATCCGGTGCAAAGCTCGGAAAGCCGGCAGCGGCTGCGGCGGCCGTTGCGACACGTAAAAAGCTTTCCGGCATTGCCGGCCATCGCCCGCCCGTATCAGGGTCCAAGGAGTCATATCGATAACCGGTCGCATCGGTGAGCCAACCCACATCCCCGCAGTTGGTCATCTCCACCGACATGGGCCATCCCCCAGGCGTCACCATGTGACGGAACGGTGAGACCGCGGCGACCGACTTTATCGCCGCTGTGAGTTCCGGCGCGGCGGCTGTCGCGAAGCCTTTCAATTGGACGGCATCGCGACCTAAGCTAGTTCTTGAGGACGAGGCACTGAGCCACTGAGCGGCGCCAACGGCAAAAAGAGCTGCATCATTTTGCGTCATGAAAGATGATGCCGAGAGTGTGGCGGTGACCCTTACGCACCGTGCTGACCCCATGGCGCAACTGCACCCGATAGTCACCGCGGGCTCCTCGGACGGGGCGGCTGTTCACGGCGAACACGACTCCGTCTCCTTGAGTGAGCGGCACCACTTCGACGCGAGACTGCATCCGAGGTCTCTGTTCTGTCAACACAAATTCTCCGCCTTCGAAATCTTCGGCCGGCTTGGAGAGGAGGACCGCAATTTGAAGAGGGAAAACGTGTTCACCGTATAAGTCCTGGTGCAAACAATTATAGTCGTTGGCGCTGTATTGCAATAGCAACGGCGTCGGTTTTCCTTGGCCCGCCTCGTGACACCGCGCGATGAATTCAGCGTGCGTCGGGGGAAATCGGACCTCGATCCCCAGCCGCTCCTGCCACGTGTTTGCGATCGGTGCCAACTGTGGGTACAGAGTTGTACGCAATGTTTGAACTAGATCCGGTAGCGGATAAGCGAAATATTGATACTCGCCGCGGCCGAACCCATGACGTGACATCGCCACGCGACTGCGAAACTCTGTGTCTCGCGCGTACAGCGCCGACATTTGGAGACATTGGTCTCGAGTGATCAATTTAGGTAATAGCGCCCACCCACGGGCATCAAGGCTCTGGGCTTCGCTTACCCAATCGGTAGAGGCTGCGCGCACTACGGCAGTAATTTCGGTCATGGTGACCCTATTTTGTGTCACGGGCGCGTACGTCGGTAATCCGCGTGCGCCGCCAGTTGGTCAAATTTCAAGGCCTCGTCGCTTCGCGACTCGACGTAGCCACAAATTGCCTGCATTCGCGCGCCTTGCGGTGCCCCGCGGCCATCAGCACGGCCATCGTTGGTCTCGATCGAGAAGCCCGCGGCCATTTACGGCCCAGTACATGCCACTCACGGCGCAGCAATCCATCCGATTCTTGCGTTCAAATCTGACCTTCGAAGAAAGGTCCGACTTGTTCCGTCGTCTGTTCGATAGCAACGGGAGATTCAATTGCAACAATCGCATATGGGACCAAAATGGTCCTTCACGCCCCCTGTGATCAGAATCAGATTCCCGCGGACGAATGCGACGAGAATAAGGACCATTCCGGCTCGCACCCACCGCTGCGCACCCTGTTATTCAAGATGGGAGACGTAACGACCGGACATTGCATCGTCCTCAGCCGTCCGAGTGCTCGTGCTCCCTCGCCAACCCTTCTTGGCGACACCGCCGCCGCGACCCGAAGGGGCGTCCACCATTCGCGCCCTACCGCCGGAATCCTAGCGATTTTTCCTTCTGATCGATCGAAACCGGATCTTGAGCTTCATCGCCTTCTGCGCGACCGCGCCTCGCGTACGACGCAGCTTCTTTGCTGCCAGCGGCTGTGACATCTTCGCCTTCGCAAAACTCCGCAGATTCTTCACATCCTCTTTCGACCACGCCACAACCAAACGCCGCTTTTGCCTTGCCATGAATACCCCCTTTCAAGAAAGCACGCATGATACCTCAGTGAAGCCCGCGCCAACGGCAAAGAATTACCGCAGTTGGGTCCAGCATTCAATTACGGCGATCACGCGCAACAGCTGCTGAGGCCCCTGCTCTATTCCTTGGCGCCTCGATTCGCGATGGCATCGCTCATGAACGGCGGCACGGAAAGCTTAAGTTGCTTGAGCGCGTCTACGAATTGCACTAAGACCGTGAGGACAGCCGGGCGTATAGCGACTCGAGTTCGCCACTCGAGCAGACGCGGTGTCGCGGCGTCCATCGGTGCGCCGAGCCTCGCGGCGAAGGTCTGCGCCATAAAGAACGCAATGTCAGCGTAGGTATATTCGTCGGCAAGATAGTCGCGGCCGTCTAACATAGCGTTCCACTCGGCGTAGATACTATTCAACTGCGTGATTGCTTCCTGGGCGGCGGTTTCGCCGAGACGACCCTGAAGGCCCATCAACCGAATGACATGCGGGAAGAACACCTCGTCAGACTTGAGTTCGAGCAACCGCGCACGGGCGCGTCTCGCCAGTGTCTCGGGCCAAAGCCGAGGTCGCGGTTGTAGATCCTCGAAGTACTCAAATATCTGAGTAGAATCGAAAATCTCGACCTCGCCATGGATGAGGACCGGAACCTGGTGTTTAGGATTGACCCGAAGGACCTCCGGATGCTTCGGTTCGTAGCGATGGTCCTGCGTAAACGGAACCATGATCACTTGGACCGGCAGCCGCTTCTCAAGTGCCGCGATCTGCGCCTTCGCACCGTACATGCTCAGCGGCCCAGAGTAGAGCGTCATAGTTTGCATTGGGGCTCCCATATAGCCTGCGGAGAAGACTCGTCAACCATCGCAGCAACCACAGGATGAATTCAAGGCCTGACCAATCGCTTCGCTTCGTTGCGCACCCGCACCCGCACCTGCTCCTAGACCGAAAAGGCCGCTGCAGCGGAATTGTTGAAGCCTTGAAACTGCGCCGCGTATTTGGCGTGGCCCTGTTGCTCGGCAAATCGAAGAGGATAAACGCGCTTCACGCAGATCTCCGTCGCCTCCAGCTGTGTCATTAGAATCTCCATGACCTCTGCAATGAATTCCGCGAGCGGCATCGCGTGAGAATCTTGCGACTTAATCAGATTCTCGACCTTCATGATGCCCGCGTTGTTGATGACCATTTACTAATGGCAAGTTTCGCTGGGCTGCCGCCGTCGAAGCGCCAGACGAGCCTAATCGTTGTTAATGTCATTTCTTTATTGTGTTATTAACTTAATGATTTATTGCGTTTTTATACCAATGGTGGCTGAGGCGAAACAAAATCTCAACCGACACCAATCCATTGAATTTTCTGGCCGTTACCAGAATTAAGACGCCCGACATGGCTGTTGCTTGGCTCCTCAAGCTTGCGAAGCATACAGAATTTGTCATATCGACGAGAATCTAAAGTCCTGCCGCGCGCTGCCGATATACCTCCGATGAGCCCTATCAGCAGTGTCTTCCCATCCGTCAGTGCGCTAACCAGTGGGCTCGCCGCGCTCGCGACAAGCAACCAGCAGTTTAATCAGGACGCGCAACAGATCGCGAACCCTGACAATCAAAACCTGATCAATCCACTGCTCGATGCAAGTCAGTCCCTTTTGCTGACCGAAGCTGGCGCGGCGGTCATTAGAACGTCGAACCAGATGCTCGGCACCCTGCTCGACGTCTTTGCCTGAACAGAACTGATCACGGCGCGCGTCTGAATCTCAGCGCAAGCCCCGACTCAACCCGGATTGTCCACCCAGGCGCTTGCCAATCCGTCGCTACATCCATATGGCGATGCGCTCAAGAATGCACGAGCCCCGAGCGCGATACTGAGGAATAATGCCCTCGTGATCGTTCATCTCATCGACGGTACCTACGAGCTTTTCCGTCATTTCTATGGCCTGCGTCGCTTCACCAAGGACAAGGATCGGCCGTTCGGCGGCGTCGTGGGTGTACTCAATACCGTTCTCCAGATGATCGAGGAAGGCGCGACGCATCTGGGTGTTGCCACGGATCATGTCATCGAATCCTTCCGCAACGAGCTTTGGAGCGGATACAAGACGGGCGACGGCATTGAGCCCGCACTGCTTGCACAGTTCCAACCGCTCGAAGATGCCCTTGCTGCCATGGGCATTGCCGTTTGGCCGATGATCGAGTTCGAGGCGGACGATGCGCTGGCCTCCGCGGCCGCCAAAGCCTCTAACGATTCGCGCGTACAACAGGTGTGCATTTGGACACCCGACAAGGATCTCGCACAGTGCGTGCGCGAGGATCGTATTGTGCAGGTCGATCGAAAGAGCAAGGCGATCCGGAACGCCGCCGGCGTGCAAGCCAAGTTTGGCGTCACGCCCTCGCTGATCCCCGACTATCTTGCGCTCGTCGGTGATAGTGCGGACGGGTATCCCGGTATTGCAGGTATCGGATCGAAAGGCGCAGCGAGCCTCATCTCACGCTACGGCAGTATCGATGACTTCCCGCCGCAGGTTCTGGGCGAGCGCCGCGAGCAGGCGTTGTTGTTCAAAAAACTGGCGACACTTCGGACTGATGCACCACTCTTTACGAACGTCGATGAGTTGAGGTGGCGCGGACCCACCGCGAGATTCTCCACCTGCTCCGAACGGATCGGCGCACCTCGTCTCCTCGCCCGGGCTGAAAAAGCCTCTGCGATGCGCCTGTAATCGCAGCGTACATTCCTCCTTGGGCCAGATACTTCTTGCTGGCTTGGTGGGTTGGTCGTTCGGCCGACAATCAGCACACCTATGAAGCCGAGCAGTACGCTGACCCAGCGCGCCCCGCTTACCCGCTCGCCGAGCAGCGGTATGGCCAACAGTGTCGTCATGATCGGCGCGCTGAAATAGAGTGTCAGGAGCTGTGCCAGCGGCAGGGTGCGCGCGGCGGTATAATAAGCCAGCCACGCGGTGAGGGTCAGTGCGGCACGCGCGGCAAGAGGCCATCGCAATCGGGTCGCAGCGAGCCGACGCACCAGCGGCCGGCGACCGATCGCAAGACAGCCAAGCACGATGACCCCGCTGCGGAAGAACAGCACCTGCCAAACAGGCAGTGACGCCACCAGCCATTTGTTGGTCGCGTCGTGCAGTGAGAATAGGCTGTAGGCGAGCGCGCCTAGGGCGATGCCGCGGCCGATGTGATCACGCTTCACGAAGCACCAGCTCGTACCTGCCGATTGAGTGTCGGCGAGCAATCATAACCAAAGCGCAACTGCTTAGAACTAACAAGCGCTTCATCTCGAGATCGGGCCATGTAACGTCGCGGCGTACTCGGGCAGCGGCGACACCGAAGGCGCCGAGGGTTTCACCCGCCGCGCTCCCTGAGATTGTCAATGCGAGCAAAGCGCGTTTACAATCAGAGCCGCCACGTACGACCCAGCGGAGATCAGAACATCTATGGCTACTCAGCACACTCCACCGGTACTCACCGAGCTGAAGCTTTCACCCGCGCTGAAGGAAACCGTCAATACGGCTCTCGCGCGCGGCAGGATGATGAGCGTCGCGTACGTATCGCCCGAGGGCCGGCCCGAGCTGTCGTTCCGCGGCAGCGTACAGGCCTACAGCGACACGCAACTCGCCATCTGGGTCCGCAATCCCGCAGGCGGTATCGTAAAAGCCGTCACGAGTGGACTTCCCCACATCACCCTGCTCTACGGCGAGCTCGGTGCCCAGTCGAAAGCCTTCGTGACATTCCGCGGCCGCGGGCGCGTGGAGTCTTCTGAGTCGGTGCGCCGCAAGGTGTACGAAGATTCGCCCGAAGGGGAACGCAATCTGGACAAGGACCGCAAAGGCGTACCCCTCATCATCGATCTGGACAGTGTCGACGGCTTCTTCGGCGGCAACGTCCTCAAGATGCGTCCCTGAGATCGTTCCCTCCGAAACCGACACCCGCTTGGCCACCTGATCTTATCTTCACGAGAACCCAACCGATTATCACGAATATGCTCTTTTCGCTGCCAGCAGCAAGCGATCTGTGATCGGCAAGAATTCGCTGGCCGCTCGGATCAGCGAGGCTGCCGTAAGTTCCGCAACGCCGTACACTTCAACGGACACTCCATATTGCTGTCTTATCTTTTGCACCAACATGTCGAAATCGCCATCGCCCGATGCCAATACCACGACGTCCACGTGCGGCGCATATTCGAGAATATCTAGAGTGATACCAACGTCCCAGTCGCCTTTGGTCGAACCATCGTTGCGACGGATGAAGGGCTTCAGTTTGACCTCGAAGCCTATGCCACGCAGAATGTCTTGAAATTGCCTTTGTTTTTCGTCGCCGCGATCGATCGCAAATGCTATCGCTTTTACCACCTTCCTTTCTCGAGTGACCTCCGTCCAAAACGTTCCGTAGTCGAAATGCCGGGAAAAACACTGTCTCGTCGTGTAGTAGATATTTTGAACGTCGACAAAAATCGCTACAGTTTTCAATTTCTCATCCCATGACCGTCAGAGAACCATACCCGCACCTGCGCCTAGGCCCCGAGTCCCTGGTTTCAATCCCCATCACCAACCTTAGAACTTGATGCGACGCGTATCGCTTTCCGGGTAGGGGTATTCCATGTGCCGAGCGGTTGCCCGTGCGATGTCCTCGCCCAGGTAATGCGCCACCACTTTGAGCGACATATCGATACCCGCTGAGATTCCGGCGGAGGTAAACACGCGGCCATCCTTGACAAAGTGCTTGCCATACTCGACCGCCACCAATGGAAAGGAATCACGCATCCAATCGAGCGACCGCCAGTGAGTAGTTGCATGCAACCCGTCCAGAAGTCCGGCGAAACCCAACAGCATCGAGCCAGTGCAAACGGCTGTTACGGTTTCCGCCTGCGCGGCGCGGGCGCGCAACCAACCGAGCATCGTCGGGTTCTTTAGTTCCCTCCGAGTGCCCCATCCTCCCGGGACCACCATGATATCGAGGCGCGGGCAGCTCTCGAACGTACAGTGAGGCAACACGGACATACCGCCGGTAGTAACGATTGGAGCTGCACTCTCGGCAACGAGCAATACCTCAAAGGGCGAAGGTTCTTCGCGCCGTTTCACTTCATTCACGCGGGCTGCTGAAAACACCTCAAACGGTCCGCAAAAATCGAGCACTTCGATATCCTCAAATACGACGATGCCAACACGTTTTCTTTCCATCTGAACCTCGATGCCGATTCCCTGCCATTCGCTACCCGCCACCAGCCGCCGGACATCGGCGACTGCGACCGCCTTCACGCCGAGTGCCGTAAAAACTCCCTGATCAGCGCAATCACGGCCTCTGGCTGCTCTTGCTGCACCCAGTGACCGGCGCCATCGATCAGATGCACTCCCTTGAACTGTGTACAAGCCGTCGATGTCATTGATTCGAGCGCGCCGGGACTCTGATAAACCCCCCAATCACTTTTGCCTCCAATAAAGCATGACGGCACATCGATCGTGCGCCCTGAATAGGTCTCGAGTTCCGGACGGAATTTTGAATTCGTCATGCAGCGGTACCACTGCAAGCCGCCCTGGAAGCCGGCTCGAGAGTATTCATCGCTATACACGTCCAGTTCCTCGTCCGACAGCCATTTGCAGGCCGCTATGTCCGCCACCGTCGGAGCCTCCTGTGCGACCGTCTCCGCCATCCCCTTGTCGAGATCCATGATGTAATACCTTGGCATCTTCGCAAGTTCATCGGCAGTCCAGGATTTGAGCGGGAACGGTTTATTTTGCTTCCAATCCGCGCTCTTGAAATGGTAGTAAGCGCGCAAAAATGCGTGAACCCCCTGCGGGCAGTGCTGCATGTCGTCGTTGGCTGCTCGCGTCGAGTAATACCACTGGTAATGCTTTCGCGGCGGGCGCAAGGCTGCGAGTTCGTCCTGAATGTTTACTTCTGGTCGTGGCGCCGCGGCGGTTCCGGCCTGTAGATCGTTCCCTTTGTTGAACGGCAGCGCAGGCGGTCCTGCAAAGGGCGCACTCAGCAGGACCACAGACCGAAAGACATCCGGGCGCAAAAGCGCGCACCAAGCTGCGATGGGCGAGCCATAGTCGTGCCCAACGACCGCAGCAACGGAGTGATAACCGAGCGCTGAGACGAGTCCTAGGGCATCCCTCACGAGGTTGGGAAGCCGGGATAGCCCGAAGTCGCCGTCATAGTTGGCGTCCCCACCCGTGGTACGCCCGTATCCACGCTGATCCGGCGCAATCACATGATAGCCTGCGGTTGACAGAGACGGAATGACCTTTCTCCAACTGTACGCAAGCTCGGGAAAACCGTGTAGCAGCAGAATGCACGGCCGATCCTTGTCTTCGAAGCCCGCTTCGAGCATGTGCATGACTAGACCATTGCTGTTGTCTACGAAACGCGAGCGTATTCCCGGCGGCAGACTCGTCCCGCCATACACGACTTCCGGATTACGCTCTATTTTTGTCATTGGTGCTTGCTTCGTTTGTCCGCGAGTCGTCGCACCACCAAGGGCTGCGAGCCCGATCAACACCTGACGTCTCGTGACGCGGAAATTTTGCACGGCCAAGCATCCCTAATTGCTCAAGCCGAGCCGGCGCTACGATACCGCGTCCATGTCGAGCTTCAGCTAATCCGCCGAATTCGGCGTCCGCCGCCGGCCAGTTCCCGTAGTGCGCTCCCGGCCAAATTGACCAGTCATACACCGTTACATTACCACTCCCCTTTTTGCGTTTCCGGCTATTCCTTCATCGGAGCAGGTCAATCAAGTGAACTGACAACTTTCAAGCCTAAGCGCCTCTGCTGTGTCGCGCGCAGGCGACTATTGGCGCCGAGACCACCGAGGAAGCATTTGAACTCATCGAGATGCGTTACCAGAAAGCGATGGCGCTCATGAACCTGCAAGATCTTTTCGCCGAGGGGCAGCTCGACTGCATTGGAGCCTGACGTGACGGCGCCGCCTTGTGGCGCGGGTCGGTATGCGTGCGCCTGCGCGATCTCGAAGGCCGCGTCGCTCCGTCGGAGTCCATTCCAAATACCCATTAGGTCTCACCCGCCAGACTGTGCTCCGGCGCTCGCGGTCTGGATTGGACTGATTTCGCGCTGATGCTGCAAGATAAAATCCAGGATGAGCCGAGTGGCGTCAGGGCCGGCGGCATCGTTGAACTCATAATGGGTATCGCCGCCGCTCCAAGCATGACCCAATCCTTCAACCAAAATCTTTCGCAGCACGATCCGTCCCTGCCGCATGAAGTCCTGCTGTCGGTAAGTGCGGCCCCCGCTGTTGAGGCGCCGCTCGCCGGACTCCAGCAGCGCTCCGGCGCTAGGATTGGTGCATTCAGCACGGAACCTCAGCTGCTCGATGATTTGATCGGCATTCACGGGATTGACCGTCGTGTCGCGGTCACCCTGGATCACGAGCGTCGGCACCATAACCTCGGATTCATCCGCCCTACACACGACTCGTCTAGCCGCCTCAATAGAAGCGGGCGACGGGCCGGACCGCATCGCGTCGAGCGCTTCCATGGAAGAACTTGCAGCGCCGCACATCACACCGGAGTGGATAGCACAGGCCGCGAATAGCGGACTGTGGCGAACCGCCAAGATGCAGGCCATCGCACCCCCCGCCGACATTCCGACCACATAGATACGTCGTGGATCAATGGGGCGGCGCTGCGCGACTTGAGCGATCAGGCGTGCAATCAAGGCTGCTTCGCCCTGGCCCATGAGCGAAGCCGGTTCGAACCAATTCCAACAACGCAGCGGGTTCGAACGCTTGCTTTGCGCGGGATACAGCACCGCGCAGCGGGCTTCCTCGGCCCGTGTGTTCATGCGCGTTCCCTCGGCAAAACTAAGCGGATCCTGTCTGCATCCGTGCAGCATGACGATGAGGGGCAAGCTGTCCCGACCCGAGGAGCCGCTTGGTAGATAAAGCCGATAGCCGAGCTCGAGGTGCCGACGTAGTAGGCCGAAGTGAACCGTGGCTTGCGGATCCTTGAATCTTGCCACCAGAAATCGACTGCGACCCGCTTCCTGCCACCGAAAAAACCGTACCGCGGTACCGGTTTTTTGTTTGAACCAACGCCGCAACAAAACCCACATGGACGCATACTCCGAAAAACACCCGCGACTCTATCAAACACTGCGACACGTAATCCAAGACCCGAAACGATCGTCGCCACCGCAATCCACCCCCGTCTACCCATATATTCTCGCGCCTCGCGGTCAGGCCCTAATCACGAGTTTCGGATGGAGCCGCGAAATGAACTCGCTTAGCCTCCAAACTCGGAGCGCGCGATTCACTCGGCGCAAACAACAGCATGAGGGCGCCGCCATTCAATCGCTCTCGTGAGTTCTCGACTCTCAGCACTTGCTCGGCAGCCGCAAGGGACCGCTCTCGGCGCCTAAATCAGATCGCGCTTTATCGCATGGTCCCAGCGCCGTTCAAAAACGATCTTGTCGCCTTCCAGCGCATGAATTGATTCCCTCATTCGGAACTCCGCCTCTGTGGAGGTGAGTTCAAGAGTCGACCGCAGACTGGTATCCCATCCTTTGCGCTTCAGGCGGCTGAACCACTCCAATTTCCAGATGGAGCTATTGGGATCCCCTTCCTTAATCGACATATACCAATCGCTGCCACCCGACATGGTGGTGCCGATATCCGTGAGTGTTTCGGGTGGGTCTCTCAACCGTTTATGCAGCATGACTCGGCCCTCGGCATCGGGTCCGGTCTGCGTAATGGTATAGTTTTTGAGTTCAGCTGAGGTTGCCTGCACCCTCGTGCGAACGCGATCGCGTAGAATCGCAATCGGCATAGACTCCGACTCGGTTTCATTCGGTCGGATCGGCAGCGACAGGTGAGATGCGCCGGTCGTGATTTCAAGGGTCACAGGCCTGGGCGACGGCCACAGCATCGGCCAAATCGATTCCGTGATGGCCACCCGAATGCGATTGCCTTTTTTGAATCGATGCGCCGTGAAGTAACACGGTACTTCCACGTCGTAGCGACGGCCTGGCTCCAGCGCCGTCGGCGTCTCGTGCCCTTCCCGGTGGGTCAGATTCAGCACACCGTAGCTCACGGACCAGGACTTGTCCTCCGGCGTTACCTCATTGATGCGAATAACGAGTTTGGCGACCGGCTCACCGGATGACACGCGGATCAAAGCGACAGGTCGGCCCAAGATCTCAATGTCGTCGGCGAGGGGAGCGGTATCGAAGGTGAGAGACCTCTTATCGTCCGGCGTCTGGTCCGGTGGCAAATCGATGCTCAAGTTCCACGGAAACCACTCACGCTTGGTCAGGCCAATTGTTTCTTGCGATCGACAGATGCGAACGGCCTCGATGCCCGGTTTATCGGCCAAGCCATCCGCATTGAGAAACATGATTCGCGATGTAATATGGGGCGACGGCCACGAGGGCTCTGTCACCCATCGGCCCGGAACATCTTTCGGCCATACCTCGGCCGCCGTGCGATCTTCGAGAAAAACCCGCAACATGGGTTCATCCATGATTCCCGTATCTACCCCAAGCAGCCATTGACTCCACCAGCGAACTTCCTCAGTGACCCAATCCAACCCGGGTCCGGCATCGGCGAGTTGCGGATACTTGTGTCCCCACGGCCCTAACAGTCCTTTTCGCGGGACGCGAAGATTACTCAGAAGGCGCGGCAGGAAGTCCCGGTAAGAATCGATTTGCCCATCGACGACATAGACAGGACACCTGATGCGAGAATAGTCCACCGCGACCGAGCCATGCTGCCAAAACCCATCGTAGCGTTGATGCGACAGCCACTCGGCCAAGATCGGCGGCGTCGCTTTGAGACGGCTCAGCCACATGTCGCGCCACCGATCGCCGACGATCGCGGGATCCGGGGGGCCGACTAGCACCGTCTTGAACTCTGCGCCCCAATCGTAGTTATCCAGAGTGAGTGCGCCGCCGACATAGTGCGCGTCGTCCGTATAGCGGTTGTCCGAGGCGCATTGCGGGACGATGGCCTTTAAAGCGGGGGGCGCGAGAGCTGCGGCTTGTAGGGAACTGAAACCGCCCCAGGAAATTCCGCGCATCCCCACCGACCCGTTGGACCAAGGCTGACGCGCCAGCCATGCGATAACCTCGACGGCGTCATCCTGTTCCTGCTGCAAATATTCGCCGAGCAGCACGCCATCCGAATCGCCGGATCCGCGAATGTCCACCCGCACGAAAGCAAATCCATAGGGCACGAACGCCTCGGCCCAACCGCTGTCGCGCTGCCGCTCGAAGTCGCGCTTGCGATACGGTAGGTATTCCCAAACGACGGGTACCGGCGACTGTTCCGCGCCCACGGGTATCCACATTCGTGCCGCCAAGCGCGTGCCGTCCCCAAGAGTGATCCATTCGTTCTCTATTGCTCGGAACGGTCTTTTCTCAGGCAATTGCCAATCGCGGGAGGATTTTCTGGGCGACGCTGCACGGGATACGGCCACCGTGCCGGTTGCGATTACAGCGGTCGAGCCCAATAAAAAATGGCGTCTTGATACTGACATGACTTGATGAAGATGCTGCGTCGATGTCTCAGAGTAGATCGCGCTTGATCGTGCTGAATTGCTCGCGCTTGAATATTTCCTGGTCGCCTTTTTTTGCCTGCAGCACTTCTTTCAAACGGAACTCCTCCGGGGTGGAGGTGAGCTCGAAGGCGGCGCGCACGGTGCAGTTCCAATCGCCGCGCTTCCATGCGGTCATGCTCTCCTGGGTCCATACCCCGCTGTTCGGTTCACCTTCTTTGATGACGAGCCGTTCGCTCGACTGCGTCTCGACCACGGTCCCCACCTCCGGTATCAAGGTACTTTGCAAGGGTGAATTCAGGTTCGCTTCAGTCCCGGGGCCCATGTCGGTGTGCGTGTAGGGACTGGATCCGGGGGAATGAATCACGGGAATGGGAAACGTCGCCTCCCGTGCGGGTGCCGGACGAACCGGTAGAACCAAGTTTGAAGCACTCAGATCGACCGTCAACGTCGCGACTTCCGGCGACGGCCAAACCAGCGGCCAAAGACTCTCGGAAATGGCGGCCCGAATGCGGCTGCCTTTCTTGAAGCGATGAGCAACCATATAGAGAGGGACTTCGACGTCGTAGAATTCTCCCGGCTTGAGTGCCGTGGGGTGCTCATGAGAATCGCGGTGGGTCAGGTTCAGGATCCCATAACTGACCAGCCACGACTTGCCGTCGGGTAACACCTCGGTCAATCGCAGGGCGAGCTTCGCGACCGGCACATTGGAGCTGACCCGAATCCTGGCGAGCGGGACGCCAAGCATCTCGGTATCCGCGTCGAGCGGCGTTGAGTCGAATACCAGAGACTTTAAATCATCCGACGTCTGATCGTCGGGACGGCTCGGCATCCATTGGGGTTTGGACATTCCAACGATCTTGTCGCCGACGTACGTGAGCGAACCGTGGGCCGGCGGCGACGAAGAGAGTGTGCCCTTGCCCAGATGCAACGCCCGCGGGCGAATGTCGGGCACCGGCCACGCGGCCTCGGCCACCCATCGGCCGGGAATCTCTGCAGGGTAGACTTCCGACAAAGTTCGGTAAGGCATGTAGGCGCGAAACATCGGCTCATCCATGATTCCGGTGTCGACGCCCGCAAGCCAGTGGTGCCACCACCGGACTTCCTCGTATGCCCAATCGAGACCCAAGGGGGCGGGTAGGTTGGGCATGAGATGTCCCCACGGACCGATCAGCCCCTTGCGCGGCACCGTGAGGCCCGCGAGCAAGCTGCCGACCGCGTTTGAGTACGGATCCAGCCAACCGCCCACAACATATACCGGACATTGTATTCGGCTGTAATCGGCGGCGACGGATCCGCGCTGCCAATACGGGTCGTAGCGCTGATGGGAGGTCCATTCTTTGAGGATCGCGGGCGTTGCGTCGAGCCGCTCGCGCCATGCCGTCTCCCAGTCCGCTCCGCTGATTTCCGGATCCGGGGGCGCACCCATATCGACCTTGAAATAGGTACCCCACTTGAAGTTCTCGGTGGCGAGCGCCCCACCGATGTAATGTGCATCGCCTAGAAAACGATTGTCGACACATCCCATCGGCATGATGGCCTTGAGGGCCGGGGGCGCCATCGCGGCAATTTGCAGCGAATTGATGCCACCCCAGGAAATGCCCCGCATACCGACTGAGCCGTTGGACCATGGCTGCCGGGCGAGCCAAGCCACACATTCGACGCCGTCATTCAGTTCCGGTTGGGCGTATTCATCGGTCATGACTCCGCCCGAGTCACCGGTGCCCCGGATATCGACCCGTGCGAAGGCGATGCCATAAGGGGCGAGGTTCTGCGCCGTCGCATCGTCTCGCTTGCGCACCCCGTCACGCTTGCGATAGGGAAGGTATTCCCAGACGACAGGAACCGGCCGTTGTTCTGCGCCTTCGGGTAGCCAGAGCCGAACACCCAGCCGCGTCCCATCGCTCAGGAGAACCCAGGTGTTTTCGATCACCCGAAAAGGTCGCTTAGTCGGCAGAGTCCAGCCGGTGCGCGCCGGCATATGAGCCGCAAGCGATGGCCGCACTAACGTCGTACCAGCCAGGAACGCGCCCGCACCGGCTAGGAAGTCGCGTCTTGTTATCGTCATGGAACCGATCTTAAAGGCCGGCGAGCGTGCATCGCTACTGCTTATCCTTGTCGCCGAATTTATATGAAAAGCGAACTCCCATGACGCGCGGACGATTGACCGTCGTGAGCGTCACCCACTGGGCGGCACTGATGAAGAGTTGCGCTCGCGTATCGGTAAGGTTCTCGCCGTAAAATTCCACTTCCCACGCATCCTTTGCCACACCCGCTGACGCATCGTAGGTGGTGTAGGGCGCGAGTTCATAGTCCGGAGCCGACAATGTGCCTTGGGTGATGACATCGGCATAGGAGTGATCGGTGTGCTGCGCTCCCGCTTGCACGTGCCACAGATAGTCGTACATCGGGACCGCGTATCGCAGCCGAACATTCCCCTGGAACGGCGGGGCGTTGGCCAACGGACTGCCGATGCCGCGGGTGGGGAAGAGCGAAATATCCGTGCCCTTGACCACGAGAGTCGGCTCGTTGACCTGTTTGCTGCGATTCCACGCGAACGAGGAGTTCAAGGTCAGCGCCTCGGTGATCCGCCAGATCACATCGCCCTCGACGCCGCGCACCCGGTAGTTCGGGCCGTTCACCGTGAACCCCGCATTGCCATACAGAGTAGGGTCGTAGATCTGAAGCTGCACGTCCGACCATTCTTCGTCGTACACCGCTCCATTGAATTGCAGGCGCCGATCGAACCATTGCGTCTTCCAGCCGATCTCGTAATTCTTGAGGGTATCGCTATCGTAGAAGCGCGGAACGGTGAAAATGCCGTACAGGGGAGACGACGGCGGCACCACGCCGACGCCCTGGTTGAAGCCCCCCGGCCTGAAGCCCTCGGAATACGTGGCATAGAGCATCACGCTGTCCATGGGCTTCCAGCTCAAGTTGAGCTTGCTCTTGTGACCCGAATTGACTTGTGTAATGTTGAACAGATCGAAGATGCCATTGGGCGGCAGGCAGGGATCGATATTTCGGCAGCCGTATACGGAATCCGACTGTCCGCGGTCGAAGTTGTCGAAGTGGAAGAAGCGCGTGCCCACCGTCAAGGTCAGCGCATGGGGAACGATATCGAACGCGACTTCCCCGAATGCGGCCTTTTGTTGATAGCCGCGGGTGATGTCGCTCAAGAACGCCGTCCCAACGTCGCGGGTACTGTCGTCGAAGATCTCCACCCCGGGGATCGGGGTCAACGGCGGGAAACCCGCCTGCGGGTCGGCATACAGAAAGTTCTGAGAGGTTTGAATCTTGTAGTCTTCCCAGAAGATGCCGCCGATCCCCCGTACGCGCGCATCGTCGGGTGTGCTCACGCGGATTTCATGGCTCTGGTGGGTGTTTCTCTCGATGTTGTGCCAGGTTGCGCTCGGTGAATAGCATATCGGCGTCCCGCCGGGCTGGAATCCGTTGCACTGATAGTAGTCGGCGAAAGGACCTCGCGCATAGGCGGTGTAATCCGTGACTTCGTTGACGTTACGAACCAGATAGCCGCCGGTGTATACGAGCTTGAGAGCGCCGATGCGCCCGTTCAAGGTCCAGGCAGTATTCTCAAACTTATCGAGATCCGATGAGGGATTGTACTGCTGCACGTCCAGATCGCCGAGTTGTGGGTTGTAGGCAAAGATCCCGTCCGCCTCCATGCTCTGGTAGCTTTGCTCGAGCAGAAGATTCCAGTCGTTGTTGAACTGGTACAGTCCCGACACCCGCACACCCTTGTAGGTCACCGGATTGATGGCATTGCTCACCACGCTGGCGTTCGAGAGGCTTTGGCTGCCGGGTGGTACCACGCCCCCGAAGTAGTCGACGATGCCCAAGTCCGTCGGCGAGCGAGTAAAGGTACCCGGGATGTTGTGGATGTAGCCGCCGCGCGAGTCATCGTAGATCACGGCTCGCAGCGCCAGCGTATTGGCAATCACCGGGATGTTGAGCATGGCCACCACCGAGGAGTTGGGATCCCCGTGCGCAGTGGTCGAATAGCTGGCGTTGACCGCGCCTTCCGTGACGTCGAGCTTGGGCTTATTGGTGATGTAGCGCACCGCTCCCGCTTGTGCACCGGCGCCGTACAGGGTGCCCTGCGGGCCTTCCAGCACCTCGATTCGCGCCAGATCCGCCGCGTAGACGTCGAGATTGCGCCCCGGAAGCTGCACGGATTGGTCGTCGAGGTAGACCGCTACGTTGGGGAAGACGGCGGTTCCGGCCGCGACCTGATTGCCTTGGTGCGTGGTTGAGAGGCCTCGCATATAGACCTCATCCTGTCCCGGTCCGACACCCGCGGTGCTCACATTCGGCAAGTACTTGACGAAGTCTTCGAGGGTTTGCACGTTGAGCTCGGCCAGCGTGGTGCTGGTCAATGCCGTGATGGCGATCGGCACGTCCTGCAGATTCTCCGTACGCCGGGTGGCCGTCACCACCACTTCCTCGAGCTCGTTGCCCGCGACGGTTTGTGCCCAGGCGGCACCGGCACCCCCGATTCCAAGCGCCATTGCGATTGCCCGCGATAGCGAGCGGCGGCTCAGCCGCGATTTTATCTCTTGCATCTCGTTACCCCTTCCCGGTACCAGAAGCGCGCGGGATCAAACGAGCGGCGGCACGCGAACGGCGTAGTTCCATTGAACGGCTCCATGAACGCTTTCGCCCCGGTCGCCGCCTTTGGCAACGTCCTGCGCCAGATTCCGTTAATCCCTTAATGCATGAGAAGCCGGCGATTCGGCGCGCCGACCAATATTGATAACTACTTTATCGGCTCCCGGGTTGCCCGGCAATAAAGTATTTTATCCCCGGCGGGATCGGCGTCTCGGTGGCAACGCCGAGCCGCTCCGCGGCGTCTGCCTTCATCGGCACCGGATGCGGTGTCCAGACGTTACACAGATTTTTCGGCTCGAGGTCGTCCCGTTGCATCATTCCCGCGGCGGCACCTTCGTTCCGCGCACGAGCAGCACCGGCACGGGCGTCGTGCGAACCACGTACTCCGCGTCGCTTCCCATGACGAGGCGACGAATGCCTCGCCGTCCGTGCGTACCGATCACAATCAAATCGGCCGGCCATTTTTCCGCATGCTCCACAATCATCGCGCCGACCGATCCTGAAGGCGTCTCTACCAGTTTTGTCTCGCCTTCCACACCCTGCTGGCGAGCGATTCCCGCCGCATCCTTCAGGATTTCCTCGCCACGCTCACAAAGATCCTTTCGCAACTGCGTTGTGTAGACCGCCGCCCCGTGCCCACCCGCTACCAAGAAATCGTGAACCACATGCAACAGCCGTAATGTTGCATTCTGATTCTTAGCGAGTCGAATCGCCTCCCCAAGTCCACGCAAGCTTGTTTCGCTGCCATCAACGGGCACGAGAAGTTTCTTGTACATTGACCGCGTCTCCTTTGTTGACGTGCAAAGCGTCAACCGTATGGGGATATCCGCGAGCGTACCCCGTCGTACGCCAACATGCTATTTCCCCAACGCTCGCTCATCGGCGGCTTATGTATCCTGACCTGCGGACGTCAGGAGCCGTATGAGCCGAGAGGTTCACGAACGGTCCTGGGAGAGCGCGGCGGCGCAATCCCGCCGTGCCACTCAACTACTCATGTGGTCACGGAGTAATTCGACCTGGAGGCCGCAAGTTTGAAAGCGTTGCTGAAACCCAAACCATACACGGTCCGCAGAACCAGTGCAGTCGCAAGAGCGACCACGATCCCGCCGTCGCCCAACACGATCAGCTGGCCACGCGCCAAGCCTTCGGGCAAAGTGCCGGCAATCATGACCAAGAGAATCGGCCCGAGGATCGCGACGGTTGTGAAGGCGCGAAGAAAGAAATCGCTGTGGTGTTGGGTGGAAGTAGTCATGTTAGTCTCCGTGCGTCGGTCATACCGACAAAGTGCTGTGAATGGCATCAGTGACGCTTTAGCCAACGACGTCAGCCTCCGGCCGTACTGGCGTTATCGCAACCGGCGTCGACAACGACGCGTCTGCTCGGTAAGTACCGAGAGAACAGCGCAGGGTTCATTTAACTGCCCTTCCTTCCGGTCCCCTGCGCCGGCGAGCTGGCCCTACCTCACCGTATCGGTCGTAGCGGAACTCATTTACGGCATGATGCTGGCCACGTCCTACCGCGCGGGAGATCTCAGTCACACGTATCCGTTGATGCGCGGAAGCGCGCCACTGCTCGTCGCTTTCGGGAGCTTCGCGCTCGTCGGTGAGCGCCTGTCTGAGCTGGGTTGGACCGGCGTGTCGTTCATATCGGGCGGAATACTGTTGTTGATCTTTGACGCACATTTTCGGGGTCGATCGGCGGCCGCGACGCGGTTCGCGCTGCTGACTGCATTCGTCATCGCGTCGTATACAACTGTTGACGGCGTCGGCGTCCGCGTGTCCGGACATGCAATCGCCTACGCATTCTGGAACTTCTTCCTGACCGGCGTGCCCTGGCTGATCTGGACTGGGGTGCGTGGTCGCGTGGACCGATGGGCGGAGCTCCGCCGCCAGCTGCCAGGCGGCATCGTGGGCGGCGCGTGCTCACTTGCCTCGTACGCAATCGCCTTGTGGGCCATGACCCGCGCGCCAGTTGCGGCGGTAGCAGCCATCCGCGAAACGTCGATCGTGTTCGGGATGGCACTTGGGGCGCTCGTACTGCATGAGCGGGTTACCTGGATACGCGCTCTTGCGGGGATCGCGGTAACGCTCGGTGTGTGCGTGATGCGGGCGGGGTAGGCATGCAATATTCTCCGTCCGACCGGGCCGTGCGGTGACCTCACATCTCGCTTGGGTGTACATTCGCTCCCGCCCCGGTCGCAAAATGCATCTCTTATGAAGGAAGGAGAAACCAGTATGTCTCCCAACTCTCCCAACCGCGTCGAGCTCCCCCACAGCGCACACTCACCCGTTCCCAACGCAACCCAAATTGGCAAAGCGGCGGGCAATCGCGAAATACGCGTCTCGGTCATCTTGAACCGCAAGACCAAGCTCGACATCGCATCGCTCAACGGTCGCCAGCTCTCACGCGACGAGTACGCAGCAAGTTACGGCGCATCCCAAGAGGACTTCGACGCCGTTCGCGCCTTCGCCAAGGCCAGCGGTCTAAAGGTCGATGAGAAGAAGTCCAGCCTGCTGCGCCGCCGCGTTGAATTGCGTGGCACCATCAGTGCCTTCAACCAGGCCTTTGGCGTCGAACTCCATGATTACGAACCGAGCGGCGGAAAACAGAA
>Ga0181521_10002799_pt1 | contig 20840 bp, 21 predicted proteins | sample PEATcosm2014_Bin_32_FD_119764 | JGI IMG/M metagenome (GOLD analysis project Ga0181521, IMG submission 119764) | Peatland microbial communities from MTU Mesocosm Facility, Houghton, MI, USA - PEATcosm2014_Bin02_60_metaG | ecosystem: Environmental > Terrestrial > Soil > Wetlands > Peat | place...
CGTCGTGCGCCGTTTCTGCAGGTCGGAGGATTTGATGAGGAGAACGTAATGTCAGAGGACATTAAACTCGCACATAAGATACGCCGGTACGGTAAGATCAAGTTCGATCGACACATGTCAGCTCTGACGTCTGCTAGAAGGTTTAGAAAATACGGTCGAACCTACATTGCTGGCCTCTACATCATGAACGGTTTCTCAACGCTCCTACTTAACCGGAGCCACTCAGACTATCCACCAGTACGCTAAGCTTGGATTATCTAAATCGCTGTAACCCAGATGCCCAGTAGCGACTGCAGATGATTAGATGCCGAGTAATCTTCTAGCATTACCTGAAAGGACCATCGTTTTCACTTCAGGCTTGAGTGGTAGTGTCTCGAAGTCCTGAAGCCATCTGCTCGGGCTTAACATTGGGTAGTCTGTCCCAAATAGAAACTTGTGTGGAATCAGCTTTGACATGTACGTGACCAGCAGTGGTTGGAAGTATTTCGGTGACCAGCCTGAAAGATCGACGTACGCATTCTCTTTGTGCATTGCGATTGCGAGTTGCTCATCCTGCCATGGCCATCCAGGATGTGCCATGATGAGTTTCAGCTCAGGGAAGTCGGCGGCGACATCATCCAAAAGCATAGGATTCGAAAAACGCAGTTTTAAGCCTCCACCTCCATTCAGGCCTGCGCCCCAATATGTCGAGCCCGTATGGAACGTGACCGGTGTCTTCAGTTCGACGCATTTGGAGTATATTGGATAATATTTGGGATCGTTCGGTTCAAACGCTTGGGCTTGGGGATGTAATTTCAACCCGCGGAGCTTCAGTTCCGTAACAGCGTGTTCAAGGTCCTTTACGGCTGACTTCTTGTGTGGGTCAACTGAAGCGAACCCAATTATTTGATCTGGAAACTTTTCCGAGGTCTCTGCCACGAATTCGTTCGTAACTGGTGGTCTGTGGCTTGCTGTCTCGGCGTCCCATGCGAAGAGCACAAGTTTCTCAACCCCGCAACTCGAGTACTCTTCAAGCATATCCTCAATAGTCTTCAGTTCTATATCGTGACCAAATTTCCTTGCAGCGGCGGCGACTTGTGAACCGCCAGAGTCTAGGAGGAATTCCTTAGTTGGAGGGTGCACGTGCATGTCGATAAACCCTCCTCTATTGTGCTGCAGGGTGTACACCTTTGATTGCGTCTTGAATCGACTGAGCGATCATAAAAACACACTCTGACGCGAGAGACCCGTCACACACGGGCAAATCCGTCTGGGTAAGTGAATTATTTTCGAATGCAGAGCTGCTAGGGTGTTGCGATCTTTACGTGCTTGTCTGTTATCTCAGCGATATGGTTTTCTATGGATGTTTCGTCCTTGAGAATGTTCTTGGTCAGCTGGTCGATTCGTCTGCGTAGTTCTGAGTTATGAGCGGTTAGGAGTTCTTTCTCGCGGCGGTTACTGGCTAAGGTTTGATCCAATTGCTCCATTCTGTCCATAAGTCCTGAAGCCTTGAGTTGCCGTGTGGTTTCCTGTATGTTTGCTTGAATGGCCAAGTATTCTTCGCGCATTTTGTCGACGACACCGGCCTTGAATTGTTGTATGGTCTCTTCTGCTCTGCGGAGTCTTCGTTCTTCTATATCCAGATCTCCCGCCGTCAGTTCATCGCTTAGTTGGTCGAGCAGTCGGCCTAAGGCGAAGGTTTGTCCGGCGGTGACGGTATCTATCGTGTTATCTATCAGGCTGCGTAGCGTTCCAGTGTCCACTGTCTTGTTCCGGCTTGTAGAGGCGGATCTTTCGAGTTTTGTGAGGGGCTTGATTACGGGTTGGAAGAACTGTTTTATCTCTTCTTCCTTAGCTCTTAGCGAGTCCTCGTAGCCTTTCAACTCAAGATACGCGCCCTCAGATGCAACGTTCTCCTTGGCCGTCAGTATCTCATTCTCTCTTCCTTTCAGGGCCTCAAGAGAGTTGGTTTGTTCGCTCTCGTCTGCTCTGAGCTTGAGGAGTTCTGCGTGCATCTGCGGGAGGAGTTGGGCATCCTTCTCTAGCTGCTCGAATTTATTTCCGGGGGAGTCGTCAAGCGCTGTGCCCAATGAGCGGACGGCTGATTCCAGTCTCCCAAGGGCGACGTTAAGTGCTGCCATTTCAACTCGGAGTCCACGGCGCAGCTTGGGAACGTACTTGCGGACGGTCTTTATGATTCTGTTAAGTGCCTGGACAGAGTCGTCGTGAAACTTCTCCGCGTCCTTGTAGCCTGTTGAGGTCTGTTGTCGAGAAAGGTTCCCGGCGGTTTCCTGGATTGTTTGAGCCATGCGAGTTCCGTATTCCGAGGCGGACTTGTCCATCGTCCCCCAGGCATTACGCACAGCCGCTTCTAACCTAGACGCGGCGCTTTCCAGGGCGTTGCACGCTTCTTTTATGGCTCTGATCCTTTCGGCAAATCGTTTCTCATGTTCTTTCATTACGTCGCGTTCTAGTGACTGACAGAAATTGGGTAGTTCTTCGACGCCAATATCTGTCAAAGTTTATCGCGCCATTCGATTGTCCATGTTTTCCGATGTCGGCGAGCCCTCTTGGGGATTCTCCTGGGTTTGCTGGATTGTAAGCCGGTTTAGGGACGCCTCTACTGCTAGGCGGATTTGTTCGCAGGCACTCTTTCTAATATCCAACCCATCGTCTAACGTACTGTTTTTCAACTCAGCTAACTTCTGTCTCAACTCGTCCTCTCGCGTGCTGACCTGTCTTCTTTTTTCCTGATAGTTTGACCTTAGCCCTTCGAGCTGTAGTTTGAGTTTCTCTTCTTTGCCTTGTAGGGCGCTTCTTTTCGATTGGAGGGAATGTGAGCTACCTTCAATGTTGGTTCTCGTCCGTCCGAGGATCCTGTCGAGCAGGGTTGGCTTCTTACGGAGTAGTTTCAATCTTTGTGCGTCGAGGGCGTCGATTTCGCCGCGTATCTTGTCGCTGGATCTCTCATACCCCCTCTTCGCTTCATGTGTACGGTTCCTTTGTTCTTTTTCCAGATCGGAAATTTCAATTTCATATATTGACAACTGTTTTTGCAATTCCGTGATTTGGTTTGAGAGGGTCATTTCTCCCTCGATTTTCTTGGTGAGCTCATTTCGCATGTTCGACATTAGGCCTGTTACCGCATCCTCGTATTGCTTGTCTGCCGCTTCGGGTATGGAGTCTTGGAAGTCGGCTAGGACAGATTCTACGTCTTTCATCCATCGTTGGAAGTGCTCGTAGAATGGGGGTAAGGGAAAGCGTTGGTTTCCCAAGTGTTCGAGCGCGTTCGTTATTCTTGATGAGACCTCATGTTGGTTTACTGGGACAACTTCTTGATAGGGGAATGTGTTTTCTTGGCTAGTTCTTTTTTCTTTGAGGGCAGGTTTCTTCGTCGCTGCTCTGGGAGAGCGCATGCCGCGCGTGCGGGGTTGGTAGCTCATGACTGGTCCGTTCGATTTTCTCTGTATATATGTAAAGCGTGAATTGGCGAACTAATGGCTACCTGTCCCCTTTTAGCCAGTAATGGCGTATTGCCAAACCTGCGATTATTCCGCCTGCGTGGGCCAGAAAACCGCCACCCGCAAACAGGTTCAATCCGATGAATAAGACCATGCCGACGAGCCCCTTCCAGCCTCCCGCTGCTGCTAGCAATCCAAATATTGCCCCTGACGCACCAACGCCTGCCGCGTCTCCTCCAAGGAAGAGGAATGCAATATTCCCCGCTAATCCACTTGCGAAATATGTAACTAACCATTTCTTCCTTGAGACTTGCTCCTCTAGCGAAGTTCCGAAGATTAGGAGAAACAAAACGTTTCCACCGAGGTGTGAAGGATTCGCGTGAAGGAACAACGAAGTAAACAGCATCCACACTGCACCTTGCCAGACAGCTGAATTTACTTGAACGAGTGGGTAGAACATGTCGTAATTGAGGGAAAGCAAGTTGCCTCCAACGATCCCCGTAGTCAAATAAACAACAATCAGCACGCATGACATCAGTACCGACGGAGAATCTCTGATCCTAGAACTTCGTTGCTCCGTCATACTCAAGCGCTCTATTTAGTGAAGTTCGCTGCTTTTCCATCCCGATTTAATAAGTGACACTCCCTCACGAGGAGCTTGTGACATTCTCATCGTCGCGAGCGTTCCAAATAGGAGAAAGAATCGCGAAACTCTCAGTCCTAACCCTCTTGGCAATCGGGGTTGTGGAATTGATTGTTGGGTTTTGGACTGGTAGTTTGGGGTTGAAAGCTGACGGCGTCGACTCGCTCTCTGATTCCGTTATATCCATGATCGTATGGGTAGGTTTGCATTATTCTAGGCGCAGGCCTGACGCACGTTTTCATTTCGGATACCATAAGGTGGAGAGCCTATCCGCACTCGTCGTCTCGTTCGCAACGGTTGGAGTCGCTACCTATATCCTGTATAACGCCTACCGTACGTTCCTGAATCCAACCGCGATCTCATACCCAACGCTTGCGCTCGCGACGTTAGCCGCGTGCGGTTCCATTTCTACATACCGGGCTTTTCAAATGAGAACGATCGCGAAAAAATATGGGTTGCTATCTCTCAGGACGGACGCAAATAACTCCATCAAGGATGCCACCGGAACAGTAGTCGTCTTCGTGAGCATCGTTGGAGCTTCGCTCGGCATTCACGCGCTCGACGCCGTAGGTGGCATGATCATCGCGATTTACATTCTCGGGGTTGCCTACGTTGCAATCCGAGAATCGTCACTGATTTTGCTGGATGCATGTGAAAGTCCGGAGATGAGTGCGGTGTTGGCAGGGGCCTTGAAAACTGTCGAGGGTGTCGAGGAAGTTGGGAACATTAAGTTGCGGCTTTCTGGCCCCTATCTTACCGGAATCATATCTGTCCTTGTTGATGGGCAGAGAACGATCGCCGAAACAGAACGTCTCCGTCGCAAGCTACTGGAAGTAGTGTCAGCAATAATCGATCCAGTGGGAGAAATATCGATCGTGTTCAGATCAAAGTAGGTCAATGCAGCGCCTTCGTCCAACTCAGAGTCGATTCATTGTGTCGTGCCAAGAGGTCAGGTTCTTGAGCTGGTCAGGAAGCTTGTTTCCCGAGTAAGGGAGCGGGCTGACTGCTCCAAAAACTGCGAAGTCCGCAAGGCTAGGCTTTTCATCGAGCAAGAATCTATGTTCTGTCAACATTTCCTCAAGAATTTGAAGGTGGTTTTCCATTTGGGTTTTCAGTTCTGGTCTCCTAGTTTCGAGTAGTTTCAGCGGGCCACGTTTTGTTTCTTGGAGTTCAACGAAGACCCACCGTTCAACGTCATCCTTGAAAGTTTTCGGAAAATCAGGGACGGCGTACTGCCAAACAACGTCTTCGAGGCGGTAGTGAGCCCAGTTCTCAATTGCCTTCGCCTCGCCCCTAGTATGGTTCGGGTATATGCTTGGTTCCGGAACCATTACCTCCAAGAAATCGGGAATCTCAGCGTAGGTGATGATCTGTTTGCCGTCAACAATGGCGGGCACATAATCCTGTCCAGTGGCCGTGAGCAGTTCTCTTTTGTCGTGAGCGCCTACCGGGTTAACTTTGTACTTGATCTTCTTGTAATCCATTATTTTTCTAACCTTGATACACCAGTGACTCCAGGGTTCTTCGAAAAGTGTGAGCATGGGACGGTTACGCCTCGATTTTCTCGACAAGCAACATCTTGCCGAGAGTAGTTAAGGTGACTTTGGTCTTTCCTCTCGAATGCCTCGTGGCTCTAGCGAGGCCTAGGTCAATTAAACCTCGGGCATCCTCCGATCCGTGAATGTGGTAGCTCAAGAGCGGTTTTCCGTAATTGGTCAACTTGCTAAGCTCGTCTAGGCTGTCGACTTCCCCGCCTGCTTTATCCAACGCTCGAAGTATGCTCATCTTCACCTCCGAAACCAGCTCCGTATAGCTCAATTTCATTGGCGGGAGCATCACGCATTCATCCCCTTTGCAGAAGAACGCCTTGAAGCCTAGTATGAAGGAGGTGACAGCTGCCGCAATGCATATCATCTTGTCTCCTCCGCTGACGTTTAACAGAAAATCTTCAAAGTTGTCGCGGTTCTTCTCCACGATCTCTGTAAAAACTTGCATTATGTCCTTGTATGAATGTTCGGGCCTTATCCCATCGTGTACTTCTACCTCTGTCTTGAGCGTTTCACTGATATTCGAAGCGAGACGTTTAGCGACCTCCTTGTCACGTTCATAGCACAAGAGGACCAGTTTGTTCGCGGGAGCGTTTCTCACACCCGCCAGAACTCCCTCCGAATCCTCACCTACAGTCGCAATCTGTAGTGTCTTTCTGAATGTGTCCTCTCCGTCATCGTCAGATTTCTTGGTTTGTCGACTCGTAGCAATCGCCATAATAGGACCTTTGGCCCTTCACTCACGACCAGTCTACGGCGACAAGTAAAGTCTGCCGGTCGATAGTGCCACGGATCCGCCTGGTTCTAGGCTCTCCCAAGGGAGAATGCGTCATAGGGTAGCGTACTGCGGTGAAAATTCTTCTTAACTGACCCCACCAGTATTTCTCAAGGGTATGTGTTGTCGCTTAGGATCGGTTGCAGTGGTTGGTCTTACGCGGATTGGGTGGGGCCGTTTTACCCCAACGAGACTGAGCCGAATCAATACCTAACCCTCTACTCACGAGTATTCGACTGCGTGGAGATAGATTCCACGTTCTACCGCGCCCCGACACCCGCTATGGTCCAGCAATGGTACACCAACACCCCTAATGGCTTCAAATTCGCCCCAAAACTCCCAAAACGAATAACACATGACCAGCATTTGGAAGACGTTTCATCCTACCTATCACATTTCACACGAACGTTGGAACAGCTTCAAGAAAAGCTAGGGCCATTTATCATACAACTTCCACCTTCATTCAAGCTTCCTAAACATGAAAAGGCCTTAACAGGCTTCATAGCTGAGCTGAATCCGAAATCTAGGTATGCAATAGAGTTTCGCCACAAGTCTTGGTTTAACCCGGGAACGCAGAAGCTGCTTCAGGATAACAATATCTGTCAAGTTTGGTCCGTCAACCAATACCTCACAACTCCTCCTACCGTCACCTCCGACATAATCTACCTCCGCCTCGTGGGAGACAGGGCGTTGACGGAGTTCAAAAAGACGCAGAGGGATCAAACCGAAATAATGCAAACCTGGAAGAAAGCCCTTGATGAAGTGGGTGACTCGGTGAAGGACCGCTTCATCTTCTTCAACAACCATTTCGCTGGTTTCGGTCCAGCCTCTGTAAACGAGTTCCGGCGCTTGATGGGTCTGGTGGAATTGGACTGGTCGAGCCTAAATGGCGGCTCTAAGACGCAGAAGACACTGTTCGACTTCGCAGGCAGCAGCTAGCACTGGGTCTGGTGTTGACACGCGTCATCTTCCACGTGGACCTAGACGCATTCTACGCTTCCGTCGAGCAGAGAGAGAATCCAGCCTTACGCGACGTTCCCCTCATCATTGGTGCGGATCCGAAGAATGGGAAGGGAAGGGGAGTGGTTGTTGCTTGCTCATATGAGGCGAGAAAACGAGGACTCCGCTCAGGACAACCCATCTCAATAGCATACCGACTCTGTCCCGATGGCATGTATGTTCAGCCAAACCTCGCACTTTATGGTCAGGTCTCTGCTGATGTCATGTATCGAATCAGGAAATACGCTGACAAATTTGAGCAAGTGAGCATAGACGAGGCGTTCCTTGATGTCACCCGACGATCCCAAACCTCTGGCGGGCCAATCCAACTCGCGAACCAAATCAAGGCTGAACTCAAAGAAAAAGAGCGGCTGACAGTTTCCATCGGAATAGCCCCTAACAAGTCGGCCGCCAAAATCGCCTCTGACTACCAAAAACCAGACGGCCTCACGTACATCGAACCCGAACGAGCAAAGGAATTTCTGGCACCTCTCGCAGTCTCAAAAATCTCAGGAATAGGAAAAAAGACCGAGGCACGACTGAACGAGCTTGGAATCAAAACGATCGGTGACCTAGCGAAATACTCGCCACGATCACTCTACAAACAGTTCGGAAAATCAGCTGTATGGCTTTGGGCTATAGCGAATGCGGAAGAGCGTGTTGAAGTTCAAGAGAATTATGAGATGAAGTCGATTGGGGGTGAACATACTTTCGAGGTCGATACTAATGATTGGTTGAAGGTTAATGAGCAATTGGCCAAGTTGGTCGATTATGTTCACAAGCGTTTGATCGAAGCGAACATGTCTTTTCGCACGGTGGGATTGAAGATACGCTTCACGGGGTTTGAAACATACACCAGGGAGAAGTCCCTGCGATTCTTAACCACAGACAAAAATTCGATTCTTACCACGATTAGTGAGCTTCTTGAAGAGTTCCGAGGTCGTTCCAAGAAGGTAAGGTTGGTCGGGGTGCGGTTATCTGGTCTGGCTGAAAGGCCAGAGAAATCTACAACGAAACCAACGTTGGATACTTTCGTGTCTCCCAAGGGCTAGGAGGCTATGCCTAGTTCCGGCGCTAATCTGATTACGATTGAACGGAGGGCGGCGACTTCTTCAGAGTTCATTTGGCGTAATGGGGGTCTGACGTTGCCTGATTTCATCCCTCGCATCTTCAAAACCTCTAGGTAAGGGACGAGGGGAGGGTTGTTCATGGCGGAGCGTAGGGAGTGGATCTTTTTCTGTAATCTCTCTCCCTTTGCAAGATCGCTTGCCTTGTAGGCTCCATACATCTCCACAAATAGTTCCGGAAAAGCGTTGGCGGTAGCGGAAACGCCTGCGTTTACGCCAGCACAGAAAGCTGAGAAGAGGTAAGAGTCGGTTCCATTTATCACAGTGAACCCCTGCGGCACGCTTGCCAAATAGTCTAGTAGCTGTGAAAAGTCACGGCTGCTGTCTTTAATTCCTACGATATTTGGGATCCGGCTAAGTTGAACTAACAGTTTAGCGTCCACATTATTTCCAGTATTGCTAGGGATATTATACACTAAGACTGGTAGTTTCGTTGCCGCAGCCAAACGCCTGTAGTGTTCTATGATCGATTCAGGTCCGGGATGGTAATAGAATGGTGTCAAAGAGGCTACGGCGTCTGCGCCAATCTGCTCTGCGTGCCGCGCCAAGTCTATGGTCACGTTGGGGTCGGCTGCGCCCACCTGAACAATAACAGGAATTCTTGCCTCAACCTCCTTTACCACAACTTCCGCGACACGTTTCCTTTCGATCGGTTCCATCGCTGGCCCCATACCGGTCGTACCGAGTGGGAACAAGCCGTTAACGCCACTTTTAATTTGAAATTGGACGAGTTGGCGCAGAGCTTCCTCATCGACTTGGTCATTCTTTGAAAAAGGGGTAACTAATGCGGTAATGATCCCTTGTAGCTTCAATCCTTTCTGCATGAGTTTTGCTCCGAGCGTAGGCTAGGACCGGAATCCGATCATATAATCCCATACCCTGTCTTGGCAAATCCCGCGGATCCACGAGTAGCCGTTCGTGGGATGCGATTGGGTTGGTTTGGTGGAACTAGGAGTTTCGGCGGTCCAAGAACCGGGTGAGGCGGGTCGCCATTTTCAGAGCAATTCTTCCTGGAAGAGTGACCAAGTAACGTCCACGGTCTCCCTCCTGAACAACAAGCCCTGACTCCTGAAGTATTTTGAGGTGGTTTGAGATCGTGCTTGGAGAAATGTCCTTCAGAACAGCCTCCATCTCGCTTGCGTACCGTCCGCCGTAAAGAAGTTCGTTTAGAATCCGCAGGCGATGCTCGCTTGCCATCGCGCTCATTAGTGTTGCAGCGCGCTCGGCTTCGGCTGGGGTGATTGATCTTGCTTGTACTTTCGCTATGTGACGGTCGAACCAAGCTCCGGTGGGGTCCACGAAAACTGACTTCTCAAACTCGGAGGAGATCCCAGACGTAACGCTCTCGACGACGTCGTTCACATAATCCGACAGCGATTGTGCAAGGTTTCGTTTGGGCGATTCGTTGCTTCGAGTGTTCTGTTGGGGGATGGCACTTGAGATTCGTTGAACTTCTTCGCGGAGTCTTGCAACCTCTTCCTCTAGTTTGTCGATGTTTGGGGAACTGTTCGATTTATCTACCATGTCTATCATCGAATTGGATTAGTGAAAAATCGAATTCGCTTCGATAATAATAAACCTTTCGCGAAAGGCTTGAGCGTAGTTCTCCTTTTCGTTTAGAGATTTGAAGAATAGGTTGAAAGTAGTGCGTTGCGTGATGGCTGCTTGGTAATGGAAGACGGAACTAACACCTGATGATTTCAGCGGTGATTTACTGAGGAGTAAAGAGACACTGGCCGTTCTTTTCGTCGCATCGTGGTGCCCGTTCTGCAGGCGATTCTACCCGGCCTTCCAAGCCGCGGCAGAAAGGACTGGTATTGCATGGGGCCCTATGGATATCAGCGACGACGATAACCCACTTTGGGAGGTCTTCGGCATCGAAGTGGTTCCAACTATTATCATATTCAAAGATGGTAAGGCGGTGTTTAGGAGGGACGGGGTTTTTGGGAGGGGCTTGTCGGAGAAGGCGATCGAGGAGACTGTTGAGCAGATGAAGTTGTTATCGATCACTAGCTAACCGGTTTGCGTGGGGTATATTCGTAGATGAGTTCTCGTTCTAGGGGCCTGCCTTTTCGATACTTCCAAATCTCCACCCTTCCACGGTATGCTTCTCCCCAAATTTTCAAGGTTCTTCGCTCAGCCTCGGTCGCCCTCCCTTTTCCGCTCTTCACCTGAACCATGAGGATTCTTCCCGCCCGACCGGCGAAGATGTCTACGGGACCATGAGAGGCTGCGCTACGACTGCACAACCATCCCTCTTCCCTTAGCTTCCTCAGAACCTGGTATTCGCGGCTGCGGCCTCGGGTGTACGGCGTTGAGACCATTCTTTCACTCTACCCTCCTAACTCCAAATCAGTTCCTCTTCCTCTATCACTCACGTTGAGAGACACTTGCTCGTTAACTTGTACGCAGTTAGCTTATGATAGCGGGACATAACTTGATTCTCAATCCGGGTACGGGTTGATCCAATTTTCATTGAACCAGTCTAAAATGAATCCCCTTTCAGCATTTAACCTACACCATAGAGTGTTGTAAAATACTTAAGGTTCGAAATCCGACACGTCGCATCGAGACGGCTAGCTTTGAAGAGCTCAGGGCGATTGCTAGTGATTATCGCCTTATCTATGATCTTCGTCGCTCTCAACGTCTCCCACGTACTAGCCGACAACAGTTACACTGTTACTATCACAGTTCAAGGCTTACCGCCCACCCTTTCAACGAAAATCTATGTAGACGGAACCTTTAACGAGACACTGAGCGGTGGGGCCTCAGCTAACTTAACCCTCTCGGCAAACGACAATCCGCATGCCATCTTGGTCGATTCGTATGTGCAAGGGAGCGGAAATGGGACACGATACTACGTGAACGATACGGTGTGGGGAGTCAGCTCACCCGGCACTCATGTTTTCTCTTACACCGCTCAATATTTTCTGTCAGTAGAAACCGCATTTAGTTCAGCCAGCGGCCAAGCGTGGTACAACGCTGGCTCAACGGCTCGCGCAATGATGAAAGGTCAACAAATCTATGAAGGACAAGGGACGCGAAACATATTCACTGGTTGGTCTGGGGACGCAAACGGGACGCAATTGACTTCGAACGAAATAATTATGAATAAACCAAAGGTTGCGATCGCGAATTGGAAAACCCAGTTTTTCTTGACCGTTGTATCTAACCCTGCAAACGTCACTGGCTTGGTAGGCTCCGGGTGGTATGATTCTGGCGTGGAGGCTAATTTCTCCACTAGTATGGTCGCGTCTGGGACATCGAATACGCGCTTGGAGTTTGATCATTGGAGTGGTGATTACACAGGGCAGCAACCTGGTGGGATGGTGTTGATGAATCGACCGAAAATTGTCAGTGCCAGTTATCTTGTTCAGTACCTTCTCACTGTGATGTACTCCTCGCCGAGTGTTTCTTCCTCCTACAATGAGACCCACGCGGGCTGGTACGACGCGAATACTAGCGTGCAACTAGGGCCCGCGCCATCAATTATTAATGTGAGTACGGTGGAGCGGCTGCGGTTCACGGGTTGGTCTGACAATGGTTCAGTATCGAAGAATCTAGCATACTCCGTCTTGGTAACCGGCCCTGTAAACGTAACCCTATCTTACACGACACAGTACTATGTTGACGTTAGCTCTACCTACGGACCGGTTTCCGGATCCGGCTGGTACGATCGAGGAACGACGGCAACGATTACCTCCCCCACATCCTCAGGTACCTGGCCTGTTTCATACAGGCTCACAGGTTGGTCCGTCGACCCACCAACAGAAATTCTAAACAACACAGGGACCTCGTGGACGCTAACAGTCAACGGGCCGTACGTCGTGCAGGCCGAATGGGGAGTAGATTATCTCCCGCTCATCCTGCTCTTTGGCGGAAGCGCGGTAGCTTTCACCGCTGTTGCAGTTACCGCGGTGGTAGTTTACAGGAGGGGTAAGCATAACGGCAGGCCTGCGGCCCCGCAAAAAACTAGCCAAGTCTTGTCAGGCTCGATGGTAATTTGCAAGAGTTGCGGTAACAATGTTCCGAGTGGCGCAGAGTTCTGCGAGAAATGTGGCGCCCCGGTAGCGACAGTTGTGCAACCTTCGGTGGACAATAAGGTGTACGATTACATCGTGAAACACGATGGTGTCATATCTTTGACCGAGGCGTCAACAGATCTTGGGATATCTGTTGAGCAATTGAAGCAAATAACTGAACGTTTGAAGAGAGAGCGTCGTTTAAGTTAGAAGAACGGGTTCCTACTGGGTTCGGGTGGTTGGTACGCCACTGGATACTGTTGGTATGGTTGGTACTGTCCAGGACTAAACTTCGGCGCAAGCGCCCAATAGCATTCAGTGCAGAAACTTAACGCTCCATATTGCTTATTGCAGCCCGCACAAATCGACCTGCCGCACCGCGAGCAAACAAATGCAGATGGCAGGTCATGGTGGTAGTAACAGCTTCCCGGAGATTGGATCTGCCTCGGAGTGTACATGGGAGGGGGGCGCGGGGCTGAAACGGTCTGGCCAGTTAATGGGGATTTCACTTCAACCTTGACTGGCGGAACCCGTGAAAGTGTAGCGCCGCAACTGAAACAGAATCGTGCATCCTCGGCGTTCGGTCTGCCGCATGATTGACAAGGAATCATGTTTCGAACCTACTAAGGAAGTGATTGCAGCCCGTTCTTAACGATTGCCCATTAAGGCAAGCGCATGGATGGTCGGTTTTCCCCATAGAAGATGGAAAGGAGAGGGGTGGAGTGGGAGGAAGGGTGCGAGAAAATGACATGGACATTTCAAAATCGATGTTACGTGAGTCTAAGTATTGATTCGTGGAGTTCTTGGTTCTTGCCCTCAGCCAAGATTCTCAGGTAATCCCCCTGCTTTCCAGCCCTACGAAGTAGTGATTTACCCTCTATCTTCCGTGTACCCTCCGAGGTTTCCGTGAAAATCGTGATTTCCCCATCGCCAAGGTTAGATATTTTACGAATTGCTTCCTCTGCCGTGATCTTCGAAGTATGAAGGGTGGGTAGTGGTAGGTCATTCCTTGGGACTAGGTTTCTTGCAGTTCCGTCTTTCCCGCAAACTATGCATCGTTCGCTTCGCTTGAGGTCTATGGTGCTGTAGCGGTTGTTCTTCAGGTCTACGAATAAAATTGATCTGAGCGGTTGTCCTGTTTTCTCAGGCCATTTCTTCGTTGCCTTGTAATCCCCTAATCCTAGGATTACTTTGATTGTTTCTTGCGCTAGGATCGATGAGACTAGGGAAATTGATGTGGCAAACGAAGGAACAGTTTCTTGTTCCAGTGGCGCCTCGCACGGGTTACGTAGGCCTGCAATAGTGGAGTACTGGTTCGGCGGAAACATGCAAATTGGGCACGCGTCGTCAGGGGGTAGGTACGAGTGAACCCTCCCGTTCAATCCGATAATTCCTGCGTCTATTAGAGGAATTGAGTACTTGCGGCATGTTTGGGTGAGGAAGATACGCGAAACAACATTGTCCAAACCGCATAGAACCACTTGGGAATCAAGGTAGAGTTTCAAAGGCATACTTTCGAGGTCGCCGCGGTAAGCGATAGTTGTCACAAATGGATACCGCAGATGTAGGTTCTTGGCTAAAAATTCGGCTTTGTTTTTGCCGAGGTCGCTGGGTTGGAAGAAAATCATTCGGCTTACGTTTGACAGTTCGATACGGTCGCGGTCTACAATTATGATTCTTCCGATTCCAAGCATGGCGAGGTTTTTCGCAGCTTCGTTACCGATCGCTCCCGCGCCGGCCAAGAGCACTGTTGCGCTTCGAATCTTCTGTTGTCCCTCGGCGCCCCAGACAAGAAGTTGTCGTGCCCAGAGATAATCTAGGATCACCGGGTCCTTCACGGTCTTGAGTCGGCCTACGGTTGATGTCTCTGCTAGCTGCTTGCCATGGAGCAGGCATTTTGTAAGGTCGGGTTCTATGCCCAGTTTTTTGCAGGCTGTTTGTTTGAATTGCTGTATCGTGCTTGTGGGTTTTAGGTCGATCTCAATTTGCTTGTAGTGTGGGATCGATGCGCGAAGTTTCATTATCGGGGCGTCCGGTTTTCTCTCCCGGGAATGGTGAAGGTTACTATGTCACCGGGTTGGGAGAGGATGGTTGGGGCCCTTGGGATAGGGACTATGTTGAAATGAACGGTGTCGTCCGCTTCCTGCTTCGCCTTGTACTTCGTCATTCTCGGGAAACCATGTGATCGGCAAACGTTTGCGGCCTTCAGGGCGCGGGGGTTGTCAAAGACGCTTTGCGGGTTCGGGTCTGTAAGGAGGTAGTGAAGTGAATTGACGACTGAGATCAGTTTGAGTCGCGGGTCCCATTTTTCTCCTAGGACTGATACGCAAACGGCGTTTGGTATGTTTGGGACGATATTTGGGTGGGAGATATCCGTGAGCCAAGTCGCGACGGGGGGTTTTAATGGGTATTCTGGTGGCAGGTCGAGTCTGAATTTGTTCCAGTCGACGTACTCTGTGAAGGGCCAGACTCCTTTCTCGGCAAGTCGCTTCACCTCTCCTTTCTCGCACCGGATTAGGCCCTCAAACAGGGTGGGGGGGTCGTTTAGGGCTGTGATTGTGGGGAATTGATGGTTGAGTAGGCTCTTCTCCTTGTAGAGTAGCGTAGTGTCCAAGCGGTTTCAGCCTTACCCGCCAATGATGTTGTATGGCATGAGGGCGAGTTGTGCGTTTTCTGGAATGCCGGACCTTGCTACGGTGGTGCCTTCGTCCAATATTGCGCCTCCGTACATCAGAGCAACCGTGGTAGGGTCAACCCCGAATGACGTACATACCTGCTGCTTAATCTCCCCAATAGTGTGGTCAGGTATTACGTCGATCTCCGCCAGACCAGTCTGGGGGCCGATGGGCGCTTGAATAAACAGTTTCATCTTCTATCGTTCACCTCCGCTCATGCTGCCTTGTCTCTCCATATAGGAGCCTAAACTACCTTACTGTAAGCTCGACAGTTAGGGCGTGCACGACCCCGCCGCCCACTGCCTCTATCTGTATAGGGTATGTTCCTGCCTTTGTAAAGGCTGGTATTGTTATCTGAAGTGTTATCGCGGTCGTTCCGGGACCTCCGGCCAGAACGGTCGGGTTGCTTATCGTTAAAGTATACTTTGCGCCCTGCGGAAGGCCCAAGAGGGTTACGTTTACGGGGTCTACGAACCCCTTTTCGAGAGTTAAACTGAGGCCAAAAGTTGCCTTTGAACCGGCCGGGAGTATAGCGCTGGTTGGCGAGACTTGAAGTCCGAAATCGGCTACGATTACGTCGAGGGTCGTTTGTCTCGTTACTTGCGGGGATTGGGGCGGTACATAGCTGGCAATCAGAACTATTGGATAGGTCCCGTTGGGAGTAGTCGAGTCTGCGGTCACGTTGAGGCTTACCGTTGTCCCTGTGGGGGCAGGGTTTCTCGAGAATGTGATGGTTAAGCCGCTGGGGTTTCCGTTTGCCGAAAGTTGTAACTGTTGTGTGAAATCATTGATTGACGCCAACTGGATATTTGCTACGGCGTATCTGGTTTTGTACACGGTAAGTGAGCTGGTTTGCGATAGGATGGTGAAATCAGCAACGGCGATGCGATACGTGGGTGTGTTCACTTGCTTGCCTGTAGAATCGGATGCCTTGATGTAGTAGGCTATGTTTCCAATCACCTCACTACTTGGTATCGCCGCCGTGTATTCTCCAGTCGCCACTGAATTCATGGGGACTTCCGTGGTTGGTCCAGCGGTTTCTGGGCCATAGACCAAAGTTACGTTACTCGCGGTGCCAGTAAGGTTGGCAGTTATCACAATTGGTGTTCCAATAGTGCCCGCCGAAACAGGGTTATGGGTTATCACAACACGTGGTTGTGGGGAGAGCTTGTAGCTAAGAATCAGACCCGTGAATGCTACCACTAAAACAATCAGAACAACCAGTACTATTGACAACGCCGTTCGTCTTGTCAGGGCCAGTCCTCCAGGTCGCCGTCTTCTTCTCACCTCCACTGTCGGCGTCGGAGGTACAACGATACTCGGCGTTTGCCGTAATGGTGTGGCGTCCATCAGATCAGAGTAAACTGTTATGCTGTTTTCGGGGATCCGAACCGCCTTATCAGTTCCCGGGATCACTCTGAAGTATCCGACTTCGCCGTTCGATGAGTCAACGACCAAGCCTGTAATCAAGGATGAGAATTGCTGCAGCTTTTTCTGGGTTGAAATATCCGTTTCGGAGAAGAACAGCCCTCCACTTGTGTGTGAATGGTACCAACCTACGATATTCCCCTTCAGACGCCCAGAAACGAGTTGATCCGCAATGATCGCTATTGAGTTCGGCGGTAGTGTGACGCGGTGGGGTTGGGATGAGAATTCGTGAGTAGTTGAGTCCTTAATGATTATCGTATCGTCTTGGAGTCTGCCGAGTAGTAACCCAATGATCTCGGTTTCGGTCTCCCGTGCGGCTTGGACAATCCTATCAATAACCGGCTTCGAGATGCTAACATGGGACATGGTTTTGTCTCCTCTCCCTTTCTTATCTTATAGCTTGATGGGGTGTGGCCTATCTTCGGCCGTAGGATGATATGGGTTAGGCGGTTCCCACGGTGCCGTTGGGAGTTGGTTGCATGGAACTTAGCATTATGGATAGTTGCAGTCGAATGTCGGGACGAATGGACACGAATCGAACAGATTTTCTTGGCCGCGGAATTAATGGGTTAAACGGAATCATTGCTTAGGCGTGGCTTGTGAATCGTTGAAACTATCCCGTCGTTCTAGCGAAACCTTCTGACTAAAAATTCGCTCATTTGAGCCCCAAGAGGCGTTAGCTCTCACTGGAGACTAAGCGTCGCGGCGAATTTACGGAAGAAGTGAAAGAGAAGAAAAAAAATTGGGAGTGCCCTACGTTTCTAACGTCCCAGCATGCCGAGTATACCGCCCAGCACACCTAAGACGAAGCCGGCCACAAAGCCTCCGCCAATTATGAGGCTGAGTACCGCCAACGGGAAGACGACGATGCTTCCGATTGTTCCGTAGCCGAGCAGCATCAGTATTGACCCGATTACCAGTATGAGCCCTATGATTACGCCGATTGCAAATGCTAGGCTAGCAGGGCCGAGTGCTGGCAACCAGAAGAATACGCCTACCCACATTGCGTAGAATCCCGGGGCAAGCAAAGCTGCTGCATTGAGAATCACAAGTATCCCTGCGATCACTGATAGGATGAAGCCCCAGAGAGATCTAGGTGATGAAGGGGCGTACATTGGTGGTGGCGGATACACTGGGTAGGCAGCTGCTGGCGGGCCGGCCATCGGTGGCGGTCCCATAGGTGGTGGACCGAATGCCGGTCCCATTTGCGCTGCCATTGGTGGCGGGGCATATGCTTGGGCCATTGGCGGTTGTGGGGGCGGGGTATAGGCTGGTTGGGGTGGTTGTTGTGCTACCATAGGAACCACTCCTTGGTAACATTGCGGGCACAAGACGAGGTCCATGTATGTTTTTGAGTCATCGCGACAAATCGACCTTCCACAGCGGTTGCAGACGTATACTGCTGGGAGGCTGGGGTGATAATAGCATTGTCCCGGTGCGGGCACGCGGATTGGCCCGCCAGCGCTCACTGGTGTAACTACGCGGACGGATGGAACTGGTTTGAGTGAGGGGACGGCGCCGCCGGCGAGAGATGCTCCACAGCTTGAACAGAATGAAGCGTCATCACGGTTGTTGTAGCCGCATGATGGGCATTTCTTGACCATTTTTCTTACTATCCTCCTTTTGTGATTTGACTCTGACGCACCGTGGGCTATTAAACGCACTTAAGCGTTTGGTCACGCATTATCACATTGGTGAATGGTAAAAGTGATATTATATCATTTTTTAACGCAAAAAGTTAGTGCACCCAACGGGGCACCTAGAACCCTCAAATTTACCCGAATTTACTGCACCGCAGGGCTCCGCTCATGGCGTTGATGACCTGTCATAAACAGTTTTTACCAATCGACTCGAATTCACAGTTCGCCCGCTGAATTTGAAGTCCGCGCCTCACACAATCATTCAATCAAACTCAATGGGTCTTAGGAATTTGCGAATGTGCGACCCAAAATTGCCTGTGTTAGTATTTGGTGGTGAGCTGAGGAACTCTTAGTCGCGTGTTACCTGATCAGACGAGGCTCAGTTTCAGGGCTCATCGTGAGCAGTGATTCCTCTAACGCGAAGGGCATTCAATGCCAAGGTTAATTAGCAAATATTCCAACGCCTCCAGACCGACAACCGCCCCGGTGGCTCAGCCTGGTAGAATCACCTAATGCCACAAGCGCCGCCTTGGTAACTTGCAGGACAATTAGGCGAAGGCCGCGGGTTCAAAAGCGAGCGCACGCTTGCTGAAAGTCCCGCCCGGGGCTCCAACCCCGTCAAGCCCTAAGGTTCGATAGAAACTTCCAGATTCTTTCCAACTCTCAGTTCATGCCACTCTCGGTCATGCGTTATTTTGCGCATGTCTTCCTACTTGGGCCAGCTAGCGAACTTGAACTGGGCTTTCCGGGCCAGTTGGGCGCAAAACACCTAAAGTTCGTTTTGGGCCGTTTAGTGGCATTTGAAAGAGTTCCCCATGGAGTCCATAATCATATCGTATCTGGCTTCGCTGTTGCGTGGCGTCATTGTGTACAATACGAAGTATCTGTTTGATTTGGCGCAATGTACATGTAATGAATATGCTTCCCTCGGGACGTCTTTGCCTTTGATTAGGCCAACTGATTTTTCATCAAATTTGACCCTGTTCACGGAAGCTTTGTGATTGTGTAGCGATAGCGTGTCTCGTGATACTCGTTCAAAGTTTCTCACACTCTTTCCTTTCTTCATGGCGTCTAGGCTGAAGTCGGCGTGTTCTTCAGTGGTTTGGAATCGTTTGGAGATTTTTTCTAGTTCTCCCCAAGAGAGGAATATTCTAACCCTATCGGCCTTATCCGGGAAACGGAACACGACTTCCCCTGATTCGCGTCGACTTTTTGAGTTGAATTCGACCCGGCATTCTTCCGGGTAGTCTAACGAGAAACCGTAAATGCTGAAATTCTCGAAGGAATCTTTCACGGTCGATCTCGAATGAAGAGAAACTAACTCGTTAGACTTAACTCTGTTGCACGCTACTGTCGAACGTGGGTTTTACAAAAGAATGGAAGTTGTCAGATGTCCAAGAGCGAGGTCGGACCTGGACGTTTATTTCGTTTAATGCGCGGTCTTTGCGTGGTTTTCGAGTTCTTCTTTGGTTTTGAAGAATTGCTTGCAAGCTGGGCAAATATATGTTCCTTGCGACATTCATATCACCTAGGAAGAGTCAACGTTTCCGAAATATATGACTTAGCTCTAAGCATGCGTTTATCCATCCCGTTAGGGCAGGTGAACCATTCGAATACGTCTTAGCTTGCCTGGCAGTGTGTCTAGTGGGTTGCCAGCCGCCGGGTTGAAGATGTCGGTTGCCGACGTAACAATACATAGGAAATATGTGAGAAGTTTTGAGGCGTCGGGTCGTAAAAGACGTCTTCTTACTCAGCAAGAGCAGGAAGACGATGCTTTTTTGAAGAGGCTGATAATATGCCGCCTAGAATGGAGTCTGAGTAGGGCGCGAAGCTATTATTACACCCAGTCCCAGATAAAACATGAGTAATTCAGGGGCGAGCTTTGGTAAACCTACTGACGCACATCGCCTTTTGGAAGAAGAAAGAGACACCAGCGGCCCCTCAAGCAAAGCGAATTATCCCGCTTCCAAATCTTCCCACTTCAACATTAGATACCCAATCTCCCACCACCTCCCTTGAGGCGGTAAATAGAGCGAGAGAGTCGTTGAAGGTGCTGAAACTTGAAAGGCAGATCCTCGGCTCCGCTGTAACTACAATCTATGAATCCCACACAAGCGGAGTGATTAGCGAAGCCGAGAGGGATCGGATGCTCGAGAAGTACAAGGTGGACCTCAAGAGGTTAGAGAAGGCCATACAAGAAAACCAGCAGATCGTTGATCTTCACGATTTGGAGATTGAGAGGGATGAGGTTGTCAAGGGCTTCAAGGCCAAACTCGCTGAGATCGACGCGAAACTGAAGGGTCTGAAAACGGGAGCCCCCGCCGTACCTGGGAAACCTGAACAGTCAGAACGCTCCGGCGGCACAGTAAGCGATGGAGGAAGTCAACATGCAAATCTTGACCAAGAGTCAAAGAGTAAGGAGAATGAACAGGTGATCACTGATTCGGAAAAGCGGATTAACCAGATTCGCGAGGAAATCCTCAAGGCCATGGATCGCCTTGAACAGATCGAAGCGGAAGGATGAAGTTGAATTCAATTGAGGAC
>Ga0181521_10002800_pt1 | contig 20840 bp, 15 predicted proteins | sample PEATcosm2014_Bin_32_FD_119764 | JGI IMG/M metagenome (GOLD analysis project Ga0181521, IMG submission 119764) | Peatland microbial communities from MTU Mesocosm Facility, Houghton, MI, USA - PEATcosm2014_Bin02_60_metaG | ecosystem: Environmental > Terrestrial > Soil > Wetlands > Peat | place...
ATTGTTGAGAGTTGACGACCGGGCATCACGGGGCCAGGCAGTATCGTTATCTCGATATTCTGATCAACATTTTTGTAGTGGTGTTGATTGTGTCGAACCTGATCGCGCCCAAGTTTGTGGCGGTGGGCTGGTTCCGCTTCAGCGCCGCGCAACTGCTGTTTCCGCTGACCTATATCTTCGGCGACGTCTTCACCGAGGTTTACGGCTACAGTGCCTCACGCAAAGCGATCTGGACGGGATTTATGGCCAGCGCCATTATGACGGCGTTCGGGATTTTTGCGGTATGGCTCCCACCCGCGCCGGAGTTCAAAGATCAACAAGCATACGTAACCATCTTCGGCGTGGTTCCGCGCAATGTCGCGGCCAGTCTGCTGGCGTACTGGGCTGGCGAATTTGCCAACTCGCTCACGGTCGCGAAGATGAAACTGTGGACGGATGGAAAGTATCTGTGGACGCGCACAGTTGGGTCGACGATCGTGGGCCAGGCGGTCGACACCAGCATTGTGATCGTCATTATTTTCTGGGGACAGCCGGTTGGGGTCATGTTCCGGCTGATTGCTTCGGGGTATCTTTTCAAAGTGGTGTATGAGGTGCTGGCGACTCCGCTGACTTACATCGTGGTGAATTTTCTGAAGCGGACGGAGGGCGTGAATTACTTCGACCGAAGTACGAACTTCAATCCGTTCGCGGTGCGGGCAGCTGAAGAGGTGTGACAAAGGGAGGAAGCCGACGGGGGCGTCGGCTGCGGGACAGGGGGTCCCGCCCATGGGGTCCGCCCCACTATGCTGCCGCCGCGTCAGCTCGATGGGCCGCGCTTCACGAGCGATGTACTCTTCAATTTCACGCTTGAAATCAGCCATCGATCAGTCTCCGGAATTCGGCAACCGGCACGTTCTTCCAGTAACGCTCGAAGTTTTCGCGCCCCATGAACGAACGGCTCAGCATCCGGTCGATGTAAAGCGTGCCGTGGAGATGATCGATTTCATGCTGAAGAATGCGGGCATACCAGCCGTGCGCCCGGATGGTCACTGGCTCGGCACGCTCGTTCAGGCAATCGACTCGCACGGAAAGCGCGCGCGGAACGATGGCTGTGAATCCGGGCAAGCTCAGACATCCCTCGAAAAACTCGACCGTCTCATTTTCTTCAGGCGGAAGCCGCGGCTCAAGCTTGAGCCGCGGATTGACGATGACATGCGGCGCAAGGGCTGAGCGACGACGGGTGGTCACGTGCTCGGGCGGGAGCTTGTCGATAAACTCCTTCCGGTCTTCGATAACGGCCACTTGCAGAGGCATGCCGATCTGCGGCGCCGCCAGACCGACGCCCGGAGCGGCGCGCATGGTTTCGTACATGGAACCGATCAGCTCCTGAATCGGCGCGGAAACGATCTCGGCGGGAGTCAGTTCCCGGCTTGGGCGCCGAAGGACGAGTTCACCGGCTTCGCAGAGTTTAAGAATCACCTCAGCAATTCTTGCACGATGACGCCGGACTTTGCTCGATGTCACTCCGGTGCCTCGAGATAACCTGTTACTAATGTAGAACTTGCAATGGCATTACACGTGCTTAATGTTCCGCGGGGACGCGAGGCTTAGCTGTCCCGGAATGGAGAATTCAGAAATGCTCGGATGGATGATTGTTTTCGCTCTCATGACCGTACTGGCGACGGTCATGACAGTAGCGGCAGGTCCCTCGGCGGGATTCATTTCGACTAAGCTGGCCGCCCTCTTGTTTGGATTCCTCTTCCTCGCGTCCGTTTTGACGAGCCTTGTTCGCCGGCGCACTTGAAGGGCGGGCTGGCGGGCGCAATGAAAGCCAAGCCGGTCCGGATCGTTCTGGCCTTCTATTCCGCTGACGAAGGACCGACTGACCTGGTCTGGAAATCCCTGCAGCGGATAGCCCGGGTTTGCACGGTACGGCCCGATTCCAGGAATATTCCCGCGTTCTTCCGGCGTTACGCGCTTCTCCGCATGGAAGGCGAAGCGATGTTGATGGCGGAGACTCAGCCATCGAACGTCGAGACCGTCGTCAAGACATTGCAGCTGGCGGGATCGCCGGCGATTTTCGCGGTCAACCCGGATATCGTTTTCGCAGCCGATGGTGAATCGATCGTGGATTCGGCAAGCGAATCCACAAGCGCGGCGTTGACGAGAAAAATGATGCTCGCCAGGCTGCGGAAGTATAAATCCGCACTGGAATCCGCCCGGCAGGATCTGGCGCAGGCGACCCGTCTGGAACGCGCGCTCTCTCCGGCCGCCGCGTGGATTCTCGATAACACCTATCTGATCTATACGCAGATCAACGAAGTCGAGCGGCATTTGCCGCGGGATTATTCGGCGTGGGCAAACTCGCACAATGGCCACGGGGATATCAATGCCGTGGCGCACGGGCTGGTATCCGGAGCGGATTACGTCGTAACGGAAGCGAGCATCCGGGAATGTCTCAAAGAGTCTCAGACCGCTTCGCCGTTCACCATCGCGGAACTGTGGGCGTTTCCCTTGTTTCTGCGGTTGGCTCTGATCAAGGAGCTGACGGAGATCGCCACGCGCGTCAATCGCAGCCAGCAGTTGCGGGAATCCGCTTATCTCTGGGCAAATCGGCTGGCGAGCAGTGCGCGTGCAGGAGCGGGCGTCTTCCAAACCATGCTCGGGCATCTCGAAACCGAGCCGACTGCGCGGCAGGCGCACTTCATTACGGCGCTGGCGGAGCAGCTTCACGATGAAGAACTGGCGCTGGGCCCGGCACAACAATGGATCGAAGAACGCTTTGGCAAATCCCTCATGGAAGTGGTCAGAGCGCAGCACACCAGGGAAGCGGCCGAAACAGTCTCGACCTCGAACGCATTCGGCAGCCTTCGGACGCTGGCGCAGCTCGACTTCAAAACTATTTTCGAAGACGTCAGCCTGGTGGAGGCCGAGCTGCGAAAAGACCCGGCGGGCACTTATCCGCTGAGCGACTTTCAGACCCGCGACCGAAGCCGGCGAGTAGTAGAGAAGGTTTCCGGACACAGCGGTCTTGAAGAGCGGGAAGTGGCCCGGCGGGCGGTGCAGCTGGCGCTCGGCGCTCTTGAGTCGGGAACGTCGAGCGATCCGCGGACTGCGCATGTTGCGTATTACCTGCTTTCCGGCGGACTGGCGCATCTGGAGGCCGAAACCCGAGCCCATATACCGCTGGGGACGAACGTCCTCCGTGCGGCTTCCCGCCACGCAACGCCCGTATATCTCAGCATCGTCGTCGCGTTGACCGCGTGCTTCACCGTGCTTTCCTGGCTTCTTGCCCGGGAAGCGGGAGTCCAGCATATTGCAATCCTGGCCGCACTCACCGCGCTCGCGATATTCCCTCTCAGCGAATTGTGCATTCAGATCGTGAACGCGCTCGTCATTTCTCTGCTGCCCGCCGATCCGCTGCCAAAACTGGATTTCAAAAACGGCATTCCCGCCGCGCATGCCACCCTGGTGGTGGTTCCGATGATGCTGACCGGCCACGAAGTAATACGGGCTGAAATCCAGAAACTGGAGGTTCGATTTCTCGGCAACCGCAACGAAAACATTTTCTACAGCCTTTTTCCCGATTTCACGGATTTTCCCGAAAGCTCGGCTCCCGACGACGAGGAATTGCTGCAGGCGGCGCGCGAGGCGATTGCGGATCTGAACAGGCGGTATCCTCCCGCTCCGGGTGTCGACGGCGACCGCTTCCTGCTTTTTCACAGGCCGCGAGTCTGGTCGGAAAGCGAGCAAGGCTGGATTGGCCGCGAGCGCAAACGGGGAAAGCTGGAAGAACTGAACGCGTTCCTGTGCGGCGACGGACGCGAGGAAATACTCGACACCGGCCATCTGCCGCTGCCGGTTTCCTACGTGATCACGCTCGATTCCGATACGCAACTGCCGGCGGACGCGGCGCGCAGGCTGATCGAGACCATCGCTCACCCCTTGAACAAGGTGGAAATCGATCCGGCGACGCGCACTCGAAGAGAAGGCTACACAATTATCCAGCCGCGCGTCAGCATTACTCTGCCCGGCGCGATGGCCACCCGTTTCACCAGAATATTCGCCGATGCCACGGGTACCGACCCTTATTCCCGGACGGTCTCCGACGCGCAGCAGGATTTGTTCCTGGAAGCGATTTTTCACGGCAAGGCAATCTACGATGTCCGCGCATTTCACGACGTGGTGGGCAACAGGTTTCCCGCCGAGACGCTGCTCAGCCACGACCTGATCGAAGGCGCTCACGTGGGCGTCGGTCTTGCCACCGACATCCAGCTGTTCGAACATCTGCCGGTGGACTACGGAAGTTTTGCCGCCCGACAGCACCGCTGGATTCGGGGAGACTGGCAGATCGCACGCTGGACGCTGGGCCGCGTTCCCTCCGCGTCCGGCGCGCTGGAACCGAATCCGCTGAGCATCATCAACCGGTGGCGCATACTGGACAACCTGCGGCGCAGCCTGGTGCCGGTGGCGGCGCTTCTGCTGCTCCTGCTGGGCTGGCTTACCAAAGCCGCTCCAGGGGTATGGAGTCTGGTGGTGGGGCTGGCCGTGGCCATCCCGGCTATGACGCCATTGCTCGACAGGCTCGCGCGGAAGGTACAGGGATCCGTGCATCGTTGGCAGGGCGCCGCCGATGAACTGATTCGCGCGCTGGTGATGATCTCGTTCCTGCCGCATCAGGCGTGGCTGGCCGTGGATGCGATCGCGCGCGTCTATTACCGGAGCCGCATCAGCCGCCGCAAGCTTCTCGAGTGGCGCACCGCGGACCACGCCAGAGTAGAAGCCCACCATCACAGAAACGCCACGTTCCGTCAATTGGTCGTGATCTCCGCCCTGTCCGCCCCGCTCACGATCGGCCTTCTCATTGAAGGCGAATTCGCGCCGACGTCATTCTTCGTTATTGTCTGGGCTCTATCGCCTCTTCTCATGCAGTGGATGGGACGGCCAGCCCGGTCGCTGGCCCGGAAAGAGCTCAGCGGGACGGAGACGCATTTCCTGCGCGGGATGGCCCGGGAAACCTGGCGCTACTTCGACGACCTGGTGGGACCGGAATCGAACTGGCTGCCGCCCGACAACTGCCAGTTGGCGCTGCGGGTCGAGGTGGCGCAGCGCACGTCGCCTACAAACATAGGTCTGTGGTTCACCTCGGCCCTTGCCGCGAGGGATTTCGGTTACCTGACTTCCGACGAATTCTGCCTGCGATGTTCCAACACCATGGAGACGTTATCGCGGATGGAACATTACGAGGGGCACCTGCTCAACTGGTACGACACACGCACGCTCGAACCGCTCAATCCCCGCTACGTTTCCACGGTGGACAGCGGAAACCTGATAGCGGCTTTATGGGTTCTCCAGCAGGGATGCAACGACGCGCTGCGCGCGCCGGTTATCGGGCAAATGGGCCTGCGCGGCTTGAGCGGCACTTTGTCAATCCTCGAAGGCAAATGCGGCGACGATCCTTCGGCGGTGGTGGCGCTGCACGCTTTGCGGCGTCTGGTGCGCGGTTCGAAAGAGGGCCATGAGCTGATCGGTCGTTACCGGATGGCGCTGGCGCCGATGCAGAAGCTGCGGGAATCCCAGCGCTGGCATGTATCGGCAACCGACGAGAGGTCGTATTGGGCGTCGCGCCTCTCCGCCGAGTTGGCTTCATGGACCAACGTGGCGGATCGCTACCTGCCGTGGATGGAAACCCTGGCTTCGCCGCCGGATTCCTCGTTGTTCGCCATCGGCCAGGACGCCGTGAAACTGCGCCGCCGCGCATTACATCAAATGCCTTCGCTGGCCGAACTTTCGGGAGCAAACCATTCCGCAACGCTGGTGGACGAGATTCTGACCTGGAGAAGCCATCGCGAACTGCGGCCGGAGCTTGCCGCGTGGCTGGATCAACTGGCAGCACAATACGCAGCCGCAAGGGCCAATGCCACGGAAGCTGTCGCGCGCCTGCAGGCACTGAGCGCGGATGCGTCAAAGCTTGCCGACGGCATCAACATGCGCTTTCTCTACGATGCCGGGCGCAGGCTGTTCGGCGTCGGCTATGCCGTGGGCGGTCCGCGGGAATTCAACAGCCACTACGATCTGCTGGCGAGCGAGTGCCGCCTGACGAGCATGGTGGCAATCGCTAAAGGCGATCTGCCGGTCGACCATTGGTTCGCGTTGAATCGCGCCTACGCTTATTCGTCGCGCGGCCAGATCCTGTTGTCCTGGAGCGGAACGATGTTCGAATACCTCATGCCGCTGCTGTTCACCCGCAGCTTTGCCAACTCCGTGCTCGATCAAGGCTGCCGGGATGCCGTGCAACGCCAAATCGCTTACGGACACAACAACGGCATCCCGTGGGGAATCTCCGAGTCCGCCTGGAGCGCGCTCGATTCGCACCAGATCTATCAATACCGGGCTTTCGGCGTTCCCTCCCTTGCATTGAATCCCACTACCGAAGAGGAACGGGTCGTGTCGCCGTATTCAAGTATGCTCGCCCTGCAGGTGGATCCGGCGGCCGCGACCGAAAATCTGGAGCGACTGAAAAATCTGGGGCTGGCGGGACCGATGGGGTTATACGAATCCATCGATTTTTCGCGTGAGAGTCAAAAGGACGGCGCCCGCGGGGTAGTGATCTACTGCTACATGGCTCACCATCAGGGAATGAGCCTCGCGGCGCTCGACAACGTCCTGCATCGCGGGGTGATGCAGCGCCGCTTCCACGGCGATCTGCGGATTCGGGCCGTCGAGAGCCTTCTGTTCGAGAGCATTCCGGTGGAGCGTCTCCCCATCGCGGAGGCTGAGACCCGGCCGGCGCCGATCCACATGGCGAGCACCGAGGAGATAGCGGATCGTCTGTGGACCGAGGAAACCGCCGCACCGAGGGTGCACCTGCAGGGGAACGGGCGCTACGCCCTGATGATCACCAACTCCGGCGGCGGCTACAGCCGCTGGAAAGACTTCGATGTGACGCGCTGGCGCTCCGACACCACGCTCGATCCCTGGGGCAGTTTCATTTACATCCGCGATTTGAAGTCCGACGACGTATGGGCGACGTCGCACAAGCCCTTCCCCGCCGGCGACGGCGAAATCACGGTCCACTTTGCCTCCGACCGCGCTGAAATCCACCGCCGCGTCGCCGGAATTGAAACTATTCTGGAGATAACCGTCGCGTCGGAAGACGACGTCGAATTGCGCCGGGTCAAGATCACCAACCGATCGCTGCGGACGCGCCAGCTCGAATTCACCAGTTACGCAGAGCTCGCGATGATCGCCCATGCCGCCGATGCGTCACACCCGGCATTCGCCAAGATGTTCGTCGAAACGGAAAGCCCCGAGGCCGGTGTTTTGATTGCCCACCGCCGCCCGCGGTCTCCGGGCGAGGCAGCTATTTGGACCGCGCATATCCTGGTCCCAGCACTATTGGGCAGCCCGGTATCCGGCTTGGGAAAACTGACCCGGTCCGACGGCATTCAATTTGAGACGGACCGCGCCAAGTTCCTCGGCCGCGGCAATTCCACGGAAAACCCCGCCGCGCTGCGGAACCGTCTTACGGGATCCGCCGGCACGGTCATCGATCCGATCTTCAGTCTCAGATGCCGTATCACTCTCGACCCGCGGGAACGGCAGGAACTCGCCTTCCTGACAATGGCCGCTCCCAGCCGCGAGGAGCTTCTGCGAATGGTTGCCAAATACAATGCGCCGGGAGCGGTATCGCGTGCCTTCGAAATGGCATGGACGCGGGCCCAACTGGAATTCCGTTTTCTGCGCATTGGCCCCGGCGCCGCGCACCGGTTTCAGGAACTCGCCAGCCAGATGATTTACCCGAGCGCAAAGCTGCGGCCGCCAATCGACCGTCTGTTCCGCAATCGACTCGGTCAGGAAGGCCTCTGGGCGTACGGAATCTCCGGCGATCTCCCCATGCTGGTGGTCACTTTGTCCGATGCCCGCAACGTATCGCTGGTCCGGGAAGTGCTTCTCGCGCAAGCTTACTGGCGATTGCGGGGATTCCGCGCCGACGTGATCATCCTCAATCAGGAGGCTCCCAGCTACGACGCGCCGCTGCGGCTGGAGATTCTGCGGCAAATCCACGCTCATGCCTCCGATGCCGGTGTGGACCGGCCCGGTGGCGTGTTCCTGCGCGATTGGCACGCGATTCCCGAGGAACATCGGGCTCTGATCCTGGCATCCGCCAGTATCGTGCTGAACGGCAACCGGGGATCTCTGCAGCAGCAGTTGGTCACAGCCGCGGAAGGCCTTCCTCTGGCTCCGTTTGTGCCGGCGGGCGGAGGTCCGGAAGAACCGTCGAGACCGCTGCCTTTTCTCGAACTGCCCTACTTCAACGGACTGGGCGGGTTTACACCCGATGGCCGCGAATACGCCATTTATCTCAAGCCGGGCGCGACCACTCCCGCGCCTTGGGTAAATGTGATGGCGAACGCAAACTTCGGCACGATGGTCAGCGAAAGCGGACTGGGTTTCACGTGGTCCGGTAACAGCCAGGCGAACCGGCTCACGCCCTGGCATAACGACCCCGCGAGCGATCCGCAGTCCGAGGTGATCTACCTGCGCGACGACGAAAGCGGAGCCGTGTGGACGCCCGTTGCGTTGCCCAGGCGCGAGAAGGATGCCTACCGCGCCCGCCATGGCCAAGGTTATACGGTCTTCGAACACAACAGTCACGCGATCGGCCTGGAGCTGACGGTGTTCGTTCCCGTCGCCGGGAATGGCAGCGGAGATCCGGTCAAAGTTTGCCGCCTGCGCCTGCGCAACGATTCGTCCCACAAGCGCCGCCTCACCCTGACCTGGTTCGTCGAGTGGACGCTCGGATCGACTCGCGAAGATCAGCAAATCCATATACAATCGTCCCGCGACGAGGAATCCGGCGCCCTTCTGGCCCGTCAATATTGGAATGAATCGTCGCGAGGCCACTGGGCATTCGCGGCTTCCCATCCGAAGGCTTCTTCCTGGTCCTGCGACCGCGGGCAGTTCCTCGGACGCGATGGATCGCGGTCGAATCCGGCGGCGCTCGATCATGTCCGGCTGGACAATCGAGTTGGAACGGGAGCGGATCCGTGCGCCGCGCAGCAGATCAGCGTCAGCCTGGAGCGCGGTCAGCAAAAAGAGGTGGTTTTCCTGCTTGGCCAAGCCGGCAGCATCGAAGATGTCAGGGCCATCGTTAAACGTTTGCAATCTCCCGAGGACGTGGAAAAAATGCTGGCGGCGACGCGAGGCTGGTGGGATTCAACACTCGGCTCGCTACAGGTGAAAACGCCGATCTTGTCGATCGATTTTCTCTTAAACCGATGGCTCCTATATCAATCGCTAAGTTGCAGATTCTGGGGACGATCCGCTCTCTATCAATCCGCCGGCGCATTCGGTTTTCGGGACCAGCTGCAGGACTCCATGGCTTTCGTTTATGCCGCCCCGCAGCTCACCCGGCAGCACATCCTCGCGGCGGCGGCGCGGCAGTTTGCCGAGGGCGATGTCCAGCACTGGTGGCATCCCGATACCGGCATGGGTGTCCGAACGCGGTGCTCGGACGATTTGCTGTGGCTGCCGTTTACGGTCGCGCAATACGTCAAGGTAACGAACGATACCGGCATTCTGGACGAAGAGATGCCGTTCGTCGAAGGGCCGCCCCTCGGGCAAGACGAGCACGAGCGCATGTTCACCCCAACCGTCTCCGCGGCAACAGCTCCACTCCTGGAGCATTGTAAAAGAGCGCTCGACTGCGGCTTTAAACTCGGTCGCCACAGCTTGCCTTTGATGGGCGACGGCGACTGGAATGACGGCATGAATCTGGTGGGCGCGGAGGGCCGGGGAGAGAGTGTCTGGCTCGGATGGTTCTTATGTACGGTCCTCGAATCTTACGCGGACTTACTGGAAAATCGCACTGACGCAGCTGAAGCCGCCGGTACCGCATCGAAGTGGCGCGGACACGCCACTGCGCTGAAAGCTGCATTAGAGCACTCCGGTTGGGATGGCGACTGGTATCTGCGCGCGTACTTCGACAACGGGTCCACGCTGGGCTCGCATGTGAATGAAGAGGCGCGTATCGATTCCCTCCCCCAGTCCTGGGCCGTCATTTCCGGTGCAGCCGATCCCGCCAGAGCTGGCCGCGCAATGGAATCTGCGGAGGCCAATCTGGTGCGCGAACGCGACCGGCTGGTACTCCTGTTCACGCCGCCGTTCGACCATTCCGAGCCCAATCCGGGCTACATCATGGGCTATCCGCCGGGGATGCGCGAGAACGGCGGCCAATACACGCATGGATCGTTATGGATGGCGATGGCGTGGGCCCGCCTGCGCGAGGGCCGGAAAGCAGTGCGATTGCTGCAAATGATGAATCCGATCGAATCGAACCGCGGCCCGGCCGAGGTGGCGCGCTACCATGGCGAACCTTACGTGACGGCGGGGGACGTGTATGCCGCCAGCGGCCGTATCGGACAAAGCGGCTGGACCTGGTACACCGGTTCCGCCGCATGGATGTACCGGATCTGGATCGAGGAAGTGCTGGGCTTCCGGCTTCGCGGCGATCGCTTCACGGTGGAGCCTTCTCTTCCGGCGGACTGGCCCGGGTTTGAATTGACGTACCGTCACGGTTCTACCGTTTACGAAATCAAAGCGACTCGGCACGAGGACGGATCGGCAGCTCTGGAACTGGACGGCGAGGCGGTTTATTTCATTCCGCTCGACGACACAGGACGCACACACAGCGTCACGGTGCGTCTTATCAATCCGACCGTTGCAGAGCCAATGCCCGTTCAAAATGTAAGAACTCCTTTCGCGGAACTGCTTCTCACGGCCCCTGAGTGATAAAATCGGACTCGAATTGACCTGTTTTGGTGCGCACTGAGTTCGAGGCCGTTTTGTCGCCGGATGGCGCAGCGGGATCGACCTGAGCGGTGCCGGAAGCGGAGGAAATATTCCTGACGCTGAAGTGCCCAAAGTGTCAATCGAACGACGTTGCCAGAAGCCGCCGGAAATTCTGGGAACGCTTCGTCTTGTTTGTTCTAAAGGCCCATGTGTACAGGTGCCGCGACTGTCGCCGCCGTTTTTGGGTAGGCGTGGAATGGGGTGGGGTCATCCTCGGGACTCTGACCGCCGTCGTTGTCATGGGCGTGGTTGTCACCATGGTGATCGTCCACCGCACCCAGGACAAACCAGCGCCCGCCGCATCAGCCGTTCCCGCAAAAAAACGCCGGCGAATCCAGCCGTTACCTAAAGGACTTCCTCCATTGTCGAGTGTTCCTGCGCCAACCCCCAGCTTTGACGAATCCGGCAAGAGCGACAAGGGTACAAAGTAAATCCGAAGAAGGATTTCCGGCACCGCTTCGTTGTGCCTGGTTAAGCAGCCGGGTTGACTGCGCCGATCGGGGACAAATGTTCAGGCGGGTCGTCGCCGGTCAGGATCCGCGACATGTTTCGGGAACGAAGAATGCGGCAAGTCGCGTGTTCGATGTACTCCTCCCGCGATCGATGCGCCTCGGAGAATCCCTGCTCCTGCGCTTTTAACGCCGTGGCCGCCGCGACCCGCGCGACCACCTGAACGTCATCCATGGAGGGCAAAATAGAGTCCTCGGCAAGACCGCGGTCCTCAGCGCAACGAGCAAGTTCCCGAGCCGCGGCAAGAGCCATTTCGTCACTAATGGTCGTCGCGCGGGCGTCCAGCGTCCCGCGAAAAATGGCTGGGAAGACCAGTGAATTGTTCAGCTGGTTGCAGAAATCCGATCGTCCTGTCGCGACGATCCGCGCTCCCGCTTCTTTGGCATCCCATGGCCAGATTTCGGGCTCGGGGTTGGCACAGGCGAAAACAATGGCGTCGTGCGCCATGGCGCGTACCCAGGCGGGTTCGATCAGCGTGGGATCGGAACACGCGAACGCAATGCAAACGTCGGCGCCCCGCAATGCCTGCTCGATTCCGCCCGTAAGGGCCTCGGGATTCGTCTCCCGGCAAACAGCCCATTTTTCCGGAGATTCGAACCGGCGTTCCTCTATGTCGCGCCGATTACGGTGAAGAGTTCCCTTGCTGTCGCAGGCCACGATGCCGGCGGGAATGGCGCCGGCGGCCTTTAACAGCCTGTAAATCGCCACATTCGCCGCCCCCATGCCGATCATGGCGATCCGGATGGATGAAATCGCTTTCGATACGACGCGCAACGCGTTGATCAGCCCGGCAACGAGAACAGTCGCCGATCCCTGCTGGTCGTCGTGCCATACGGGGATCTTCATGGTCCTTCGCAATTCATTGAGCACGCGAAAGCAGCGGGGTTGAGCGATGTCTTCCAGATTGATTGCGCCGAACGAAGGCTCAAGAAGCTGGACTGTGCGCACAAACTCGCGCTGGTCCTGAGTATCGAGACAAAGAGCGACGGCGTCGACGCCGCCGAGATACTTGAACAACAGCGCCTTGCCCTCCATCACCGGCAGCCCTGCCAGGGGCCCGATGTTGCCCAGGCCGAGCACGCGCGACCCGTCCGAAACTACCGCAATCAGGTTGGCTTTATTCGTGAGATCGTATACTTCCGCGGGATTCGCCTGAATGGCGAGGCAGGGCGCGGCCACACCTGGGGTGTAGAGCCACGAGAAGTCGCGCGCATCGCGAATCGGGCACTTGGGCGCGAGCTGAATCTTGCCCTGATAGAAACGATGAAGGCGCAATGCCTCTTCATTTGTCCTGGCCTCCAGTTCCTGCGCGCCTGGCACGGTTTTCCTGCTTTCCTGCGCGGCGGGAGTCATCGCGGGCCTGCTGCACTTGCCGCTTCGGCGGCGCCGGTGAGCGCTTCAGCCAATAGTGGAATTGCCGAAAGGATCATAGTTCGACCAGGCTCGACTCCGGCCGGGAGCGGAAGCGTGTCCGTGCAGAAGATGCGGCTCACGCCAAGCTCCCAAAGCCCCTGCCATTCATTCCCTGTGAAGAGCCCATGGGTAATCATGATCTGAATATCTTCCACACCCGCGCAAAAGAGCCGTTGGCAGGCCGAAACCAGAGTTGCGCCTGTGTCAAGAATGTCGTCGACAAGAACGGCCTGAGCGCCAACCTCACCGACAAAACGGCTGTGCACAATCCCCGTCTCCGTCCGGCGCTTCTCGAAATAAGGAACAGGCTCGGGCGGCAATCCCGCAGCCGCTCGGATCGCTTCGCAACGGCCGACTGCCCCTTCATCCGGCGCGATAATTGTGGCTTGTCTCAGGCCATATCGGTTCAGAGCATCGGCAAAGATGCGGGCCGGTGAAAGCGAACTCAGGGGAATGGGGCAAAGCCGCTGATCTTCCGGGCTGTGCACGTCAATTGTGATTACGCGATCGAAGCCGGACGCCTGCATCAACGAGCCGGTCCACGCCGCCGCGAGGCTTTGCCGGGGCTTGTCTTTGTCCTGACGCGAATATGCGAGATAGGGAAGAATACCGGTGATTCGAAGAGCGCCCTCTTTGCGCAGCGTATGAGCGAGCAGCAGAGTTGAAATCAGCCGTGAGTCCGGCGGAGCAATCGACGCAAGGACGAAACATTGCTCGCCTTTGACGGGCGTTTCGACTTCGATCTTCAGCTCGCCGTTATCGAATCTTCCCGGCTCGAATTGCCCGGGCCGGAGCTGCGGAACGCGCTCCCGCAAGGCCGCTGCGACAGCCTCGAATTCACTGGACGCAAACAGTATCATGCGTGTCCTTCGCGGCTTTCAGGCCAAGACGGCTCTCGGCCAGCAGGTTTTGGACCTCGGTGTCGCTGACCTGGTGGAAATCCCGGTACCACTGGCCCACCGCCAGGAAAGGCTCAGGCGCCGCCAGGCAAACAAGATCGTCGGCCTCGCTTACCAGACGCAGACAAGCCTGCCGGGATCCTATCGGGACCGCAATGATCACCGCGGCGGGTTTGAGGCTCCGAACATAGCGTGCGGCCGCCGTCATTGTGCTTCCCATGGCGATCCCGTCGTCGACCAGAACTACGGAGCGGCCTAGAAGCTCAAGCGGTGGTCTGCCGCCGCGATAGATTTCTTCGCGGCGTTCGATCTCGGCCCGCTCCCGGCTCACGATGACATCGACCTGGTCGTTGTCGATACCGAATTCCCGAATCAACCGCTCGTCCAGCACCCGAACGGACCCGGCGACCGCGCCCATGGCCAGTTCCGGTTGCCACGGAACCCCGAGCTTGCGTGCGACCACCACATCCAAAGGAAGGTGGAAACGCTCCGCGATGGCGAATCCGACGGGAACGCCGCCGCGGGGCAACGCCAGAACCACCGCGTCGCCGGGGACTTTGTGGAAAGAGAGCTGGTCCGCCAGCAGGCGGCCCGCTTCAAGACGATCTGCAAACGGAAGATGAACCATGACAGGCTCCTTCGGCTTTAGCCTTTTGCCTGTTCAAGAGCACCTGCATCACCATCGTCCGGCCTTGAATGGCGGGCCTGCGGGGCAACCCTCCTGCGCCAGAAGACCCGGAAGCCGGTAATCCCTGCGCCAGAAAACGCAGAACCAAATATTGGGCGGGCCATCTATATGCGCTCGCAGCCGTTTGCGGCTCTGGCACGCGATGTGCAGTCGGAGCGGGAGAGCAGCTTATGAAAACCACTTTGGATATTGAACATGCGGAAATCACGGTACCGGCGGCCAGAGTGGAACTCGCCGCCGATTTCTCCCTTCCCGATCGCGCCACGGGTCTGGTGGTTTTTGCACATGGCAGTGGCAGCAGCCGCAAGAGTCCGAGAAATCGCCGGGTAGCCGGAGTGTTGAATCAAGGCGCCATCGCGACCATTCTGATCGACCTTCTCACGGCGGAAGAAGAGGCCGTCGATGCGCGCACCGCCGAACTTCGTTTCGATATCGACCTGCTGGTCCGGCGTCTGACTGCCATAACCGATTGGGTTGGCGGTCAGGCGGACCTGAAAAGTTTCGCGATTGGGTATTTCGGCGCCAGCACAGGCGCGGCTGCCGCTTTGGCCGCCGCCGCTAATCGTCCCGAGACAGTGCGGGCGGTCGTGTCTCGCGGAGGCAGGCCGGACTTGGCTGGTTCGGCTCTCGGCCAGGTACTGGCGCCCTGCCTGTTCATCGTCGGAGGAGACGATCCTCTGGTGCTGCTCTTGAACCGCGAGGCAATCGCGCAGCTGCCGCGCAAGACGGAACGGCGGCTGGAGATCATTCCGGGCGCAACCCACTTGTTTGAGGAACCGGGAGCCCTGGACTTGGTAGCAGTGCTCGCGCGGGATTGGTTTCAGAAGCACTTGAAAGCCGGCTCAGCCCACGGATTAACCCAGCAGGAGGCAATATGACAGTCACGCCACAAGTCACATTTCGCAACATGGAGACAGCTCCGGAACTGGAGGAAGCCGTCCGCAAGGAAGCTGGCGGGCTTGATCGCTTTTTCGATCGGATCACGAGTTGCCGCGTGGTAATCGAAGGGCCGCGCCGCAAGGAGTACGGCGGCCTTTACAACATCCGGGTCGACCTCGGCGTTCCCGGCGAAGAGTTGGTAGTGGACCAAAATCCCACCCTGCATGCAGGCCTTCAGGCGATCGAAGCGATGCGGAAAACCAAACAATCGGAACCACACAGAGAGCGCCGCGACGCCCGCCGCGCGATCCATGAGGCGTTCCGGGAAATGCGCCGCCGGCTGCAGGACTATGCGCGGCGGATGCGGGGAGACACCAAACAGCATGCAGGGCTGTCCCTGGGAACAGTGACCAGGCTGTCCCCTGAGGAGGGCTTTGGCTTTTTGGAAGCGGACGGCCATGGCGTGTATTTCCACCGCAACAGTGTATTGGCCGGCCACTTCGACCGCCTCCGCATCGGAAGCCGGGTGCGGTTTGCCGAGGAAATGGGCGAGAAGGGTGCGCAAGCCAGCAGTGTGCGGCTGGTTCGATCCGCGCGGCAGCGGCGCAACGCCGCGGCCAATGTTCCGCTTCCGGTGCATCGCGAGGGCGCGGCATCATGAGAGTGCTCATGGCCACGGACGGCTCAGACCTGGCCACAAGCGCGATGCGCACGGCTGCGCGGATCCTGAATCCCGAAGATCGCCATCTCGATCTGCTGTGCGTGATGCCGGCATGGAGCAGCAAGGAGGAGACCGCGCGCAGAAAGCGCTATGAGGAACGCATTCTGGGCGAAACAACAAAGATTCTCGATCGGGCGAAGGCCGCCATGCGCGCGGATGCGGTCGACGTTCGCCGCATCCGCGAAACCGGATCTCCCGCCGCTTTCATAGCGGGCAAAACAGCAGATTACGATTTGACTGTGATCGGGGCGCTCGGAACCGGGTTCAAGCGTGAAGCTGGTCTCGGGCCTGTCGCAAGCCGGGTCGTCGCGCATGCGCTCGGGCCCGTGCTTGTCGGCAGAGCGATGCGGAGCGAGGAGGGCCTTCGGATACTGGTCGCGGTGGACGGCTCGGCGGCTTGTTTTCACGCCGTCGAAGCCGTCGGCGAACTGTGCGATCTGAGCGCGGCTGAAGTTTGCCTGATGTACGTCGCCGAAACGCCATGGATACAGCTGGAATTGGAGGGAGATTGGGCCACTTCCTCCGAACAGGAGATGGAAAGCAGCGAGGCTGGAGTATTCGAGAAAGAGCTGGTAAACGAGGGCGAGGCCCTCATCGAAGATGCCCGCAAGCTGCTTCGCCACAATCGTCTTCTCGTGACCAGCCGGATCGAAGAAGGGAACCCCGCGAATGAGATCCTCGCCGAAGCGGAACGAGGGCAATACGACCTTGTCGTGCTTGGCGCGACCGGTAATCGCGATCTGAAACACCAGATGCTGGGAAGCGTGTCGGCGAGGATCGCGTGGGAGGCTCCGTGTTCCGTTCTGATCGTGACCGAGCCCGGCGAAACCGGGTGAGTGAGCTAAGCCCAAGCCGGCGCCGATTGCCAATCGGCGCGCAGGATGCCATCCTGCCCCACTTCGCCTCAGATGCTCAACACGGGGCAGGCGGCGTCGCGAATAATGGCATAAGTATGACTGCGAAGGCGCGCAACCCCGCGCTCCAGCCCTCGCCCAGCCAGCACTAAGTCGGCATCCTGGCGCAGGGCACAGGCGGCTATAGCGCGCGAAACCTCGCCGGTTTCGATACAAACTTCAAAATTCGTGCCTGCCTGGCCCTGAATGTCGCGAATGGCCTCCGCGGCCTGCTGTCGCAGAGCGTTTTCAAACTCCTTATTCCATAGTCTCTGCGGAAACGCCTCCTCGGCGGGGACAGCGTGCGCGATGTGGATCATTGCGCCGATAGTCTGGTGCAGGTCCCGCGCAGTCTCAATCAATCGGGTACTCTCGGCTGACAGATCCAGCGCACAGACAATATTTCGCCACTCGACGTGTTGACTCGAGTCCGGCGCCTCCACATGGGCTGCCGTCCAGACCGGGCAATCCGGATCATGGAGCACCTTGGCTGCAACCGAACCCAGCAAGGCGGCACGAAAGGCCCCGCGCCCCCGCGTCGGCATCATGATCAGCCCGATCTCCCAGTCGCGCGCCAAGCTCGCGATGGATGAAGCGGGATCGCCTGTCTCGACGACTCTCCTCACTCTCATGCCTTCAAAAGCGGAGTCTGCGAAGCTGTCCAGCAGCTCTTCCGCTTTCGCCGCAAGGCTGGCGGGCTGCAGGCCCGGAAAAGCAAATGTCTCGATCGGGCCGTATGGCATCACCGCCGGTTCCACCATGTGCAGCAGAGTCACTCCGGCGCCGAACCGGCGGGCCGCGGCTTCCACATGAGGGACCACGGCTGTGCAGCGATCCGAAAAATCCACGGGGAAAAGAATGCTTTTGACCTTCATGTTCTATTCCCTTCCCGCCGGGTCCGGAAGCCGGAAGTCAGCGAATGGCGTACTTCCACCAACCCAGCGCAACGGATGCAATCAGCAGCAACGCAAAAAGCAACATAGAATACTTCAACCATTGAGGCATAGATCCTCCTGTCTGTCATCCGGCAATCCCTCTGCCAAAACGAGCGGCGCTTTGCTTCCGTTGTTCCCGGCGTCATTCGCCGCGAGCGCCTGCCTGGCTGCGTGTTCACACGGCGCAAGTGCGCGTTTGCACGCACTCCGGATGCCGCGATTGCTGCGGGTGCCGCTAATATTCCATCGATAATGCATGGTTTTGAAGCATGGCGCTTTTCGTGCTGAAGTACGCGCGGAGGCCTCAGATGGCAGTCATCGATCGTTGGCTTGAATATCTCGACACGAAGCAGGTCCGCTATTCCCATTCCATGCACCCGCCGGCGCAGACAGCGCGCGAGACGGCGGATGCGGAAAGAGTGCGCGCGCACGACTTCGCAAAAACCGTGGTGTACTTCGGGAGCGCGGGTTTCGGAATAGCCGTAGTGCCGGCCGATCAATTCGTGGATCTGGCCAAAGTGAGCCGTGTCTTGGGATTGCCGTACATCGGGCTTGCGAGTGAAGCGGACCTCGCGAAGCTTTTCCCCGATTGCGAGCTCGGGGCGATGCCGCCCTTCGGGGATACGTGCGATTTGCCGGTGATCATGGATGCCGGAATTGCCGGAGACTTCATCGCTTTCACCATAGGTACGCACCGCGATGCCGTCCGCATGAGTTTCGGGGACTTCCAGCGCCTGGCGAGGCCGGCGGTAGCTTCGATTGCCGCGGGCCAGAACGTGCTTGTTTGAAGCGGGTTCTTCCATCCAACTTACAGGGGCTTATCAAATGCTTACTCACGAAGATCTGAAGAGGCTGGCGGCTGTTTCCGGCCCTTGCCTGACCATATTTGAACCTCTGCGGGACAACTACTCGCAGGTTACGAAACCCGACACGCGCATCGTGGCGGCAATCCAGGAAGCCGCCCGGCTGCTGGAGGAAAAAGGCTTCGACGCCGTCGAGCGCGAGGAGATGCTGCGGCCGCTTACGAAGATCGCGTTGAACACGGACTGGGCGGGGCGAAAAGGCAGTTTCGTCATGTTTCGCGCGCCTGAATTTACGCTGACGAGCTTCTGGCCGGACCCGCTGGCGCCGCGCGTGCATTTCGCGGAGGAGTTTCTTGTGCTGCCGCTGCTCCCGGGGCTCCTGAGCAAGCGCGATTTCTGGCTGCTTGCGCTGAGTATCAATACCGTGCGCCTCTTCCGCGGCGCAGACGATGGACTGGTCGAGGTGGCGCTGCCCAAGGGAGTTGCGGGAAGCCTTTCCGAAGACGAGGAATTCGACCAGCCCGATCACAGTCTCAGGGGCCGGTCGACCGCCGGACCATCGGTGGGAGGCATGAAGGGCGTGCAATTCGGGACCTCCTCCGCACATGAACTGCAGGCGGATTATCTGCACGACTTCTTCAAGGCGATTGACCGCGGCATTCACCCGATTCTGGCTAAAGAGCAGTTACCCCTGATTCTCGCCGGGGTCACGCGCGAGTTGGCCATTTACCGGACGGTGAACACGTACTCGCCGGTACTCACGGGCGCTGTGCACGGGAGCACTGAAAAGGTCGCCGCGGACGTGCTGCACGCAAAAGCCGCGAAGTTGATGTCGGCATATTCCGCGAGGATAATGGACGCGTCCCTTGTGGAGATGGAAGAAGCGGGCAACCGCGGGCTGATGGTCACCGACCCCGCGGCGGTGATCGAGGCCGCCCGTAACGGGCAGATTGCGGATCTGATGGTATTGCCGGCCGCACCGGGATTTGCGCAACGCGAGGACGTCATCAACTGGGCGGCTCTCGCCACCATTCGCAACGCGGGCAAAATCAGTTTTCCGAGTGCAGCGGTACCGGCGGAGGGAGTAGTGGCCATCCTGCGCTATCGCCAGGCCGGGCAGAACGAAAGCAGCGCTCCAGTACAAGCGCTGATCTAGTCTCCTGAGTTGGAAATCCATTTAATAAGTCTTGCCAGTCGTGAGTGGGGCGGACGCCTTCGTCCGCGCCGGACCCCCCGGTCCGGCTCCACGAGCCTGCAACACTTGTGTTGTGGCAGGACGCTTTCCTCTCTCCGAAGAGGCCGACGGGGGCGTCGGCCGCGGTCCGGGGGGACCGCCCTACCGGCGGAATTAGTGCGCGGATTTCCAACTCAGGACACTAGCCAAATCGATTCACCAGCCGCGCGAGCAAATATGCGGACCCGGCCGCCAGGCTGCCGACTATTGCCGTCTCGACAGCCGCCCGAAGCATGCGAATGCCTGTTACCTTTCCTTTTGCCGCGCCGAAAATCAACAGCGCGAGCAACGTCAGGCCGGCGCTCCACGCGAGGGCCACGGGAACGGGCAGCCCCAACGCATACGGGACCAGCGGCAGAATGCCGCCTGCGACATAAGAGAGCCCGATAGTCAAAGCACTGTTGCGGGCCCGCGCCGGCTCCGGCCGCTCCAGCTCCAGCTCGTTTCGCAGCATGAAATTAATCCAGTGCCTGGGATTCGCCGTGATTTCGTCAACAGCGCTCTCCAGCGTCTGGTCGCGAAGGCCGTACCCGGCGAGGATTTGGCGGACTTCGGCTCGCTCGGCTTCAGGCGCTTGCTTAATATGCCGCTGCTCCCTGGCCAACTCGGCGCGATAGTGGTCGCGGTCGCTCCGTCCCGCGAGATAGCCGCCGAGTCCCATGGCGATGGAGCCCGCGGCCAGTTCCGCGATGCCCGCAACCATAACGATAAAACTGGAGTCGACCGCTGCCGAGAGGCCGGCGGCGAGCGCAAACGGCACGGTCAGGCCGTCCGACATTCCGAGGATGATATCGCGCACGACGGCGCTGCCTCTGAAGTGCGCGTCCGAGGCCGCGTCCGAATCGGGCATGGTCCGATTGTAAGGTGCAATGGAAGAGAACGCCTGGCTGGTGATATCTTGCAGTCAACCTCCGTGAGAGGCTTGTCGTATGGCAAAGGCAGGAACGCCGCTCAAATCCCGCAAGACTCGCGCAGTCGGTAAACGGCGGAAGGAAACTTCCATCGACGAAGCTCCGGGTGCGCGCCCAGGAC
>Ga0181521_10002804_pt1 | contig 20812 bp, 12 predicted proteins | sample PEATcosm2014_Bin_32_FD_119764 | JGI IMG/M metagenome (GOLD analysis project Ga0181521, IMG submission 119764) | Peatland microbial communities from MTU Mesocosm Facility, Houghton, MI, USA - PEATcosm2014_Bin02_60_metaG | ecosystem: Environmental > Terrestrial > Soil > Wetlands > Peat | place...
ACATTGGCCGTGGCGTCCAATTGGCCGGAGCCGAGCGCGCTGCCATAATAAATCGCAGCGGGCGCCAGCCACGCGATGGTCGGCGCTGCTTGTGAAATGGTGAGCGTTCCGGTGGAACTGCCCGCGTAGTCGGGATCGCTCACCGTGCCGACCACCGTGTAGGACCCCGCCGTGGTTGGAGCCGTTGAGTTGCCGTTGTACGTGAAGGTGACCGTCAGGTTCGCGGGCACAGTCGTCGCGGTCGCCGCCTTCGCCGTGCCGTCATAAGTCGCTGTAAGATTGCCCAGTGTTACCGTGGCGGCGGTCTTCACCGTCGTACTGGCCTCCGCCGCTGTCTTCGCCGCTTCCACGTTTCCAACATAGTCCGTGGCAATGCTGTAAAAGCGATAGGTGTGGCCTAGCTGTCCGGCGAATGTCGCCGACGTGGAACTTGTGTCCGTTTGGAACGCCGTATAAGTACCTCCATTGTCGGACACGAAGACGCTGTAACCCTCGATGCCCGAGCCCACATCCGTTCCCGACCATTGCACCTGGAAGCTGGCAGTGGACACCGCCGGCAAAGCCGTCACCTGACTGACAGGCGGCGTTACGTCGAACGAATTGCACCAGGTGTCGGTGGTGAGGGCGGGGTTGACGTCGAAGACTACGGTGGCCTGATTGCATGTGGTTGCGTTCGTGGCGATGCCGGCCTTCGGCATGATTGTGAATATGATCGTGCCGAGGCCCTGCGGAGGCGTTACATCCGGCGGAAGAAAACCCGCGGATGGATTTGTGGTGAGCTGTCCGGTGTCGGGATCGATGGAGGAAAAGGTCCAGGTGACCAGTCCCGTGGAAGCATTCAGTGCGGCCTGAATTTTCACCTGAAGGTCTTGCGAGGGCCGGAAGTCCAAGCCCGCCGTGTACTGCTGAAGCGCGGAGGGTGGGGTAACTTGAGAGTTTCCGAAAGTGATGGCGCCAATCGCGAAGGTACTCAAGTCCAGGTTCGCGGTGTCCAGTTGATCGGTCACCACAACCGTCTGCGCCGGCGCGCTTGCCGTCGCCTGGTTTTCAAAGGTGATGGTGTAACTGAGCGGTTCGGCGCCCGGCAGGAAATGCGCCGCGCCCGCGCCCAACGGACCGGAAAGGTCGTTGGGGTCGTTGCTGGTGAGGATTTTGTATGGCTTGCAGTCGAAGGCTTCCACGTCGATGCTCAGCGGACACGGCTTCTTGTTCTTCGGTACGCACTGCGTGCCATCGGCCGAGAGTTGGTAGCCGGGCAGAGCCTGGCAGTCTCCGGGTGTGAGGCTGCCACAGTTTGCCAGGTTGGTAAGGCTGCACCCCGGAGGAACTCCGCCTGGTTTCGGAGGGGGAATGTCGACTGGACCCATATGGCAAGACTCTCCGGGCAACGGCACCGTTTTACAGTTTCGCGGACGGGGCCGGTTGCCCTTCGCATGCCCATTCTCCCGGCTCGTGACGGAAGTGGAACTCTCCACCTGCGCGGCGGCGTACGCGGCCAGATCCATGACGAATTCCGCCATGCTATAGGCATCGGATTGTCCGCCAAAACCCGCCACCAGGTCGCTGCGGCCGTTCGCTATGGCCGTTTGCAACTGATTGGTGATGTATGTCTCCATGCTGCCTGAAAGGGTCGACGGAATGGTGACGCCGATAACGCTGCTGGCGTAGCTTTGAGCCGCCGAGATGAACTGGCTGACCAAGCCGGGATCGAGACCGGGATTGAAAAACGGCGTCCCACCATATACGAACATGAAAAAGTCGGACCCATAAGCCAGATCTGCCGGAAGCGTCAGCACGAACGTGAGTAAGCCGGTGTAGCCTGCCGGCACTACCGGCAGGAAGATGGGGACATTGTTGAGAACCGATTGTGTGGTGTTGACCTGCAAGGGCGATTCGCTCCAGTCGGTGATCACTTGGGATGAGTTGGACGGAGGACTGGGAACCGGAAACAGAAGGCCGAGCAGGAATCCGGTGGGCGCCGAGAGAGAGATGGGAACACCGAATACATCCGTGTTGCCGCGATTGGAAACCAGGATCGAGAATACCGCCGGCAATCCCGCGCGGATAGCGCTGCGGCCCTGTAGACTCGTGAAGATTGCGGGCGATTGCGGCGGGACCACGGTGAACCCGCCGGGCAGCGTCGCGGCCGTGCCATCCGGATTTGTGACCACCACGTTCCAGGACCCCTGGGCGGCGCTGCTCAAGTCGAAAGTGCCGGATATGACGGTCTGCCCGGGAGTTACCGGAGATGCCACAATGCTGGGCTGGCCGGACATTTGCAATTGCAGGGTCGCTCCGCTGAGAATGCCGTTGCCGGAGACCACCGCCGTAGTCTGTCCCCCGCTACCGCCCTGCGCGGGGAAGATGGCGGAAAGGAACACTCCGGGCGTCGCTTCAAACGCCCCAATGTCGCACTGCCCTCCCTGGGGCCGGAAAATGCCGCGCTGGTCGGTGATCGCGCAAGCCGATCCGCCGCTTCCAGGGGTGCTCGGGCTTCCTGCGTCGATGGCCGGACTGCCGGGCAACAGTGCCATAACGTTGGCGGCCAGCGGACCGAGCATCGGGTCCACTCCGGTAATGTTCGTCGACGTGTCACCCGCCAGGCCGCAACCAGCCGCATTCTGAATCAGGTTATGTCCGAGCGACATTCCGGTTCCCGAAAAGGCGCCCGCGCTGTCGCAGTCCGTTCCCGTTCCGCTGCTGGTGTTCCCGGCGATGATCGAGTTCGCGATGGTGAAGTTGTTATTTCCATTGAACCCGCCGCCAACATTCGAGGCGGTGTTCTGCGCGATGGTGAGGTTGTTCATCGTCGCTTGGGCTCCCGATGTTTGAATCCCTCCGCCTGAGGAAGCCTGATTGCCTGAGATCGTGGTGTTCGTCACCGTGAGCTGGCCGAGATTTTCGATCCCGCCGCCTGATGAAGCCGCGTTTCCGGAAATGACCGATTCCGTCACAATCGCCACGCTGGTGTCTCCGCAATTGCACAATCCGCCGCCGTTGTCGGGGGCGGCATTGAGGCTCACAACGCTGTTCGCAATCGATACCGTTCCCAAGTTGTATACGCCCCCGCCCTCAACCAACCCTGAGTTTCCGGTGATGCTGGAATTGATAACACTCAAGGTGCCGGTGCTATACACGCCTCCTCCGTCAGACCCGGTGCAGCCGGTGAGGGTAGTTTGAAACAGCGTTAGCGTACCCTGATTGTTGATGCAACCGCCCCCGGCGGTAGCGCCATAATCCTCCAGTTCCACCGCGTTTTGCATAGTCAGACCTTGTAGGACCACAGTGGCGGTGGTGCTGACCTGAGCTGCACGATCGTTGCGGCCGGCATCGACGATGGTCAGCGTGGAGCCCGCGCCGTTTATGGTGATCCCACCGGTGAAGCACAGCGCCACGGTCGTCTGCGTGATCGGTCCGAACGTGCTGATCGTATAGGAACAGGCGGTCGGCAGCGTGAGGTCGTACGTACCCGCGGGCAGGGTGATCACGTGCGCGCCGGACGAGGCATTCGATTCCTGGATGGCTGCCCGCAGGGTGCATTCCATCGTACCGTCCGGATTGACCGTGCCGGTCGAGCAGATGCCGTCGCCTGGATTCTGGTCGGTTCGGTCGTTTGTGCTGTTGACGGTAAAGTTCTGCGCGCGCGCCGGCAAGGCCAACCCGGCGGACAGGAGTGCCGACGCTGCGGCGGTAGCCAGCGCTTTCAACGTGGCCCGCGCATTTACTGCCTGGGTGCCCCGGAACTGGCCAGGTACAAACAAGACGCCACTTCGCATTTGATTCCCTTCAAACACAAGAAAATCCTCCAATCCCTGGACCCTGGCGCTACCCCTGAAAGTCCCCGCAAGATCGCCCGAAACGAAGCTTTAGCCGCCAACGGGTAGCTGGCGCCACCATTGGCAGGGCGCCCTGCTCGATGCCCTAGATCGCGCGATGTTGAGGTGATTCATCGATGCCGGCAACTGCGCCTCGCGCTCAAAGCGCTGCATGCGCGCGGTATCTTCGGCAAATGCGGGCGGGAGGATTTTGATGGCGGCGCCGCGATTCAGCCTGGTGTCAGTGGCGCGGTACAGGGCTCCCATGCCGCCTTTGCCGAGGTTGGAGAGGATGCGGTAGTGAGCGATCGATTGTTGAGGACTCATCGTACGCGATCTCAGGCATGGTATCACGTCCGCCTTGCCAATTAGGCAAATGCGAGAACCCGCTACTCGCGAACAACTGCACCGTAGAACAACATTGTGTTTTCGGAGTGGTTTCGGATCGACCTCGGGCGTGCATTTTCCGAGAACGGCTGTGAAAATGAAAAAAACCGGCCAAATTCTGCTTTCATGAAAAGGAATAACGTAAGTGACTTAGACTCAAGCAGTTTGGCTGGTTTGTTGCGTATATCTGGCCAATCTGTGGTTGCGCACAGGCCATATCGGATTTACGGAACTCTTTTATGTTTTGGGGATAGAATAGGGGCGGGACGCCGCATGCGGGCTATTGATCCCGCTCTGATGGGCGTCGATAAGGGCCTGGCGGGAATGCGCGGCTCGCGAGGCAGAGAAACTGGCTTACGGCCGGCCGTTCGTGGACCGGGACGCGTGGTGTGCCGTGAAGATGCACACTTTGGGGAATGAGGAAAAGCAGGTACGAGGCTGCTCCGAATGGTCCACGTGCAGTCACTGCCGCCAGGAGTGCCTGGTGCAACCGGGCAACGTGGCCTGAGACAACTTCGCATTGGCATCGACCTGGGTGCGGCGCAGGTAAAAGCGGCGCTCAGGGATGACGACGGCGCATGGCTGTGGCGGGGACGGGCCGCCAACCGAGGGCACCCGCTGGCGGCCCTGGCCGACACCCTCGCCGCACTGCCCGGCCAGTGGTGCGCGCATCCGATGCAGGTGGCCATTACGGGCAGTGGCCAATACGTGTTGGACGGCATGCCCGAATGTTTGCGCGTGAGCGAGGTATTGGCAATCGCCCGCGCGGTGCGCCGTGGGTTTCCCTTGGCCCGAACAGTTATTGACCTGGGGGGCCAGTCCTCGAAGTGGATTCTGCTGGGGTGCGCCGGGCAGGACGCAGTGGTCGATTTCTCGGCCAATGGGTTGTGTGCCGCCGGCGCCGGCGCCTTCCTGGAACAACAGGCCTCGCGGCTGGGGCTGGGCGTGGAAGATCTGGGGAGGATGGCGGCAGCCGCTCGCAAGGGAGCCACCATCGCAGGTCGTTGCAGCGTGTTCGCCAAGTCGGACATGATTCACCTTCAGCAGAAGGGAACGCCGCTGGAGGAGATCGCTTACGGACTTTGCCAGGCCCTGGCCCGCACCTTCCTGGCCACGGTGGTTCAGGGCCGATTCGTCGAGGCCCCCGTGGTATTGGTTGGCGGCGGAGTGGCCAATCTGGGCTTGGTGCGGGCCTTCCGCGAACACCTCAAGCTGAGCGGCGACGAACTATTGGCGCCCGAAGACGGCGCCATGCTTGGGGCGGAGGGAGCGGCAGAGATGGCCGGTGAGGCCCCAGCCGTAGAGTTCAGCCGCTTTGTGGCGGCGGTTCGAGAGCGCGCGGACCAGGCGGCGGACAATCTTGCGGCTGCCTCGCTTCCGTCGCTGGCGCCTTACTCCATGGAATGCCGGGCGGATGCAGTTGAGGACCTGCCACCGAATGGCGGCCGTGTGGATGCCTACCTGGGTCTGGATGTCGGATCGGTGAGCACCAACCTGGTGTTGCTGGCGCGGGACTCTCGGATTCTCGAGGGAGTGTACCTGCCCACGCGAGGGCGGCCTTCAGAAGCGCTGCACGAGGGCCTCAGCCAGATCTGGCGGCGCTACGGCGCACAACTGCGAATCCTGGGAGTGGGCGCGACTGGCAGCGGGCGTCACCTGGCAGCCAAAGCGGTCGGCGCCGATGTGACCCACAACGAAATCACGGCCCAGATGATTTCGGCGCTGCTCTTCTGTCCCGAAGTGGATACCATCTTCGAGATCGGCGGGCAGGATTCCAAATACATCTCGGTGCGGGATGGCCAGTTGGCCGATTTCGAGATGAATAAGATCTGCGCCGGCGGCACTGGTTCCTTCCTGGAAGAACAGGCGGAGAGGCTGGGAATCCAAATTGTCGGCGAGTTCTCCGACCTTGCCTTGCATGCCGCCCGTCCCTGTGATCTGGGAGCGCGCTGCACGGTCTTCATGGATACGGAACTGGTTCGCGCGCAAGAGCGCGGCGCACCGGTGGAAGACATTTGCGCGGGTTTGGCCTACTCGGTGGCCCGCAACTATCTGGAGAAGGTGGTAGCGGGCCGTCCCATAGGCCGGCACATCCTGTTTCAGGGCGGTACCGCTTCCAACCGGGCCGTAGTGGCCGCGTTCCGCCAATTGCTGGGACGCCCGGTTCAGGTTCACCCTTACAACCGGGTTTCCGGCGCTATCGGAGCCGCCTTGCTAGCGATGAGAGCGGCGCTTCCGGAGACGAGCTTTCGCGGCTTTGAGTGCTGCGCCGCTTCCAGCTTGCGAAGCTTCGAGTGCCAGCGCTGCGAAAACCGGTGCCAGGTGAACCGAATTCGTCTGGGGGCCAGATACGTTCACTTTGGAGATGTCTGCGAGCGCTACTCGGAACGGGATAGCGAACCGAAGACGGTCCGCCGTCCGTTCCCCGAACTGTTCGCTGCCCGCGAGCGGCTTCTGGAAGACTTCCTGAAAAACGCGCCGGGACCCGCGGAGCGGCCCAGGTTGGGGTTGCTGCGGGCCTCACTCAACCTGGAGTTTCTGCCGTTCTGGGCAACCTTTGTGCGGGAGTTGGGTTATGCGCCGGTGGTCTCGGGGCCGACCACGGCCACGCTGCTCTATCGGAATCTGTCCGGGTTGCCGGCGGAGGTCTGCCTGCCCATCAAGGCCGCTGCCGCGCAGGCCCGCGCCCTGCTGGAAGCCGGTGCCGAAAAGCTCTTCGTGCCGGCGCTGCTGGAGTGCCCGGCGCGCGCGGAAGACGACGCCTCGCACACCTGCTTCTACACCCAGCAATTACCCGACATGCTGCGCATTGCCTTTCCGAACCGCATCATTCCGGCACAGTTTGCCATGCGCGACGGCATTCTTGGACTGGTGGAACCGGTCCTCTCTTTAGCACAGGCGTTGGAGCGGCCAATGGAAGCCGTAGGCCGCGCGCTGGTGCGGGCCAGAGCGGCTCAGGCGCGTTTTGTCGAGGCCAGAACGCGCCTGGGCCGCGAAGCCCTGGCCGCGCCGTGCGACCGCGCGGTAGTGGTGTTGGGCCGGCCGTATAACACGCACGATCCGTTCCTGAACCTGGGGCTGGGACATCACCTGGAGCAACTGGGCCTACCCGCGATTCCGTGGGACTTCCTTCCGCTGCAGGAGGTGCAACTCGAAGCGCGCTGGCAGACGGTGCCCTGGCACTACAACCGCGAGCATCTGCGTGCTCTGGAACTGGTGCGGAGGGATGGGCGCCTGTTTCCGATCCTGGTTTCCAACTATGGTTGCGGGCCTGATGCTTTCGGCGTGAAACATCTGGAAGAGATGCTCGCCGGCACGCCCAGATTGTTGCTGGAGTTCGACGAACACCGGGGGGAGGCCGGCCTGGTGACGCGGCTCGAAGCCTTCGCCGATGAGATCGCAGAGCATCTACGAGTCCACAGCGCCGTGCGCAGCGGGCCGGTAGTGACACCGGGGCCTCGTCCGGTGCCGTCGGGACGGCGTTTCTTAATTCCCCACTTCTCCGAACATGCACGCATTTACGCCGCGGTGCTTCGCTCCGTCGGATACACGGCGGAGGTACTCCCCGAGCCGGACGGCCGCACGGTGCGACTGGGGGAACAATACGCTTCCGGTCGCGAATGCCATCCCTACACTATTCTGGCGGGTGAGTTGCTGCGGCTGGTCCTGGATTCGCCACCGGGCTCCGACGATGTGTTCCTGGTCCCCAGTTGCGCCTCTCCCTGTCTGCTCCGTCAATATGGCGATGCTCTGCGCATCCTGGTGCGCAGGCACAGACTTCCGCAGATGGAGATCTGGGATGCGGCCCCGGCACAACTCAGCCGATTGATCGGCGCGAATGGCCTGCTGCGTCTGTACGAAGGTCTGCTGGCCACCGATATTCTGTTCACGCTGTCTACGCGGCTGGAGCCTTACGAACAGGCTGCCGGCGCCTTCCAAGCGCTGCGCACCAAGGTTCTGGACCGGCTGACCGAGGGCGTGGCAGAACGGCTGGACACATCTGAGATACTGGCGGAGTGCGCGCAACGGCTCTGGGCCGCACCGCGCATCGGCCGGCCTGGGATGCGGCCGGTGGTGGGCGTGACCGGCGACCTGTACACGCGTATGAATCCCGTGGGCAATGCCGGCCTGTTCCACCGGCTGCAGCAATTGGGCTGCGAGGTGTGGCCGAGTCCGTTCTTCGCGAACAGCACGCTCGCATCCTCTCTGGAGACCCGCAAGCAGGCGCGGCAAGTGCGCCTGCTGGGTGCAATGAGGGAGCAGGTGGCGAAGGTGCTGACCACCGGAGCCGAGCGCCGCATGGTGGGATGTCTTCCCCCCGAAGTGGCGGCGGTGGCGGCGGAACCGCCGGCCGAAGAACTGATCCGGCTGGCGCAGCCGTACCTGGGGCCGGAGAGTCACTTCCTGATCGTGTTGGCCGTGGGCAAGATTGCGGACTTTCTCCACCGGGGTGCTGCCGGAGTGATCAGCGCGGCGGGCATCAACTGCATCGTGGGGACCGTAGCTTCCTCGATGATTCCGGCGTTGCGCGCCGACTTCGCCGATGCGCCCGTCCTCAGCATGGCCTATGGAGGCACGGAAGGCCCCGGCCAGCGGATTCGCCTGGAAACGTTCGTACACCAGGTACACGAGCGGTGGCGACGCCGGGCCGCATGACGGAAGCCGCAATCGGTTCCAAACTCTTTCCGGTCGGCTGGCGCCCGAGATAGCTGTCCCGCCATCAATCCCGAGGCGAAAGCGGCTGCGTGGAGCGCTTATGGAGAGTAATTTCTCACAACGCGGCTTCGGGCCTGACGCGGGCACCTTGGTTCATTCGGTCAAAGCGCGGGATATTGACGCGCGCACATGCCGGCATCAGGCCCGGTACAGCATTGGCTATTGGTGAGCCTAAGCGGCGGGCCGCAGCGCGACTGTGGCGAAGCGAGTGCCGGTGAAGGCGCGGAGCGCACCTTCCTGGGAACCATTCGACTGGACCTACCCGTGGATACCCTCTGTATTTGCACCGGCCCAGTTATCCTCACCCTCTACGGCAACCCAAAAGCAGCCCGCTGCCAACAGGAGCATGTCCAGTTCGTCGAACGCCACATTTGGGAGCGCCGCTGCTCCGTGAGCACTTCAGAATGCAGTTCTAACGGCCGATCTATATCTATTGGTATTTGTTCATCGGCCGCCGGTTTTTTTCGCGACAGCGCCGGCGTGTATGCGCAGTATGGGAGCTTCTTCGAAGAGTTTGCCGCGCTCTGCGGCGCGATGGCGCTCTAGGCGGCCACCGGGTGGTTCCAAAATGGATTCCGCCCAATCAGATGTTTTGGGCAATCCTCACGACGGTGGCGTTTGCACTCGCGGCGATTTCCCTGCTCCTCAATCGCCAGGCACGGATGATGACCCTCATGCCGGCGCTGCTGGCGTGCTGGTTTGGATTCCGCTGCTGATCGCGCACCCGGAGGCGCATGGGAACTGGTCAGGGGCGGCCGTGAAAGATTACTGAGCCACGACCGCACTCGCGCTTTGGCGAGCAAGGGAGCGGTGCCTTTCTTCGAACGGCACAGCAAAAGCACCGCTCCCTCGCGGTCGCGGCTCAGTATGCAGCCTCTGTACGAGGCTGGCTGGTCATTTGCAAAGCACTATTCGTATTTCAGCGCAACCGTCGGATCGACCTGCATGGCGCGGCGAGCGGGAATATAGCACGCGGCGAGCGAAACCGCGAAGAGCATCGCGGCGACACCGGCAAACGTCACGAAGTCGTCCGGCGCAACACCGTAGAGCAAGCCGGAGATGGCTCGGCCCATTGCCAACGCGAGCGGCAATCCAATCAGCAGGCCGGCCAGTACGAGAAGCATTCCCTGGCCGACAATCTGCCGCCCGACTTCTCGCGGCCTGGCGCCGAGAGCTATGCGAATGCCGATTTCGTGGGTGCGGTCGCTCACTGCGCAGGCAATCACGCTGAAGAGCCCCATTGCCGCCAGAACCAGCGTAAGGCCAGCGAAGACAGCCATCAATGTTCCACCTATCCTCTGCGCGGTGATGGCGACGGAGCGCAACTCGTCCATGGTCATGACGCCGAATACGGGCAAGTCGCGATCCAGCGCGGTTACCTGCGCGCGAACGCTATTTTCCAGTTTGCGCGGATCGGTGGAGGTCCGCACAACCAGAGCCATCGTGTTTTCGACCTGCTGGGGCAGCGGGAAATACATCTCCGGCGATGGCGGCGCATCGGGGCGGTCCCTAATATCGCCGACGACGGCAACCACGATTCGCCAGGGATGGCTTTCCAGCGGGCCGGCAAAGCGCATCCGCTTGCCTACCGGGTTTTCACCGGGCCAATAGCGTGCGCCAAAAGCCTGGTTGACCGCGACCACCAACTGGCCCTTGTCAGAGTCCTGGCCGGTAAACTCGCGGCCGCGAACCATGGGGATTTGCATGGTTCGGAAATAGGCATTGCCCACCGAGCGCAGATTGGCTTCCGGTTCTTCGGACGGTTTCGGCTCCGGCCGGCCTTCGATGCGGAAGGTGGCGGTCTCGTTCATCCCACCGAAGGGGATCATATTGGCGACCGCGGCGTCTTTCACGGCCGGGAGATTCCGCACGCGCTCCACGAGTTGCTCATAGAAGCCCGCCGTCTGTTGGCCGGTAGCGTACTTGGCATTGGGCAGGTTCACCATCACGGTAAGCAACCGGTCAGGATTGAATCCCGGAGAAACGTGTTGGAGACCGACGAAGGTTTTCATCAGGAGTCCGGCCATGGTCAACAACAACATCGAGAGGCCGACTTCCGACACAATCAGCCCCTTACGCAACAGGCCGCGGCGCCGTCCCGATCCGGCGGAGAGAGCGCTCTCTTTCAGGCTGTGGTTCACATTCGTCCGCGACGCCCGCAGGGCCGGCAGAAATCCGAAGAACAATCCGGTAGCAAGGGAGACTGCCGAAGTGAACACCAGCACCGGAGTGTTGATCGCGATCCGGTCCCAGCCGGGCACCATGCGCGCGAACTCGGGCGGAATGCGGATCACACGCACTTCCAGGCACAAAAATGCGAGTAAGACACCCAGGCATCCTCCCAGCAATCCCAGGAGCATGCTTTCCACCAGCGATTGTCGCATCAATCGCCAGCGCGTTGCGCCCAATGCAATGCGAACCGCCATTTCCCGCTGGCGGCGGCTCACCCGGGCCAGCATCAGGTTGGAAATGTTGGCGCAGGCGATCAAAAGAACCACACTGACCGCTGTCAGCAGGACCATCAACGGCGCCCGAGTCTGGCCCACTTCGCTCTCAATCAGCGGCATCACATGGACGTCGCGCCCCGAGTTGGTTTGCGGATACTGCTGCTGCAATCGCGCGGCGATGGCACTCATTTCCGCCTGCGCCCGATTCAAACTGACTCCCGGGGCCAGATGCGCGACGCTCTGTAAGTAGTGGGCGCCGCGGTCGCCTCTCTCCTCGGGTGCGAACGATAGCGCGCCCCACACCTGAGTCCCGGAAGGGTAATTGAACGTGGGGCCCATCACGCCGGCAACCGTGTAGCCGGCGCCGTTCAGTAACACAGGCTTGCCGACGATAGATGGGTCGGCGGCGAAACGGTCGCGCCAAAGGCCATAGCTCAGGATGGCGACGTGGTCCTTATCGGGCGTGCCTTCCTCCGGGAGAAACGCCCGGCCGATCATGGGCTGCGCTTGGAGCGCCGCGAAGTAATCGGGAGTTACCAGGAGTCCCTGCAGGTGCTCCGGGTGCTCGACGCCACCCAAACTGGCAGCCCACGAGCTTTGCGCCGCGATGTGGTCGAACACGTGATTCTGATCCTTCCAGTCGAGGAAGTTTGCGGGGGCGGGCTCGTTGCGGTCGACGCCGCTCGACGGCAGACGCTCCCAAAGCGCGACCGTTCTGTCGGGATTGGGTAAGTCGAAGGGCCGCAATACCATGGCGTCCACCTGGCTGAAGATGAAAGTGTTGGCGCCGATGCCGAGGGCCAAGGTGAGGGCCGCGGCGGCAGTGACGCCGGGGCTCTTGCGAAGCATGCGCAGGCCGAAGCGAACGTCCTCGAGCAACTGCTCGAGCCACACGATACTCCAGACCTCGCGGGTCTCTTCTCTGACGCGCGTCACGTTGCCGAACTTCCGCAAGGCGGCGTAGTGGGCTTCCGCGGGCGCCATGCCGCGCGCGATATTGTCCTCGGTCTCCCTGGCGATGTGGTCGCGGATGTCGCGATCGAGATCTTCGAGCATGCGCCGGCGACGCCTCATCATCGGCCCTCCTGCCCGCTGGGCCGGAGAATGCGTGCGATGGCGCCCGCAAGCTTGTCCCATTTGCCGGTTTCCACCGCCAGTTGTTTCCGGCCCCTGGCCGTCAGCTTGTAAAATTTGGCGCGGCGATTATTCTCCGAGGTGCCTTCCGCGACCGAAATCCACCCGCGCTTGATGAGGCGGTGCAGTGCCGGGTAGAGCGACCCCTGTTCGATCTGCAACACGTCGTCGGAATTGAACTCGATCGCCCTTGCGATGGAGTGCCCGTGCGCCGGCCCCAGAAGCAACGTGCGGAGAATCAATAGGTCGAGTGTGCCTTGCAGCAGCTCGATGCGTTCGTCTTCGTCTTTAGTAGACATTCTAGGCGAATGATACGATGCTTCCAGTAGAATGTCAAGGTGAGTGCAGTTGAAATCTCGTCCAGTTTCCGGGCGCGATCAAAACGCTAACCGCGGAGACGCCGAGAGAAGACGGAAAACAGGGTTCACCACAGAGGCACGGAGGAAGAACAAAGGCAAGAATCGAGAGCGCGGAGATGGCGGAGGCCACGGAGAAGAATAAAGTCGAAAAATCGTCGCGGCTCGGGGCAATCGTGCCGGCAGCCAGGATTAGCGGCCTCATATCTCGTCCGTGGTAAGCTGTTTTGAGACGCGCGCGGGGCGCGTCCTGTCCGCGGAAAGGGCCGCGCCCACCCCTAATTTGAGGCTTACTTTTTGGAAGACCCTCTTTCGCCTGTCATGCGGACCAGGCAAACGAAGGAGGTTGTCTTGAATCTCGAACAACAGAAAAAACAGGCTAAGGAACTCTTGCGGGCCGTCCGGAGCGGCAAGGACGATGCGCTGGCGCGATTGCGCACGCACCATCTGCGCTGGGCGCACGCGGACGATGCCATGGTGCGGCAGGAGATGGCCTTACACGACGCTCAGTTCGTCATCGCGCGGGAGCAGGGTTTCGCCAGTTGGACCAAACTCAAGGTTTACGCGGAGGATCCGCATGCTCGCCACACGCGGTTGTTTGTGGCGGACATGCAATGGATCACGGACCGGGTGCACGGGCTCTTGCGGACGCGGCAGTCGGCGGGTCCTGCGGCACTGGAGCAGATTCGCGAATGGCATCCGCTTTTTTCCGGCTGTTCGGATGAGGAAATTCTGGAAGCGCCGTTCAGCGAGGCAGACGCCAGGCTGGTGTATGCGCGGGAGCACGGGTTCGATAGCTGGGAGGAACTGACGCTGCGGGTGAACCTGCTGGCGTCGGATGCGCGAGCCGCGGCAGCCGAACCCTTTCTGGCGGCGTTCCGGGCTTTGGAATCGAGAGATGTTCCGGCGGTAAAGGGGCTCGTCGCGCGCAACCCGCAGCTCACGAAAGAACGCGGCACCAATGGGAACACGCTCCTGAATCTTGCGGTGAGTCTCGCGGCAAGAGCGGATCGCGATGTGGGGCTGGCGCTGATGGAGGCCCTGCTCAGCGCTGGCGGCGATGTGAACGATGCGAACGACCGGGGATGGACGCCCTTGCATCAAGCGGCCTACTCCAACCAAGGCGATGCGGCGGAGGTATTGATTCAACGCGGAGCGGATCTGGATGCGGAGGGAAACGGCTCGGGAGGCACTCCGCTGATTGTAGCGTTGTTCTGGGGGCATCGCGAAATGGCGGATTTGCTGGGCCGCTATTCCATTGCGCCTGGGAATCTGCGGGTTGCGGCAGGCCTGGGCAATCCGGAACTGTTGGAGCGGTGCTTCAGCGGGGAGCGGACACTCGCTACGGAAGCTTGCGCGGCGCGCGGATTCTATCGGCCGCACAGCGGGTTCCCGGACTGGCAACCGTCCGCGGATCCGCAGGAGGTTTTGGACGAGGCTCTGGTTTGGGCGTCGAAGAACGGGCGGACGGAGGTGCTCGCGCGGCTGATTCGCGCGGGAGCGCGACTGGACGCCGACCCGTATCGGGGGACGCCGCTTATTTGGGCCGCTTATCGCGATCGCAGGGAAGCGGCCGAGTGGCTGATCGATCACGGTGCGCCGGTCAATCAGAAGGCCACATTTGGCGGCCCATCGCACGGCCAAGGTGTAACGGCGCTGCACATGGCGGCGCAGGCCGGGCATCTTTCGATGGTGCAGTTGCTGATACGAAAAGGCGCAGATCCAACAATCACGGACGATCTCTATCACGGCGATGCCGAGGGGGCGGCGGGCTACTTTGGGCAGATCGCCGTGCGGGACTATCTGCACTCACTCGCGAAATGAGGATAGCGGCTGGCGTGTAGTATTTAGGTATGGCACTCAGCGTCCATAAACCGGGTTTTCCGCTGGCGGAGTATGTCGATTTCATGTGGCGCGTAACGGACCCACAGGCGGTACCGTCGCGCCAGCGGGTCTATCCGAACGGCGCCATGGCGCTGGTGATTCACCTGAAAAAGCCAACCGCGACCTTTTACATCGATGATGAGCAGCATGACATTCGAGTGCCCCTGCTGGCCGGCCCGTACTCCCGATCGTTCCACATCGACCCTTCTCAATCCACGGGGGTGGTCGGCGTCTTTTTTCGCCCGGGCGCGGCGCGCATGTTCTTTCCGGTGGCGGCACATGAACTGCATAACGTCGATATTGCGCTCAGCCAAATTCATGCAGGCGAGGCAGACCGGTTACTGAACGACGTGTGTACGGCGTTGGGCGAGCGGGCGCAGTTCCTGGCGGTGGAGCAATACTTGATTCGAAAACTGGCGAACGCCCGTCCGATTCCTCGCGCGGTGCGGTATGGAGTGGAACAGTTGTCGCGGGAAGGCGCCGGCGGCGGCGTTCGAAAAGTCCGGATGGACACGGGTTTGAGCCATACGAGGTTCATTCAGTTGTTCCGCGAGCACGTGGGTCTGCCGCCGAAGCTGTTCTGCCGGGTGAGCCGGTTCCGCGCCTTGATCGAGCGCATCGAGAGGGGCATGCCGGTGAACTGGGCACAGCTCGCTGCGGAGTGCGGATACTTCGACCAGGCACATCTGATCCACGATTTCCGGGCGTTCGCCGGCATCACCCCGCGCGAGTACAGCCGGGCGATATCCGATTCAGACCGGAGACTCCTTGCCGCGGACGCGGCGAGTTGAATTTTTTCCAATACGGGCCCTTTTGCCGCCCGGCAGAATGGGGCATGGCAAATCACACTTCCCATCCGCGTCTCTTGTCTTTAGCTGTCCTGTCACTGAGCGTCTTGTGCGGGGCTGAAGCGGTGCAATATCCCGACAACTTTCGACGCTGGGTGCATGTGGGGACGGGAGTGATCCTGCCCGGCGGTCAACTCCCGGAGAGCGAACAGGGAATGCACCACATCTTCGCGAATCAGAAGGCGGTCGAAGGCTACTCGTCGGGTGACTTCGCCGATGGATCGGTGATTGTGTACGAATTGCGGGAAGCCCCGCAGAATAACGGAATCATTACGGAAGGCGAGCGCCGGAGAGTCGACGTAATGATCAAAGATTCCAAGCTCTATAAGAGTACGGGCGGATGGCGATTCGAGCGCTTCATGGGCAACGACCAGACGCAGAATGCCGTTCCCGATTCCGGAAAGGCGTGCTTCGAATGCCACTCGCAAGCTAAGACGCATGGATTGGTTTTCAGCCAGCTCCATTGAGCGGCGATGGGTCCGCGATCCTTGGTAGACTCAGAAGCGGTTATGCAAAAGACGATCGTGGTTTGCGGATACGGGCCAGGGATCTCGGACGCGGTGGCGAACAAGTTCGGCGGCGAGGGCTTTCAGGTGGCGCTAGTGGCGAGGAGCGCGGATAAGCTCGACAAGGCGCGAGATACGTTCCAGGCGCGAGGCATTCGGGCGGCAGCGTTCCCGACCGATCTATCGGATGCGAACGCGGCGAAGGATCTCGTTAAGCGAGTAAAGGACCAGCTTGGGCCGATGACCGCGCTTCACTGGAACGCTTATGCCAACGCGGCCGGAGACATCATGGCCGCCGACGCCGCCGCGCTGCGCACGGTGTTCGACGTGAGCGTGACGAGCCTGGTGCTAACGGTGCAGGAAGCGCTCGCGGATCTGAAAGCCGCGAAGGGAGCGGTGCTGGTGACGAACGGCGGGTTGGGCTTCTTCGATCCGAAGGCCGACGCGACGGCGGTGCAATGGAAATCGATGGGGCTGGCGATTGCGAACGCGGCGAAACACAAGCTCATGGGCCTGCTGAGTGAGAGGCTGCGCGCGGACGAGATCACGGTTGGCGAGGTTATTGTCCTGGGGCTGGTGAAGGGGACGGCCTGGGACACGGGCAACGCGACGATCGAGGCGGGCACGGTTGCCGGCAAATTCTGGGAGATTTACTCCAAGCGGGAATCGAGGACCATTACCGTGTCGTGATCCGCCTTGCGGGCGAGATAGAAGCTGCGGCAACCCTCAATAGCCAGGGCATCGCCCTTGAAGAACGAAGCGGCGTCCCACACTTCGATTTGAGCGAACCCGGCGGCGGTCAGGGCGCCGCGAATCTCCTCGTCAGTCCAGCAGACCTCTTCGACGCGCTCGGTGTGGCGGCGCCAGAGACGGCCTTCCTGCACGAACCACTCGCAATCGCACCAAGCCTTGCGGCGCTTCAGATTGTGGCCGTTTCTCATGGCGAGAACGATTCCAGGCTTCTCCACCCAAGAAACGCCGCGCCAGTATTTGTCGAATCCGGCCAGATTGTTCACGTCGAAGAAAAACCATCCGCCCGGATGGAGAGCGCGCGCTACCGCCAAAGCGACACGCCGCAGGTCGGAGTGGCGCGGGACGTGGTTGACAGCGTCATACTCGCACAGGATCAGGTCTACCGGTTCGGGCAACCGAAAGTCCCGCATGTCTGCCTGGATTACGCGCAGCGCCCTTTTTCGTTCGCGCGCCTTGCGGCGGGCGGCGCGGCACATGCGCGGCGAAAGATCTACGCCATACATACGGATACCGCGGGCTGCCAGGTCAAGCGCAGTCGTGCCGGTGCCACACGCGAGGTCGCAGGCGACGTGGACCTCTGGCAGGATCGGCTCCACGATGGCACGGTGGGCGGCTCCGATGAATCCGCGATAGCCGGCAAACAACCGGTCGAAATGGTCGGCGAGCCAGCGATACGGGCGCACAGCCGAAGGTTTGGACATGATTCTCATCTTGCGACGGCACCTCGCCGGCAGCAAGTTTAAGTTCCGGTTCGTTATCCTGGAAAAATGGAATGGTTCGCCCGGGTTTTTCGGGATTTCCGATACGCGCTCCGTTCCTTGCGAAGAACTCCCGGGGTGGCGATGGCGGTGATCGCGACTCTGGCATTGGGCATCGGCTCCAATACCGCGGTCTTCAGCGTGTTGGAGGGCGTGATTCTCGACCCGCTGCCATTTCCGCAGCCCGATCGGCTGGTGGTCGTGGCGCTCTTCAATCGGACTCTGGGGTACGCGACGTACCTTTCCTACCCCGATTTCCTCGACTGGCAGCGGAGCGCCCGCTCGTTCGAGCAAATCGCCGCCCTCGCGAACGACGGATTCGATCTTACGGCGCCGGGGATTCCCGAGCATCTCGAAGGCAAGGAAGTGTCGGCGAATTTCTTCTGGACTTTGGGAGTTCATCTGGCCTACGGACGCAGTTTCTCAGCGGAGGAAGACAAGGTGGGTGGCGCGCCCGCGGCCGTCATCAGCAACCGCGTTCTGCGAGAACGTTTCGGCGGCAGCCCATCGGCAATTGGCAAGACTCTCACGCTGAACGGAGTGGACTACACCGTGGTAGGGGCACTCAAGCCCGGCTTCCGTTTCGATGAAAAGCAGGCTGACGTATACACTCCGATCGCGCAGCGGAATCCGGTATATATAAACGATCGGACGGTACACGATATTCTATGCGTCGCGCGCCTCCGGCCACAGACCGGCGCCGGGCAGGCGCTGGCGGAAATGAATGCGGTTCAGGGACACATCGACGAGCTCAATCCGGCGATGGAACGGGGACTGGGCGCATCGGTCGTGCCGCTGAAGCAGGCTCTGGTGGGCGATATCAGCGAAACGCTTGTGTTACTGCTGGGAGCGGTTGGCCTGGTTTTGCTGATCGCATGCGTGAACGTCGCCAACCTGATGCTGGCGCGATCGGCCGCGCGAACGCGCGAGTATGCCATCCGGCAGGCGTTGGGAGCAAGCCGGAAACAGATCGTTCGGCAGGCCATACCGGAGAGTTTGCTTCTCTCGGTGACTGGGGCGCTGGTGGGGCTGGCAATCGCGAAATGGAGCGTGAGAGCTGCGTTGGCTGCGGCGCCGGGAACCGTACCGCGCAACGACAACATTGGGTTGAATACGCCGGTGCTGCTGTTTGCGCTGGGCATCGCGCTGGTGGTGGGGTGGCTATTCGGGTTGTTCCCCGCGCTTAAGAGTTTGAAAGCGGATGTGCAATCGGCGCTCAAGGCAGGAGGCCGGGGCGTGGCCGGCGGACATCAACGGACCGAGCGGGTTCTGGTAGTTGTCCAGGTGGCGCTGGCGTTGGTGCTGCTTACCGGCGGCAGCCTGCTTTTCCGCACGATCCAAAACCTTTGGGCGGTCAATCCGGGCTTCGATGCGCAGAACGTGATTACGTTTCAGGTAGGGCATCCGCGAGAAGCCACCTCTTCACCTGATGGGATCAGGATCGGCTACCAGGGATTGACGGATCGCATCCGCCAGATTCCGGGCATTTCGGCGGCGGACGTTACGGCGCTGGTACCGATGGGTGGCGGGTCGAATGAAGGGCCGTTCTGGGTCGGTCCGCATCAGCCGGCATCGATGGCGGAAATTCCGCGAGCAGTCTACTATCCGGTTGGTCCCGATTACGGGAACGCCATGCGGATCGCGCTGCTAAGGGGCCGCTTTCTGAGCCGGACCGACAACCACGATTCCAACCTGGTGGTTCTGGTAGACAATCTACTGGCTCGCCGCTTCTTTCCCGGGAGAGACGCTATCGGCCAGAGCATCACGATTCCGCATTGGGGCGCGGACAGGAACGTGAGCGCCGAGATCGTCGGGATCGTGGGGCACGTCGACCATTACGGGCTGGATGGCTCGGCGGGCGAGAAACCGCAGATTTATTTTTCGCTCTACCAGTTGCCCGACGACACGATGCGGGTCTTTCGCAGCGACATCGCGATGGTGGTGCGGACTAGTGGGAGCGCGCCCGGCGTGATGCCGGCAATCCGGGATGCGGTTCACGAGGCGGGCGGCGACCAGCCGTTCTACAATGTGCGGACGATGCAGGATGTGGTGTCGCGGTCGATGGGGCGGCAACGCTTCCCTATGCTGCTCATGGCGGCGTTCGCGGTGCTGGCGTTGGTGCTGGCGTTCGTGGGAATCCTGGGCGTGGTTTCCTGTTCGACGGCCCGGAGGGTAAACGAAATCGGGATCCGGATGGCGCTCGGGGCCACGAGGGGGGACATTCTGCGGATGGTGGCCGGGCAGGGTCTTAGGTTGGCGGTTACGGGCGTGGCGATGGGAGTGGCGGGCGCCTTGTTGCTGGCGAAAGTGGTTTCGCGGTTCTCGCGGCTGTTGTATGGCGTGAGGGCAGATGACCCGGCGACGCTGCTCGCGGTCTCGGCGATGCTGATTGGGGCGGCACTTTTGGCCAGCTATATTCCCGCGCGGCGGGCGGCGAACGTGGATCCGACAGTTTCGCTTCGGGCGGAGTAGGCGACGAAAGGCAAAAGCTTTTCACGCAGAGGCGCAGAGCGCGCAGAGAGAACACAGAGGGCGCGCTCGGGTTGGCGCGCGCCCTCCTTCGCGCGAGGTCAGGCGAGGTCGTAGCGATCCGCGTTCATCACCTTGCTCCAGGCCGCCGCGAAGTCTTTTACGAACGTCTCCTTCGAGTCGTCGGAGGCATAGACTTCCGCGATGGCGCGGAGTTGGGAGTTGGAGCCGAAGACAAGGTCGACACGGGTGCCGGTCCACTTGATCTTGCCGGTCGCGCGGTCGCGGCCCTCGAAGACATCTTCGGATGCCGCGGAGGGCTGCCACCTGGTATTCATGTCGAGCAGGTTGACGAAGAAATCGTTGGTCAGCGTTTCGGGGCGGTTGGTGAAGACGCCGTGTTGGGAATGTCCGAAGTTGGCATTGAGGGCGCGCATGCCGCCGATGAGAGCGGTCATTTCGGGGGCGGTGAGCGTCAGCAGTTGCGCGCGATCCACCATCAATTCCTCCGCGGGCATGCTGCGTTCCTTGCCGAGGTAGTTGCGGAACGCGTCCGCTTTGGGCTCCATTACAGCGAACGAGTGGACATCGGTCTGGTCTTGCGAGGCATCGGCGCGGCCAGGCGAGAAGGGGACTTTCACGTCGTGACCGGCGCGCTTCGCCGCTTCCTCGACGGCGGCACAGCCACCGAGAACGATCAGGTCGGCAAGCGATACCTTCTTGCCACCGGACCGCGAGC
>Ga0181521_10002805_pt1 | contig 20807 bp, 17 predicted proteins | sample PEATcosm2014_Bin_32_FD_119764 | JGI IMG/M metagenome (GOLD analysis project Ga0181521, IMG submission 119764) | Peatland microbial communities from MTU Mesocosm Facility, Houghton, MI, USA - PEATcosm2014_Bin02_60_metaG | ecosystem: Environmental > Terrestrial > Soil > Wetlands > Peat | place...
AACCGGGTGGCGAGGCGCTCATCTCGGCCGGTCTCGGGGGTCTGCTGCCCGTAGACCACGCCCTGGTTCAGGTCGGTGGCGCGCAGGTTCCAGATCCGGCACGCGAACTCGATGTTATGGCTGTCATGCACCTTGGACAGGTGGTAGAAGGAGCCCGGCCGTTTGGGGAACAGCACCCGGTCGGTGCGGCCGTTGTGCTCCAGTTCCAGCCACCCTTCCTCGATGTCGATGTTCGGGGTGCCGTACTCCCCCATCGTGCCCAGCTTGACCAGGTGGATCTCCGGGTTGGTCTCCGCGATCGCATACAGCAGGTTCAAGTTCCCGACCACGTTGTTGTGCTGGGTATAGACCGCGTGGTGCCGGTCGATCATCGAATAAGGCGCCGCCCGCTGCTCCGCGAAATGGACCACCGCGTCCGGGCCGAAATCGCTGATCAGGTCATAGGTGAAGATCGCATCGGTCAGATCCCCGATATAACACCCGATCCCGCGCCCGGTCAGCTCCTTCCACACCGCGATCCGGGTCTGCAACGGCTCGATCGGCACCAGGGACTCCACCCCCAGCTCATTGTCATAACCGCGGCGTGCGAAATTATCCGCCACCGCCACCTCATGACCCGCCGCCGACAGATGCAGCGCGGTCGGCCAGCCGAGATACCCATCCCCGCCCAACACCAAAATCTTCATGCTCTCCGGTTTCCTGCCTTGGTCGTAGTGTCGCTTTCGGTCGTGTGCCTGCCCTGGCCGGCCATTTGGTACCGGCGATGCGCTTTTGTGGCCCTCTCAGCGTTTTCCCAGCTCATCCGCAGCCCGCATGGGGCGCGCTCGCTGCCTCGACGCGGTAGCGTCTGCAGTGCGGCTGGGCGGCCGACCAGCAGAACACATGGCCACCAGGGACGCTGTGGCCTGCGGCGTCCGCACTCTATACCCGCTCTCCGGGACCTCATCGGTAGCCCTTTATCGCCGGTCACGTAACCTAGGACATCAATGTCACTCGCATCGAGCCGGATCGGCGCCGCGCTGATCCGCAAGGCACGTACCAACGTCGGTGTGCGCTTCACGCGGTTCACCCTGGTGGCCGTGGCCTCCGTGATAGCCAGCCAGGTGGCGCTGAGCATCTTCATCGGCCCGGCGAACATGACGGCTGGCATCTCCGGCGCCCTGGCGGCGATCATCGGTGCGGCGGTGAGCTACGTACTGAGCCGCTGGGCGTGGGAGCGTAAGGGCAGGCCCCAGCTGCTTAAGGAAACCCTGCCGTTCTGGCTGGTTTCCGTGGGCGCCTGGGTCATCCTCGGCCTGGCCGCCAAGCTGGGTGTGGCGCTGGCCGGGGCGATCGGGGCCGACGGCATCAAGCGGGTGCTCATCACCGACTCTGTGTACTTCGCCGCCAACTGCCTGACGTTCCTGGGGCGCTTCGTAATCTTCCACTACGTCCTCTTCGCCGACGGGCGGTCCGACGGGCGGTCTCCGCGTGAGTCCGGTCCGCCCATCAGTTCGTCCAGCGAGGCGACGGTCGTCCTGCCGGTCGACGGTGCCAACCCGTACGACGCTGCCAACCCGGACGACGCTGCCGACCCCGACCCGTTCGCCATGGCCGTGGGCCCAGCGGAGTCCGGGGTGGCCGGAGGCCAGCCCTGCGCCGGCCGCGGTGACGCCGACGCGGGTCCCAACCTCCGCTGACGCTCGCGCCACCAGGTCCGCAGGACCACACGGCTGAAGCGCAGGCCGTAGAAGAGGTTGTTCACGCCGGGGATATGCAGGTTGTAGAAGGGGTTCTGGCCCTTCTTGCTCGCCCCGGCCCGGCGCTTGTGGATGGTGGCGGGCACTTCGGCCACCTTGTAGCCGTGGGTGATCACGCCGATCAGCAGCGCTGACGCCTGGTACTGCGGCTGGGACAGCTGCACCGCCCCGGTGACCTCAGCCCGCATGGCCCGCAGCCCGAACGTAGTGTCGGTGAGCTTCTGGCCGGTCAGCACGCTGATGGTCGCGGCGAAGAACCGGACCCCCGCCTGGCGGACCGGGTCCTTGGTCTCCTCGCTGCCCAGCCGGCGGGAGCCGGTCACGAAGTCGGCCTCCCCGGCCACGATCGGCGCGAGCAGTCTGTCGATCTCGGCCGGGTTGTACTGGCCGTCCGCGTCTGTGGTCACGATGTACTGCGCGCCGCCGTCCCGGGCGATCCGGTAACCGAGCCGCAGCGCGGCCCCCTGGCCCCGGTTGACCGGGACGTCCGCGACCAGCGCCCCGGCCGCGTCCGCTTCCTTGGCGGTACCGTCCGCGCAGCCGTCCGCCACGACGATCGTCGCGATGTCCAGCCCGCACACCCGCGCCGGGAGGTTCCGGACCACCGGCCCGACCGCGCCTTCTTCGTTGTAGGCGGCGATCACCAGCGCGACCGGCGGAAGTTCCCGCACCCGGCCGCCGTACCGGTCGACCATGACGGCGATGGCGGCATCGTCGACGGCCACATCGCGGGCGGACCCGGCGTATCCGCCCGCGTTCTTGCCCGCGTGCCTGGCCGCGTTCTGGCCGGCGTACTTCGCCGACGCGCCCGGGCTCATCGCGCCCCCTCCGTGGCCAGCGCCGCGGCATCCAGGTCGCCCGCGGTCCGCGCGCCGTCGGGCGCGAAGTCGGGCCACACGGTCGCCATACCCGCCTCGAGGTCGTAGGTTGGCGCGTAACCCAGCGCGCGCGCGGTGGAGATGTCCAGTTTGACCGCCGGCATCTCGCCCTGCGCGATCGGGGCGTTCTCGGCCGGGATCGCCACACCGGTGACCCGGCGCGCGGTCTCCACCATTTCGTTCACCGTGACGGCCCGCCCGGAGCCCAGGATGACCGGGCCGGTGTGGTCCGAGCGCCACGCGGCGAAGATCCCGGCCAGGACGTCGTCGACCTGGATGACGTCGCGGATCATGGTGCCGTCCCCGCGGACCTTGACGCCGGTGCCGTCGCGGGCGGCGCGCATCAGCCGCGGGATGAAGCTGTCCTTATGCTGCATCCCGGGCCCGTACACGTTGGAGAACCGGAGCGAGACGCCCCGGATCCGGTAAGCAGCCGCGTAAGAGTTGATCAGCATCTCGGACGCGGCCTTGGTCGCGCCGTACGGGGTGAGCGGCCGCAGCGGGGCCTGCTCCGTGATGACGGCCCCGCCGACGTTGCCGACGACGGCGTTGGTGGACGCGAACAGGAACGTCCGCACACTGCGCTGCCGGGCCAGTTCGAGGAGGCCGGCCGTCACCGCGACGTTGTTCCGGTAGGTGGTCTCGGGATCCTTGACCGACTCCAGGACCGAGGTCCGCGCCGCGAGGTGGATGATCGTGTCCGTCCCCGGCTGAACTGCCTGGTCCGCGACCGCTAGGTCGGACAGGTCACCGACGACAAAGTGCACCCGGCCCCCGGCAGATGCCGGGCCCCCGGAAGAACCCCAGAAGGGCTTCAGATCGGCCACCGTCACCTCGGCGCCGGCGGCCACCAGGGCGGCCACGAGCCGTCGGCCGATAAAGCCGGAACCACCCGTGACCAGTACCCGACCTTGCGTCGCCGGCATCCGGGAGCGGAAATCGTTCCGCATTCAAGCTCCATTCGCGTCTCGGTCCGTCGTTAATCAGTCGTCCTGCGCTCACTTGTAACGCGGGCACGTTACCGTCCCAAGCTGGAGAACAGCTGGGGGGAAGCTGCGGGACCGTGCGCGCCCGCGTAGCGGGTCAAAGTGGTACATGCGGCCAACCGCGGTGTCGACGAGGCCAGATGTGCCTGGTCAGTCTACCGGTGCATACGGAGCGGGTCCCGCGACCTCGGCAAATGTGTCATGCTGGGCCGAGGCGGTATGCGGAGGAACTCCGGTGCGAATCCGGGGCTGTCGCGCAACTGTAACCGGGGAGTAACCCCTCATCGAGGCCACCGTCGCCGTCACGGCGGGAAGGCGAGGGGGAGCACCGATCCGGGAGCCAGGAGACTCCGGCCGCCGGCAAGTCGGCGACGGGCGCGAAGACCCGGGAAGGACGGCCCTGCATGACCGCCAGCGACGTAACCTCCGGCGACGAGCGGCGCGCGGTAAACCGGCCCCATGCTCCGCTGTATCCCTTCGCCGCGATCGTCGGCATGCCGGATCTGAAGCTCGCACTGCTGCTCAACGCGGTCTCACCGGCGATCGGCGGGGTGCTCGTGCGCGGCGAGAAGGGCACCGCGAAGTCGACCGTCGTCCGCGGCCTCGGCGAGCTGCTGCCCCCGGTGCGTGTCGTCCGGGGCTGCCGGTTCTCCTGTGACCCGGCCGCCCCCGACCCCGACTGCCCGGACGGCCCGCATCCGCCCGGCACCCCGGAGCACGCCCGGCCGGCCAAGCTCGCGGAGCTGCCCGTCGGCGCCACCGAGGATCGCCTCGTCGGCTCGCTGGACATCGAGCGCGCGCTGTCCGAAGGCGTCACCGCCTACGAGCCGGGTGTGCTCGCCGCGGCGCACCGCGGCCTGCTGTACGTGGATGAAGTGAACCTGCTGCACGACCATCTCGTCGACCTGCTGCTGGACGCGGCGGCACTGGGGGTCAGCTACGTCGAGCGCGAGGGGGTTTCGGTCCGGCACGCCGCCCGTTTCCTGCTCGTCGGCACGATGAACCCGGAGGAAGGCGAGCTGCGGCCGCAGCTGCTCGACCGGTTCGGGCTGACCGTGGAGGTGGCGGCCAGCCGCGATCCCGACGAGCGCGCCGAGGTCGTCCGGCGCCGGCTCGCCTACGAGGCGGACCCGGGCGGTTTCGCGGCCCGCTTCGTGGCCGATTCCCGCCGGGCCGCCGCGGACGTGGCCGCCGCGCGTGCCCGGCTGCCGTACGTCGTGCTGCCCGACGCCGCGCTGCGCCAGATCTGCGCCGTGTGCGGCCGGTTCGGGGTCGACGGGATGCGCGCTGACCTGGTCACGGCGCGCGCGGCGATCGCGCTGGCGGCCTGGCACGGCCGCGCCGAGGTAACCGTGGACGACATCCGGCAGGCGGCCCGGCTGGCCCTGCCGCACCGTCGCCGCCGCGACCCGTTCGACGCCCCCGGGCTGGACGAACAGGAGCTGGAGGACGCGCTCAGCCAGCCGCCGGGCCCGCCCGGCTCACCAGATCCGCCCGAGCCCCCGGACCCGCCGGGCCCGCCCGGTGACGGCGGCCCGGGCACGCCGGACTCGCAGGCCCCCTCCGGTCACCAGGGCAATAACGGTCAGGGCAAGGACGCGGACAACGACCCCGGGCCCGCCGGCCAGGGTCCCGCGCCGGAACCCGCCGCAGGCCGGGAAGCCGCGGCGGACCAGCATGCTGCCACAGATGATGATGCCGAACGGACGCGGGCCGGAAGCCCACCAGGCGCCGGACCCGATCCTGTCCCAGCCCCCCCACCGTTCCGCGCCCGGCTGCTGACCGTTCCCGGGATGGGAGCCGGGACGCTGGGGCGCCGCTCGCCGGCGTACACCCCGACCGGCCGGACGATCGGCGCGCGCAGGCCGTCCGGACGGCTCACCGCGCTGCACCTGCCGGCCACCCTCCGGGCCGCGGCCCCCTCCCAGCCCGAACGCAAGCGGCGGGCGGGCTCCGCACCGCAGCCGGGCTTCATCCTCACCCCGAACGACCTGCGCGAGGCCGTCCACGTCGGCCGCGAGGGCAACCTGGTGCTGTTCACCGTGGACGCCAGCGGCTCGATGGCGGCGCGGCCGCGGATGCGGGCCGCCAAGGGCGCGGTGCTGTCACTGCTGCTCGACGCGTACCAGCGCCGGGACAAGGTCGGGATGGTCACCTTCCGCGCGGACGGCGCCGAACTGGTGCTGCCGCCCACGTCGTCGGTGGAGGCGGGCGCCCGGCGGCTGGCCACGCTGGCCACCGGCGGCCGGACCCCGCTTGCGGCGGGCCTGGCCCGGTCCGCCGACGTGCTGGCGGCCGAGAAGATCCGCGACCCCGCCCGGCGTCCGCTGCTGGTGATCGTCACCGACGGCCGCGCCACCCACGGCACCGACGCCGACCTGGCCCGGGCGACGGCCATGCTGGCCGGGGTGGCGGCCGTGGTGGTGGATTGCGAGACCGGGCCGATCCGGCTGGGCCTGGCCGGGGCGCTCGCGGGCCGGCTAGGCGCGGCGCTGGTCAGCCTCGCGGACCTGCCCGCGGCCGGGGCCGGGACGCTCGCCGGGATCGTGCGCGCCGCCCGCAGAATGGCCGCCTGATGCCCCGGGGACAGCCGGCCAGCGTGCCGGACGACGGGCTCACAACGCGCGCGCGGCGCGGCCGGCCGCTGGTGATCGTGCACACCGGGACCGGCAAGGGCAAATCCACCGCCGCGTTCGGTATGGCGCTGCGGGCCTGGAACCAGGGCTGGCCGGTGGGGGTCTTCCAGTTCGTGAAGTCGGCCAAGTGGCGGGTGGGGGAGGAGCACGCACTGCGGACGCTCGGCGCCAGCGGCGAGGGCGGCGCGGTCAGCTGGCACAAAATGGGCGAGGGCTGGTCCTGGATCCAGCGTGAGACGGGCGGTCACGCGGAGCAGGCGGCCGAGGGCTGGGCACAGGTGGCCCGGGACCTGGCCGCGCAGACCTACCGTTTCTACGTCCTGGACGAGTTCACCTACCCGATCAGGTGGGGCTGGGTCGACGTGGCCGAGGTGATCTCCGTGCTGGACGCGCGGCCGGGCCAGCAGCACGTGGTCATCACCGGCCGGGACGCGCACCCGGACCTGGTCGCCTACGCCGACCTGGTCACGGACATGACAAAGGTCAAGCACCCGATGGAGCGGGGCCAGAAGGGCCAGAAGGGGATCGAATGGTGACGGCCCCCCGGCTGGTGATCGCGGCCCCGGCCTCGGGCAGCGGGAAGACCACGGTGGCCTGCGGGCTGATGGCCGCACTGCGTGCGGCCGGCCTCGCCGTCTCCGGGCACAAGACCGGCCCGGACTACATCGATCCCGGCTACCACGCGCTGGCCACCGGGCGCCCGGCCCGTAACCTGGACCCGTTCCTGTGCGGTGCGGACAAGATCGTCCCGCTGTTCCTCCACGCGGCCCGGGGCGCGGACGTCGCCGTCGTCGAAGGCGTGATGGGCCTATTCGATGGCACGGATCCGGGAGCCGGCCCAGGCCCCAGCGCCGGCCCAGGCGTGGGAAATCCCGGCTTCGGCTGCACGGCCCACGTCGCGCGGCTGCTGGGCGCGCCGGTCATCCTGGTCATCGACGCCGCCTCGATGGGACGCTCGGTGGCCGCCGTCGCGACCGGCTTCGCCCGGTTCGATCCGCGCACGACGGTGGCCGGGGTGATCCTCAACCGGGTCGCGTCGGACCGGCACGAACGGCTGCTCCGCGACGCCCTGGCCGTCGCCGGGATCGCGGTCTACGGCGCGATCCGCCGCTCGGCCGAGGCCGCCGCGCCGTCCCGCCATCTGGGCCTGATCCCCGCCGCCGAGCGTTCCCGTGCCGCCACGGGCACGGTGGCCCGGCTGGCCGCGCTCATCAAGGACTCCTGTGACCTGGCGAGCCTGCTTGCCCTGGCCCGGACCGCCGGCCCCCTCCCCGGCCCGGCCTGGGACCCCGCCGAAGCCCTCGCGCTGGATGCCTCGGTAACCACAAAAACCTCGGCAGTCAGCGCAGTCCCGGACGCCCCGGCCGGAGCCCGCTCCGTGGTGGCGATCGCGGGCGGTGCCGCCTTCACCTTCAGCTACACCGAGCACGCCGAACTGCTCGCCGCGGCCGGGCTCGATGTCGCGGTGTTCGACCCGGTGCGCGACCAGCACCTGCCCGAGGGCACGGCCGGGATCATCCTGGGCGGCGGCTTCCCGGAGGTCCACGCGGCGGACCTGTCCGCCAACGAGCCGCTGCGCCGGGACGTGGCCGCCGCCGCACGGGGCGTACCGATCGCCGCCGAGTGCGCGGGGCTGCTCTACCTGGCGCGGTCGCTCGACGGCCAGCCCATGTGCGGAGTCCTCCCGGTCGAGGCGGCCATGACCGGCCGGCTCTCGCTCGGCTACCGGCAGGCCCGCGCCGGGACCGATTCGGTCCTCGTGGCCGCCGGCGACGTGGTTCGCGCGCACGAGTTCCACCGCACGGCCGCCACCCCGGGCCACGGCGACCCCGCCGCCTGGCTCCTCCCGCCCGGAGCTGTCCCGTCCGACCGGGACGGCGGCCGGGCCCTCCGCCGCGAAGGCCACGTGACCGGAACCGTGCACGCCTCCTACCTGCACGCCCACTGGGCCGGCTACCCGCGCATGGCCGCCCGATTCGCCGCCGCCTGCCGCACGGCGGCCGTGGAAGAGGCATTGTCGTGATGTTCATACGCCTTCGGAAAGGCCACATTGCGCGCCTTCGGCACGGCCACATTGCGCGCCTTCGGCACGGCCACATTGCGCGCCTTCGGCACGGCCACATTGCGCGCCTTCGGCACGGCCAGGCGAAGCGGCCGCGAGGGAGGCAGTAAATGCAACGGTTTGTGGGCGTGGGCGTGGGGCCGGGCGACCCGGAACTGGTCACCCTGAAGGCGATCCGGGTGCTGCGCGAGGCCGACGCGGTGTTCGTCCCCGTGATGGCCGGGCCCGGGGCGCACGGCGGGTCGGACGGGCCGCCGGCGTCGTTGCCCGCGTCGTTGGCCGTGGGCCGGGCCGAGGCGACGATCCGCGCCCACATCGACCCGGAGACCATCCGGCCGGTCGCCTTCGCGCTGAACGACACCGGCGGGGTGACGCTCCGCCGCGCGTCGGCCTGGCAGGCGGCCGCCCGCGAGGTGGCCCGCGAGTTCGGCGCGGGGGCCCGCACGGTCGTGTTCGGCACGATCGGCGACCCCAACCTTTACTCGACATTTAGTTACCTCGCGCAGACGGTCCGCGATATGGTCCGCGACGTGCTCATCGAGACCGTGCCCGGCATCACGGCCATGCAGGACCTGGCCGCGCGGTCGGTCACGGTGACCGGGACCGTGACCGTCCTGGCCGAGGGGGACGAGCCACTGACCCTGCTGCCGCTTACCGCGGGCGCCGGGCCACTGCGCGACGCCCTGGGCCGGCCCGGCACCGTGGTCGGTTACAAGCTGGGCGCGGCCGCCGGGCCGTCACCCGGGCAGATCTGCGACCTGCTCGCCGAGGCTGGCCGTCTGGACGGGGCGATCGCCGGGGCCCGGCTCGGGCTGCCCGGCCAGGACATCCGGCCCGCCGCCGAGCTCGCGTCGCTGCGCGCCGTGCCGTACCTGTGCACGCTGATCGTCCCGGCCCGCCGTGACGGGGTGGGCACGAGCCTGGGACGTTCCGGCGGGGGTGCCCAATGATCGGTGGGGTGACCGCTGGGCAGGTCACGTTCGTCGGGGCCGGGCCCGGGGCGCCGGACCTGATCACCCTGCGCGGCGCCGCCGCCATCGCCGCCGCGGACATCGTGATCTGGGCATCCAGCCTGGTCCATCCGGGCGTCCTCGAGCACGCCCGGCCCGGCGCGGAAATCGTGGACTCGGCGCAGCTTCCGATGGAAGGGGTACTGCCGTTCTACGAGCGCGCCGCCGCAGGCGGCGGCCTGCGGGTGGCGCGGGTGCACTCTGGTGACCCGGCACTGTGGGGCGCGATCCAGGAGCAACTGGACCGGTGCGCCGAGCTGGGCCTGGTCACCGAGATCGTGCCGGGGGTCTCCAGCTTCACCGCGGTCGCCGCGCGGATCGGCCGGGAACTGACGATCCCCGAGGTGGCCCAGTCGGTGATCCTGACCCGGCTCGGCGGCGGGAAGACCCCGATGCCGCCCGGGGAGCAGCTGGCCGGATTCGCCCGGCATGGGACCACGATGGCACTGTTCCTGTCCGCCGCGCGGTCCGGGCAACTGCAGGACGAACTGCTCAGCGGCGGCTACCCGCCGGCCACGCCGTGCGTGATCGCCTACCAGGTGACCTGGCCCGATGAGCTGATCCTGCGCTGCGCGCTGGCCGACCTGGCCGCGACCATGAAGGCACGCAAGCTCTGGAAGCACACCCTGGTGCTGGTGGGCCCGGGCCTGAGCGCCGAGGGCACCCGGTCGCACCTGTACCACCCCGGCCACTTCCACGGCTTCCGCCGGGCCGAGTCCGCCGCCCGCCGTGTCCTGCGCGCCCAAGACGGCGACAACCGTGCCGAGGCCGGTGACGTGCGCGTCCAGGACGGTGACCGTGCCGCGCCGGATGAAGACCGGCAGGCCCGGCACGGGGAGCGGCCATGACGGGTCCCGAACTGCGCGAGCCCGACCTGCCCCGCACGGCCAAGCAACGCGGCCGCGCGCTGCGCACCGGCTGGACCACCGGGACCTGCGCCGCGGCCGCCGCCAAGGCTGCGGCGACGGCGCTGCGGACCGGCGAAGTGCAGCGCACCGTCGAGATCGCGCTCCCCTCCGGGCGCCGCGTCGGCTTCCCGGTCGACTCCTGCGAACTGGAGCCTGCCGAACGGGCCCGGGCGGTCCTGGTCAAGGACGCGGGCGACGACCCGGACGTCACCCACGGCGCCCACCTCACCGCGACGGTGACCTGGCGGAAGTCGCCCGGGATCGAGCTGGACGGCGGTGTCGGCGTCGGGGTCGTGACCAAGCCCGGCCTCGGCCTGGAGCCGGGCACGCCGGCCATCAACCCGGTACCCCGCGCGATGATCACCCAGGCCGTCGGGGAGGCCGTCGATCTGGGATCGTTCGGTATCCGGGTGGTCATCTCGGTGCCGGAAGGCGAGCGGATGGCGGGTAAGACGACCAACGCGCGGCTGGGCATCATCGGCGGCATCTCGATCCTCGGTACGACCGGCATCGTCCGCCCGTTCTCCACCGCGTCCTGGCGGGCGAGCGTCGAGCAGGCCGTGTCCGTGCTGGCCGCGCAGGGCGAGACCACGGCCGTGCTGTGCACCGGCGGGCGGACCGAGAAGGCGGCCATGACACTGCTGCCCGGCCTGCCCGAGATCTGCTTCATCGAGGTCGGTGACTTCACTGGGGCGGCGCTGCGCCGGGCGGTGGCGCGCGGCGTCGGCCGCATTGTCTTCGCCGGGATGGCCGGGAAGCTGGCCAAGCTCGCCGGCGGCGTGCTGATGACGCACTACACGCGGTCCAAGGTGCCGCATGATCTGCTCGCGGAGGTCACCCGCGCCGCCGGGGGCACCCCCGACCTCGCTGCCCAGGTCGAGGCGGCGAACTCCGCGCGGCACGCGGCGGAACTGTGGGACGAGGCGGGCCTGCTCCCGGCCGCGGGCACGGAACTGTGCCGCCGGGTGGCCGGGGTCCTGGCCCGCTTCTGCGCCGAACTCGCCGCCGAGTCCGGCCCCGCACCGGGAACACCCGCGCCCATGCCCGTTCGGGTGATCATGGTTGATTTCAGTGGGCGGGCCCAGCTCGCTGCCTACCCGCCCGCGGCCTGGCCCGCGTCCTTGCCCGCGTCCTTGCCGGAGGACCCGGCGTGACCGTCACCGTAATCGGGTGCGACGGGAGCGCGCTGGCGCCCGCGGCGGCCGCAGCGCTGGCGGGCGCGTCCGTGGTCGCGGGTGCGCGGCGGCACCTCGCGGCGGTGAGCGTATCCCCCGCCGCCGAGTGCATCGTGATCCAGCACCTGGACACCGCACTGGACGCGATCTGCGCTGCCCGCGGGCCGGCCGCCGTGCTGGCTTCGGGTGATCCCGGTTTCTTCGGCATCGTGCGGGCGCTGCGCGCCCGGGGCGTCACCCCGGCGGTGATACCCGCCGTCTCCTCCGTGGCCCTGGGGTTCGCCCGGCTCGGCGTGGACTGGGCCGACGCCCTCGTGCTGTCCGCGCACGGACGCGACCTGCGGCCCGTGCTGGCCGCCGCCCTCGCGCACCCGAAGACGGCCATCCTGACCGGCCCACCCGAGGCCGCCACCGGACAGCTCAGGTCCGAGCTGCTCAGCGCGGGCCGGACGGTCTACGTCGCCGAGCGCCTGGGGACTCCGGACGAGCAGGTCCATGATCTGACGGAAGACCCCGCGGCCGAGGTCAGGGATCCGCACGTGCTCATCGCCCTCGACCCCGCCGCCGGTCCCAGCCCGGCCCGGTGGCTGGCCGGGCACCAGGGCGCCCCGCCGGGATGGGCCCTGCCCGAGACCGACTTCGAGTACCGCGACTCCATGATCACCAAGGCCGAAGTCCGCGCGCTGGTGCTGGCCCGGCTCGGCCCCGGCCCGGGCCGGACGGTCTGGGACGTCGGCGCCGGGTCCGGTTCGGTCGCGGTGGAGTGCGCCCGGTTCGGCGCGTGGGCCGTCGCGGTCGATTCCGACGAGCGGCAGTGCGCCCGCATCCGCCGCAACGCCGCCGCGCACGGTGTGCTGCTGCAGGTCGTGGCCGGCCGGGCCCCCGGCGCATGTGCCGACCTGCCCGCCCCGGACGCCGTGTTCGCCGGCGGCGGTGACGATGACGCCCTGGCCGGGGCGGTGAAAGCCGGACAGCCGTCCCGCGTCGTCGTGACGCTCGCGTCGGTGGACCGGGTCCGCGGCGTGTGCGAGCTGCTGACGGGATTCGGCTATGAGGCTGGCGGCACCCAGTTGCAGGCCTCCCGGCTGGCCGGGCTGCCGGGCGGATCGCTCCGGCTCGCCGCGGCCAACCCGGTGTTCGTCATCTGGGCGGACCAGCCCGCCCCGGCCGGCGCAGCAGCAGCCGAGGGCCGCCCCGCCGGGACGGTGACGGGCTCGTGATCGGGCTGATCGCGGCCACGGCGGCGGGCCGCCGCACCGCCGAACGGCTCTGCGGGGCGTGGCCGGACACCCGCCGCTACGAGGGCCCGGCCGCTGCCGCGCTACCGCGCGCGTTCGCCGAGTGCGACGCCATCGTGTGCTTCCTGGCCGTGGGCGCGACGGTTCGGCTGCTGGCGCCGCTGCTCGGCGGCAAGCGCTCCGACCCGGGCGTGGTGTGCGTCGACGAGGCCCTGCGCTACGCCGTCCCGGTGCTCGGCGCCCACGCGGGCGGGGCCAACGAACTGGCCCGCCGGGTCGCGCTGGCCCTCGGCGGCGAGCCGGTGATCACCACGGCCAGCGACGCGGCCGGGTGCGTGGCCCTCGACGAGTTCGGCGCCGACCTCGGGTTCGTCCCGGAGCCGGGCAGCGACCTCGCCCCCGTCGGGGCGGCCATTCTGTCCGGCGAGCGCGTCACGCTTACCGCCGACGCGGCCTGGCCGCTCCCGCCGCTCCCGCCCAACGTGGTCAGCGGCCAGCCCGAGCCGGGCGTGCCCGCCATCATCGTGTCCGACCGCACGGGTCTGTCCGACTGCGTAAGCCCATTCGGCTCATCCGGGCCGGCCGTCGTCTACCGGCCCCGCTCACTCGTCGTCGGGATCGGCGCGAGCCGGGGCGTCCCGGCCGCCGAAGTCAGCGCGCTGATCCACGAGGCCCTCACCGACGCGGGACTCTCGCCGTGTTCGGTCCGTCTCGCCGCGACCGTCGACCTGAAGGCGGACGAAGCGGGCCTGCTGGCGGCGGTCCGCGCCCGGGACTGGCCACTCACCGTGTTCCCGGCCGCCGAACTGGCCGTCGTTCCGGTGCCGAACCCGAGCGAAACGGTCCGTGCCGCCGTCGGCACCCCGAGCGTGGCCGAAGCCGCCGCCCTCCTCGCCGCGCGCGGCGCCGACGGCGGCGATGCCCCCGGCGCGCTCGGCCACACCACCGCACCCGCCGAACTCAGCAACCCCGATAGCCCTGGTGGCCCCGGCGAGCCGGAGCTCGTGGTGGCCAAGCGGGTGAGCGCCCACGCCACCGTGGCGGTCGCGCGGGCACGTCCGCGGGGCCGGCTGGCCATCGTCGGGATCGGGCCCGGTGCCCGGGACCTCATGACGCCGCGCGCCGCCGCCGAACTGCGCCGCGCGTCCGTCGTCGTCGGCCTCGACCAGTACGTGGACCAGGTCGCGGACCTGCTCCGCCCCGGGACCACGGTCCTGGCTACCGGCCTCGGCCACGAGCGGGAACGCGCCGCGACCGCCGTATCCGAGGCGGCGGCGGGCCGGGCCGTGGCGCTCATCGGGTCGGGTGACGCCGGCGTCTACGCGATGGGCAGTCCCGCGCTGGAACTGGCCGACGAGACGATCGACGTGGTCAGCGTGCCGGGTGTGACGGCCAGCCTGGCCGCCGCCGCACTGCTCGGCGCGCCGCTCGGGCACGACCACGCGCTGATCTCGCTATCGGACCTGCATACCCCGTGGGAGGCGATCGAGCGCCGGATCACGGCCGTCGCCCGGGCGGACCTGGTCGCGTGCTTCTATAACCCTGCCAGTGGCGAACGGAGCTGGCCGCTGCGGAAGGCGCTGTCGATCCTGGCCGCGTGCCGGCCGCCGGAGACCCCGGTGGGCTGGGTGCGGGACGCTTCCCGCCCGGGTGAGGCGGTGTCGGCCACGACGCTCGCCGCGTTCGATCCGTCCGGGGTGGACATGCGGACCCTGGTCATCGTGGGTTCCTCGCGCTCGGCGATGGTGGCCGGCCGGATGGTCACCCCGCGCGAGTACCGCTGGGCGGCGCCGTCATGACGCCGGTCGCGGTCGTCACCAGCCGGTGCCAGGGCTGCGGCGCCTGCCTGCTGACCTGCCCGCAACGCGCGATCCGTCCAGCGCGCGGGCCGGCGCGCCGCCCAGCGTCCGGGCCGGTGCGGCTTATCGTCCTGGAGAAGCTCTGTAACGGATGCGGCGAGTGCGTCGAGGTCTGTCCCGTCGACGCGATCAATCTTGCCCAGCTGCCGGGGGAAACCAGGGAGGAAACGTGACCCAATTCGACCGCACGCCGAGGGGGCCGGACCCGATCGAGACCGAGTCCTACCGGATCCTCCGTTCCCGGATCGACCTGAGCCACCTGCCGCCACTGACCCGCGCGGTGACCGAGCGGGTGATCCACGCCAGCGCCGACTTCGACTACGCCACCGACCTGATCTGTGACGAGATGGCGCTGGCGGCCGGGGTCGCGGCGATCATCCGGGGGGCGCCCCTGGTCACCGACGTGGCCATGGTGGCGGCCGGCATCACGGGCTACCCGGTGATCTGCAAGATCGGGGATTCGATCGCGGCCCGGCTGGCCCGGACCGTCGGCATCACCGTGTCGGCCGCCGCGTCCCGGCTGGCGTTCGGCGAGGCGGGTCCCGGCGCGGTCTGGGTGGTCGGTTGCGCGCCGACCGCGCTGGAAGAAATCTTGCGCCGGGACGTTGTGCCCGCGCTGGTGATCGGGCTGCCGGTGGGCTTCGTCGGGGCGGCGGCCGCCAAGGAAGCCCTGCGCGCCAGCGGCCTGCCCGCGCTCAGCAACGTCTCCGAGAAGGGCGGTTCGGCGGTCGCCGCGGCCGCCTTCAACGCGCTGCTGCGGGTGGCCCGCCAGAAGGCGCCGCAGCCCGCCACGTCGGCTGGGGCCCCGGCCGGGGACCGCCCGTGAAGCCGGCGCTGCTCATAGCGGGCCACGGGACCCGCGACCCGGAGGGAGTGACGGGCTTCACCGCGCTGACCAAACGGCTTACCGCCCTGGCCGAAGCCGGCCGGGTCCAGCTGGCCGAGGCCCGCGAAAAGCCACCGGACGCGGCCGGCGGCGACGCGGTGGACGTAGCCGGCGGGCAGCGGCTGGACGTGGCCGGCGGCTTCATCGAGCTGTCTGCGCCGCCGCTCCGCGACGCCGTGTCCGGCCTGGTGGACCAGGGGAACCGGACCCTGGTCGCGGTTCCGCTGATGCTGTCCGCGGCCGGCCATTCCAAGGGCGACGTGCCCGCCGCACTGGCCCGGGAGAAGGCCCGGCATCCCGGGCTCACCGTCCGGTACGGCCGCCCGCTCGGCCCGCACCCGGTTCTGCTGGACCTCCTGGCCGAACGGATCTCGGCGGCCGCCCACGACCTGCCCGAGCCGTACGCGGTGCTGCTGGTGGGGCGTGGCTCGACCGACCCGGACGCCAACGCCGACGTGTGCAAGGACGCGCGGATGCTGTGGGAAGGCCGCGGGTACGAGTTCACCGAGACCGCGTTCGTTTCGCTCGCCCATCCCAGCGTGGCCGAAGGCCTGGAGCGCTGCCGGCGGCTGGGCGCGCGCAGCATCGTGGTCGCGCGCTACTTCCTGTTCGCCGGCGTGCTGCCGGACCGGGTTGCCGCCCAGGCCGCCGAATACTCAGCCGCCCATCCGGGCGTGGACCTCCGGTGCGCGGACGTCCTCGGCGACTGCGACGAGATCGCCGCGCTGGTCGCCGAGCGCTACCGCGAGGCACTGGCCGGAGATATCAGGATGAACTGCGACATGTGCCAGTACCGGACCGCGCTGCCGGGCCTGGCGCATCGCGTCGGTGTGCCGCAGCATCCGCACGACCACCCGCACGACCATGCGCACCCGGCCGATGCCGGCTGAGCTCCGCCTCGGCGTCCCCGGCCCGGAGCCGGATCTGTCCTTCCACGGGGACGGCGAACTCGCCGACGGCCTGACCGACCTGGCCGTGAACGTCCGGCCGGGGACCCCGCCGCCCTGGCTGCTGGACCGCATCCGGGCGGCGGCCGGTGACCTCGCCGCCTACCCGGACCCGCGCGCCGCGACTGAGGCAGCCGCCCGGCGTCACGCCCGGCCCCCGTCCGAGGTCCTCGTCACGGCCGGGGCCGCGGAGGCGTTCACCCTGATCGCCCGGGCCTTCCGCGCGCGCCATGCGGTCATCGTGCATCCCCAGTTCACCGAGCCGGAGGCGGCGCTGCGGGCGGCCGGGCAGCCGGTGCACCGGGTCACGCTCGGCGGCGACTTCACGCTCGGCCCCGGGGCGGTGCCGCCGGATGCGGACCTGGTCGTGCTGGGCAACCCGACCAACCCGACTTCGGTCCTTCATCCCGCCGCGGCGATCAGGGCGCTGGCCCGGCCCGGACGGCTGCTGGTCGTCGACGAGGCGTTCGCGGACTGCGTGCCCGGGGAGCCCGAAAGCCTGACCCGGGCGCGTGACGTCCCCGGGCTGATCGTCGTGCGCAGTCTGACCAAGACCTGGGGCCTGGCCGGGCTGCGGGCCGGCTACCTGCTCGCCAGCCCCCCGCACGTCCGCGCGCTAGCGCGCCCGCGCCCGCCGTGGGCGGTGTCCGCGCCGGCTCTGGCCGCCGTCGCGGCCTGCTGCACGCCGGCCGCCACCGCAGAGGCCGCCGCCTGGGCGACTTCGATGGATGCCGAACGGACATGGCTGGGACAATCCCTCAGCCGGGTACCCGGTGTCGCGGTGACCCCGCACGCCTGCGCGTCCTTCCTGCTGCTCAAGGTCACCCCCGGCTCGAGGGTCCCCGTCCCCGGCAACTCCAGCCCCGAAAGTTACAACGTCCCCATTGACCACGGTGGCCCCACCGTGCGCGAACGACTGCGCGCGGCCGGGTTCGCCGTGCGCCGGGGGGACACGTTCCCCGGGCTCGGCCCCGACTGGATCCGCGTTGCGGTACGTGACCGGGGCACCAACGACCGTTTCGTGGCCGCGCTCACCGCTGTTCTGGAGGCCTTGTGACCATCTATCCCGACGATCAGGCCCCGGCGGAGTATCCCGACGATCAGGCCCCGGCGGAGCCGGTTCCGGACAAGCAGCGCGCGGAGCCGTACCCGGACGAGCAGCGCGCGGCGGTCTACCGCGTCATCGGGGAGCGCCGGGACGTCCGGGCGGGGTTCCGGCCCGACCCGGTGCCAGACGACGTGCTCCGCCGCGTGCTGGCCGCCGCCCATCAGGCGCCGTCCGTCGGGTTCTCCCAGCCGTGGGACTTCATTGTGATCACCGAACGGGCCCAGCGGGAGCGTATCGCCGCGCTGGCCCGGCGGAACCGGGACCGCTACGAGGCCGGCCTGCCGGGGGCGCGTTCCCGCGCGTTCGGCCGGCTCAAGGTGGAATCCATCCTGGACACGCCGGTCAATATCGCGGTGACCTGTGATGCCACCCGCGGCGGCCGGCACACCCTGGGCCGCCATAGCCAGCCCGAGACGGCCGCGTTCTCCAGCGTGCTGGCCGTCTCCAATCTGTGGCTGGCCGCCCGCGCAGAGGGGCTCGGCGTCGGCTGGGTGAGCTTCTTCGACGAGCACGAACTGGCCGCTGAGCTGGGCCTGCCCGGGCACCTGGAGGTGGTGGCCTACCTGTGTGCCGGGTACGTACACCAATTCGCGCCGGAGCCGGAACTGCAGGCCTCCGGGTGGGCGCGCCGCCGGCCGGTCGCGTGGGCGGTGCACGCCGGGGCGTTCGGCCGGCGCGGCCTGCCCGGAGAGGAACCAGTGGACGCCCTGGCCGAAGTCACCGCGGCGATCCGCCCGCCGGATCCGGAAGCGGTCACCGCCGCGCGTGAGCGCCAGGCCCGGATGACCAAACCACCCGGTTCCCTCGGCGTGCTCGAGGATGTGTCCGCATCGCTGGCCGGGCTGGCGGGGGAGTGCCCGCCGCCGCTGCCCGAGCCGGCCGCGGTGGCGATCTTCGCCGGGGACCACGGGGTGCACGCGCAAGGCGTCAGCCCGTGGCCGCAGGAGGTGACCGCGCAGATGGTCGCCAACTTCCTGGCCGGCGGAGCCGTCGTCAATGCGTTCGCGGCGCAGGCCGGGGCCGAGGTCGTCGTGGTCGACGTGGGGGTCGCGGCCGACCTGGAGCCGGCGCCGGGCCTGCTGCCGCGCAAGGTCGCGCGGGGCACCGCGGACTTCAGCCAGGGCCCGGCGATGAGCCGCGAGCAGGCCGTGACCGCGGTGACCGCCGGGATCGAGGTGGCCCGCGATCTGGTCGCGGCCGGGAACCGCTGCCTGGTCACCGGGGACATGGGCATCGCGAACACCACCGCCTCGGCCGCGCTGATCTGCGCCTTCACCGGCAGCAACCCGGTCGTCGTGACCGGTCCCGGCGCCGGGGCGGACGCGGCCGCCTGCGCCCGGAAGGTAGCTGTCATCCGCCAGGGGCTGGCGCTGCACCGGCCCGACCCGGCCGATCCGGTCGGCGTGCTGGCCGCCTTCGGCGGCTACGAGCACGCCGCGCTGGCCGGCTTCATCCTGGCCGCGGCGGGACTGCGCGTCCCGGTCATCCTGGACGGCGTCATCGCCGGGGCCGCGGCGCTGGCCGCCGTGGCCATCGCGCCGGACGCGGTCGCCGCGTGCCTGGCCGGGCACCGCAGCACCGAGCCCGGGCATGCCGCTACGCTTGCTTACCTGAAGATGCGCCCGCTGGTTGAACTCGACTTGCGGCTGGGGGAGGGCACCGGCGCCCTGCTGGCTCTGCCGCTCGTCCAGAGCGCGGCGCGGGCGCTCCGCGATGTGGCCACGTTCGACTCGGCGGGCGTCAGCGACAGGAAAGCATGAAGGAGCCTGGACCAGCATGCTGACGGATACCGTGCCGACCGATACCGTCCCCGATGGCCACCACTGACGATCAGCCGTACCTGCTGGGGCTGCGCCTGGCCGGCCGGCGCGTTGTCGTAGCCGGGGGCGGGACCGTGGCCACCCGCCGGGTACCCGCCCTGCTCGACGCGGGCGCCGCCGTGTTCCTGACCTCGCCCGAGACCACCGGGTCGCTGGAAGATCTCGCCCAGGCCGGCCGGATCCGCTGGGCCCGGCGTCCCTACGCCGCGGGCGACATCGACGGCGCGTGGCTGGTCTGCGCCTGCACCAGCGACCCGGCCGTGAACGCCGCCATCACCGCCGAAGCCGAGGCGCAGCGGATCTGGTGTGTCCGCGCGGACGAGGCGGCCCTGTCTCCCGTCTGGACGCCCGCCTCGGGCCTGGCCGATGACGTCCGGGTCGGCGTGCTGAGCGGCGACCCACGCCACAGCGCCGGCATCCGGGACGCCATCGTCTCCGGGCTCCGTACGGGCACGCTGGGCGCCCGCCGTGGCCGCGGCCACCGGACGGGCGTCGCGCTGGTCGGCGGCGGACCCGGCGATCCCGGCCTGATCACCGTGCGCGGGCGCCAGTTGCTGGCCGAGGCCGACGTGGTCGTGACCGACCGGCTCGCGCCGCGTTCGGTGCTGGATGAACTGCCGCCGGACGTGCAGGTCATCGACGTGGCCAAGATTCCCTACGGGCGTTCCGTCGCGCAGGAGCACATTAACGCCGCGCTCATCGAGCACGCCCAGGCCGGACGGTTCGTGGTCCGGCTCAAGGGGGGTGATCCGTACGTCTTCGGCCGGGGCGCGGAAGAGGTCATCGCGTGCCTGAGCGCCGGGATTCCGGTGACGGTCGTGCCGGGGGTGACGAGTGCGGTCGCCGTGCCCACGGCGGCCGGAGTGCCGGTCACGCACCGCGGGGTCGCGCAGGAGTTCAGCGTGGTATCGGTGCATGTCCCGCCGGACGACGAGCGGTCCACGGTGAACTGGCCGGCCCTGGCGGCCACCCGGGGCACGCTTGTCCTGCTCATGGGGGTGGAACGGCTGGCCGCCGTGGCCGAAACGCTGATCCGGTACGGTCGTTCGGGCCATACGCCCGTTACTGTGATCGCTGACGGTACCCTGCCTACTCAGCGCACAATTATCGCGACGCTGGACACAGTAGCGCCCAGGGTGATTAAAGATGGGATAAGGCCGCCGGCCGTAGTCGTGATAGGTGAGGTCGTGAACGTCGCAGGCAAGATTGCCGAGCTCATGCGGAGCCTGGAGCCCGCCGTGCCCGGCCGTGCCGGCGCCCCGTCCGCCAGCGCCCATCGGGCGCGCCCGGATCCGGCGGGCCCTGCCCCATTGGGTCCGCGTCCGGCGGGAACGGGCCCGGCCGGCCGCGCGGCGCAGCGGACGGACCAGGCGTGAGACGGCCCTCCGCGCCCGAGGGCAGTGTGACCCCCGACGTGGCCGGTCACGCTCCGCAGCCACCAGGCCCGGGCGGCCAGCCCCCGGCCGCCGCTGATCCCGCCGCGCAGGGCGCGGCCACCGGGACCGGGGTAGATGGGCCAGCCGGCGACGCGGAAGCCGCCGCACCTGCCCGGGAC
>Ga0181521_10002808_pt1 | contig 20789 bp, 14 predicted proteins | sample PEATcosm2014_Bin_32_FD_119764 | JGI IMG/M metagenome (GOLD analysis project Ga0181521, IMG submission 119764) | Peatland microbial communities from MTU Mesocosm Facility, Houghton, MI, USA - PEATcosm2014_Bin02_60_metaG | ecosystem: Environmental > Terrestrial > Soil > Wetlands > Peat | place...
CGTTCGCCCCGCGCGGCACGGGCGCGCCCGTCAGGATGCGCACACATTCGCCCGCGCCGACCGTGCCTTCGAACGCCACGCCGGCGCGGCTTTCGCCGATGAGGCGCAGGCGCGCGCCCGGCTCGGCCGCGTCCGCCGCGCGAACGGCAAATCCGTCGCGAATCGAACGATTGAACGGAGGATAGTTGCGATCGGCGAGTATTTCTTCGGTGAGAGTGCGGCCGTGCGCTCGAGCGGGCTCGGCGGTGAGATCGAGCGTCTCGACTTCAGGCATGACTGCGCGCGCGGTGAGTATCTCGATCACCTTCTCGCGCGCCGCTTCGAAAGAAATCATGTCCGGGTAGAAGGCTATCTCACAACTGCTTTGCGTACAACCCGGCTCGAAGATCGACGGGAGATTCTATAGCCACGAGGCGAGCTTCGTTCCCCGGGGGACGATCGTGGCGTCGCGCTCCGGGCCGGTGGAGATCATTCCGATCTCGATCTGGAGCTGGTCGGAGATGAAATTCAGATAGTCGCGCGCGGCGACGGGGAGTTCCTTGACGTCGCGAATGCCGGGCGTGGGCTTCTTCCAGCCGGGCAGCGTGCGGTATTCCGGCTCGACGCGCGCGAGCGTCTCGACATCCGGCGGCATTTCCGTGATTTGCTCGCCCTTGTAGCGATAGCCGGTGCAGACTTTGATTTCGGGCTGCGTGTCGAAGACGTCGAGCTTGGTCACGACGAGCGAGTCGATGCCGTTGATCATCTTCGCGTAGCGCAGGACCGGGAGATCGAGCCAGCCGCAACGGCGGGGCCGCCCCGTCACCGCGCCGAATTCGTTGCCGCGCGCGCGGACGGCCTCGGCGTCTAGGTCGAGCATCTCCGTGGGAAATGGACCGCTGCCAACGCGCGTGGTATACGCCTTCGTGACGCCGACAACGCCGGTGACGCGCGTGGGAGCGACGCCGAGACCCGTCATGGCGCCGCCCGAAATCGCGTTCGACGAGGTTACGTACGGATACGTCCCGTGGTCGATGTCGAGCATCGTGCCCTGCGCGCCCTCGAAGAGCACCGTGTCGCCCCGGTCGAGAGCGTGGTTGAGCAGAACGGCGGTGTCCGCGACCAGCCCGCGAATGTGCGCCGCGATCTCGAGGTATTGATCGACGAGGCCAGCGGTCTCGAGCGGATGGCCGTAGGCAGCGCGGCTGATCGCGTCTTTTTCCGTGATCACGCGCTCGAGTTTCGCGCGGAAGCATTCGGGCTCGAGCAGATCGCAGACGCGAATCCCGCGCCGCGCCATCTTGTCTTCGTAGGCCGGACCGATGCCGCGGGACGTGGTGCCGATTTTCGCCGCGCCCCGCGCCGTTTCCGCGGCCTTGTCCATTTCGCGGTGATAGGGAAAAATCAGGTGCGCGCGGTTGCTGAGGAAGAGACGCGCGCGAACTTCGACGCCGGACTTCTTGAGATTTTCGAGCTCGGATACAAGCGCGGCGGGATCGACGACGGCGCCGGGCCCTATGACGGCCTTCTTGTCCGGGCGCAAAATACCGCTGGGAACGAGTTGCAGGACGTAGCGGTGACCGTTGAAGATGACGGTGTGGCCGGCGTTGTGGCCGCCAGCGTAGCGCGCGGTGTAGTCAAAGGATGAGGCGAGGTAATCGACGACCTTGCCCTTTCCTTCGTCGCCCCACTGGGCCCCGACCACGGCAATCGCCTTCGTTCGAACCTTGTCCGCCACTTCCGCCACTCCACAATCACACGAGTCGCATCTGCCCCGCTCCGGTTCACGCGTGAAGCATTACAGGAGGGTGTGTGCGGCAAATGCCAGAAATTCATCCTACGCCGCGCGTCCGCCGAAGGCAAGCGCCGCCCCGGCAGATGTGTTGGCGAGGGGCAGGTTCGAGACACAACAAAATTGAATCTGGAGACGAAACCGAACGAGTGGCCGGCGACCCGGAACTGTCTACGCTTTGCCGAAAATCTTTTCGGCGATGTCGGCCGCGACCGGCACGCGGAACTTCTCGCCCTGATACGCCTTGATCATCAGGAGTATCCAGAGAACGAAGCCGACGAGGCCAACCAGCCAGTAGAGCAATAGGCCGCCCGAAAACGTGCCGAAGCCGCCCATCATCAAGCTCATCCCAAAGATCGCGCCAATGACGATATTGATGATATGCAGGCCGCCGAACACGACAATCGACTGGGTGGCGTGAAACCGCACGAAGGGGCGCTTGTCGATGAAGAAGAAGATCAGGCCCGTGACCCATCCGAGGACGTAGCAGAGCAGGCCGGCAACGTTTTCGGCCATCCCCGACTGCGCCGCCGAACCGCCGCTCTGAGCCGGGCTCGATGCACCCGCCTGCGACGAGCCACAAGAACCGCAAAAGCCCGCATTGTCCGCCAGAGCAGCTCCGCATTTCGTGCAGTGTGCCATGTTCCCCCCTTTGGGCCGGTACCTTCGAGGTGCTTTGGCGGCGAAGCCTAGCAAAACGCAGCCCCCTCGGCAAGCGCAATTGAATTGGGCATCCTCTGCCTGAGGGCCGCAGGGACAGTTGCACTACGCGACCTTCCACGCGAGTTCAGTTTCGTTTCCTTGTTGAATCTCTTTCCGAGTAACCGGTCAGCGCCTCGGCGGGATCCGGACGATCTCGACGGAACAGCGGGCATGGCGAGCAACAGCGTCCGAGACGCTCCCCATCAGGAACCGTTCCAAACCCTTTCGGCCATGTGCGCCGAGCACGATGAGGTTGGCATGCCACTTCGAGGCAGCGTCGACGATCTTGGATTTGGGATCACCTTGTTCCACTGCCGTGGTAACTTTCAGCCCCTTGGAGCGCAGCCCTTCCGCCGTCTTCGCAACTAATGTCGCTGCCCGCTTCGATTCTGCCTCCCATACAGCATCGAGGGCGTCCTCATACCCGCCCATCTCGCGGGTCACCAATAGCGACGGTGGTTCTACGACATGCAGCACGCGCACTTCCGCGCGTTTTGACCCAACTCGTTCGATCACGGCCTGCACCGCCGCCTTCGAGAATTTAGAGTCATCGATCGCCAGTAAGATCTTCATGTTCCCCCCTCGCATCGCTCTTAATTGTGGCTAGACCATTGTGCCGTAGCTGTGACATGGCTCACATCTCAAAGTCATGCAAATCCCCTCAAATCGGCGCTCTTCTGTTCTTATGCCGCTTCTCAAGACCCCGTTAGGGAACGTTCCGGACGACCGGTGTTTGTGAACTGGAGGTATGACTGCTAAGATTCTCTACCATCCGCGCGGAAGTGGCGGAATTGGCAGACGCGCCAGCCTTAGGAGCTGGTGGCCGAAAGGCCGTAGGGGTTCGAGTCCCTTCTTCCGCATTCCGAATCCCCGAAAGATGGGCCAGGGTTATTTGCAGATAGAGTATTTACCCTCCCGAAGCGCCGTCGCAGAGATTTGTCCTGGTTAGTCCCGCCCGGCTTATAGTTTTGTCAGTCCACTTATGCTTGGGAAACCGGAAAGTTCACAGAGCGAGCGAGATCCGCGCGAAGACCTCGCGCGGGCCGACCGCGAACGAGACGAACTCAATCGCATCGGAATCGCGCTTTCTTCCACGCGCGATATTGGCACCCTCCTTGAAATGATCCTGTCCAAGGCGCGTGAAATCACGAACGCCGACGCCGGTTCGCTTTACCTCGTGGAAAGTTCGGAGATCAACGGCAACTCTTCCGGACAACGCGAACGGCGGCTGCGTTTCAAGTTCACGCAAAATGCCAGCCGGCAATTTCCCTTCACCGAGGGTACGATGCCGCTCGCGGAAGATTCCATGGCCGGCTATGCGGCGCTTCACGGAGAGGTCGTCGCGCTGGACGACGTTTACGCGATTCCGCCCGACAGGCCCTACCGGTTCAATCCGCGTTTCGACCAGGAAACGGGCTACCGGACGCGCTCGGCCCTCACCCTGCCGATGAAGAACCCGCGCGGCGAAGTGACCGGTGTGGTGCAGCTTCTCAATTGCAAACGCAACTGGGAGGCGCGGTTATTGACTCCAGGAGATTTTGAACGCGAGGTGCAGCCGTTTTCGGCGCGATCCGCGCACCTTGCGGAATCGCTGGCTTCTCAGGCGGCGGTCGCATACGAGAATAACCGGCTCTATCACGACATCGAAGTGCTGTTCGAAGGATTCGTGAGGGCGTCCGTAACCGCCATCGAGCAACGCGACCCGACCACTTCCGGACATTCGACGCGCGTGGCAGCCATGACTCTGGGACTTGCGGAAGCCATCAACCGCGGGGCGCGAGGCCCCTACGCGCAAACTCGATTCACCGCCGAACAGCTCAAGGAAATCCGCTACGCTGCGCTCTTGCATGATTTCGGCAAGGTCGCGGTGCGCGAGGAAGTGCTGATCAAGGCGAAGAAACTTCATCCGCAGGAAATCACGATCCTGCACCACCGCTTCGACTACGTGCGCAAGGAGCTGGAAGCGGAGTGCGCGCAGAAGAAGCTCGAAGCCGTGCTGGCTCGTGGACCTCAGGCTGCGCGCGCGGAATTCGCGCTAATTGAGGAGGAATACCGGCTCAAGCAGGCCGAGCTGGACGAATCCCTTCACTTGATCCTGCGACTCAACGAACCCACCGTCTTGCGCGCGGGACCCTTCGAACAGCTAGTCGATGTCGCCCGCAAGATGTATCGAGATCCCCGGGGCCGCGAATGCCCTCTGCTCACGCCGGACGAGGTTTCTTCGCTGTCGATTCCTCAAGGCTCGCTCAACGACGAAGAGCGGCGGCAGATCGAATCTCATGTCACGCACAGCTTCAATTTCCTGATTCAGATTCCCTGGACCCAGGAGATCAAGTACATTCCCTGGATCGCGCGGGCGCACCACGAGAAGTTGAACGGCACCGGTTATCCAAACCGGCTTCGCGGCGACGAAATCCCCGTGCAGGCCAAGATGATGTCCATCTGCGATATCTTCGACGCGCTCTCCGCCGCAGATCGGCCGTACAAGAAAGCCGTTTCGATCGATCGGGCCCTGGACATCTTGGACATGTCAGTCCGCGATCGGGAGCTCGATTCCGACCTGTTCCAAATTTTCCTGGACGCGCGCATCTACGAGCTTACAAGCAGCGAATCCCCAGCGACGGCTCTGGCAATTTGAGGGCGCGGGTTGGGCCCCGGTTGACGCGCGCGAGCGGATTCCCTATACTCTACTTTCGGTAGTATTCTTGGTTGGCCGTTCTTCCCCCTCCTCCTTATCGGATTCCGAACAGGCGACAGGCGGATTGAGACGGGGTTTTGCCGGGCGCACATCCCTCAGACAATTTTTCATGACTGAAACAACCTGCAAGCGCGAAATCGAGCTGGAAATTCCGGCCGAGAACGTCCAGAAGGCCACGGAAAAAGTCGCGCGGGACATCGCGCGGATCGCCCGCATTCCCGGATTCCGTCCCGGCAAGGCGCCCGTGACGCTGGTGCGGCGCCGCTTCGCGGAGGACATCCAGGGCGAGGTCGTGCAGTCGCTCGTTCCGGAGTATCTCGAGAAGGCGCTCGACGAGAAGAAACTCGTTCCGGTGACGCGTCCCGAAGTGGACAAAGTCGAGTTCAAGGAAGGCGAGCCGCTGCGGTTCCGCGCAGTCTTCGAAGTCCTGCCCGAATTCGAGCTGGGCGACTACAAGAACATCCAGGTGCAGGTGGAGGAGATCGAAATCGGCGACGCCCAGGTGGACAAGGCGCTCGAAGAGGTGCGCGAGCGCGGTGCGACGTTCGTTCCGGTCGAGGAGCGCGCCGCGCAGGACGGCGACTACGCGCTCATCAAGCTGATCGGCACGCCGGCCGGCGGCGGCGATCCCGTGCAGGCAGACAACATCATGTGCCACCTCGGCGCGGAAGAGACGCTCGCAAGCTTCACCGAGAATCTGCGCGGCGCCAAGTCGGGCGAAACGCGCCAGTTCGAAGCCAAGTACCCCGACGATTACCCCGACGCGAAGCTCGCGGGCAAGACGTACAACTACTCCGTCGAGGTGCAGGGCATCAAGGAAAAGAAGCTGCCCGAGCTGAACGACGAATTCGCCAAGGACGCGGCCGGAGAGCAGGGCGGCGTCACGACGCTCGACGAGCTGCGCAAGAAAATCCGCGAGAATCTGGAAGCGGCGAAAGAACAGCAGCAGACGGCGCAGGCGCGCGAGAAGATCCTGGCGGAGATCGTGAAGCAGCACGACTTCCCGGTGCCTGAAGCGCTGATCGAAGCGCAGATGGATACGCGTCTCGAGCGCGTCGTGCGGTCGCTCGCAGCGCAGGGCGTGGACCCGCGCGCGGTGGACGTGGACTGGGTGTCGCTCCGGCGGCGCCAGCGCGAACGCGCGGTGGACGACGTGAAGGCCGAACTCCTCCTCGACCGGATCGCGACCGCCGAGAACCTCGACGCGACCGACGAGGACGTCGAGAAAGAGATCGCGCATCTCGCCGAACACAGTGGCGAATCGGCAACCGCTTTGCGCGCTCGCTTGACAAAGCAGGGAGCGTTCGATAGGATGAAATCGAAGTTGCGAAGCGACAAAACGATCGACTGGCTCTACCGCACGGCCCGAATCGAGAAGACAGCCAAAAGTGAAAAGTAGCTCCGGTTTGGGTTTCCTCAGCGCGCAAAACTATTCCAGATGAGACAAAACGACGACGCGATTCCGCGTGCCACAACGCTCGTTCCCATGGTGGTCGAGCAGACCAACCGGGGCGAACGCGCCTACGATATCTATTCGCGGCTTCTCAAGGACCACATCATCTTCATCGGGACCCCGATCGACGATCATGTGGCCAACCTGGTGACCGCGCAGTTGCTGTTCCTCGAGTCCGAGGACCCCGAGAAGGATATTTCGGTCTACATCAACTCGCCGGGCGGGTCGATTTCGGCGGGAATGGCCATCTACGACACAATGCAGTTCGTGCGCCCCGACGTGGTCACCTATTGCATCGGCCAGTCCGCCTCGATTGCCGCTCTGCTGCTCGCTGCGGGCACTCCCAAGAAGCGCTACGCCCTGCCGAATTCGCGCGTCCTGATCCACCAGCCGTGGATGTCCGGCCTTTCCGGCCAGGCGACCGACATCGACATTCACGCCAAGGAAATCATCCGCACCCGTGCGTCGCTCAACAAGCTGCTCGCGTTCCACACGGGCCAGCCCGTGGAGAAGATCGAAAAGGACGTGGAGCGCGATTTCATCATGACGGCCGACCAGGCGAAGGCTTACGGCATCGTCGATGAAATCATTACGAAGCATCGCTAGTGCCGTTCCAAAGGGTTAGTAGCGGGGGCGATGAATTCCGGCACGGAGAGAGGCTTCCGTTTTACAATGGGAGCCAGATTCTTCGTGGGTCGGGTTTCGACTTGAGGGGGCGCCATCGGTGAAACGGTTCACCCCAGAAGAGCCGTTGCGTTGTTCCTTCTGCCATAAGACGCAGGAGCAGGTGGAGAAGCTCATCAGCTCTCCATCCGAGTATCCCCGCTCGTACATCTGCAACGAGTGCGTGGGCGTCTGCCAGCAGATTCTCGAAGACGAGAAGCGCGAGCAGTCGAGTCCGGCGAACCGCCGCCTGCCGCGCCCGCCCGAGATCAAAGCGTTTCTCGACGGGTACGTGATCGGCCAGGACAAGACGAAGAAGAAGCTGGCGGTGGCGGTGTACAACCATTACAAGCGGATTTTCCTGAACCGGCAGCCGGGCGACGTGGAACTCACCAAGTCGAACATCCTGCTGATCGGGCCGACCGGGACCGGCAAGACGCTCCTGGCGCAAACGCTCTCGCGGATGCTGGATGTACCGTTTGCCATCGTCGATGCCACCACGCTCACTGAGGCGGGCTACGTCGGTGAAGACGTCGAAAACATCATCTTGAAGCTCTTGCAGGCCGCCGACGGTGACGTCCAAAAAGCCCAGCAAGGCATCATATACATAGACGAGATCGACAAGATTTCGAAGAAGGACGAGAATCCCTCGATCACACGGGACGTTTCCGGCGAGGGCGTGCAGCAGGCACTGCTGAAGATTTTGGAAGGCACGGTCGCCAACGTTCCGCCCCAGGGCGGGCGCAAGCACCCGCATCAGGAGTTCACCCCAGTCGATACGACAAACATCCTGTTCATCTGCGGCGGGGCCTTTGTGGGGCTGGAAAAGATTATCGAGCGTCGCGTGGGGCAGAAGTCGCTCGGGTTTCATGCGGATGCGCAGCCGACCACGGCCACGAGGCGCAATATCGAGGTACTCGAGCAAGCGCAGCCCACCGATCTGATCCGCTACGGGTTGATTCCGGAGTTCGTCGGCCGGCTGCCGGTCGTGGGCGTGCTGAGCGATCTCGACAAAAGCGCGCTGGTGCGCATCCTGACGGAACCGAAAAACGCTCTCGTGCGTCAATATCAGAGACTCTTCGAATTCGAAAACGTACGCCTGCGATTTACCGACGACGCTCTCGAGACGGTCGCCGATCTGGCCCTTCAGCGCAAAGTCGGGGCGCGCGGTCTGCGCATGATCCTGGAAGACTTGATGCTGGAAATGATGTACCACCTGCCGGCGCAGCGTAAGCTTCGCGATTTCGTCGTCACGGCGGACATGGTCAAGGGCCGCGAAATCAACTGGAGCCTGCTCGAAAAGGCCGGCTGATCGTTCCAGTTCTTCAGGCCCTCTCATCGCTCCAGGAAAATTGTCATTCCGAACGGAGCGAGAAATCTTTCTTCGACGGGCGGCATCTAAGAGACTGGCAAGGTAAGTAGGATAAATGTTCAACAAGGAAAAACTCGAAGTGAAGCGCGTGCCGATGATGCCGGTGCGGGATATGGTCATCTTCCCGGAGATGATGCACCCGTTCATCGTCGGGCGCGAAGCGTCGGTCCGGGCGCTGGAAGAAGCGCTGGCCGGCGACAAGAAGATTTTCCTCGTCACGCAGCATGATGCCTCGGTAGACGATCCCAAGCCCGAAGAAATTTACCAGGTCGGGACGCTCGCGAATATCGTCCAGAGCGTCAAGCTGCCGGACGGCAATATCAAGGTCCTAGTCGAGGGCACCGAGCGCGCCAAGGTGGTGCAGGTGACGAGCGAGGAGGGGTTCTTCCGCGCCTCGGTTCGCCTCGTTCCGGCGAAAACCGAACCCGGCCCGCAGACCCAGCAGGCTTCCGAGCGCGTCACGAACCTCTTCGAGCAGTACGTCAAACTGTCGCAGAGCCTGAACTACGACACGATGATTGCCGCCGTGCGCGTCGAAGATCCCGGAAAGCTCTCCGACGCGATTGCCGCGAACCTCCAGATTCCCGTGGAAGAGAAGCAGGAACTGCTCGAAATTTTCGAGCCTATCGAGCGCCTGAATCGCATCGCCGACATCCTCGACGTCGAAATCGAGAAGCTAAACGTCGACCGCTCGATCAATACGCGCGTCAAGCGGCAGATGGAGCGCGCGCAAAAAGAGTACTACCTCAACGAAAAGCTCAAGGCGATCCAGAAGGAACTGGGACGCGGCGAGGCCAACGAGATCGAGCAACTCAAGAAGAAGATCGAGACCTCCGGCATGCCCGAAGGTCCGATGGAGAAGGCTCAGCAGGAATTGAAGCGGCTCGAAATGATGCCGCCGATGTCGGCCGAATCGACCGTCTCGCGGAACTACCTCGACTGGCTGCTCGCGGTGCCGTGGAAGAAGCGCTCGAAAGAAATCCGCGATATCAAGAAGGCGGAGGTGATTCTCGCGGAAGACCACTACGGCCTCGAAAAGATCAAAGAGCGCATCCTCGAATACCTGGCCGTTCGCCAGCTCGTGAAGAACCCGAAGGGCTCGATTCTCTGCTTCCTCGGACCTCCGGGAGTGGGCAAGACTTCGCTGGCCATGTCGATCGGGCGCGCCACGGGCCGGAAATTCGTCCGCGTGTCGCTCGGCGGGGTGCGCGACGAGGCGGAAATTCGCGGACACCGGCGCACGTACATCGGCGCCCTGCCCGGCCAGATCATCCAGATGATGCGCAAGGCCGGCACGGTGAATCCCGTGTTCGTCCTCGACGAAGTTGACAAGATGTCCATGGACTTCCGCGGCGACCCGTCGGCGGCGCTGATGGAAGTGCTCGATCCGGAGCTGAACCACTCCTTCACCGACCACTATCTCGATGTCGAATACGATCTTTCGAAAGTGATGTTCATCTGCACGGCGAATGTCCTGCACACGATTCCGCAGCCCTTGCAGGACCGCATGGAAGTTTTGCGCCTGCCCGGCTATACCGAGCAGGAAAAGCACCAGATCGCGCAGCGGTTTCTGGTCCAGCGGCAGCTCGAAGCCACCGGCCTGACGAAAAACAACGTGAAGTTCACGGATGAGGCCATCACGCACATCATCCGCCACTACACGCATGAAGCGGGCGTCCGCAATCTCGACCGCGAAATTGCCAATATTTGCCGCAAGGTGGCGCGTAAAGTCGTGGAAAATGGCAAGAATTACACCGTCGAAGTCACGGCCGCAAACATCAACGACTACCTGGGCATCCTTAAGTACCGCGATTTCTTCGCCGAGAAGAAGAACGAGATCGGCCATACGACGGGCCTGGCCTGGACCGAGGTCGGCGGGCAGGTGCTCTCAACGGAATCGACTTTGATGCAGGGGCGGGGCCGGCTGACACTCACCGGAAAGCTCGGCGACGTGATGCAGGAATCGGCGCAGGCGGGCATGAGTTACGTCCGGTCGCGCAGCCATCTCTTCGGCCTGCCCAAGGACTTTTATCGGCATATCGACATTCACGTGCACGTGCCCGAGGGCGCCATCCCGAAGGACGGCCCCTCGGCCGGCATCACGATGTGCACGTCGATCGTGAGCGCGCTGACGCGCATCCCGGTCCGCTGCGACGTGGCCATGACCGGCGAGATCACGCTCCGCGGCAAGGTGCTTCCGATCGGCGGCGTGAAGGAAAAGTTGCTGGCGGCGCACCGCCTGGGCCTGCGCACCGTGATTCTGCCGAAAGACAACGAAAAGGACCTGGCGGACATCCCGCCGGAGATCCAGGCGCAGATGTCCATTCAGTTCGTGGAATCGATGGACGAAGTCCTGCAGATCGCGCTCGAGAAGCCGCTGCCGGTGGTTGGGCATCCCCCGGTCACCGAAGTCGAACCTAAGTTCGGCACGGATGTGGCGCAGGACAAAGAACTGACCAATTGATTTCCTTCGGTCACCCCACACTCTGCTTGGCCCTGGTGAATCCTGGTCAGCAGGTTCGGCCCGCGACCGGAGTGTAAGGACTTTCTGTAACTTAGCCCGTTACGAAATCTGGGATAGAGTGCCTCAATCGAACGCGCCCGCCCCGGATCAATTTTTCAAACCACGATCACGCCTGAGAAATCAGGCTTAAGAAGGAAAGACTCAATGAGCGTTAGCCTTGCAGAACTGAAAGACAGAAACATCACCGATCTGGCGAAGATCGCCAAGGAGCTGAACATTCCCGGCGCCTCCGGCATGCGCAAGCAGGAGCTGATTTTTCAGATCCTTCGCGCCCAGACGGAAAAGAACGGCCTCATTTTCTCCGAGGGCGTTCTGGAATGCCTCCCGGACGGCTTCGGCTTCCTGCGCGCGCCGGAATACAACTATCTGCCCGGCCCGGACGACATCTACGTCTCGCCGTCGCAGATCCGGAAATTCGACTTGCGCACCGGCGACACCGTTTCCGGACAGGTCCGCCCGCCGAAGGACGGCGAACGCTATTTCGCGCTGATCAAGGTCGAAGCGGTCAATTTCGAGGATCCGGAAGTTGCGCGCAACAAAATCTTCTTCGATAACCTGACGCCGCTCTATCCGCAGGAGCGCATTCGCCTGGAGACGACGAAGGAAAACCTCACCGGGCGCGTGCTGGACATGCTCTGCCCTGTCGGCAAGGGCCAGCGCGGGCTGATCGTCGCGCCGCCGCGCACCGGCAAGACCATGATGCTGCAATCGATCGCGAATTCCGTCACGGCGAACCACCCGGAAATCGCGCTGATCGTGCTGCTGATCGACGAGCGGCCGGAAGAAGTGACGGACATGCAGCGCACGGTGAAGGGCGAGGTGATCAGCTCGACGTTCGACGAACCGCCGCAGCGCCACATTCAGGTGGCGGAGATGGTGCTCGAAAAGGCCAAGCGCCTCGTCGAGCACAAGCGCGACGTCGTCATACTGCTCGACTCGCTGACCCGCCTGGGGCGGGCCTACAACGCGGTCACGCCGCCTTCGGGCAAAGTTCTCTCCGGCGGTATCGACGCCAACGCCTTGCAGCGGCCGCGCCGCTTTTTCGCCGCCGCGCGAAACATCGAGGAGGGCGGCTCGCTCACCATCATGGCCACGGCCCTGATCGACACGGGCAGCCGCATGGACGACGTCATCTTCGAGGAGTTCAAGGGCACCGGCAACATGGAAATCAACCTCGATCGCCGGCTGGTCGACAAGCGCGTGTTCCCGACGATCGACATCAACCGCTCGGGAACCCGCAAGGACGAGCTGCTTCTGCCGGCCGACGAGTTGAACCGCATCTGGGTGCTGCGCAAGGTGCTGAGCCCTCTTTCGACCGTGGAGGCGATGGAGCTTCTGCTGGGCCGCCTCTCGAAGACCAAGACCAACGCGGAATTCCTCGCTTCGATGTCGAGCCCGGCTTAATCGCAGTGCCCTGCGGGGAAGCGCTCCGTTCCCTTTTCCCGGAAACCTGAGCGCGCGATTCGAGCCCTCAGCGCGGTGAACTCTTCGCTTTCTGCTGCGCAATCCATCCCTTGACCCGCGATTCGAGCAGATCGAGCGGAAGCGCGCCCTGACCGACGACGACGTCGTGGAAGGCGCGGATGTCGAATCGATCGCCGAGCTCCTGTTCGGCCAGATGGCGCAGTTCCTGAATCTTGAGACGTCCGATCATGTACCCCAGCGCCTGGCCGGGCCAGACGATATACCGATCGATTTCGGCCACCGCGCTTTGCTCCGGCTGGCCCGTGTTTTCTTCGAAGTACTGGATGGCCTGGTCGCGGCTCCAGCCCATCGAGTGGATTCCCGTGTCCACCACCAAGCGGACCGCGCGCCACATCTCGCCACTCAGAAACCCGAACTTCTGGTAAGGATCGGTGTAGAAGCCCATTTCATTCCCTAGAGTTTCGGAATAGAGAGCCCAGCCCTCCACGTACGCGGTGTAGCCAAGCTGCTTTCGGAAATCCGGCACGCCCGTCATTTCCTGAGCCAGCGAAATCTGGAGGTGGTGTCCGGGAACACCCTCGTGCAGAAACGTATCTTCCGCGTTCCAACTGAGTCGAGACGCGAGATTGAAGGTATTCACGTACAGGTAGCCGGGGCGCGCGGCCGCCGGAGATCCCTGCTCGTAATACGCTTCCGTTTCCGAAGGCGCCACGGCATCCGGGATGGCTTTTACACCGTAGGGCAGCCGCGGCAGCTTGTCGAACATGAGTTCGAGCTGCGGATCGGCGCGCTTCGCGATGTCGCGATAGTGCATCAGCATGTCGGCCTTGCTCGAATACTTGAATCGCGCATCGGTGTTGATGAACTTGATGAAGCCGGCGAAGCTGCCCTGAAATCCGGTCTGCCGGATCACCTGATCCATCTCGGCGCGAATCTGTTTTACCTGGTCTAGCCCCATCTGGTGGATTTGCGGCGGCGTCAAGTCCGTGGTCGTGTGCCAGCGGATCCTGTATTTGTAGTAATCGGAACCGTCCGGAAGAGAGGTGACGGATATCGAATCGCGGCAGGCGGGAATGTAGGCGCTCACCAGAAAATCGCGGAATTTCTGAAAAGCGGGCGCCACTTTGCCCGTGTAGGCCGCAACGGCCTTGCGCGTGAACTCTTCCTTTTGTTCGGGCGTAAACGCCGCGGGATACGATTTGAACGCGCTCAACAACGGACTCGCCAGCGGATTGGAAACGATCTGACTTTCGGCCTGCTTCGGCACGTCGCGCATGGTGATCTTCGGCGGGACCCACCCGTGCGCAATGCCGTTCCGCATGAGCGCGATTTCCTGATCGACGACGATAGGAATGGCGTTCAACCGCGAAAGGATGTCGTCGTAGTCACTCGCCCGCAAGGCGGGCATGAGGGCGATGGTGTCTGGGATACCGTGAAGTATCCCGGACATTTGATCGTCCGGACTGTAGAGGTTGCCCGGCGTCACCCCCGGAATTGGAAACGCGTCGCCATGAAACCGGAGTCCATCGATCGCCGTCCGGACGGCCTCCTGATACAGGTCGTAGTTCAATCGCTCGTCCGGAGGCAGTTCGGCGCGGGGAATCGCCTTGAGCAGTTTCAGGCTCTCCGTGAGGTGCCGGTTGCGCCGTTCGATGGCTGCGGGCGACACGTCCGACCAGCGGCCGTTCTGGCCGGGATAACCGACGCCCGTCGCATCCTCCGGATACTCGTGCATCCAGTAGGCCCAATCTTTGGCGAGAAACTCGCGCAGTTGCCGCGTGGCCGTTGTGGAAGTTGCCTTCGCGGCTGCGGCGGCAGCCGTCTGAGCCGGAGTGCATGGCACGACGATTGAGATGGCGAACACCAGGCTTACGGCCAGAACTGCCGTTTTAACGTTCGCTCTTGAGAATCGCCTCACGGAATCACCCCTGCCCCGTCGAAGACGACGCAGGCGTCTGTTCGCGCGCCAGCATCACCACAAGGCGCGCGACTTCCTCCGGCTCCATCGCCGTGCTGTCCACGACGACGGCGTCCTTTGCGCGCACGAGCGGCGACGAGCTGCGTTCGCTGTCGCGCCGGTCGCGCTCGTGAATCTCCTCGAGCGTGCGCGCCAGGTCGATCGCGTCGCCTTTCTGCTCGTGTTCGCGCCACCGGCGCCCCGCCCGGATTTCGGGCGACGCCGTCAGAAAAATCTTCAGGTGCGCGTCGGGAAAAACGACGCTGCCGATGTCGCGCCCCTCCATCACGACGCCGCCCTGCTCGCCCGCGCGGCGCTGCTCGGCCACGAGCACCTTGCGCACGCCGGGCACGACCGCGACCTTCGAAGCCCCTTGCGCCACTTCCGGCGTGCGAATTGCCAACGTCACGTCCTCGCCATCGAGGAACACCTGCTGCGCCCCGCCCTGCGAGCGCAAGTCGATGCGCGTGTCGCTCGCGAGCGCAGCCAGGTCTTCGGCGGCGTCCAGCGAAACGCCGCGACGCAGCACCTTGAGCGCGATCGAACGGTACATTGCGCCCGTGTCGATGTAGACGTAACCCATCAGCTCGGCCACGCGCCGCGCGAGCGTGCTCTTCCCCGAGCCCACCGGGCCGTCAATCGCGATGATCAGCCTCTTCGTCAAATTCGCTTGAAAGCGCGCTCGATTTCGCGCACCGAATAGCGCAGCACGACCGGCCGGCCGTGCGGGCAGCTCATCGGGTACTCGGTCTTTGCCAGCTCGCCGAGCAGCCATTCCATTTTGGTCTTATCGAGCGGCGTGTTCACCTTGATCGCGGCGTGGCACGAGGTCGAAGCCGCGATTTTCGATTGCAGCGAATCGATCGAGATGGCCTGATTCTCGCGCGCGATGCCGTCGAGGACTTCGAACAGGAGCTTTTCCGCGTCGCCGCTGGCGATTCCCGCCGGCGCCGCCTGGATCGCCACGCTTCGCGCGCCCATCAGGCCGGCCTCGAATCCGTTCGCGCGCAGCTCTTCGCCGATCTGCTCGAAGATCGCGAGCTGCCGCGGATTCAGTTCGACGACAATCGGCACCAGCAGCCGCTGCCCGCCGAGATCGCCCTCGCGCCGCGCGCGCAGGTGCTGCTCGAAAAGCACGCGCTCGTGCGCCACGTGCTGATCGATGATCCACAGTCCCTCGCTATTCACCGCGATGATGAAGCTCGCGTTCACCTGCCCGAGCGGCTTCAGGTCCATGATGTCTTCGGCGCTCGGCAGCGCTCCCGGCGCGCCGGCCGGAGCCTCGGGCGCAGGCGGGGCGGCCTCCTGCGGCAACGGAAAATTCATCGCGCCGTTTGGCTCAAATCCGAGCCTCTGTGCCATCGGCCGGTCAAGCGCGCCGGATAATTCGAAGTCCTCTGCAACAGATGCGCCCGAAGCCAGCGACGTCGGAATCTCGGCCCGCGGCGGGCCCGGAAACGCGCGCGAATCCGGCATCGGCGCATAACCGCGCATGCTTCCTGGTCCAGCAGCCGCTCCGCTTGCCTCGCCCGGAATCCCGGCGCCCGCTGCCGCCGCACGGGCCGCCGGAAAGCCCGGAATCGGCCGCGCGATCGAAAGCGCGTGGCGCAGCGCATCACGCGTGAAGTCGTGAACGAACTGCGGGTGGCGGAAGCGCACCTCGATCTTCGCGGGATGGACGTTCACGTCCACTTCCTGATACGGCAGATCGAGGAACAGCAGCACCACCGGGAACACGCCCAGCGGCATGATGTTGCGGTAGGCCTCGCCGATGGCGTGGAGCAGCAGGCGGTCGCGCACCAGCCGCCGGTTCACGAAGATATAGATTCCGTTGCGGTTCGTGCGCTGCACTTCGGGGCGCGATGCGAACCCGCTCACGCGAATCGTCGCCGCCTCTTCGTCCGCTTCGAGCGAAGGCTCCGTGATCGCCGAGCGCACTGGTCCCTCGTTCGGCGGAATCTCAACCAGCTCTTCGAGCGCCTGGCGGCCGAAAATCTGGTAGACGCGGTCGGCAAGCTTTTCGACTGGGGCGCAATCGAGGATCGTCTGCGACGGCGTTTTCAGCACAAACTGGACTTCGGGATGCGCCAGCGCATAGTGCGTGACGAGCGAGGCGATGTGGCCCAGTTCGGTCGTCTCGGATTTCAGAAATTTTCGCCGTGCGGGCACGCAGTAGAAGATGTCGGCGATGCTGATCGAAGTCCCGGAAGGGACGCCCGCCGGTTTCACGCCGAGGAGCTTCCCGCCCGCGAATTCGATTCGAGTTCCCTGCTCGTCTTCGGGAGTGCGCGTTTCGAGGAGGAGCCGCGAGATTGCCGCGATCGAGGGCAGCGCTTCGCCGCGAAAGCCGAGCGTGGCGATCGAGAGCAGATCGTCCGCGGTGCGCAGCTTCGAAGTGGCGTGGCGCTCGAAGGCGAGCAGCGCGTCGTCGTGGTTCATGCCGGAGCCGTCGTCGATCACGCGGATCATGCGCTTGCCGCCCGATTCGACCTCGACTCGGATCGAGCGCGCGCCTGCGTCGAGCGCGTTTTCGAGAAGCTCCTTCACCACCGACGCCGGCCGCTCGACGACCTCGCCCGCGGCGATCTTGTTCGCGACATTTTCCGGCAGTATCCGTATCCGCGACATAGCTTTATTTCGGTGGCTCCTTGATCGCGATGCCCAATTCATCGAGCTGAGCCGCGTCGACCTCGGAAGGCGACTCCGCCATCAAATCCACCGCGGCGGTGGTTTTTGGAAATGCGATCACGTCGCGGATCGACTTCTCGCCGGCCAGCAGCATGACGACGCGGTCGATTCCGAGGGCGATGCCGCCGTGGGGCGGAGTGCCGTAGGCAAGCGCGTCGAGGAAGAATCCGAAGCGCTGCTTCGCCTGCTCGTCGCTCAGGCCGAGCGCCTTGAACATCCGCGCTTGCACGTCCTGCCGGTGGATTCGAATGCTGCCGGAGCCCAGCTCGTTGCCGTTGAGCACGAGGTCGTAGCCTTTCGAGCGGCACTCCCACGGCGCGGTTTCGAGCTTGTCGAGGTCTTCCTCATAGATTCCCGTGAACGGATGCTGCGCGCTCACCCAGCGCTTTTCGGTCTCGCTCCATTCGAAGAGCGCGAAGCCGGTAATCCAGGCAAATTCCCATTTGCTGCGGTCGATCAGATTCAGCTTGTCGCCGAGATGGAGGCGAGTCTGGCCCGCGACGTAGAGCGACGTGTCCGTGTGCGGAATCTGGTCCTTCGCCGCGGCGGCGACGATCAAATCGCCCGGCTTTGCGCCCACGCCCTGTGCCAGTTTCTTCAGCCCGTCCGCGCCGAGATTCTTTTCGAGCGGCGAGGAAATTCCTTCCGCCGTCACTTTCACCGTATAGACGCCGCGCGCGCCGGCCGACTTCGCGAACTCGGAGAGCTCGTCGAGCTGCTTGCGCGACCACGAAGCAGCGCCCGGCGCGACCACTGCCTGGACGTTGCCCTCGAAATGCAGCGCGGCGCGCGCCGGCTCGAAGAACTGCGTCACGTCGTGCAGCTCCATGCCGAAGCGCAGGTCCGGCTTGTCCGAGCCGTACCGCCGCAGCGCTTCCTTGTAATCGAGGTGGCGGAACGGCCCCTTCGCCTGCACGCCGACGACGGCGCAGGCGCGCTCCATCACGCGCTCGATCGTGTCGAAGATGTCCTGCTGGCGCGGGAACGACATCTCGATGTCGAGCTGCGTGAACTCGAGCTGGCGGTCGGCGCGGAAGTCTTCGTCGCGGAAGCACCGGCAGATCTGGAAGTAGCGATCCATGTTGGAGATCATCAGGATCTGCTTGAAGATCTGCGGCGATTGCGGCAGCGCGTAGAACTGCCCGTGATGGATGCGGCTCGGGACCAGGCAGTCCCGCGCGCCTTCTGGCGTCGAGCGCGTGAGGATGGGGGTCTCGATCTCGAAAAAGCCGAGCTCGTCGAGCGCCTTGCGAATCTCGAAGATGATGCGGTGCCGCAGCTCGATATTGCCATGCAGGCGTGGGCGGCGCAGGTCGAGGTAGCGGTAGCGCAGGCGCGTTTCTTCGCTTGCCGTCACCTCCTCCTCGATCTGAAACGGCGGCGTCTTGGAGTTGTTCAGGATATGGAGGCGCGTCGCGATCACCTCGACTTCGCCCGTCGGGATGTCCGGATTGGCCTTCTGCCGCCGCACGACGCGGCCCTCGACCGCCACGACGAACTCCGAACGCAACTCCTCGGCTTTGGCGTGCGCCTCAGGGTTCTGTTCCTTGTTGAAGACGATTTGCGCGAGTCCGGCGCGGTCGCGAAGGTCGATGAAAATGAGCTGGCCGAGGTCGCGCCGCCGGTGGACCCAGCCCATCAGGACGACGTTCGTGTCCGTGTCCGACGCGCGCAATGCACCGCAGTAGGTTGTTCGCTTTAGATTTCCGAGGCTATCAAGCATGTGTTCCCCTGCGTTCGGACTCCAAATATTCGAGCAGAGCGTTTTCGGACAGCTTCTTCTGTTCGGCGTCGGCCAGCCGCTTCAGAGTGTACGTGCCCGACGCGACCTCGTCTTCGCCGATGATGAGCGCGTAGCGGGCGCCGAGTTTATCTGCAAGGCCCAGCGACTTCTTGAACTTCATCTCCTCGGACGGCAGCTCGACCGCAAGGCCGCATTCGCGCAGCTTTCGCGCGATGGTGACGGCCGTGGGATACGCTTTCGCTCCCAGCCAGGCGACAAATACAGCGAGCCCCGGCAGGTGCGGCAGCTTGCCGCCTTCCTGAATCGAGAGGATCGCCCGGTCGGTGCCGATGGCGAAGCCGATCCCTTTGGTCGGCGGGCCGCCGAGAAGCTCGACCAGGCCGTCGTAACGACCGCCGCCGCAGACGGCGTTCTGCGAGCCGAGGCCAGCGGCCGTGACCTCGAAGGTCGTGCGCGTGTAGTAGTCGAGGCCGCGAACGAGCCGCCAGTTCTCCTCGTAGGCGACGCTGCGGAGCTTGAGTTCGTCCTTCAGCTTGGCGAAATGCTCGCGGCAGGCTGCGCACAGGTAATCCGAGATGCGCGGCAGCTTCTCGATGATCAACTGCTCTTCGGGCAGCTTCGAATCGAGCACTCGCAGCGGGTTAGTATCGATGCGGCGCTGGCTGTCTTCCTTCAGGCTGTCCTTTACTTTTCGCAGCTCTTCGCGCAGCAGCTCTACATACTTCAGGCGGCACTCCTTGCAGCCGATGGAATTGACGTAGAGCGTCGTCTGCGTCAAGCCCACGCGCTTGAAGAACACGAGTAGCATTTCCAGGATTTCCGCGTCGATGGCGGGCGCGTCGGATTGTCCAAGCACTTCCGCGCCGACTTGATAGAACTGGCGGTAGCGTCCTTTTTGCGGCCGCTCGCGGCGGAACATCGGGCCGCTGTAATATAGTTTCACGTTCCCCGGCAGCATGTGCATCCCGTGCTCGATGTACGCCCGCGCGACGCTCGCCGTCGCCTCCGGCCGCAGAGTGAGCGAGTCTCCCAGGGCGAGGTTCCGAACGGAGTCGAGGAAACGGAGTAGGGCTGGCGTTCCCTCCCGGTCAATGTTCTGGCTCGCCTCATGGAGCCGGAGAACTTCGGTTTCGTTTGCCAACGTGCGCGGAATGCGCCCATGTTGCCAGGCCTCGGCCACCGCCTCATCGATTTGGATTACGTCCACCATGGTCAGGGGATGAGCAACCCGGAATTGCTCGCGATCTTCGAAGGTATACATCTCCTTTGCCACAACGTCTGTATCGGCACCGATCGAGCGCGCGAAAAGCGCCGTTTCCTCGAAAATCGGCAAACGGATATCGCGGAAGCCGTAGGACTCGAAGACACCGCGAGCTGTCTGCTCGAACCAGTTCCACAGCGCCGAATCGGGCGGCAGGATGTCGCGAGTGCCTTTGATGGCCCTAAATTGTCGCTTCTCAGTCATTTCTAGACGGCATTCCGAGACAGAAAGTCATCCGAACATACTAGCAGGGAGGAACGCTGATGCAAGGGCGTTGGCCTGTGGACTCGCGCGCGTCTGGCTCAGCGATAATTCTCCGCTCTAAAAGCATCCTTGAAGCCGACGTAATGCTCGGCCGAGAGGCCAATGTGACGGCGCTCGGCATCGGTGACGGCGCGCCGAACTTTTCCCGGCACGCCCATCACAAGGCTGCCGGGCGGAACTTCCATCCGCTCGGGAATCAACGTTCCCGCCGCGACGATGCTGCCGGAGCCGATTTTCGCGCCGTTGATGAGGATGCTGCCCATGCCA
>Ga0181521_10002814_pt1 | contig 20773 bp, 11 predicted proteins | sample PEATcosm2014_Bin_32_FD_119764 | JGI IMG/M metagenome (GOLD analysis project Ga0181521, IMG submission 119764) | Peatland microbial communities from MTU Mesocosm Facility, Houghton, MI, USA - PEATcosm2014_Bin02_60_metaG | ecosystem: Environmental > Terrestrial > Soil > Wetlands > Peat | place...
CTTTCTCGCCCGATGCCGTCTTGTACGTATTCTCCGGCGAGATCGAAGGACCCGTTACCAGATGGCCCTTGCCGTCCGGGACCAGATAGTCGAGGAAGAACTGCGTCGCCTCCTTCATGAGCGGATAGCCGCGGCCGGCGAGGAATTTCCTGTCGCGCGTGAAGTCGTAGTGCTCGGCCAAGTGCAGCGAGAGCCAGGCCGCGCCCATGGGCCACACGCCCCAGGCGGCGCCGTCAATCGGAACTGCGTCTCCCCACAGGTCCGTGTTGTGATGCATGACGAATCCGCCGGCGTTGTAGTAGAACTTCGCCACCTGACGGCCATTCTCGCGTCCGTTCTCGATCAGGCTGAACAGCGGATCCGTCAGTTCCGAGAGGTTGCAGGTTTCCGCCAGCCAGTAATTCATCTCGGTGTTGATGTTGATGGTGTATTTGCTTCCCCAGGCGGGCGTCAGGCTGTCGTTCCATTTGCCCTGAAGGTTGGACGCCATGCTGCCGGGGCGGCTGCTCGAGATCAACAGATATCTACCGTACTGGAAATAGAGCGCCGCCAGGTCCTCGTCCGTCGACCCTTTCTGAACGCGCTGGAGCCGCTCGTCGGTAGGGAGGGCGCGGGACGCTGCGTTCGCCGGAAGTTCGAGGTGCACTCGCCGGAAGAAATGCTGGTGATTGGCGACGTGCTCGTTGCGCAGAACGTCATAGGTGCGGGCAGACGCCGCGAGATCGCGCGCGCAGGCCGCGGCGAGGTCCTTCTCGCGATAGTCGGTGGCGGCCACGATCATGAGCGTCACGCTGTCGGCCGCGGCCACGTCGAGGCGGTCGCCGGTGTTTTCCATTTGGCCGCCGAAAACGGTTGCTTTCATTTCGGCCCGGAAGCGCACTCCGGTGTCGTGCTCTCCCGGAGCCTTCTTCGGCAGCGCCTGGCCGGTCATGATCAACCTGCCCGGCGCGGCTTCTGTGGCGGCGTCGGCGGGCCGGGTCATCGAGGCGTGAAACGAAATGCTGCCCGGCTTATCGGCAGTGAGGCGCACGACGATGCAGTGGCACGGCACGGAGGCAAAAACCTCCCGGGCATAGCGGACGCCGCCGGCCGTATACTGCACGGACGCGATAGCGGTGTCGAGGTTCAGCTCGCGGCGGTAGCCGGATGGCTCGGGCGTGTCGCCGAAATCGAGCCAAAGGTCGCCGAGGGTTTCATAAACGGGAAGGGCTCGGGGGATGCTGATCATGGTGCGATCCGCCAGCGCCTGCGCTTCCGCAGGGTGGCCTTCTTGCAGTAATCGCCGGATCTCGGGAACGGATTTGGGTGCTTCGGGATTACTTCGGTCATGCTTGTCGCCCGACCAGACGGTGTCCTCGTTCAACTGGAGGTGCTCCTTGCGGACGTCGCCAAACACCATGGCGGCGAGACGTCCATTGCCTATCGGCAGGGCCTGCACCCATTGAGCCGCGGGCTGCCGGTACCAGAGCTTGAGAACCTTATCCTCCTGCGCCCGGGACAAACCGCAAAAGCCAAGTGCCGAGAGCACGCAGGCGTTGATCGAGAGACGAAGTCTCATAGACACCTTTTCGCGGTTACTGGCCGCTCAATTCGAGAACGGTGATGGAATTGGCCGCCACCGTCCGGGTGAACTCCGTGCCGAGGCTGGTCACGTCAGCCGTCACGGGCTCGACCTTATGCGGATCCGCGATGGAGTTCGTGTCGCTGATGTTGGCGGACGAAAGCGTGATGGTTTTGCCTGCCGGCGCGATCGAGGTCAGCCCGCTGATGGAGACGTTCACCTGCTGGGGCTTGCCGGAACGGTTGACCATCTTCACGTAGATGGTTCCGTTGGCGGTATCGCGCGTAGCGCTGAAGAACATTTCCGGTACGGGGGTGGGCATTGGCGTCGGGGGCGTCAGACCGGAGGTGTCGCCGGCGCGAGGTGGGCCGCCCGGGGAGCCGCCCATGCGGCGCGGCATCTGCTGCCACTCGCGGTAGGGAATGCCGGAAGCCACGACGTTCAGAACCGAGTCCCCGACGTGGTTGGCAAACATATGCTGCGCCCAATACGCCGGAGATCCGTAGGCGGACATCGTGTTGTAGCCAATCAGGTCGGTGGTCCACTGCATGGCGCCCGGGTTGACGTTGACGAACAGCGGCGCGTAGCAGTGCATCATCACCAGGTCGGCGTTGCGTTCCAACCCCGCCATGTTGGCGGCGTCGGCGATGGCAGCCTCCATGTTGGGAGTCGGGGAGCCAACGCGGGTGGCCCACTCGCCCACGAACACCTTCGGCCCGTTCCGCCGCCTGCTGTCGTAGTCGTTGGCTTTGGCCGCCATGTCATCGGAGCCGCGGTAGTAGTGGTCGTCATCCACATCCGGCGTGCGAGTGGTCAACGCGTTGGCCGAAAAGCCCGCGCTGTTGATCAGCAGGAGGTTGGGGTACTTCGCCTTGATGGCGTCGTAGAACGCCGTGAAACGGGCGTCGTAGCTGCCCTTCTCGCGGTCGAAGTAGTCCTCGTTTCCGATTTCGACGTAGCGCAGGTGGAAAGGCGCCGGGTGGCCGTCCCTGGCGCGGCGCGCGCCCCAGGTGGTATTGGTGTCGCCTGTCACGTACTCGATTTCTTCGAGCGCTTCCGTGACGAAAACGTCCAGTTCCGGACCGGACCTAACCCTCTGGCCGCGCAGCGAGTAGCCGGCAAAAACCGCGAGCACGGGCTCCATGTTCAGGTCTTCGCACCATCCGAGATACTCGAGCAGACCCATGCCGTCCGAAGACCAATAGCCCCACGCATCGTCCATGTGGCCGGGGCGTTCCTCGATCGGGCCGATCGTATTCTTCCAATTGAAGCGCGTATCGAACGTGTTGCCTTCCAGGTAGTTGCCGCCGGGAAAGCGTAGAAACTGCGGCTTTATGGCGGCCAGCAACTCCATGATGTCGGGCCGGAAGCCGTTCACCCGGTTCTTATAGGTGGGCGGAAATAGCGAAACGAACCCAAACCAGATCGTGCCGGGCTTGTTCGTGCTGAGCACGAACTTGTTCTCGGCGGAAGCCTTCACGTTGCCCGTGCTGAGCGTGGCTTCGTATTTCTGCCAGTTTTCAGAGAGCTTTGGAACCTGCGCGGTAGCCGCGACCCCCGTCCCGTCGTCGCTCACGATCGAGAGCGTTACGGCGCCCGAGAATCCCGCCGATGCCTTGGCGTAGAACATGGCCTTGTAGGCGGTGTCCGGCTTGACCGGGATGCCCCAGAAGCCGTCGTTGGCGACACCCACGCTCTGATTGCCGGAGGCCTGCGAGACGGTCAGTTTCAAGCTGGCGGGAACGGCTTTGTTCAAAGGCATCGCGGTGTCGAGTTCCATCGATCCCGCGCCGCCTCGCTCCTCGACCAAAGACCAATGCGCCAAGTCCCTGGCTTCCTTCGCGGCCCCGGACTGCTCCGGGTTCTGGCGGTTCTGCCGGGCCGGAACCGCTTCCTTAAAGTTGCGGTTGCGGATCAATTCCGCGTAGAGACCGCCTTCGAACGCATAATTGATTTCCTCGGTCATCAGGCCGTGGAACGTGGGCGGCATCTTGGCCGTAATTTGATCCGCTTTGATCTGGAGGTTCACTCCGTTGCCGGTTTGAGCCAGCATCAGCGGCCCGGCAGTCAGCAGCAGGCAGAGCGAAACGGCGCCGCGACGCTGCGGCTCTGAAATCGTTTGCACTTCGAATCTCCTTACGAGGGATCTCAGCAATCGCTATTTGCTAGCGCTCCAGGGTATCACACGGATAGAGCGAATTCGACGGGCGATGTGCAAGCGCTATCGGCGCATGACGCTATCGGAGAAGGTTGGCCCGGTTGCGAAGAATAAGGCCGAAAGAGGCCTACGCTACTCATTTCCCTCAGGCGATGCGGCACTCGTTTCGCCCGATAGAAGCGCAAAGATCGCTCGGTAGAAATGCGGATGCGATTGCCAGGTCTGCGCCGTCACGATTCGTCCGTCGCGCACCGCCTGATCGCACACGTAGATCCCGCCGGCCTGCTCTGCATCTAAGCGAACATGTTCGTAGCATGTCACCCGCTTATCGCGCGCGAGTCCGGCCGCCGCCAGGATCTGCACGCCGTGGCAAATGGCGAAGATCCACTTCTCCTGGCGGTCGAACTCTTTTACGATTTCGATCACCCTTGCGTTGTTCCGTAGATACTCCGGCGCCCGGCCGCCCAGGAGGAGCAGGGCGGCGTAATCATCGACGCTTACGTGATCGAATGCCAGATCGGCTTCGAGTCCGTACCCGTGCCGCTCGATGTAGGTGTCCCATCCAGGTTCGAAATCGTGGATCACGAGGTTCAGCCGCCTGCGGGATGGAGCCGCGACCACCGGAGTCCAGCCTTCTTCCTGAAAGCGGTGCACCGCGTAGAGCGCCTCGTAGGACTCCCCGCCATCGCCGGTGAGGATCAGGATTTTCGACATGCCTCTACTCTACCCTAGCAGCGGCGCGAACGAGCCGCTGCGGGTAGGGTGGCGGCGTGTTACTTCCTGGAACCGAGGTGATCCTTTGGGCGCCTGGCACAAACCGTGCGGTAAACGCTTGCAGCAAGATCTCGGAAAACTTCCGGGGCCATTTGCGATGATTAGGCTCCAAGGGAGCAAACCGACCCTTGCGGGCCAGTGGCGCAAGCGATTACAATGCGTCACGTGATCGCACGAGGGGCGAAGTATTCGCAATTGAAGCGCGCCGTCCCCGCGCATGCTGCGTGGCCGGGTGTCGTCAGGATTCAATCCGGCGGGATCCGGCTGATGCGCCCCGAACGACACGCGGAAACGATGTTTGTGGACGGCTGTGCGATGGAGAGAATTCATGTCTAAAAGACTCGGCCTATTTCTGCTTGCCGCGTCGATCGGCCCGGCTTTGGGCCAACCGGCGCCCACTGGCGAACGCCCGCTGTATTTGAACCCCGCGCTGCCGATTGACCAGCGCGTGGACGATCTCATCTCGCGGATGACCGTCGAGGAGAAAGCTTCCCAGTTCAGCAGCACTTCTCCCGCGATACCGCGACTTCAAATTCCAGCCTATAACTGGTGGAGCGAAGCGCTCCACGGCGTGGCGAATCAAGGAACCGCCACGGTGTTCCCGCAAGCCATCGGCCTCGGCGCCACTTTCGACGAACCGCTCATCTTCAAGATGGCGACCACGATCAGCACCGAAGCGCGCGCCAAGTACCATGAATATGAGCGCCGGCAGCAGGCTGCGACTGCATCGGGAGCGAGCCTCCCCGGCAGCGGCGGCGGCATCCGCCCGGGCCCGGCCGGTCTCGATTTCTGGTCTCCCAACATCAACATATTCCGCGATCCGCGTTGGGGCCGGGGCCAGGAAACTTACGGGGAGGATCCATTCCTCACCGGCAAACTTGGCACTGCCTTTGTTCGCGGCCTGCAGGGCGACGATCCGAAATACTTCAAGGTGATCTCCACGCCCAAGCACTACGCCGTGCACAGCGGTCCCGAACCGTCGCGGCACACCATCGACGTGAAGATTTCCCTGCACGACGAGGAGGACACCTATCTACCGGCTTTCCGGCAGGCCGTGGTGGAGGGCAAGGCCGATTCGGTGATGTGCGCCTATAACAGCATCAACGGCCAGCCTGCCTGCGCCAACCAGTTCCTGCTCCAGGACACGCTGCGCGGAGCCTGGAATTTCAGCGGTTACGTGGTTTCGGATTGCGGCGCCATCGGCGATATCAACCGCAACCACAAGTTTGTAGCGGACATCCAGGATTCCGCGGCCATCTCCCTCAAGCGCGGGACCGACCTCGATTGCGGCGCCGACACGCAGGGTTATCTCACGGCGATACAGACGGGATTGATCGGCGAGAAAGAAGCCGATATCAACCTCAAGCGCCTGTTCCAGGCGCGCTTCCAACTGGGTATGTTCGACCCGCCCGAGATGGTCAAATATGCGCAGATTCCCTTCTCGGAAAACGACACCGCCGCTAACCGGGAACTGGCGCGCAAGGCGGCGCGCGAGGCGATGGTCCTGCTTAAGAACGACGGCTCTCTGCCGCTCAAGTCTTCGGTCCAGAAGATCGCCATCGTCGGTCCTCTGGCGGATTCCATTCCGGCGCTCGAAGGCAACTACAACGGCACGTCGTCGCATTATGTGACACCATTGGACGCGATTCGCCAGCAGTTCGCTTCCGCCCAGGTCACATATACGCCCGGAACGAAGTTCCTGCGCAACCCCGTCGCCATTCCCGCATCGGCCTACCACACAGAGGACGGCAAGCCGGGGCTCGCGGCCGTGTATTTCACCAGCCAAGATCTCTCCGGCTCCCCGGCGGCCACCCGCACCGAAGCGCAACTAGGGTTCGGCGGATTCTTTGGAGGCGGTCCCCGGTTGCCGGAGGGCGTCGGCCCAGGCGATTTCTCCGCGCGGTACACCGGCTTTCTGGTGCCTGAGGAAACCGGCAACTACATCCTCTCGATCAGCGGAGCGGGTGGGGTGCGCGTGTGGCTGGATGGAAAACTTGTCATCGACGATTGGACCGATCGTCCCATCGGCCGGGGCTTTACACCGGATCCCGCCGCGGCCGCTGCCCGCACTATGGAATTGAAGCTCGAAAAGGGCAAGGACTATTCGCTCGAGGTGGAGTTCTACCATACGGCCCCGGCGGCCAATGCTGCCGGGGGCCGCGGACGCGCAGGCTTCGGCCCCTCGGGACCGACGCTCTCCTGGCGGGCCGGCATGAACGACATAGAGAGTGCTGTGACCGCGGCCAAACAGGCCGATGTCGTCATCGCCATGGTGGGAATCACCAGAGAGTTGGAAGGCGAAGAGATGGGCGGCCGCAACCTTCCAGAGGGTTTCGTCGGCGGCGACCGGACTTCGCTGGATCTCCCCAAGGATGAGCAGGCGCTCCTCGAGGCCGTGAAGGCCACCGGGAAACCGCTGGTGGCGGTGCTCATGAACGGCAGCGCGCTGGGCGTGAATTGGGCCCATCAGAATGCCAACGCCATTTTGGAAGCCTGGTACCCCGGCGAGGAAGGCGGCACGGCCATCGCCGAAACTCTTGCCGGCGTCAACAACCCCGCCGGACGCCTGCCGGTCACTTTCTACAAGAGCGTGAACGACCTGCCGCCTTTCGAGGACTACTCGATGAAAGGCCGCACGTACCGCTACTTCGAAGGCCAGCCGCTGTACCCATTCGGCTTCGGAATGAGCTATTCGAAGTTTGCCTTCAGCCACGCCAAGCTCTCCGCTGCCAGCCTGAAAGCGGGAAGCGACCTCCAGGTGGACGTCGATGTTCGCAATACCGGCGGCGTCGCCGGGGATGAAGTGGTGCAAGCCTACCTCGTGTTCCCGAAGCTGCCGGGCGCCCCGCTAAGGGCCCTGCGCGCCTTTCAGCGCGTGAGCGTTCCTGCCGGCAAGACGCAGCATGTCCGTCTCACGCTCAACGCGCGCGATCTCAGCATGGTCAATGAAGAAGGAGCGCGGCTGGTGGCCGCCGGCGACTACAAGCTGTTCGTGGGCGGCGGTCAGCCTGGAACCGGCGCGCCCGGAATCGAACTGCCGCTGAAAATTCAAGGCGAGCAGAAACTGCCCAGGTAGATCGGAGTTTCGATTACATGAGTCAATTCAACCCATGGCGTGTTAACGTCCCAAGAGCTTCCGGCCTCGCGAAGACCGCCTGTTCTCTCGTCTTCGCTCTCACCGCCGTCACCGCGGTAGCTCAGACATCCGGCCAGCCCGTGACCGCGAACATCGATGCTTCGAAAACCGGCCCGGCCATCTCTCCATACGTATACGGGCAGTTTGTCGAACACGCCGGCGGCCTGGTGTACGCGGGTCTCTGGAGCGAGATGCTCGACGACCGGAAGTTCTTTTATGCCGTCGGACCGGCGCCCGCGCCTCCGCCGGCCAACGCCGGTCGTGGCAGAGGCGGCGGTCCTTTCGGCCGTGGCGTCGGCCCCGGACGTTGGAATCCCATCGGCCCTGCCGATTCCGTCGTGATGGATACGAAAAATCCCTTCGTCGGCGATCACACACCGCTGGTCACGCTGGCTGGCGCCGAGCCTCGCGGCATAAAGCAGACGGGACTCACGTTCACGCAAGGCGCCACTTACACCGGCCGCATTCAGTTGGCCGGCGATCCGGCGGCGAACGTCTCCATCAACATCGTCTATGACGAAGGCGGCGCGCGCCAGACTGTCCCGCTGGGCAAACTGACTGCCGCGTACAAGAAGGTCCCCTTCTCGTTTAAAGCCGAGAAGTCCGGCAAGGCGCAACTGGAAATCAGCGGCACCGGTACGGGCTCCATCCACGTCGGCGCAGTTTCCCTAATGCCGGCAGATAACGTCAACGGCTTCCGTCCCGACGCGATCGCCGTCCTGAAGAGCCTCCGCTCCGGCGTTTACCGCTGGCCCGGGGGCAATTATGTTTCCGCGTTCGAGTGGCGTGACGCCATCGGCGATCCCGACAAGCGTGCGCCGGCGATCGATCCCGTCTGGCATGCGCTGCAATCAAACGACGTCGGCACCGAAGAATTCATGACCATGTGCAAGCTCCTCGGCGTGGAAGCTTACATCACCGTCGATGCGGGCTTCGGCGATGCCTGGTCCGCCGGCCAATATGTCGAATACGCCAATGGCGCGGCTACTACTCCGATGGGCAAATTGCGCGCCGCCAACGGCCATCCGGAGCCGTATCACGTCAAGTTCTGGGGCATTGGCAACGAAATGTGGGGCATCTCCTACCAGTACGGAGCCATGCAGCTCACCCAGTTCGAACAAAAACACAACCTGTTCGCCAAAGCCATGAGAAAGGCGGATCCCAGCATCGTTCTGATCGCCAGCGGCGCCATGCCGGACACCATGACCGGCTCCAAGGAGGCGCTGAATCTGGGAAAGGATTTGGTCCCGAAGATTATGTCCCCCGCGGACTGGACCGGCCAGATGCTCAAGAATTGCTTCGACAACATCGACCTGATCAGCGAGCACTTCTACAACTACGGCGGCACTCACTTCGATCTCACCCAGGCCAAACAGGTGCCCAACGACCCGAACGAGCCGATCACCGACTGGATGCGGCGGGCCGCCAACCACGTGCGCATCAAATATGAAACGTACCAGGAATACGAGAAGGTACTGCCACAACTGGTCGCCCATCCCAAGCCCATCAACATGGACGAATGGGCCTACACGGGCAACGGCAAGTACCCGAGCTACCCGGCGTACGCCTGGGTTTTCCATGAAATGTTCCGCCACTCCGACATCTTCCAGATGGCGGGCCAGACCTTCGCAACCTCGCTGCTTGCCCGTGATGGCGCCACCGTGAAACTGAACGCCAATGGTGACGTCTTCAAGATCTACCGCGATCACTTTGGCGCCATCCCGGTTGACGTGACGGGCAATTCACCGCAACCGAAGGTCACCGACCCGGTGGGTGGCGAGCAACCCGCAGTCAACGCCGGCAGCGCCACTTTCCCTCTGGACGTCGTGGCCGCGTGGACCGCAGACCATCGAACCCTCACGGTGGCCGTTCTGAATCCCACGGATGTCGATCAGTCTCTGACGGTCCACATCGCGGGCGCGTCGCTTACCGGCAAAGGCACCCTGTGGCGGCTCGCGCCTAGCGGCAACGATATCCAACACCCGGACATTACGAGTTCAACTGTCGATTCCGTTCCCGAGTCGCTCACGCTGCCGCGGTTCAGCATCAGCATCTACGAGCTGGCGGCGAAGTGAGGACGACCATACTTATGCGAATCATCCACGGCGCCAGAGACGCTACAGTGCCGTTGATATTGGTGCTTCTGTGCGCCGCGATTCCGGGAGACGCCCAGACTGCACACCGATCGTGGGCCGCGGACAACGGAAACGGCACCTACTCCAACCCCCTCTTCTACGACGAATTCTCCGATCCTGACATGATCCGCGTGGGCGACGACTACTACCTCACCGGCACGACCATGCACACCATGCCGGGGCTGCCTATTCTGCACTCGCATGACATGGTCAATTGGAAGATCATCGCCTACGCCTTTGACCGTCTCGACCTCGGCCCGGACTTCCGGCTGGAGGACGGTAAGAACATCTACGGCGGCGGTATCTGGGCCCCGAGTTTCCGCTACCACGACGGAACTTTCTACATCTTTGCCAACGTGAACCATTTCGGATTGCAGGTGTTCCGCGCGAGCGATCCTCGCGGACCGTGGAAGCACAACCGCATCCAGCAAGGTCTTCACGATTTGTCTGTCCTGTTCGACGAGGATGGGAAGATCTATGCGGTATACGGCGCCCACAACATCCATATTGTGGAACTGAACCAGGACCTCGCCGATGTCGTCCCCGGAACCGACCGCCTGCTGATCGACGCCAGTCTCGGAATGGGCGAGGGGTCGCACATCTACAAAATCAAAGGCAAGTACTACATCGTCAGCGCGATTCCGGGCGCGCACGTGCCCATGAAGTGCGCCCGCGCCGGCAAACTCACCGGGCCGTGGGAGGTGGAGACGATCAGCGAAGACGAGAGCCTGGGAATCGGCCAGGGCTACCGGCCGAAGAACAACCGCACCCAGGATCCGCCGTTCGAACTGAATCCGCCGGATCCTAGCGAGAGCCACGACCTCGATCTGCATCAGGGCGGGATCATCGAAACGCAATCGGGCGAATGGTGGGGCTTTTCCATGCAGGACCACAACTCCGTCGGCCGGCTTACCGCGCTATCGCCGGTCACCTGGGAAAACGGCTGGCCTTATTTCGGACTGCCTGGAAATCTCAAGCGCACACCGTCCATCTGGGTGAAGCCGAACACCGGGCACGTGGATCCGATCACTTCTCCGTACGATCGCAACGACGACTTCTCGGGTCCAAAGCTGCAAATGGTGTGGCAGTGGAATCACGTTCCCGACGACAGCAAGTGGTCGCTCACCGAACGTCCCGGCTACCTTCGTTTGCATTCCCTGCCGGCCAAGGACTTCTGGTGGGCGCGAAACTCCCTGACGCAGCGCGCCGTAGGGCCGGAATCGACGGCGACCACAGAATTGGACGGCGCCGGCCTCAAGTCAGGCGACATCGCCGGATTGGCGCTGCTGAACTCGCCCTACGCGTGGATCGGACTGATACGCGATGAGAGCGGGCTTGCGATCGCGGAGTACGACCACATCACCGGAAAGACTATCCGCGAGCCGGCGAGCTCGCACCTGTGGCTGCGCGTGCATTGCAACTTCGATACGGAGATCGCGCAGTTCAGCTACAGCCCTAATGGGAAAGACTTCCAGCGCCTTGGCCCCGATTTTATTACGGTGTTCCAACTCAGGACGTTTCGGGAGTCCGTTATGCGCTGTTCGCTTACAACGCCGGTGGCGCGCCGGGCGGGCAGGCGGACTTCAACTTCTTCACCGTCGACGAACCGCGGCCGCGCGGCCTCACCAGGCCGATTCCGGTTTCGCAATCCATCATGCTGACGGACCTCGCCAACGGGTACGCGTTGGCGGTTGTGAATGGGAAACTGCAATCGGTGAGCAGCGCGGAGAAGGGCACGGCATTCGAGGTTGTGGACCGGGGCAAGGGCCGCATCGCGCTCCGTACCAAAGACGGAAAATACGTTTCGGTCGGCGGGGATGGGAAGTCCGGAGAGGTCACGGTCAAATCCCGCATGCCCGGCGATGCGGAGACCTTCCAATGGGTGGACCTGCAGCGCGGAGACACGCTTTTCCTCTCCCTCGCGACGCACCGCTACATGGTGGCGCCGCACGATCCCGGAGCAGTCGCCGCGGACCATCCGGGTCCCGCTCCCGACCGCAAGGATGGCTCATGTTTCGCCTGGAAAACCGTTCCGCGCTGATGCCTCTCTTGATCGGCTCGAAAGGAGAATAATCGATGTTTTTGTCATTCGGACGCGCCGTCGTGGCGCCCCTCGGCGCTCTGGTTCTGCTTGCTGCCGTAGAGACTCTTAATTCCCAGACCGCCGCACGAAAAACGGCGGAGCCAATGATAGGGAAATCCGCGCGCTACTGCAATCCGCTGCCTCTCGAAGCGTCGTCCCAGGACGGTTCGCCGCAGGGTGTCAGCCTGGGCGACGTGACAGTGGTACGGGAAGGCGACAGCTATTATCTATTTGGCACCGGCGGCGGCGCGTGGGTCTCCGCCGACTTCGTTGGCTGGAAATACCAGCCTGTCGACGTTCGCGGCGGTCGTCTTCCAGTTGCGCCCCACGTCGTCAAATATAACGGCGCTTTCTACATGTCCGGCAACAACGCCCCGCTGTACCGCGCGCCCAATATTCTGGGACCGTATGAGGTCCTGGGCCCCTGGAAAAACGAAAAAGGGGAGCCTTGGACCGGCGAGGTGAATGGGAAATCGTGGAACGGGGCTTTCGACGTGGACATCTTCGTGGACGACGACAACAAGCCTTATCTGTATTTCCCCGGCCGGTCGACAGCCGGGATCTACGTGGCGCCGCTCGATCCGAAAGATCCCACGCGGTTCGCCGCCGCTCCCAAGCACCTCTTCGGCTTCGACCCTTCGCACGTGTGGGAGCGCTGGGGCGAGAAGAACGAATATGCCGGCGTCGCCTGGATCGAGGGTCCGTGGGTAGTCAGGCGCAACGGAACGTATTACCTGGAGTACAGCGCGTCCGGCACGCAGTGGCTGTCATACGCAAGCGGGGTCTACACCGCCAGAAACCCCATGGGACCGTTCACTTACTCTCCGCGAAATCCTCTGCTGCGGAAAACCTCCGGGATTGTGACAGGCCCCGGACATGGCTGTATCGTGAAAGGCCCGGATGGGAACTGGTGGGTCTTTTACACCATCGTACTGGCCAACCCTCCCGGCGGCCGTCGAATCGGCATGGACCCGGTCGGCTTCGATGCCAACGGGAACATGTTCGTTCGCGAGGTGAGCGAGACGCCGCAGTGGGCTCCCGGCGTGGTGTCCAACCCGGCACGCGACGGCGATTCCGGATCCATCCCCCTGACCGTGGACAAACTTCGGGCGATGAATCAGCGCGGGCGGTTCTCCAGCCAGCGCGCTGGCCATGATGCGGCATATGCGGTGGACGATTCCAACGGCACCTGGTGGGAGCCGGCCGACGACGATGCGCAACCTTCCCTGACCGTCGATCTCGGATCGATCACGGAGTTCGAGACGGAGCAACTGTTCACCGTGGATTCCAGCCGGATTGAGTTCCTGGCTCGCGGCGGGGGGCGCGGAGGTGCTGCTGCTCCGCCGGCGTTAGCGGCGCCCTCCGGGCCAACCGCATTTCGCTACCGGATCGAGGTCTCCGGCGATGGCACGGAGTTTTCCACCGTCGTGAACAAGACCGATAACGCCGTCACGCGGTACACCGAATTCGATGAGATTCCTCCTGCGCGGTGCCGCTTCGTGCGCCTTACCGTGACCGGCTGGCCGCGGCAGGCGAACCCCTTGGGCGTAGTCGAGTTCACTGTCTTCGGTAGACCAGTTGTGCCTTCGAAGCGGTGACCGACGGATTCGCAGCTCTCCTGCAAGCGCTTACCGGCGGCTATCCGATGTGTTTCCGATGGTTTATTTTTGCCGACGTGGCCGCTAAGATGTAAGAAGACATGAATCTCGAAGAGGTCGCAAGGCGAGCCAAAGTATCGACTGCAACCGTTTCCAGGGTGCTGAATAATGCTTCCCTGGTAAAAGGCACGACGCGTACGCGTGTAATGAGAGCAATCGAGGAACTCAAATATCATCCGAACCTGCACGCCCGCAGTCTGGCGGGAGGCAAGAGCCGCAGTATCGGAGTGATCGTCTCCAATATTGAAAACCCGTTCTTTCTCGACATCTACAAAGCGGTTGAAACCGGCGCTCACACCGAAGGCTATGAGGTCTTCATGGCCAATACCGACTATCGCGCGGAACAACTGGTGACGAGCATCCGGTTAATGATTGGCCGGCGAGTCGCGGGACTGGCGGCGATTGTCTCGGAAATGGACCCTGAATTGATTGACGAATTGAACGGTTACGAGATCCCGGTGGTGTTCTACGACGTAGGAGTCCCACGGCAGAATATTACGAGTATTCGCGTGAACTACCGGCGCGGGATGGAGAAACTGACCGACTACTTGTATAGCCTGGGCCATCGCCGGATGGGCTTCGTCGGCCACCACGCCACGCTGGGACCGATTCATGAACGCGCGAACGTGGTGCTGGAATCGGTAGCGCGATATCGTGATGTGGAGGTACAGACGGGAGCCGACGTCGACAGCCTCGAGGGTGGGCGCCGTGCCACCCGCGCGCTGCTGTCCGCAGATCCCGGCCTGACCGCCATAGTGTGCGTAAACGACCTGATGGCGGTCGGCGCCATGCGGGAAATTCGCGAGCGCGGACTGCGCATACCGCAGGACATCTCCGTAACGGGATTCGACAACATCAAGCTGGCACAGTTCTGTTATCCGGCCCTGACCACGGTGCACATACCGCGCGACCAGATCGGGCAGAACATCTGTGAGGTCCTTATGCCGCACGGCGAGACAAGGCTCGAACACGAGATCCTGATCGACCCGGAGCTTGTTCTGCGGGATTCTACGGGGCCGGCCCCGCGGCCGTGAGGCTCATCGCCCCGCCCGTAAACGGGATATGCCGCCCCGTCAGAGCCGCCGAATCAATGCGGTTGCTCTGGCAATGTACTTAAGGTGAGGGTCACTGATGCGGGGACCCGGAAAGCCGGACGAGAGGCGGCGGCGGTTCCTCGGCGGCCAACTTCTTCACCTTCTCGAATTCGGCTTGCGCCTCCTGCTGACGGCCCCGCGAACTCCACAGACGGCCCAAACGGTAATGCGCATCTGGCTTGGAGGGGTCGATCCGGATGGCTTCACGAAAATGGCGGGCGGCTTCGTCGGAGTCGTTCTTGGCGGCCAGAACAATGCCTAGATCGAGGTGTGCCAGCCGCATGTTCGCATCCAATGCCAGGGCGCGTCGAAGGTGCGTTTCGGACGGTCCGTCCTTCTCCGTGTGCATTTCCGCGTCTCCCAGGTAAGTCAGGGCTTGCGCGTGCTGCGGCTGAGTCTGCAACTCCGCCTCGAACTCACGGCAAGCCTCCTCGTAGCGCCGCTGTTTCCAATAGAGATATCCCAGCCCGAAGTGGGCGTCGGGCGGCACGGGCGACGCCTTTACCGCGGCCTCAAATTCCACCGTCGCGGGCTCGGTTCGACCGGATGCATCGAGCACCTCGCCGAGAAGAATGTGAACAGGCGCGGAATCCGGGTTCTTCGAGAGCAGGAACTGGAATTCACGTAAGGCTTCCGGATACTGTTCCGACCATAAGTAGCTCTGCGCCAGGGTGTAACGGAGCTCCAGTTTGTCCGGCTGTGCATCGGAAGCGAGTTTCAACTGCGCCGCGGCATCCCGGTACCGGCCGGCGCCGTAATAGCTCATACCGAGAAGAGCGCGAGCCTGGAAGCTGGTGCTATCGGAGCGCACCGCTTCTTCGAATGCCGTGGCCGCCTCGGGGAGATGGTTGGACTTGAAGTATGCGAGCCCAAGGTTGAGTTGCAGTCCCGGCAGGTGGGCGTCCAGGCGCAAGGCCGCTTGGTAGTGTTGGATGGCGAGGTCATACTTGCCCTCATGAGCGAAAGCCGTGCCTCGCGCGGCCTCGGCCACGGCGTCCGGCACTGCTGCTCCGGTTTGGGCCGCCAGGAGCATCAGACTCAAGAACGGTATGGCAACCGGGACCATGTCATTGACTCCTGGCCAATTTCAACAGAGGCAGGGGATGATGTCAACGCCGCCGAAAAAGAAATGCCCACTCGCCAGCACGCCCGGGGGGACGGCTTGCAGGCGAGTGGGCGCAAGGTCTTACTAAAATCAGAACAGGAACTTCATACCAAACTGGAAGATGCGCGGTTGGTAAGTGCCCGTGATCTGTCCGAAGTTGCCTGAGGTCACGCTCGAGCTCGGATTGGTCAACTGCGTATGGTTGAACGTGTTAAAGGTTTCCGCCCGGAACTGCAAGTTGGCGCGCTCGGTGAACCGGAACGCTTTGTACATCGCGATGTTCCAATTGTTGCGTCCTGGGCCGACGACATCGTTTCGCGCCGCGGTTCCCCACTGGAGGGGTCCCGGTTTCGCGAACGACGAGGTGCTGAACCACTCGAACCGGGTCTTCTCGTAGGTGACTGGCGCGACGATGTTCGCCCGGTTGCTGGTGCCGCCGCCGAACCCGAGGTTGTCCGGGCCCCCGCCGATGGAGAACGGGTTTCCGGATTCGAAGGTGGCGATGCTGGATATCTCCCAACCTCCGATCAGCGCCTTCTCAGCCCGGGTGCCGGAATCCTTGAAGAGCGGGATGCTGTAGATGATGCTGGTGACCGAGATCTGCCGTCGGTCCCAACCGGCGGGACCGTAGTCCCAACGGGTATTGAAGGGGTTGTCGACGTTGGTAAAGAGTTCGCCATCGACAAGGTCGAAAGCGTGCGACCAAGTATAGTTACTGTTCAACGTGACATTGTGCCACGCCGTGGCTCGGAAGCCGATCTGCAGCGATTCGTAGTTTGAGTTTGCATCCATATACATGGGCGAGATGGTTCCCCAGCCCAGGTACGGCCGGTAGAGGTTGGCATTCAAGGGGGTCCCGGTGTAGCCGCAAGTGCTACCGCAAACGCCTAAGCGGTCCTGCGTATCGCTTGGCGACAGGGCGTTGATGTTGATGCCTTCCGACTGGTGATAATTCGAGTTGCCGACGTAAGTGACAGTCAACACGGCGTTCTGGTGCAACTGCTGCTGGATGCCCAGGCTCCACTGCGCCGCCGTGGGTGTCTTGTAAGGGTTCGCGAGGGCTTGGATGCTGGCTGGAAAGTACGGCGAACTCGCCGTTTGTCCGTTGGTCCACTGCGTCGCGGGACTGTCGAAATATACGTTGCTCGGGTTGGACTGATAAGCGAACGGGACGATGTTTTGGCCCAAGTTGTACATTTCGTTGCCCGCGAGGCGTTCATAGAAGATCCCGGCTCCTGCCCGCAGAATGGTCTTCTGCTGCCCGGTCAGATCAAAAGCGAACCCGATGCGCGGGGCGAAAGTGTCCCAGTGGTTGTCCACCAAGCCTTTGGGAATTCCATTGCGCCCGGCTATGCCAATTCCGTTCAAGTAGAACGGGGTGTTCGACAGGGCAATGCCGGAGACAGTAGAGAATCCGGGACCGCTCGTATTCAGAGCGCCACTCGGCAGGAATTGTGCCGCATTTGCCGGGTTGTAAAGGTTCGGATAGAAATTCGCCGTGTTGTTTTCGGAGTCGTAGGCATGCGGAAGTCCTTCCCAACGCAGGCCCAGATTGAGTGTCAGCCGGTTGGAGACCCGCCAGTCGTCCATGGCGTAAAGGTCATAGGTTATGTTGGAGATCCTAACGAAATTCACGTTGTCTGGTTCACTGTACGAAGAGGCGAACCCCATCAGGAAGTCCGCGAAGCCGTTGCCGGTAGCCGATGAGTTGAAACTAAAGCTGCCGCCGGCGTTTGTCTGGAACTGCTGCCACTTATGGGTGTACATGTACGCCGCGCCAAACTTCATGTTGTGTTTGCCGTGAGTCCAGGAGACGTCGTCCTTCGCCTGTGAGCTACGCCAAGTGTTGTACCACGGCCACCACCCCGGGGTGTAACTGATATTGTAGGGAGATCCAATGCTGATCGCGGGCAGCTTGTCGGCCGGATTGTCGGAAGGGAAAAGGTTCGGAACGGTATACCCTGACGGCTTTTTCCAGACACCGAAATCGGTAATGTTGAGGTCGTTGCCGTTGTAGTTGAAGGCTGCCTCATTCAACAAAGTGGGACTAATGGAATACGTCGCGTGTGCTACACCAGCCCAGGACGGAACAGCCATAACCGAACCGGCGGTGGCATAAGTGCCTCCAGCCCACAATGGGGGAATATCTCTCTCACTGGCACTATCGTAGATCAGGGAAGCCATCAAGGCCAATTTGTTCCCGATCTCGTGATCCACCCGGAAGTTCTCCTCGCGGTAGAAGACGGCTTGATTGGCCGTCGCGTAGTACAGATTGTTGGCCGAATTGGCTGAAGGGAAGAGGCCGGCGGCTAAAAGCGCCTTGGCATTGGAATCGATCAATCCACTCGGAATGACATTGTTGGGGATGATCGCGCCGGGCGTGAGCCCGAATTGAGCGAGCTTGGCAATCTCGGCCGGGTCGGAGGTTTGCGGGGCCTTGAGTTGGACGCAACTGCCGCCGGTGCAACCGTTGCTCGGCAGGAGGTAACCGAAGTTGCCGCCGCTCGCGGCTGGGGGAACCGCAGATGCGTTAATCGCATTCCCCTGGATTTCCCTCCGCCACTCCTGGTTATAGAAAAAGAAAGTCTTCTTCTCGTGGCCGATCTTTGGAACCGGACCGCCACCGTTGAATCCGAACGTGTTGTAGCGGAGTTCCGGTTTAGGTTGGCCGTTGAGATTCGCAAAAAACGTATTGGCGTCGATCGCGTCGTTTCGGATGTACTCCCACGCGCTCAGATGGTACTCTTTGGTGCCGCTCTTGGTGGCCATGGTGATCATGCCGCCCGACGCTTGGCCCAGGTCTGCCGCGTAGTTGCTGGTCATGACCTTGAATTCCTGGAGGGAATCCTGCGACGGCGAAACGAGCATGATGCCGCCGCCGCCCCGGTCATAGGCTTCTCCACCGTTGATAATCCAATCGTTATGGTCCGACCGCTGGCCGTTAAACTGGATGGCTCGATTTTGGGTCTGAGCCATGGGGGTATCGAAATCCGGAATGTTGGAATCAGCGCCGGGCACCAAAGCTGCCAACTGGATGACGTTGCGGCCGTTGGTTGCCAGATCGGCAACCAGGGATGCGGTAATGGTCTGGCTGACTTCGTTGGTATCCGCCTGAACCTGAACGGCGTTCGCTTCGACGGTGACGCTCTCCTGCGCCTGACCGACCTGAAGCGGTGCGTCAACCCGGACGGTGTCGTTCACGTTGAGCGTAATACCAGTCCGCTCGTAGTTCTTAAAGCCGGTGGCCTCCGCCCGGACTGAATAGTGTCCGAAGGGAAGTTCGTGGGCGGCATAGCTACCTGTGGTGTTGGTCGACGTGGAATGGATTATTCCCGTATCTGTGTTGGTGATGACGATCTTGGCGTTCGGTACAGCGGCGCCGCTTGCGTCGGTCACGGTTCCCACTATGCTGGCGGTTTCCTGACCGTAAGCAATTGTGCTCAGCAGAACGAGGCTAAGTATCAGCAGCAAGCACATCCGCCACATGGAATCCCTGCTTGTCGCGAACAGCACGTTGCGCATGTCTTTCTCCTTTTGCGATCTATTTGAAAGGACCAAGGCAGGGGATTTCGCACGAAGCCGCCCCGCCCGAGACGGTGCGAACCGGCCTAACACCAATCCTCTCGGCACGTACTATCGCTTCTAGACACACTCTAGAGGCACTTCGCGCGATCTGACCCCAAAGCCAAGGTAATTCTAGTCAGTTTTCGCTGGTCCTGATAGGGGTGTTACGGTGGAGATTACCGTGTCTCACGGGAGTGTTAGGAGCGATTAACGCCCGACCCTCGACTAAACGCCTGCCTGACAGAGGTGCATGACTGCGTTCTATGGTTTTGCGGATGCCGAATTCCAGATCGCGTACCCGCTACTTCGCCTCGTCAATGACTTCTATCGCCCTGACCTCGGCGTAATTCACTTTCGGCGAGAAAGAGAGCAGCAGTTTGCCTTGGCCATTGGGATGGAGACCGTGGAATTCGCGGACCACAGGCCGGAACGCCCCAGGCGCCGCCTGAAGAATATCGAAGTCCTGAAGCAGCAGCACTCCATTGCAGGTAACATCGAAGACTCTGCACCCCGCGCCCCGGCAGCCCGCGTCTGCAATCAAAGAGCTGAAAAACGATTCGAGGAAATGGAGCTTAACTGTGTAGCTTCCCGGCGCAACGGGGATGGCGTAGCTGAAATTGCCGTGCCGTTCTCCGGCGTAAAGGACGGGAATCTTCGGCGCCGTTGCGGGATCCCTACGGCGCGTGGTGCGCCCCCCGATGAAGTAATTGTCCCCACTCCAGCGTGTGCCGTCGGCATCCACAAAACCAGATTGATGGGCGGAAAGCCGGATCGGGTTCAGCTTTCCCGGAGTACCCGGAGTAAGTTCCAGCGCACTCACGAATGCCGGCCTCCCCCAACTCGACAGGAACTCCAGGTGGAGTTTGCCGTCTGAGTCTGGGTACACATCCCTGAAAACACGTGTGTCGACCGCGGCGGAACCGGCGTCGGCTACCGGATCGATGTCCAGAAGCAACGGATGTCCGTTCAGGTTTATCTGGAAATGGCGGTAATTTTGGGCGTCCTCCTTCTGGTCGCCATCAGGCTGCCTGAGGGAATCGGCGAAATAGAGCCTCAACTCGTAAACGCCTGAATGCACTGGAATGTTGTAGCGAAACTGACGCTGCGATTGCGGAGTCGTCAGGTCGGCAGAAATGGCTTCACGCATGGTTCTGAACGGGCCCTCATCGGCCACAGGCGGGAAGAAATGCCGCGGACCAGGCTGGGGAGCACCTCCTTCATAGTACCGGTCGGCTTCCCAACGGCGTCCCCACGCGTCCACATAAGGAGCCCCTGTATGACCGGCGGCAATACGGACTTCACCGGCTCCGAGGGCTGAGGCGACCGGCCGGCTCCGCGATGGCGTGACTGCGGCGCTCTGTTCCGGGCGAGGGACCGAACCCGCGGGAGTCACGGAAGCGTGTGGAGTGGCGGATGTCGACTTGAACGAGCGGTAGCCTAGCCTCGATTTCCACGCTACCCCGCTGAACGCCGGATTTTGTCAAAAAGCCTCCTGAATGGCCATA
>Ga0181521_10002815_pt1 | contig 20773 bp, 17 predicted proteins | sample PEATcosm2014_Bin_32_FD_119764 | JGI IMG/M metagenome (GOLD analysis project Ga0181521, IMG submission 119764) | Peatland microbial communities from MTU Mesocosm Facility, Houghton, MI, USA - PEATcosm2014_Bin02_60_metaG | ecosystem: Environmental > Terrestrial > Soil > Wetlands > Peat | place...
GTCTGCGATGAAGCCAGTCGGAAAGCCGGATGCCGGAAATCGGCACGTCCGGTTTGATGAGCGGGGTTGGGAAACGGGGCGGCGCTCGGCGTCAGTACCCGCGCCCAACCTCGACTCTACCTGATGCGCATATTCTTCCCGCAACCGCGAAAATTGTAGGGCGGACCTCCCGGCCGGCGGCCGGCGCCTCGCCGGCCTGCTCGCCTTTGGAATTGGAAGCCGCTGCTATGGTTGCCCCGGCGGCGGGACGGGCGTCCCGCGCGGACCAGGCGGTCCGCCCTACAAGGTGCCCCGCCAACCGGCGCTGGCCGCGCCCTACCGCAAAACCACCAACCGCAGCCACAGCCGCAGCAACTGCCCAAACGTAGTGGCCAGCGACCGCACCCTGAAGAATTGCGAACGGCCGTACAGGCGCGGGTAGTGGTGCACTCCCACTTCCCGCACTTCGCAGCCGCTCAGCTCCAGCTTGCGCACCAGCTCCACGCAGATGGTCCCGCTGGTGCACGTCAGGTGGATCTCTTCCAGCAGGCTGCGGCGGATCAGGCGGTAGTCGCAATCGATATCGCGAATGCGAATGCGGAACAGCAGGCGCGAACAGAAATTGTAGACGTTGCCGATCCAGATGCGGTGCGCCGGGTCGCGCCGCTCCAGCTTATAGCCGTTGACCAGGCCGGTGCGCGGCCCGGCCAGCGCCAGCAGCCGCGGCAGCTCACCCACGTCGTACTGCCCGTCGCCATCGGTATAGAAGACGAAATCCTTCGTGGCGGCCTGGAAACCGCTGCGCAGCGCGCCGCCGTAGCCGCGATTCCGCCGGTGCGTGACCACCCGCATGCGCGGCGCGAATTCCCCGCGCAGCGTCTCCAGCACCTGCGCGGTCTTGTCCCAACTGCCATCGTTCACCACGATCACTTCGTAATCGGCGACGTGTTCGCGCAGCACGTCGAACGTCTTGCGGATCAAGGTGGGCAGCGCAGGGGCGTCGTTGTATGCCGGGAAGAAGACGCTCAGGGAAGGGAATAGCATCAGGACTTTTCCCCGATCAAAAAGAGCGACTGCCCGGCCGGAAAATTGCGGCCCGCGCCGATCCACGCCGCTTCCCACGCCAGCGGCGCATGCAGCAGGCGGTCCATCCACGGCGCCAGGGGCGCCACGCCGCTCGAAACCGGCGGGCGCAGCAGCGGCTCCCATAAACGGAATTTGGCCAGCGCCGCCGGAGACAGCAGCGCATTGGCGTAGGTGCAGCGCGCCACGCGAATGCCGGCCGCGGTGAAAGTCTCGCACAGGCGCCGCCGCGTGAAGCGCTGGCGCTCGCTCACGAATTCCGAGTGGCGGCTGCGAAACAGGTCCAGCGCCGCGGCGCGAACCGCCACCAGGCCGCCGGGCCGCAACACCCGCGCCATCTCGCGCGCAGCCTCGCATTCCCCGCCGCGCGGCAAATGTACCAGCACGTCCATGCTCAGAGCCAGGTCGAAGGCGCCGCAGCCAAACGGCAGATGGCGGACGTCCGCTTGCACCGGCTCCCGCACCCCCATGGCGCGGGCATGGCGCAGCCCTTCGCCGCTGATGTCCACCGCGGTCACCGGCCAGCGCCGTTCTTTTTCGAGCAGCAGCGAGAGGAAGCCGGTGCCGCAGCCCGCCTCCAGCACGCGCGAAATCTCGCGCCCGGAGAGGTACGGATCCAGCAGGCGGAAGAGGATGGCCCGCATGCCGCGGTACCACCAGAAATCGCGCTCGCATTGGGCGATATTGGCAAACTCCGCCGGGTTCATGCCGCTCATAGCGGGGCGCCCGGCAAAATCTCCTCGGAAACAACCGGCGCCTCGGCGGGCGCTTGTCCGGCGCTGCGCAAGCGGTCGTATACGCTCCGCGCGGCGCGCTGCGCTGCGACTTTTTTGGTGCGCCCCTCGGCCTGCCCCGTCCAATCCTTCCCCACCCGCACCTCGACCGTGAACATCTTGGAATGCTCCGGACCCTTTTCCTTGACTACCGAGTAGCGCGGCTGGGGCAGTTTGCGCGACTGCGCCATCTCCTGCAGCGCGCTTTTGAAATTGGTGATGGCCGGCTGGATATCGGTGCCCGCTTCCTCGTCGCCCGAGAACGGCGCGTCCAGCACATAGCCGGTCACGAAGCCGCGCACGGCGTCCATGCCGCCATCCAGGTAAATGGCCGCGATCACCGCTTCCAATGCGTCCACCAGCAGGGTTTTCTTGGCCCGCCCGCCGCTCATTTCCTCGCTGCGGCCCAGGTCCAGAAAGCTGCCCAGGTCCAGCCGCCGCGCAATGCCGTGCAGATGCGCCGCGCTCACCAGGTGCGCCTTCTGGCGGGAAAGCTCGCCTTCGCTGGCTCCCGGAAGCCGCTGCACCAGCGCTTCGGACACCAGGAATCCGAGCACCGAATCGCCCAGAAATTCCAGTTGCTCGTTATCGTGCAGTGGAGCGCCTGCGGAGCCGCGCGATTCGTTGGCCAGGGAGCTATGGGTGAGCGCGCGGCGCAACAACTCCTGTTCCGAGAACCGGTAGCCGATTCTCGATTCCAGGGATGCCGGCTCCTCGCGCATGCCGGACGTTTACTTCCCACCCTTGGCGGCGGTGGCCTGCGCCTTGATACCGGTCAGAAACTGCTTCAGCGTGGGGTGCAGGTTGGGCTGGGCCAGCACCTTATCGCAGAGGGCGATGGCTTCGTCGTTCTTGCCGCTCTGCTGCAAGGCCGAAGCCAGCCGCACCTGGTGCGCCGGTTCCAGCGGGTCGATTTCCGAGGCCGCGCGGAAATCGGCTACCGCGACGTCGAACTTCTTGCGGTCCATCGCCACCAGCCCCAGATCGTCATCGGCTTCGCCGGTGAACTGTTTCTGCAGATCGGTCCACTGCGCGTCCGTGGCTTGCGCCGGTTTCTCGGCGGCCTTGAGATTATCCAGCGCCATGTTCAGGTTCTTTTCGGCCTTGGCGAGCTTCTCTTCTTTGTCGAGATCCTGCTCGCCCACGTGTTGCACGATGACTTCGCCCAGCATCAAGGGAGCGCGGAAATCCTTGGCATCGGCCTGGATGGCCTGCTCGTAATAAATCTCCGCTTTGATCCAGTCTTTCTTCTGCCGGTAGGCTTCACCCTCCATGAATAACGCGATCGCCTTAAATTGCGTGTCGGCGAATTTGGTGATCAGGTTGTCGGCGGCGGCAATCATCTTATCGGGGTCGCCTTGCGCGGCGCCGAGAGCTTGCACGGCCTCGGCTTCGGCTTTCGATTTTACCATCGGGCCTTTAGGGGCCGGGGCAGCGGCCGGGGGCGGGGCCGTTTGGGCGAAGGCGCCGGCGCTCAACGCCAGAATCCCCGTGAGGATCAGTTTCTTCATCGTTTCTCCTTACCAATGCCGGGCGCGCCCGGCCGCTATTTTGCCGCCTGCAGGCTCTTGGCGGCCTCTTCGCGCGCCATTTCCGACGCGCCTGCCGTTTGTAGAGCGGTTTGCAGGTACTTGACTGCCTGCTCCCGGTCGCCGGCCGCCAGCGAAAGCCGGCCGAGATACACGAGAGCCCACGCCTTCACCGGCGGTTGCGGTTCCGATTCCAGCGTTTTTTGGAAAAGCCTTTCGGCCGTTTCCGGATCTTTTTGCAGCACCGCGATGCGCGCCAGTCCATAAAAAGCGGCGGCTTGCATGCTCTTCACGTCGCTTTGCTGGATCAGGCTCAGATACAGGCCCTTGGCCTTGTCCAGGTCGCGCGCGGCGTATAATCGTTCGGCGTCGTCCAGCGTCTTGGCCGCGCCGGTCAGCGGCGGCGGCTCCGGTTCGCGCGCCGCGGGCGCCAGGCGGGCCGGCGCATTCGAGGCGAACTTCACCCCCCTGAGCCGCGCGTCTTCCTCCACGTTATCGATGGCCCCGACCAGTTGCGGATAATAGATCAGCATGGTCGCTTCCTGTTTTTCGTAGAGGGGAAGCGCCTCGGCGAAATACGGCGTCAGAATGAAACCCTGCTCCAGAGCCTGCTGCGCCGCGGCGGGGTTGTGATCGAGGCGCGATTCCACCGCTTTGACGAGCGATTGCGTCACCAGCAGCAGCCAGTCTTCCTTATAGACTTCGTCCAGCGCGGGCGCGCGGCGGGCTTCGTCCGCCAGAACTTTTTTGCGCTCCAGAATTTCCTGGAAATGGGTGGCCAGCGGGTCCAGCAGGTACACCAGGTAGGCGTGCCGGATGTCGAAAATGCGCGGCTCCGGCGCAGGCGTCACGATGACGTAGAAATCGTTGCCGTAGCTGCGCGTCTGCACCTGGTTGGGCGCCCCCAGCAAGTCGAGGTAAATCTGAAACCGCCGTCCCTTGAAGCCGGACGTCTGCTGCCGGAGATAGGCATTGACCTGCAGCACGGCATTGGCGACCGGCCCGTGGTAGCGCGCGATGTATTGATTGAAAGCGCCCTGCGAGCGGGCCCACAAATCTTCGATATTGGCCTCGCGATAAAAGGCCGCGAGCAGCGGCGTGAATTCCATCAGGCCGGCGGCGTCCGGCGGAATTTCGATGTCGCGCTTGTTCATCGCGAAGGTGGGAGGCGGCCCGGCGATCAGCGCGTAGGAGATGTACTGGCCGAGCTCCAGCGCCTCGCTGCGCCGCCGGTGGGATTCGAAAAACTCCTTGATGGCGGGCAGCGAAGGTATGTTCCGTTTGGCCAGCTCGGCGCGGATGGCGTCGCGCAGGGGATGGTTGTGGGGCGAGGAGAGATCGGCGCTGTAACCGGCCGCGTTGATGGCGCACATGACCGTGAACAGAGTGGGATTGACGTCGAGCTGTCCGCGTTCGGCGTCCGCGGCGCGAGCCACCAGAGCGACCGTCAGGATGGCTGGAAAAACGAAGCGATTCAAAGAGATCCGCCTAGGATAATTTTCAGTTTAACGCAAAATGGCGAGCCCACGGCGGGCATCTGGAGACGAAAATCCGAATCCGCCGCCCCTCCCCGATGCGCTATAATGAATTCGTTCTGCCCGGCAATTCAGATTTTCCCTTGTATGTTCCTTAGTGTCAAAGAATTGGAGCTGAAGAAGGTTCCCTTCGAGGAAACTTTCGCGCCGCATCAGATCGATTTTTCGGGGGAAGAGATCCGCCAGGCCACTCCGCTGCACGCAGCCGGCACCGCCGAATTGCTGCCTCATACGGATGGCGAAATGCGGGTCCAGGGGCGGTACACGGTGGAGATGACGGCGCAGTGCGATCGCTGTCTCGGAAGCGCCCGGTTTCCGCTGGACGCCGGGTTCGATCTGTTTTACCGGCCGGCCGCCGTCATCGCCCGCGAGGAAGAAGTCGCCATCGACGAAGGCGAAGCCGAAATCGGCTTCTACGAAAATGGCGGCTTGGAGCTCGAAGATATTCTTCGGGAACAGGTGCTGCTGGCTTTGCCCATGCAGAGAGTTTGCAGCGATGTCTGCAAGGGGATTTGCCCCGTCTGTGGTAAAAATCGCAACGAGACCGCCTGCGATTGTAAGATGGAGAGTACCAACGATCGCTGGGGCGCGCTCCGGAAATTAGAACTGTAACGCAAGAATTCCGCGCGGCCCGAAATTGCCGCGCCACTTGGTTGTAGAGGTAGAGATATGCCGAATCCCAAACGTCGACATTCCCAGGAGCGCACCAGTACGCGCCGCGCGCACGACGCGCTGAAGAACCCCGGCCTGTCCGAATGTCCCAACTGCCACGAGCCCAAACTCCCGCACCGGGTCTGTCCCAAATGCGGTCAATATAAGGGACGCGAAGTTGTCGAAGTCGCCGAGGAGTAACCTGGTTCCCAAATGCTGACCATTGCTTTGGATGCTATGGGCGGAGACACCGCCCCGAAGTCCGAAGTGGAGGGTGCCGTGCAGGCCGCCAGAACTCTGGGCGTCCGGGTCATTCTGGTGGGCCAGCAGGATAAGGTCCAGCCGGAGCTCCAAAGGTACGACGACTACCGCGATCTGCCGGTCGAAATCGAACCCGCCCGGGAAGTCATCACCATGGAAGACAGCACCACGGCGGTGCGCACTAAAAAGGATAGCTCCATGCGGGTGGCCTCGCGCCTGGTGCGCGTGGGCCGCGCCCAGGGACTGGTATCCGCCGGCAATACCGGCGCCGTCATGGCCACCGCCAAAATCGTCCAGGGGGTGGTCCCCGGCGTCAAGCGCCCGGCCCTCGCCGGCGTCTTTCCGACCATCAAGGGTTCGCCCGTGATCGTGGTGGATGTGGGCGCCAATGTGGATTGCACCGCCGAAATGCTGGCCCAGTTCGCCGTTATGGGCGAGATTTATTCGCGCATCATCCTGCGCCGCGACAAGCCCCGCGTGGGCATCCTGTCCATCGGCGAAGAGTCCCACAAGGGCAACGACCTGACGCGCGCCGCCGCCGAGCTGCTCAAGGGCATGAGCCTCAATTTCGTCGGCAACGTGGAAGGCCGCGACATTTTCAGCGGCCATGTGGACGTGATCGTGTGCGATGGCTTCATCGGCAACGTGGCGCTCAAAGTCAGCGAAGGCCTGGTGGATATGGTGAAGTTCCTGCTGCGCGAGTCGCTGGAATCCACCATCACCGGCAAAATCGGCTACGCCCTTTCGCGCACCGCTTTCAGCGATTTTAAAAAGCGCCTGGATTATTCCGAATATGGCGGCGCGCCCCTGTTGGGAGTGCGCGGCGTCTGCATCATCAGCCACGGCCGCGCCAATGCCAACGCCATCAAGAATGCCATCCGGGTGGCCGCCGAATTCTCCCAGGGCAACGTCAACCGGCGCATCGAAGAAGAGTTGACCGTTGGCGCCCGCTAGGTAGGGTCGCATGCAGCATGACGCGAAAAGCGCGCGCCCGCAAAGGCGCCGGGACGAGTCCCGGCACGGCCAACACGAGTGTTTGCGCCGCGAGCGCGGCAGGGCGCGCTTCGGCTTGCCCGCATTCGCACTCCTCCTCCTCCTGCCTTCCCTCGCCCAGGCCCAGCAGCACGTCACCTTTGACGTCTCTCCGCCTGCCGCCGTTCGCCCCGGCGGCGCCGCCCTGGTCCGCATCGCCGCGCGCATCGATTCCGGCTGGCACCTCTACGCCGCCTCTTCCGCCAGCGGCATCCCCATCTCCTTCGCAACCGATTCGCCCGCCGTGGCGCGCCTGCGCCTGCTCGAACCCCCGCCGCAGCGCGCCTACGACGCCAATTTTCAAGCCGATTCCGACACCTACACAGGCGAAGCCGCTTTTCTGGTCGAGTTGAATCTCAAGCAGGATGCTCCCACCGGCTCCATCGCCATCCCCCTACACGCGCGTTTCCAAACCTGTAGCGACCAGCAATGCGTCCCCGGCAAATGGAACGGCGACGTGGCGCTGGCCATCGATCCCGCAGCGCCGGCGGCCGCTCCCGCCATTCCCGCCGGCTACGCCGAAGGCCATCCCCCGGCGCCCGCTCCGCGGCCTCCAGCCGATCAATCCGCCTGGGGCTTCTTCATCGTCACCGCCTTCGGCCTCGGCCTGGCCTCCATCTTCACGCCCTGCGTCTTTCCCATGATCCCCATCACCATGTCGTACTTCCTCAACCGCCCCGGCGGCGGCAGGAAAGACGGCGTGGCGCAGGCGGTGGTCTTCTGCCTGGGAATCGTGGTGCTCTTTTCCGGCATCGGACTGGCCGCGACCGCCATCCTGGGACCCGCCGGGGTCAAGAATCTCGGCGGCAATCCCTGGGTCAACGGCTTCATCGCCGCTCTGTTTTTTGCCTTCGGGCTCAGCCTGCTGGGCGCATTCGAAATCACCATCCCGTCTTCCATCCTCACGCGCCTCAACCGTTCTTCGGAAAAGGGCGGGTTTGCCGGCGCCCTGCTCATGGGACTGACGTTTTCGCTCGCCTCTTTCGCCTGCGTGGGCCCCTTCGTCGGCACCCTGCTGGCCGCTTCGGTGGGCGGCGGCGGCTTGCGCCCGCTGGTGGGCATGGTCGCATTTGCCACCGGCCTGGCGCTGCCCTTTTTCCTGCTCGCGCTTTTCCCCGGATACCTCAAGCGCATGCCTCGCAGCGGCAGTTGGCTGGCCCGCGTCAAGGTGGTGCTGGGGTTCGTCATCCTGGCCGCATCGCTCAAATACCTCGCCAGCGCCGATCAGGTTTTGCATTGGGGCTTCCTCACGCGCGAACGCTTCATCGCCGCCTGGGTGGTGCTCTTCGCCATGGCCGGCCTCTACCTGCTGGGCTTCCTGCGCCTGGAAGGCGTGAACCCCGGAGACCGCATGGGCCTGGGCCGCCTGCTCACCGCCATCGCCTTCCTGGTGTTCGCGCTCAGCCTGCTTCCCGGCATGTTCGGCGCGCGCCTGGGCGAGCTGGATGCCTACATCCCCGAACCCTCCGCCAATGCCGCTGCTCCCGCGCAATCCTCCGGCCTGGTCTGGCTGAAAGACAGCTACCAGCAGGCTCTCGAGCAAGCCCGCCGCGAAGGCAAGCTGGTCTTCATCGATTTCACCGGCTATGCCTGCACCAATTGCCACTGGATGCGCGCCAACATGCTCTCCCGCCCGGAAATCGCCGCCGTGCTGAAGAACTTCGTGCTGGTGGAGCTCTACACCGATGGCGCCGACGCCGCCAGCCAAGCCAATTCCAAAATGCAAGTGGCCCGCTTCGGCACCATAGCCGAGCCGTTCTACGTCATCGAAACTCCCGACGAGCGGGTCGTCGCCACTTTCGACCACCTCACCAAGGATCCCGGCGAGTATCTCTCGTTCCTGGAAAACGGCGCTTCCGCCGCGCCCGCGCCCGCCGCGGCCGCCGGCATCCCGCGCGTCACCTCGCTCGAAGGCGCTCCCATCGATCCCGCCAGCTTCGCCGGCAAAGTCCTGGTCGTCAACTTTTGGGCCACGTACTGCGTCCCCTGCATCCAGGAGATCCCCAGCTTCAACAAGGTGAACCGCGAATATTCCGGCCGCGTGGCCGTTCTGGGCGTCTCCATGGATGAAGACCCCACGCTGGTGCCCTCGTTCCTGAAGAAGCATCCCATGGATTACCAGGTCGCCATGGGCTCGCCCGACCTCACCACGCCCTACGGCCTGGATGGCCTGCCCGTCACCCTCATCTACGATAAATCCGGCAAACCCATCAAGCGCTTCACCGGCTTTTTGAAGGAAGACGAGATGGAATCGGCCATCCAATCCGCGCTGTAGTTCACATTGCGGCGCGGCCTTCAGCCAAACCACCCCCGTGTTTGAAGCCGCGGATATTCATACCAGCGCCCACGCCCGGTTCGCCTTTATGAGCGGCGGGATGCAGGAGCCAGGCGCCGCACCGGCTGAAAGCCGACGTCCCCGAACCTACTGCTTCTTGATATCCCCGAACGTAATGGTCGATTCGCCTTCGTACTTGTGGTAGTTGCGGAAGTCGATCACGTTGCGGCTGCAGAAACTCGTGTTCCTCTGGCAGCTCAGGCTTTCCGAATGCACCGGCAGCAGGTATTGCTTGGCGTCGCCCAGCCGCGTGTATTCGTAATCCGTGGCCGATTCCACGTGGTCCGTGGGGAAGCTCGAAGGGAATCCGTAAGCCTGCATCTCGATGCGCAGCACGCGCGCCGTCGCCGGGTCGATCCACACCGACCCGCGGAACGCCGGAGTGTAGCTCTGCGAAGCCATGTGAATGTCCCAGTGCGAATTGTTATGCTGCACGTTGAAGTCGTAAACCCGCGCCGTGATGCCGGCCGCGCGCGATGTCCGCGCATAGTGAAACTCCGCCGCCGTAGCCGGCGAAAACAGGTCGATCAGCACCGTCCCGAATTCTCCCGTCGACCACGCGCCGTCCATCTCCTCCATCTTCTTGTTGATCTTGCGGCCGTTGATCGCGATGTTTTTGTAGCTCTCCTGGTGGTTCTCGTAGAGCACGTCCGCGGACACAATGTCGATGGCCTGCCAGTGCGGCGGATTGCTGTCGCTCTGGTAGCGCGCCATCATCTCCTGGCAAACGTAGTTGGGCAGCGTCTCGGTGAAGTCCAGCGCCGCGTCCGTGGCTTTGCGGATCGTATCGTCGCCGCTGGTGCGCGGGATGCTGCCGCGCAGCGTGTCATCGTCGTTGCGGGGCTGGTCGATCGAGGGGGTTTTGCCATCGGCATCGGCGCGCAATACCGGCGGCGGTTCATCGGCCAAGTCCGGCGCATGCTCGCGGGACGCGTCCGCCGGCTTGCCTCGCACCAGTACGGGACGGCCGGGGTCGTCCGGGTCCGGCGCCTTCGAAGGCGCCGGCAGCGGCGCGTCCAATCCGGCCGATTGCGGCGGCGCGCCGTTGCCCGCGGCGGGCGCGGCGTCCTTCGCCGGAGCGTCCTTCCACGTATCCACCACCCCGCTGTTCTTGTCTTCGTCGGTTTTCGCCGTGGCGGCCGCCGCCGCGGCCGATTTCTCCCAGTAGACGTTCACCGCTACCATCTTGCCGTGATCGTCTTCCGGACCTTCGATCGAAATCTGGTCGCCCTCGTGGAACTTGGGCTCCTTCACTTCGTCGCCGTTTTTGAAGAACTTGGTCTTGTCGGTGCGCCGGAAATCCATCGTGCGGTCGTCGCCCAGGACCAGGGTGATGGTCTTGTTGTCCATGGTTTTCAGCTTGCCGCGGAAATTGGGCAGCGGCTGCCCTTCCGTGCCGCTACCCTTGCCGGGGCTCGCCTTGCGGCCGGGGATCGGCAGGGGAATGCCTCCGCCGGCCGGATACCCTCCCGGATACCCGCCGCCCGGCGGATAACCGCCTGGGGGATATCCGCCCGGTGGGTAGATCTGCGCGAACGCTGTACAGGCTGCCAGCAGGGAAACAACGGTCAGGCTCGTTGCCCCATTAAACACACGTCGGGCACGCTCCGGATGTTCCATCAGTGGAAGAGATGCTTGGAAAGCGTACTGGGTTACGTCGGTTTTGTGCCCCGGGCATGATATCCTGACCTCGTTTACTCTAGAGAGTGGAGAACCCGTGAACTTGCGCTGCCTCCTGGTTGTCGATGCCGATCCCGCTGTGCATGAACTGGTTACGGGTATTCTCAAGGACCAGGGGCGCAGTATCGAAGACGCCTACGATGGCCGCGAAGCCGTCCGGCGCCTGCGCACCCTGCACTGTGACGTAGTGCTCGCCGGCCATGGCCGCAATGGCGATGACGGTCTCAAACTGGTTCGCCGCGTCCGCGCCATCCAGCCGGATACCCGCGTCATCGTCACCGGCGACTGCAACCCCGCGCGCGTGGTCCACGCCATTCGCGAACGGGCGTTTGCATACGTTCACACCCCGCTCCTCGAAGCCTCCCTTCTCGAAACCCTCCAGCAGGCCCTCGACGAATCCCACCACTGGCAGGACGATCTGCGCGTCCTTTCCGCCCGCCCCGATTGGATCACGCTGGACGTCCGCTGCAAAATCGAAGCCGCCGACCGCATCATCCACTTCCTGCGCGAACTGCACGCCGATCTCTCTCCTTCGGTCCGCGACGATGTCGCCGCCGCCTTCCGCGAGCTGCTCATGAACGGCATCGAGCACGGCGGCCAATCCGATCCCAAAAAGCGCGTCCGCGCCTCCATCCTGCGCACCCCCCGCTCCCTCATCGTGCACATCGCCGACCCCGGACCCGGCTTCTCGCTCAATCTCATTCCCCACGCCGCCATCAGCAACCCCGAAGATTCCCCCATCGCCCATGTCGAAGTCCGCGCGGGCGCCGGCAAACGCCCCGGCGGTTTCGGCATTCTCATGACCCGCAACCTGGTCGACGAGCTCCTGTATAACGAACGCGGCAACGCCGTCCTGTTCGTCAAATATCTTTCATGACGCAACCCCAATCCTTACCTGCCCCGGTCCTCCTTCATATTTGTAAATTGCTGGATGTTTCCATGAAAAGCCTGATCGCCGCGATCGGGCTGCTGGATGAAGGCGGCGCCGTCCCCTTCATCGCGCGCTATCGCAAGGAGGCCACCGGCAATCTGGACGAAGTCCGGATTCGCGCCATTCAGGAAAAGCTGGAATATTTCCGCGAGCTCGAAGACCGCCGCGCCACCGTGCTCCATACCATCGGCGAGCAGGGCAAGCTGACTCCCCAGCTCGAAGCCCGCATCCGGGCCGCCATGGAAAGCCATGAGCTGGAGGACCTTTACCTTCCCTACAAGCCCAAGCGCCGCACCAAGGCTTCCATCGCCCGCGAAAAAGGACTCGAGCCGCTGGCCCAATACCTCTGGGACCAGAACGGCACGGAGCCTTTGGCGCGCTTCGCCCAGAGCTTCGCCGATCCCCAAAAGGGCGTCGCATCCCTCGCCGATGCGCTGGAAGGCGCGCGCCACATCCTGGCCGAATGGATCGCCGAAAATGCCGAGTTCCGCAAGTACCTGCGCGAAACCCTTCTGGCGCAAGGCGTGGTGGCGAGCCGCGCCATCGAAGGCGCGCCCGATCCCGAAGGCAAGTACAAAATGTACGCGCAGTACAGCGAGCCCGCCGCCAAAATTCCCTCGCATCGCATGCTGGCCATCCGCCGCGGCGCCAAGGAAGGGGTGCTGGCGTTTGAAATCGAGCTCGCGCGCGAACAGCCGCTGGCGCTCCTGCGCGCGCGCATCGTGCGCGCTCCCGGCGAGTGGGCGCCGCATCTCGAACAGGCCCTCGAAGATTCCTACGACCGGCTCCTCAACCCTTCCATCCAGACCGAAGTGCGGCTGGAGCTGAAGCTCCGCTCCGACGAAGAAGCCATCAAGGTGTTTCGCGAGAACCTGGAAAACCTGCTGCTCTCGCCGCCCGCCGGCATGCTCTCCGTGCTGGCCATCGATCCCGGCATTCGCACCGGCTGCAAAATCGCGGTGGTGGACGATACCGGCAAGTTCCTCGAGCAATCCGTCATCTATCCCTTCGAGCCGCGCAGAGATCTCGAAGGGTCGATGAGAACTCTGGCTGCGCTCATCGCGCGCCACAACGTGCAGGCCATCGCCATCGGCAATGGCACGGCTTCGCGCGAAACCGCTTCCCTGGTGCAGGACTTTCTGCGCCGGGCCAACCTGGCCAAAATCTTCAGCGTCACCGTGAGCGAATCCGGCGCCAGCGTGTATTCCGCCAGCGAAATCGCGCGCCAGGAGTTTCCCGATCTGGATCTCACGGTGCGCGGCGCCATTTCCATCGCGCGCCGTTTGCAGGACCCGCTTTCCGAGCTGGTCAAGGTGGATCCCAAATCCATCGGGGTGGGCCAGTATCAGCACGACGTGGATCAGCGCCGCCTCAAGCAGAGCCTCGAAGCCACCGTGGAATCCTGCGTCAACCGCGTGGGCGTGGATCTCAACACCGCTTCCTGGGCGCTCTTGCGCTACGTGGCCGGGATCAGCGAGCGCACCGCGCAGAAGATCGTGGAATACCGCAATGCGAAGGGCCGCTTCCGCTCGCGCCTGGAGGTCCGCGCCGTACCCGGTTTCGGCCCCAGGACTTTCGAACAGGCGGCCGGCTTCCTGCGCATCCGCGGCGGCGAAAATCCACTGGATATGACCGCCGTCCATCCGGAGAGCTACCCGGTGGTGGAAAAGATGGCGGCTTCGCTGGGCGTCTCGGTCCCCGAGTTGATCGCTCAGCCCGGCCTGGTGGAAAAGGTGCGCCTCGAAGGCTTCGCCACCGAAGCCGTGGGCATGTATACGCTGGGCGATATCCGCCAGGAGCTGCGCAAGCCGGGCCGCGACCCGCGCGACAAATTCGTGGCGCCGGCCTGGCGCGAGGATATCAAAGAGATTGCCGACCTCCAGCCCGGCATGACGCTGGAAGGCGTGGTCACCAACGTCACCCGCTTCGGCGCGTTCGTGGATGTGGGGGTGCACCAGGATGGCCTGGTGCACGTCAGCGAGCTATCCCACCGCTATGTGCGGGAAGCCGGCGAATTTGTCAAAGCCGGCCAGATCGTCAAAGTGCAAGTGCTCGGCGTGGACCCCAAAGCCAAACGCATCGCCCTTTCCATGAAAGCCCTGGAGGCCAAACCGGCCATCGACAAGCTGGCCGCCCTGGCCAGTAAGTTCAAAGTCAGGTAGGGCGGGATGGTATCCCGCGGACGGATTGTTAATCCGTCCAGCCGGGCGCAGCCCGGCCGGGGCGGGTTATCAACCCGCCGCAGGTTACCAACCTGCCCTACCTGACTAACAGCACTTGGCGCGGGCGTATTTGGCGCGCAGCCGTTCTTCGGAAAAACGCCGCCATTCGCCGCCCGAGTGGACGCGCCCGTGCGATTCCAGGTGGCGGCGGTAAGCGTTTTCGTCGGCCAGCTCGCGCAGCAGCGCCAGCAGCAAACCGCCCCATCGCCTGAGCCGCGTCATAACTCCTCCACGCGCAATTGCGACAGGATGAACGGCGATTCGTGGGCGCGCGCCTCGCGGGTTCCGCGCAGAATCCCGATCCACACGCGCAGGGAATCCAGCAGGACGGCAGCCACCAGCAGCAGCAGCAGCCCGCAGATGGCGGCATCCAGGCGCGCGTTGAAGATCAGAATTCGAGTGGCCGCCGGGTTGGCGGCGGCGTGAGCGCGCAGGGCGGCTTCGAGTTTGTCCGCCTGCGCCAGAAAGCCGATGGCCGGCACGGGCGAAAAAATCTTCTGCCAGGACGCGGCGAACGTCACCACCACCAGCCACGCCAGGGGCGCGCAGGTGATTCCCATGTAGCGCGCGCCGTGCATCTTCAGCAGGACGGTGGTGCCCACGCACAGCGCGATGGCCGCCAGCAACTGGTTGGAGATGCCGAACAGCGGCCACAGCGTATTGATGCCGCCCAGGGGATCGCGCACGCCCTGCACCAGAAAATAACCCCACGCGCCCACGATGGCGGCGCTGGTCGCGATCACGCCGGGCATCCAACTGGTGCGTCCCAAAGCCGGCGCGGCGTGGCCCAGCAGATCCTGCAGCATGAAGCGGCCCACGCGCGTGCCGGCGTCGATGATGGTGAGGATGAACAGCGCCTCGAACATGATCGCGAAGTGATACCAGAACCCCACCATGGCCCGCCCTCCGCCGCTGCGCGCGAAGATGTGAGCCATCCCCAAGGCCAGCGACGGCGCTCCGCCGGTGCGGTTGAACAGCGTCTGTTCGCCCACGTCGCGCGCCAGCGCGGCCATCTGGGGCGCGGTCACGGGAAATCCCCAGGAAGAAATCGTGGCGGCCGCGGCGGCGGGACTCGCGCCCACGATTCCGGCCGGCGAATTCACCGCGAAGTACACTCCCGGCTGCAGCACGCAGGCGGCGATCATGGCCATGATGGCGACGAAACTTTCCAAAAGCATCGAGCCGTAGCCCACCGGAAAGGCGTGCCACTCGCGCGCGATCATTTTCGGCGTGGTGCCCGAGGAGATCAGCGCGTGAAAACCGGAAATCGCGCCGCAGGCGATGGTGATGAAGCAGAACGGGAAGATCTTGCCCGCGAAAATCGGCCCCGTGCCATCGGTGAACCGCGTCAGCGCGGGCAGTTGCAGCTCGGGGCGCACGAATAGAATCCCCACTCCCAGCATCAGGATTACTCCCAGTTTGACGAACGTGCTGAGGTAATCGCGCGGCGCCAGCAGCAGCCAGACGGGCAGCGCGCTGGCCAGGAATCCGTAGACGATAATCGCGATGGCCAGCGTCATGGCGCCCAGCGTGAAGAGCGGAGCCATGGCCGGCGATGCCGCTACCGACCGTCCCGCGAAGATCGCGCCCATCACCAGCAGGAAGCCCATGGCCGAGCATTCCAGAACTTTGCCCGGTCGCAGGTAGCGCAGATAAAGACCCATGAACAGCGCGATGGGCATGGTGGCCGCGATGGTGAACGTGCCCCACGGGCTGCCGCGCAAAGCGTTCACCACCACCAGCGCCACCACCGCCAGCAGGATGATCATGATGAGCAGCACCGTGACCAGCGCGATCAGGCCGCCCGTTTTGCCGATCTCCTCGCGCGCCATCTGGCCCAGCGATTTGCCGTCGCGCCGCATGGAGGCGAAAAGAATCACGAAATCCTGCACCGCTCCGCCCAGCACGGCGCCGATAATGATCCACAGCGTCCCCGGCAAATAACCGAACTGCGCGGCCAACACCGGACCCACCAGCGGCCCGGGACCGGCGATGGCGGCGAAGTGGTGGCCGAACAGAATCCACTTGTTGGTGGGCTCGAAATCGTGGCCGTTGCGCAGGCGCTCGGCGGGCGTGGCGCGCTTGTCGTTGAGCGCCATCACGCGGGCGGCGATGAATTTGGCGTAGAAACGGTAGCCGGTGGCGTAACTGCACGCCGCGGCCAGCACCAGCCAGATGCTGTTGATATGTTCGCCGCGATAGATGGCAATCCCCCCCAGGCAGATGGCGGCCGCGGCGGCGACGGCAACCCAGAACGCTCGATGCAGAACTTTCACGTCTTACGAGTGTACTAAACGGGCGGGGCGTGCTTTCAGCTTGCCCTGAACAGGCTAAAAGCTTGCCGCCTAAAAGCGCTTCAAATTGCGCAGCAGCGGAAAGGTACTGCCGCCCGAGGCCAGAGGGATGGAGTGAATCACCCGCCAGGAACTATCCAGCGTCCCGACGTAAGCCGCGCTGGCGCGATCGCTGCCCAGCAGGATTACCGTGAAATGCCGCTCCGGATAGCCCAGCGCGCGGTAGTGTATGGCGGCCGAGCCGGCCATCCAGCGGTCGGAAGCGGGCTGGCCGAGTTTCCGCACGACATCGTAGTAATCGTCCGCCCCGCTCAGATCCAGGTACGGATGGTCTTTCACCAGGGACGCGCGCTGGCGCGTGTCGCCGATATGCGCCAGGTTGAGAACCGCGAGGTGCACGCATACCGCCAGCACCACCACCAGCGCGCCGCCCACCACTTTGACGTAGCGGTTCTGGCGCCCCGGCTCCAGCCGGATGGCCACCACCGGCGCGGGCGATGCGCGGTGTGCCACGCTGGCCGCCGCCGCGGTTTCGCCCACGGCCACGGGCATTTCGATGACGCGGCGCCGGTAAGGCCAGACGGCGCCATCGCGATATTCCAGCTCGCGGGTCAGCCCGACGATGAGAAACGGATCGTCGGTGCCGGAGACCTCCGCCACGAAGCGCCGCGGAATGGAAACTTCGCCGCCGCTGCGCCGGTTCACCGCCACCAGTTCCGCCCACGTGGCTTTGCGGAAGAGCCACTCGTTGTGTTCCAGGTTTTGAATGGGAGGATAGAACGCGAACGGACGCCTGGCCAGATGCTCGAACAACGGCGGTATGGGCGGCGATGCCATGAGCATCCATGTTATCGCGTATGGAAGGTAATTGGCGACCTGAGGGTGTGTCCTTAACCGCGGAGACGCAGAGGCCGCGCGAAGATCGCCGAGAAGATGCAACCTGTTTTTTCTCCGCGCCACCCCGCAAAAACCTCTGCTCCGCGGTGAATACAACGCCGCTCAATCAGTGAGCAACTCTGTCCGCGCTATTGGAACGCATCGAGTACCTGTCCAGTTCGGCGATGAGCGGCCGGGCGGCCGGGGGAGGAGCCATGTTGCCCATCAGAATCTCCCGCGTGCCCGTCCGCCGGCCGTACAGTTCGGCGTCGCGATTGCGGTCCGGCCGCAGCGTGGCGCCGTTCAACGCCACCCCCGCGAACAGCCCCTTGGACCGCGACCATGCCAGCATTTCGGCATGCATCTCGACATCGGTCTCCACATTGGCGCTGCGGCCCACCGGACCCGCGGCCACCGAAGCGCCGGCGCCCAGCGTGACCTTATCGCTCAATAGTTTTTCCATGCCGCGCCGGTTCATCACCAGCAGGATCAAATCGGTATCCGATCCGCCGATCTGAAACCCCACGCTGCCGCCTTCCAGTTTCATGCCCGCCGGAGCGCCCCAGCCGGTGCCCGAGGCGTTCCGGCATTCGGCGAATCCGCGCCCATATTCCCCGCCGATCAGGAATGCGGCCTGTTTCACCGCGGGTATGACGATCACGCACTGCGCTTTGGCCAGCAGATCCTGTGGTATACCCCGATCGGGCGCCGCCATCACTTCGCCCAGGACCGCGCCGGAATCGCGCAGCCTCTCATCGGCCTTGGGCCGCTCGGCCCCCCAGACTCCCGATGCAGCCAGCAACCATGCCGCTATGGCTATACCTCGCATTTCAAATCTCCTGCACCTATTATCGCGTAGCCGCGCGAATAACCGGGTTCGATGAGAGAGTAACTTGTCCGCTTTTCCACCTTACTTGCGGCCCAAAAAGCGCAGCCGCATGCTGAAAGCGCGCGATTGCCCCCGCGCATATGTAAGAAAAGCCGGAGTCCCTTCCACATTATTTACATAATTCGGATTCGGGTTATTGGTGATGTTATCGAATCCGAAGCGCCACGCCCATAAGTAATGGATCGCACGAAACTGCCTTTCTAAGTGCAGATTCAGACTGAAGTAGTTGGGCATGCGCATGGAGTTAGGAGCGCCCACCAGCACGCCCTGCTGGTCCACCACCCCGAAGGGGAATCCCGTGCGGTATTCCACCAGATAGCTGGCGGTGGTGTTGCGCGTGAGCCACCTGGCGCGCGGCAGCGGAGCCCAGCCCCACATGTGAAAGCGGTTGGGAGCGTCCCAGGATTCGCGTCCCGGCAGTTGCGGCGAGAAGATGGGGTTTTCCAGGCTGAAGTCCACGTCGGAGTTGGTGCGGGCATCCGAGCGCGTGTATCCGCCGAACCATTCGTACTTGCCCGCGAAGGTGCGGCGCAGGCTGAGATCGAACGCATCGTAGCGGTCGCGGCGCGAGTTGTGCAGCATGTAGACCACGCCCTCCGTCAAGGCCGCCTGCGGATCCGGGTTCAACGGGCTGAAGGCGAAGCCGTTCTCTCCGGCGCGGCGCATGTACCCGGCCGTGCCGTAAAATTCGAACGGCAGCTTGCGCTCCACGTTGACGCTGGCGGTGCTGTAATACGGCGCCTTCAAACCGCGCTCGTCGATCTGGAACGTGGTGGGAACGGGACCTTCCGTCACGCCTCCGGGAAGATAAAAGGTCGAGTAGCTGGTCTGGTCCTGCTGGCTGGTGAACAGTTGCAGGCTGATGGCGTCGTAATAAATGCCCCAGCCGCCGGAGATCTTCGTCCCGCCCAGAAACGCCGGGGCCCAGGCCGCCGAGATGCGCGGCGCCATTTCCACGCTGCGCACGATTTCGTTCCATTCCGCGCGCAGCCCCAATTCGACCGAGAGGCCTTCGCGCACCGTCCAGTGGTCCTGCGCGTAATTGGCGCCCTCGAAATTCTTGCGCTGCTGGAAAGGGCTGCCGGAAAAAGTCACGTAGCGGGCCACGGAATCGTCGGCTTCCAGGATTTCGTAATCGTGGCGCAGGGTGGTTTGATGGAACGCCTCGCGCTCGAAATCCGTTCCCACTTTGAACAGGTGCGTGCCGCGAAAATGCAGGATGGGAAAAAACAGGTTGGCAATGGCCTGCTGCCGGTAAAAGTGCCGGTCCAGGTTCTCGAAATAGTTGCCGCGGTTGCCGAAGGGAGTGATCTGATAGATCGCGTCGCCCTGCGGTTGGCTGCGCAGCAGGCCGCGCGAATCGGCGAAGCCCACGTCCAAGAGCGCCCCGCCTCCGAAATACTGCTGGTCGCGCAGGGTGCTCATCAACAGGAACTGGCGCTGGTTGGTGGTGGCCTCGGCGGGCGTGAGGAAGCTCAGACCGGCGCGCGTGCTGTCCGCCAGGTTCAGCAACAAACCGCCGGTCAGAATATTGCCGGGCGTCAGGTCGATCTGAAAGCGGCTCGAATCGCTGATGGTGGTGCCGTGCGTGCGGTTGGGACCGTAGGGCACGCCGTTGATATGGTCGTCGCTATAGAATAAATCGGCGCCGTTGTGAAACCACGCGCGGCCTTTCACGATGGGTCCGGAAACCTCCAGGCGCGGCGTCCATTTGTTGATGTGAAACCCGCCGTCGGAAGCGATGCCGGGAATGAAATTCGTGCCGTTGAAGCGCCAGCGGTCGTCCCCCATCTTGGTTTTCAGCTCCAGCACGCCCGAAGAGCCGCGGCCGTTATCCGCGGAAAAACGGCTGCTCTGCACTTCCATGGACTGGATGCTGTCGATGTTGACGCGCGTATCCAGCTCTCCGGTGACGGGGTCGGAGATGTTGAAACCATCCATCGTGTAGTTCGTCTGGTTGGATGCCGCGCCGTTGAAATGGTAGTGGCCGCTGTTGTCCTGCACCACGCCGTCGAACAGCGGCAGGGCGCTGCGGTAATCGGCTGGAGCGGCATACGGAACCGACTGAATTTCGGTGTTGTCGAGTTCCTTGCGCTCGGCCGGCTGCTCGGGATCGATGGCCGACGGCGAAGCCTTGACATCGATCCGTTCCGGAAACTCCTGCTGGTGGTTGAGCGTAATCGTCAATTGGTTGGGGCCCTCGGCGAAACTTACGGCGGGGTTCCGGAACAGGTAGAATCCCAGGCGCTCGGCGCTCAGCTCGTACTGTCCCGCGGCGCCCAGCGCCACGTTGAAGTCGCCGGCCAGGTCGGAAGAAACGGCCAAGGCGGGGGCGGCTGGGCCGGCGCGGAATTCGATGCGCACGCCGGGCACGGGGGCCCCCGTTTCGTCCACTACGCGGCCGGAGACGCTGGCCGGGTCGGCCGCGCTCGCGCACCACGCCATCGCCAATCCCGCCGCGAGAGCTATGGAGCGATAGCGCATGAAAAAGTCCGGAACCGCCTCTGGCGCCCGAACGCACCATGCAGTTCTCCCAGTTCAGCATAGCGGATTGCGCACATTAAAAAGGGCCCTCCGCAAGGGGTGCGCGACGTGGGCGGGGCAGATTGATTGGTTTCTTTTTTTGTGCTGCGTTTCTGAGTGTCGGTATTACACTCAGAAGAGAGGTGCCATCTATGCCCGATTCCTTGTCCGCCTTGGAAA
>Ga0181521_10002823_pt1 | contig 20746 bp, 19 predicted proteins | sample PEATcosm2014_Bin_32_FD_119764 | JGI IMG/M metagenome (GOLD analysis project Ga0181521, IMG submission 119764) | Peatland microbial communities from MTU Mesocosm Facility, Houghton, MI, USA - PEATcosm2014_Bin02_60_metaG | ecosystem: Environmental > Terrestrial > Soil > Wetlands > Peat | place...
CATCGACGTGCGCTAGCCCTACTGTGTCCGACTCGACGCCCTCGCAGCTATCCGACCGCGGCATCCAACCGCCTGCACCCGTGCGCACCGTCGCGGTCGAGCGCTGGCAGGCCGGCACGGTCGAGGTGGCGACCGACGAGGTCGCCGACGAGTGGCCGGTCGCGTTCAAGTACCTCGGCGTGCCGCACGTCGTCATGCTCGCCACGCCCGCCGACCTCGAGGACCTCGCCGTCGGCTTCACGCTGAGCGAGGCACTGGTCGCTGCGCCGCACGAGATCCGCTCGGTAGAAGTCAAGGTCGCCGGCGAGTCGCTCGAGGTCGAGATCGCCATCACCGCCGATCGCTTCGCCGCCCTGCTGACCCGCCACCGCAACCTGAGCGGGCGGACCGGTTGCGGCATGTGCGGCGCCGAGACGCTCGCCGACGCGATCCGCACGCCGCCGGGACTCACCGGTCAGCTGCAGCTGTCTGCCGCGGAACTTCACGCCGCGCTCGCCGCGCTCGGCGCGGGCCAGCACTACAACGCGCGCACCGGCAGCATTCACGCGGCCGCGTGGGTCGTGCCGGGGGCTGGCGTGAGCCTCGTGCGCGAGGATGTGGGACGCCACAATGCGCTCGACAAGCTGATTGGCGCGCTCGTGCGGCGGGGCGAGGATCTGGCCCGCGGCTATGTGCTCGTCACCAGCCGCGCGAGCTACGAGATCGTGCAGAAGGCGGCCACGGTCGGAATTGCCGCCGTGGTCGCGGTGTCGGCGCCGACGGCGTTTGCGATTCGTTCGGCCGAGGCGTTCGGCGTCACGCTGGTGGGCTTCGCACGGCCGCAGCGCCACGTCGTCTATGCCCACGGCGAGCGGCTGGTGCCGTAGCGAAGGCGCGACCACGCAGGCATTCCGGGAGACGGCGATGAAGCTTCGAATCAAGGGCGACTCGGTCCGGCTGCGGCTGACCCGCAGTGAGGTCCGCAGCCTGCTCGAGGCGGGCGTGGTGGAAGAGGCGACCCGCTTTCCGGGCGGCGCGACACTCCGCTGCGTGCTCAGCACGCGGCGCGGGACGGGCGGTCTTGCAGCCGGCTTCGAGGGCGGCACGCTCACGGTGTCGCTGCCGCCTGAGGTGGCCCGTCGCTGGGGCACCTCGGAGCAGGTGGAGATCCGCGCGACGCTGCCGCTCGAGGGCGGCGCGCTCGAACTGCTGATCGAGAAGGACTTTCCCTGCCTGACGGCCCGGCCGGGCGAGGACGACAGCGACGCATTCCCCCGCGACCGGCCGCTGCCCGACCCGTAAGCCCGCAGCTGCCGGGCGCTCAGCTTTGCCCGGCGCTCTGACCGGCCCGGACTCGACGCGTCGCGCCCGGCGCCGGGTCCGACGGGTTACTTCACGGCGACCATCAGGTGCCGGTAGGGCGTGACGGCCCACGTCACGTACGGCCCGGACGGGTCCGGGTCCGCGTTCTTCGGGTAGGCGTCATAGAAACCCTGGTCGGCGCCGACGATCATCACGTGCGGCCGGTGACGATCCAGTGATTCCATAGCGTCGGCTTGTGCGCGTACGAATCGGTGTTGCTGGCGTCGAAGCCGCCGGCGCCGCCGGCGCCCCCTTTCCATCCACGCGTGCAGCGAGTCGATCGCGGCCGTGTCCATGCACATCGGGTCGACTCCCGGCGTCGCAGGGTTGCCCGGTATGCAGGTGAAGCCGTTCATGCCTGAGTGCTTCAGCTGGCGCCCGCATGCAGGCCCTGTCAAGGCCGCGGGGAAATCGGGGAGTCGCTGCGGTGCTCCGTCACAGCACGCGGCGCGCGCGTTGATCAGGCCGCGCCTGGCGCCCGGCGTGGGAACCCGACCCAGCGGCGGTTCTCAAAGTCAAACAGCTTGCAGGCCCGGACCGAGCGCCAGTAGGCCTGCAGCGACAGCTCCACCACCGGGATGCTGGGCGCGAGGCGCGCCAGGGCCGATTGTGCGGCCTTGAGCCTGTACAGAGGGATCCGCGGATCCAAATGATGGGCGGCGTGCTCCATGATGTTGTGCAGCAGCCAGTTCCACCACGGACGCACGCGGTAGCGGACGGTGCCCTGCAGGATTCCCTGCGCCTTGAGCCAGGCCGATTTGTCCGAGTACCACACGACGTCGGGATGCGTGTGGTGCAGGTACACGACGAAGCCGACGGTCCAGTTCCAGATCAGGAACGGGACCAGCGCGCCCACGACGAGTGCGACGGCGACAGAAGCACCACCGCCGGACGCGCTGGCCGCGACCAGCCATGCGGCCCAGCCAGCCGCGAACACCGACACCAGCGCCGAGTCCCAGGTGAACTCCGCGCGCTGGCCGGGGGAGCTGGCGCGGCGCGGAAAATACAGGCGCCGCCACCAGATCTCGACTAGGTAGTAGGGGAGCGGTCCGGCGGCGCTGCGGTAGATGCGCTCGAGCATGCGGCGCGCCGGCGACAGCGCGGCGAACTCGGCGGGGTCGAGCGGCTGCCAGACGAAGTCGCGACCCCGCAGGTTGTTGAACCCGTGGTGCACGACGTTGTGCCCGACCCGCCACAGCGAGAACGGGGTCAGCGAGGGCAGAAACGCAATCCGCCCGAGGAGCTTGTTGAGCGGCGCGTGATCGGTGAGGCTGCCGTGGCAGGCGTCGTGGCCAACGATGAACAGTCGGATGATGGCGAGCGTCGTGAGTATCCCGCCCGCCAATTTCCAGCCAGCGGAAGCCGCGGCGATCACGAGCCACTGCCCGCCGGCAAACAGCGCGAGATCGGCGATCAGCAGGCCGAGCGCGCGCAGCGTCGAGCGCCGGCAGTAGGCGGACAGAACCTCGCGCAGGTGCGCGATGCTCGCGCCGCGAGCATCGCTGTCGCCGCCCGCGGCAAGGGCACCTAAGGAGTCGCTCGGAAGGACGATCTGCATGACGACCGGGGCTCGCAGTGCCGGGAAACGGCGCGCTATTATCACTTAAGCTTGGCCGTGCGCCCAGTGGGCGCGTTGCAGGTTCTATCGGACGACCGCCGGGGAGCACGGGGAGGCGAGGATGTACACGCTCTACTACATGCCCGGCGCGGCGAGCTTCGCCGTGCACTGGATGCTGCTCGAAATCGGCGCGGCACACGAGCTGCGACGCATCGACGGCGAGGCGGGCGAGCACAAGACGCCCGGCTACCTGAAGCTCAATCCGAACGGGCTCGTGCCGACGTTGATCGTCGACGGCGAACCGGTGTACGAGAGCGCGGCGCTGCTGCTGCTGCTCGCCGCGCGGCATCCCGGGGCGCGCCTCGCTCCGCCGCCCGGGACCCGGGCTGAGGCCCTCTATCTGCAGTGGACGCTGCACCTGGCGAACACCGTGCAACCCGCGTTTCGCAACTGGTTCTATCCGGACGAGGCCGCAGGGCCAGAACACGCCGTCGTCGTCAAGCAGCGCGCGTGTGGCCGCATCGAAAGCGCCTGGGACCGGCTGGACGCCCACCTAGGCGCGCATGGCCCGTGGGTCACGGGCGCAGAGCCGACAGCGCCCGATTTTCTTGCCGCGATGCTGGCGCGCTGGTCGCGCAACATGCCGCGGCCCGCGACTGAGTGGCCGGCAATCGCGCGGCTGGTCGCGGCCATGAAGGCCCGCCCCGCGTTTCGCGAACTCAACCGCAGCGAAGGGCTGACGGAATGGCTGTGAGCGGGCCGGCCGCCGCGGAGCCCGCCGGCCCGGTGCTCGAGACGGCGCGGCTGATCCTGCGGCCGCCGCGGCTCGAGGACTTCGACGCCTGGGCGGCCTGCGCCGCCGATCCCGCGGCCAACCAGTTCCTCGGCGGGCCGCAGCCGCGACCGGTCGCGTGGCGCGCGTTCGTGGCGATGGCCGGATCCTGGTCGCTGTACGGATTTGCGATGTTCTCGGCCATCGAGAAGCACAGCGGTCGCTGGATCGGACGCTTGGGCCCGTGGCGCCCTGACGGCTGGCCCGGCAACGAGATCGGCTGGGGCCTCGCGCACGAGGCGGAAGGTCGCGGTTATGCGTTCGAGGGAGCGGTGGCGGCGATCGATTGGGCGTTCGCGACGCTCGGGTGGGACGCAATCATCCACTGCATCGATCCGGGCAACGTGCGGTCCGAGGCACTGGCGTGCCGGCTCGGCTCGCAGCGCCTCCGCCGCGCCGTGCTGCCGCCGCCGACCAGCACCGAGATCACCGTCTGGGGCCAGAGCCGCGCTGAATGGCGCGCGAGCGCAGCTCAGCGAGCGGCCGGCGGCTTGCCGAGGTAGAAGCGCACGACGAGGCGCTGGATCAGGCGACCATAGGGCGGGTAGAACAGGCCGACCGGAAAGAACCGGTGGCGCTTGAACACTGCTTTCGGGTGCGACAGCTCGCGAAAGCCTTCCTCGGCGTGGTAACTGCCCATCCCGGACGTGCCGGAACCGCCGAACGGCAGGTCGTGGTTGAAAACGTGCCAGCCCCAGTCACCGACGGTCACGCCGCCGGAGTGGGTAGCGCGGAGCAGCTCGCGCAGCTGCGCTCCGGCAAAGCCGAACGGGTACAGCGCGAGCGGCCGCGGCCGGGCCGCCACGTAGCGGACCCCGGCCTCGACGCTGTCGTAGCCGATCACCGGCAGGATCGGGCCGAACAGTTCCTCGCGCGCCAGGCGCATGTCGTCCGTGACCTCGGTGACGATGTAGAGCGGCAGCCGGCGGTCGGACCCCGGCTCGCCGGCCGCCGTCACGACCGCGCCCTTGGCGCGCGCATCGGCGAGCAGTTCCTTGATCCGCGCGTGCTGCCGGTCGGTGACGATGCCGGTGTAGTCGGCATTGCCGGCAACTACCGGGTAGAGCGCCCGAAACGCCCGCTCGGCGGACGCCGCAAACTCCGCCACCTGCGCGCGGGGGACAAGTGCATAGTCGGGGGCGACGCAGATCTGACCGGCATTGAAGGCCTTGCCGTGGGCCACGGCGCGTGCGGCCGCCTGAAGGTCCGCGCCCGGGGCAACGAAGGCAGGTGACTTGCCCCCGAGCTCGAGCGTCACCGGAGTCAGATTCGCAGCCGCCGCGCGCATGACGTGCGGCGCGACGGCGGGCGAACCGGTGAACACCAGGTGATCGAAGGGCAGTGCCGAGAACGCCTGCGCTGCGGCGACGAGGCCGCCGAACACCGCGACCTCGTCCTCTGCAAACACCTCGGCGAGCAGCGTGCGCACCGCCTCGGTGGTCCGCGGCGTGAACTCCGACATCTTGATCATCGCGCGGTTGCCAGCCGCAATGGCCGCGACCAGCGGGCCGAGCGCGAGATAGACCGGGAAGTTCCAGGGCGCGATGATGCCCACGACTCCCTTCGGCTGGTACATCACGAAGGCGCGATTGGTGGCGAACAGCAGCTCGGTATGCCGGCGTCGCGGACGCATCCAGCGTGCAAGGTGGCGCCGCGCGTGGTTGATCTCGAGCACCGGCCCGATCACGTCGGCCAGCTTCGACTCGAATGCCGAGCGGCCGCCGAAGTCGGCGTCGATCGCGGTCGCCAGCCTGTCCTGGTGCCGTCGGAGGGCGGCGCGCAGCGCCTTGAGCCGGGCGCGGCGTTGCTCGAGCGGCGGATACGGCTGCGACGCAAACGCCGACCGCTGCGTCGCATGGACCGCCGCCATCCGCGCGATCTCTGCCGTCTCGCCGGCGCCCGGTCCGGCGGCGTCGCGTGCCGCGCTCATGGCGCCGGTCTCGTCTTGCCGTGCCTGAGGGCGAAGTAGGCGGCGAGCGCGACGGCGACCGACACCAGGCTCACCTTCAGCTCGCTCTCGTGCGCCGGCGTCATTCCCATGGCCACGATCACCGCGGCCATCGCGGCGATCGCAATGTAGCTTGCCCATGGGAACAGCCACATCGGGAGTTTGGCAGCAGGCTCGCCGGCGCGCTCGCGCGCGCGGCGCAGGCGCACCTGGGAGACTGCGATCGCCATGTAGATGAACACGATCAGCGCCCCCGAGGCATTGACCAGAAACGCGAACACGGTGCCCGGCGAGGTGATCGCCGCGATGATTCCGGCGACTCCGGCCAGCCCGCCGAGCAGTACCGAGCGCGCGGGTACGCGCCTGGCGTTGGTCTTCACGATCCAGCGCGGTGCGTCACCGCGCTCGGCGAGGACGAACAGCACGCGGGACGCCACGTAGAACGCGGAGTTCAGGCACGACAGCACCGCGGTCAGGATGATCGCGCTCATGATCGTGCTCGCGAGCGGTATCTGCATCACGTCGAGCGCACGGGTGAACGGCGAGAAGCCGGACTTGATCGTGTCCCAGGGCACGACGCTGACGATCAGGAAGATCGACACTACGTAGAACACGAGGATGCGCCACACGACCGTCGAGGTCATGCGCGCAACCGCGCGCGCGGGCTCGGCCGACTCGGCCGCGGCGATCGTGACGATCTCGGCACCCATCATCGAGAAAAACACGGTGGTCACGGCGGCCAGCACGGCGAACGGACCCTTGGGCGTGAACCCGCCATGCGCCGTCAGGTTGCCGAAGGTCTGGATCTTGGGGCCGATGAAGCCGCACGCGTAGGAGGCCGCGAGCGCGATGAAGACGATGATCGCCGCCACCTTGATCGAGGCGAACCAGAACTCGAACTCGCCATAGGAGCGCGCCGACATCAGGTTGACGCCGGTCATGACGGCCATCAGGGCGATGCCGAGCACCCACAGCGGCAGATGCAGCCACGAATGCAGGATCGCGGCGCCGGCGATTGCCTCGACCGGAATGACGATCACCCAGAAGTACCAGTACAGCCAGCCGACCGAGAATCCGGCCCACTGGCCGAGGCCGGCGCGCGTGAACTCGGTGAACGAGCGGACGTTCGGCATCGCCACGGCCATCTCGCCGAGCATCCGCATGATCAGCAGCACGAGAATGCCGGTCATGATGTAGGCAAAAATGACGCCGGGGCCGGCGGCCTCGATGGCCGCGCTGCTGCCGACGAACAGTCCGGCGCCGATGATGCCGCCGATGGTAATCATCGATACGTGGCGCGGGCGCAGCGAGCGGCTCAGCGAGTGGTCATTTGCACTCGGGGTCACGACCGTCTCGTTCATGGACTGAAAACTCCAGTTTCCGTTTGGCGTGGCACACAGCGAGGGTACACAATGACAGGGCCCCCGGGGCAGCCGCTTCGACAATAATGCTGCCGCCCCGCCTGGCCGGCGGGCCGCGGCGGGCGCGGGGCCGGCCGCTGGAGCAGCTGTGGTGGAACCGTTCAACGATCCTCAGTTCGCCGACATTGAGACCGCGGCACGGCGAATCGCGGCCCATGTGCGCCGTACTCCGCTGCTCGTCTCGGCCGAGCTGGCGGGGCGGCTGGGCGTCGTGGTCGAGTTCAAGTGCGAGAACCTGCAGGAAGCAGGCGCCTTCAAGTCACGCGGGGCCGCGAATGCGGTGTTTGCGCTGCCGGCGGAGGTTGCCGCGCGCGGGGTCGCGACCCATTCCTCGGGCAATCACGCCGCCGCCCTGGCGCGCGCCGCGCAGCGCCGCGGCATCCCGGCGTTCATCGTGATGCCGCGGGGGGCGCCGCGAATCAAGCGCGCGGCGGTCGAGGCCTACGGTGGCCAGGTGACTGAGTGCGATCCGACGCTGGCCGCGCGCGAGGCGGCGGCCGCGGCGCTCGTGGCCGAGACCGGGGCGACGCTCGTGCACCCGTACGATGATCCGCTGGTCATCGCCGGGCAGGGTACCATCGCGCTCGAGCTCGCCGACCAGACCGCGCCTCCCGATGCGGTGCTCGTGCCGGTCGGGGGTGGCGGCCTGCTGGCAGGCACGGCGCTCGCGGTCGAGCGGCTGTGGCCGGGCACACGCGTCATTGGCGTCGAACCGGCGGCTGCCGACGATGCCTACCGGTCGTTCACGACGGGGCGGCTGCATGCCCAGACCGATCCGCGCACCATGGCCGACGGTCTGCGCGGCGCGCTCTCGGCGCGCACGCTGCGGCTCGCGCGCGCACACGTCGATGCGATCGTCACGGTGACGGAAGCGGCGATTGCCGAGGCGATGCGGCTGCTGTTCGAGGGGCTAAAGGTGGTCGTCGAGCCATCGGCCGCGGTGCCGGTTGCCGCGCTGCTGGAGCATCAGGTGATCGCGCGGCGGGTCGTGGTCGTGCTGTCGGGAGGCAACGTAGATCTCGACGCGCTGCCATGGACCGCAGGCCCGGCAGCGCTTAGGTAGTGCGCGCACCTGCCTAGGCAGAAGCGCCGATGCTCGCCCCGGTGAGCGCAGCGTACGCTGCCTGTACCGCGGGCGAGGAGGACTTATCGTGCTGGACACCAAACACATTCTGGTAGCACTCGCCGATCCGAGCGCGAAATCGTCCCCGGCGATCGCCCGGGCGGCGGAGATTGCGGGCAAGACGGGCGCGCGCGTAACGCTGTTCCACAGCCTCTACAGTCCGTACGTGGCCGGCGAGCAGTTCTACAGCCCCGGCGACCTCGAGCACGATATCGAAGCTACCGTGAACGCGGGCAAGAAGGAGCTCGAACGCCTGGCCAGACCGCTGGCCGCCGCCGGAATCCAGACGCACGCGCGCTGCCGGTGGGACTACCCGGTGCACGAGAGCATCATCCGCGAGGTGATGCGCGAGGAGGTCGACCTGGTGGTGGTCGACAGCCATCGCCACGGCGCGGCGGCGCGGCTCGTGCTCAGCAACACCGACTGGCAGCTGATTCGGCTGTGTCCGTGCCCGGTACTGCTCGTCAAGACGACGCGGCGCTACGACCGGCCGCGTGTGCTGATCAGCGTCGACCCCATGCACGCCCACGCCAAGCCCGCAGGGCTCGACGCCCGCCTGCTCAGCGCCGGCGCGGCGCTGGCAGAGACCTTCAACGGCAAGCCGCACGCCGCGCATTTCTACATGCTGTCAACCCCGCTGGCGACCGGTTTCATGGTCGAGCCGCTGCCTCTGCCCGCCGAGATCGCCGAGCAGCACGAGCGTGAGGTGCGCAAGGCGTTCGACCAGCTGGTCGGCAAGTACGACCTCGGCACGCGACGCACGCACCTGCGGACCGGGTTGCCGATCGATGCGCTGCCGGAGCTTGCGCAGGAAATCGACGCGCATGTGGTGGTGATGGGCGCGGTGTCGCGCAGCGGGCTCAAGCGGCTGTTCATCGGGCATACCGCGGAGCGCGTGATCGATCGCCTGAAGTGCGACGTGCTGATCGTCAAGCCGGATGGCTTCAAGACGCCCGTGCCGCGCCGGGCGGCTCATCGTCCGGTCGTGCTGCCACCGCTCTGACCGCGGCCGCGAGCGCGGGCACGTCGACCGGACGAGACGTGTCCGCGTGCACCGACTGCTGCCGTTCCGCGGCCGCGAGGCTGGGTGAGGCGGCGAGCTGTCGGTCGAGCACCGCGAGCGTCGCCTCAGAGGGGTCGCCGGTGCGCCCGGCGACGCGCGCACGCAGCGTCGCTTCGGGCGCAGTGCATTCGATGATTGCGAACGGTGCCCCTGCTGCGCGCGCCAGGCCGGCGAATTCAGCGCGGCGCGCCGGATCGAGAAAAGTCGCATCGACGATCACGTCGATTCCCGCCGCGACGAGAGCCGCCGCCGCTGCCGCAAGGCGCTGGTAGGTGCGTGCGGTCACATCCGGCGCATAAAGACCGCCGCCGGGGGGCGAGCCGCTCCCGGCGCGGGCCTCGAGGCCGGCGAGCCGCTTGCGCTCGATATCCGCGCGCACCCGCACCGCCGGCAGCGCCGCAACGAGCTGCCCGGCCAGCCAGCTTTTTCCCGAGCCTGACGGGCCGAAGGTCAGCAGCAGCCGGCCGGGTCCGCGGGCCGCATACGTCTCGGCCGCGGATATGTAGCGGCGGCACTCTGCGAGCGCCGCATCGGCCGGCGCGCCGCCCGGCAACTGCCGCAGCCGGACGAGGTCCACGTTGGCGCGCACCAGGGCGCGGTAGACGAGGAACCAGCGCAACACCGTCGCGGCGTCGTAGTCGCCCGAGATCGACAGCCAGCCGTCGAGGAACGCACAGGCAAGATCGGCCCGGCCGAGTTGCTCGAGGTCCATCACCATGAACGCGACGTCACTCGCGACGTCTATCCAACGCAGCCCCGGATCGAAGTCGATGCCGTCGAACGGTGTCAGCTGGCCACCGAGACGCACTATGTTGCGCGCATGCAGGTCGCCGTGGCATTCGCGAACGCAGCCGGCAGCGCGCCGTCGTGCCAGCGTCCGGGCGAGCGCCGGGCGCTCGCGCCCGAGGAACGCGCCCAGCGCCGTAACGGCTTGCCCCGCCACGGGTGAGGCCGCAGCGGCGAGCGCCTCGAATGTTCCATCGGCGGCAGCGAGAGCATCCTGCGGCCGGCCGAACGGCAGATCGGCGGCCGCTGCCGGGCCTGCGCTCTGCCAGGCGGCGACGCGGGCGCCGAGTGCCGCGAGGTCTGCGGGAGCAACGGCGTGGCTGGCGATGAGCGCATCGAGCTCGAGCGCGGGATCGAAACGCCGCATGCGCACGCACGGCTCGACCGGCGTGCCGGGCTGGTCCAGGCGCAGCCCGCTCGGGGTGGCGACGATTTCGGCGACGCCGAGGTAGAGCTCGGGGGCCCAGCGCCGATTGAGCGCGACCTCGGTCGCGCACGCCGCGCGGCGCAGGGCCACCGTCCCGTAATCCAGAAACGGCAACCGGACTGGCCGCTTGACCTTGTAGGCGTAATCACCGGCCAGGGCAATCCACGAGACATGCGTCTCGATCAGGCGCAGCGAGCCCGCCGCATGCGGATAGAAGGCAGCGTCGAGGAGCGCCGCCGGTAGACTGTCCACCGGCCGGGCCGCGCCTCCGTCAGCGTCCGAGGCTGTCGTCGTCCGCCTCGTCCGCCTCGGCCGCTTCCTGCGGCTGCGACGGCAGCTCGTCGAGCGGAGCGCGCCAGTCGCGCGCGGACATCTCGCTGTCCGCGGTGTAGCCAAGATCGTCGGTCTCGACGTCGTCGACGGGACCAGTCCAGTCCTCGGGAGCCTCTGCGGGATCGAGTGGCATCGCGAACCAGCTGTCGAGGTCGACCTCGTCCACATCGCCGTCGAAACCCTGGATCTCGACCACGCCGTCCTCGTCATCAACGGCGACGACGTGGAACATTTGTCCCTTGTCGCGGTGCGCGTACCAGTGGCCAACTTCGGGAAGCAGTCGGGCGGTCATGGCGGGTCATCCAGGCCAGAATTTAACGGGCACGACCGATGTTACGTCCGCTGATTCCGTGCGGCGTAGGGAGATGTGCGGATAAGTCTCCGTCCGCCTCGCCTTGCGGCGCTGCACTACCCCTTGCAGCGCACCACAGGCGCGCCGCTCTGCCGGACCGCCGATCAGCATCGTGGACCCGCGGGTGACTCCGGTCGGGCGGTGGAGCCAGTTGCGGCCCGACAGGCCCGAGGCGATCGCGTTCGCACTCCGGCACGCCTGCCACGAGACCCTCAAGGCGCCCGTCATCCGTCGCTCTCCAGGCGCTGTGGATAGTCTGGCGCCTGGATTGTCGAGCGCGGCGGATCGCGCCCCGCCGGCTGTCTCCCGGCCGGGCGCTTAGGATAATTGACAGTTCGGCCTCTGTAGGGCCATATTTGCACATACGTGTCTAGTATTATCTACACCACGCGCCGATGAAGGTCCCGGACGTCATCGACGTCGGCGCCCATCTGCGAGCCATCCGGCAGTTCCACGGGCTGTCGCAGCGCCAGCTCGCCAAACGCGCCGGCGTCACCAACGGCATGATCTCGCTGATCGAGCAGAACCGGGTGAGCCCGTCGGTCGGCTCGCTCAAGAAGGTGCTCGACGGCATTCCGATGTCGCTCGCCGATTTCTTCACGATGGACTTGGCGGCGCCGCTGCAGGTCTTCTACACCAAGGACGAGCTCACGGAGATCGGCGCCGCGCCCGTTGAGCTGCGGTTGCTTGCGGCCGGGCGTCCGCGGCGAGCGATGTCAATCCTCCATGAGCGCTACGCTGCTGGTGCCGATACGGGCCCCGACATGCTGTCGCACCCTGGGGAGGAGGGCGGTGTCGTGGTCCGGGGCCGCATCGAGATCACCGTCGGCACCGCGACCCGCGTGCTCGGCCCGGGCGATGGCTACTATTTCGCGACCGCGGTACCGCACCGCTTCCAGAATCCCGGTCGCGAGGACTGTGAGATCATCAGCGCCAGCACGCCGCCGACGGTCTGACGGGAGCGCCCGGGCGCCGCGGCGGCCGCCACGCCCCACGCAGCACGCACGCTGTGGCCGGCAACGCCTGGGTCGGCTGCTACGCTGGCGGCGACATGATGCTGCCGTTCGGTGGCTAGCAGCCGGCCCGACCGGCCGCGACCAGGCGCTGCACGCGCGACAAGTGCACCGAGCCCAAGGCGACGTGGATCGATCTCGGCTGATCGCGGAGCGAGGCGAACGATGACCGTAACACTGGCGGCGCTGCAGATGGAATGCGGCTGGGACCGCGAGGTCAACCTCGCGGCTGCCGAGCGGCTGGTACGGAAGGCCGCGGCGCAAGGCGCCGAGGTCATTCTGCTGCCGGAGCTGTTCGAGACGCCGTATTTCTGCAAGGACCACGCCTACCGGTACTTCGAGCTGGCGACTCCGGTGGCGACGAGCCCAGCGGTCAACCGGTTCGCGCCCATCGCGCGCGAGCTCGGGGTCGTGCTGCCGATCTCGATTTTCGAGCGCGCCGGCAATGTGTACTTCAACACGCTCGTGATGCTCGACGCGGATGGCGCGGTGCTCGGCACCTACCGCAAGAGTCACATCCCGGAGAGCCCGGGCTACCACGAGAAGTTCTACTTCGCCCCGGGAGACACCGGCTTTCGGGTCTGGCCGACCCGCTTCGGGACAGTGGGCGCCGGAGTGTGCTGGGACCAGTGGTTTCCGGAGACCGCGCGCGTGATGGCGTTACTCGGTGCGGAGATGCTGTTGTTTCCGACGGCCATCGGCTCGGAGCCGCAGGATGCGAGCCTCGATTCCCGTGACCACTGGATGCGGACCATGCAGGGTCATGCAGCGGCCAACATGCTGCCGCTCGTGGCGGCTAACCGTGTCGGTCGCGAGAGCGGCGAGCAGAACACGATCGTTTTCTACGGTTCGTCATTCATCGCCGGTCCTACCGGCGAAGTGCTGGCCGTGGCCGAGCGCAGTGGCGAGGCGGTGCTGACGCAGCGGGTGGACCTCGAGGCCGCCCGCCGCTACCGCCACAACTGGGGCGTGTTCCGTGACCGGCGACCGGACCTGTACGGTCCGCTCGCGGCTCTGGGCGCGAGCCCGCCCGACGGGCGTCCGACTTGAGCGGGGCGGCAGGGCTCGATCGCGATCTGGTCTGCGTCGATCTCGAAACCACCGGCGGCCACGCGGCCTGGCACCGGATCATAGAAATCGGCACCGTCGAGATCGACCGCGACGGTGCGGTGCGCGAGTGGTCGACGCTCGTCAATCCCGGAGCGCGGATCCCGCCGCAGATCGCTGCATTCACCGGGATCAGCAACGAGATGGTAGCCGACGCGCCGCCGTTCGAGGCGGTGCATCGCGAGCTGCTGAAGCGCCTGCACGGGCGGCTGTTCGTGGCGCACAACGCCCGTTTCGACTATGGCTTCATCCGCACCGAGCTCGCGCGGCTCGGCCTCAGCTGGTCCGCCAAGGCGCTGTGCACGGTGAAGCTGTCGCGGCGCCTGTACCCCGACGAGCCACGCCACAACCTCGACGCGGTCATTGCAAGGCATGGTGTCGACTGCGCGGCCCGACACCGCGCGCTCGGCGATGCGCGGGTGCTCAACGACCTGCTGGCCTGCTGGCGGCGGGAGGTGGCGCCCGCGCGGCTGACGGAGGCCGTCGAATTGCTATTGCGCGAAACCCCGCTGCCGGCACAGCTGCCGCCGGGCCTCGCCGACGATCTGCCGGACGGCTCCGGTGTATATAGGTTCTACGGGGAGAACGATGCGCTGCTGTACGTCGGCAAGAGCCGCAGCATCCGCACGCGCGTGCTGGACCACTTCGCCTCTGCACACCGGTCCAGCGCCGAACAGCGACTCGCCCGGCAGGTGCGCCGCGTCGCCTGGACCGAAACGGCGGGCGAGCTCGGCGCACTGCTGATCGAGGCGCGCGCCATCAAGGCCGAACGCCCGCTGCACAATCGCCGGCGACCGGCGGCCGGTGCAGCGTGGACGCTGCGGCTCAGGCCGGCCGCAGGTGCTCCGGCACGGATCGAGATCGTCGAGCTCGATGCGCTCGCGGCGGCCGAGCAACAGGAGGTCTACGGCCTGTACCGCGACCCGCGTTCGGCGGCGCGCGCAGTCGAGGAGATCGCCCGTGCCCACCAGCTGTGTGCGCGCGCGCTCGGACTCGAGCGTGGCGGCGGCGATGCGACCGGTGGCGGATCGTGCTTCGCCTACCAGCTGCAGCGCTGCCGCGGGGCCTGCGTCGGCAAAGAGCCGGCCGTGCTGCACGACACGCGGGTGCGCCTTGCGCTCGCTGCGCAGCGGCTCAAGCCGTGGCCGTACCCGGGCCGGGTGCTCGTCGCGGAGTGCGACTGGCGCGGCGAGGAGGACCTGCACGTGCTGTCGGGCTGGCGCTATCTGGGCACGGTGCGCGAACGCGAGGCAGCCGAGGGACTCGATGCCGATGCGGTGGCGTTCGACCCGAACGTCTACCGGATACTGAAGCGCTTCCTCGCTGCGCCCGGCGCCGCGCGCATCGTGCAGCTCGACTGATGCACGAATTCATTGCTACCGCCCCGACCGGTGCCGCCGACCTGCTGGCCGCCGAGCTCGCGGCGGCTGGAGCGAGTCACTGCCACGAGCGGCCGTGGGGCGTGACGTTCAGCGGCTCGCTCGCCGTCGGCTACTGGGCATGCCTGTGGTCGCGGGTGGCGAGCCGCGTGCTGCTCAGGCTTGGCGAGGCGCCGGCGGCGACCCCCGAGGCGCTCTATGCGGCGGCACGGGAGATCGACTGGTCGCTGCACGTAGGTCCGACCGCGACGCTCGCCGTCGACTTCGATACGACCCGGTCGGCCATCACCCATACCCGCTACGGCGCCCTCAAGGTCAAGGACGCAATCGTCGACCAGCTGCGCGAGCGCCGCGGCTCGCGTCCGGACATCGATACCGCACGACCAAGCGTGCGCGTCAGCGTGCGCCTCGCCAGGGACCAGGCGGTGTTTGCGATCGATCTGTCCGGTGAAAGCCTGCACCGGCGCGGCTGGCGGGGGGCAGGCGTCGCGGCGCCGCTCAAGGAGAACCTGGCCGCGGCGCTGCTGTTGCGCTCAGGCTGGCCCGAGATTGCCGCCGGCGGCGGGGCGTTTCTTGATCCGATGTGCGGGTCCGGGACCTTGCCGGTCGAGGCCGCACTGATAGCGGCGGACCGGGCACCGGGCCTGACGCGCCACTACTTCGGGTTCCTGGGGTGGGCGGGACACGATGCGGTCGCGTGGGATGCGATGCGTCGCGAGGCGGTCGAGCGCGCCAGGGTCTCGGCCTGGCCTCCCGGGCGGATATTCGGCAGCGATCACGACGCCCGGGCGGTGGAAGCGGCCCGCGCGGCTGCCGCGGCCGCCGGCGTCGCCGAGCTGGTGCAGATCGAGCAACGGGCGCTGGCGCAGGTCCGGGCGCCGTCACCCCGCGGCCTGTTGCTCGTCAACCCTCCGTACGGCGAACGGCTCGGCGAGCTCGATGCGCTGCGGTCGCTGTACGCCGAGCTCGGGCGGGTCCTGCGCGAGCACTTTGGCGGCTGGCATGCCGCCGTACTGACCGGCAATCCGGCGCTCGGGCGGGAGTTGAAACTCGAGGCGCGGCGCACGCACCGCCTGTTCAACGGCCCGATCGAGGTGCGCCTGCTGCGCTTCGAGGTCGCGCCCGAGTACTACACGCGCGAGCGCCGTCCCGGCCGCCTGCCGCCGGTCGATCCGGCGCGGCGCGCGGCGCCGGGCGCGCAGATGTTCGCCAACCGGCTGCGCAAGAATCTCGATTCGCTCGGCAAGTGGGCGCGCCGGGAGGGTATCAGCTGCTGGCGTGCCTACGACGCCGACATGCCGGAGTACGCCTTCGCGATCGACATCTACGGCAACGGCGAGCGCTACGCGTGCGTCCAGGAGTACGCTGCGCCGCCGTCCGTCGCAGAGGAGAAGGTGCGCACACGGCGGGCCGAGGCGGTCGCGGTGCTGCCCGAGGTGCTCGGGCTCGGCGACGAGCGGATCTGGTTCCGCACGCGCCGGCGCCAGCGGGGCGCAGCTCAGTACGCCAAGCTCGCGGCCGAGCAGGAGTTTCACGAGGTGGCCGAAGGCGGCCTCAGGTTCCTGGTGAACTTCGATGATTACCTCGACACGGGGCTCTTTCTCGATCACCGCCTGACCCGCGCGCGGTTGCGCGAGCTCGCCGCCGGCCGCCGGTTCCTCAATCTGTTTGGCTACACCGGAACCGCGACCGTGTACGCCGCCGCCGGCGGGGCCGTGGCGACTGCGACCGTCGACCTGTCGCGTGGCTACCTCGACTGGGCCGGCCGCAACCTCCGGCTCAACGGCTTCACCGGGCGGGAGCACGTGCTCACGCAGGCGGACGTGCTCGAGTGGCTGGGGGGTGCACCCGCCGCAGGCTGGGACCTAGTGTTCCTCGATCCGCCGACGTTCTCGAATTCGAAAAAGATGGCGGGCACGCTCGAGGTGCAACGCGATCATGTGGCACTGCTGACCTCGACCGCGCGGCTGCTGGCGCCGGGCGGAGTGCTGGTGTTCTCGACCAACTACGCGCGCTTCGTCCTCGACGCTGCAGCGCTGCCGACGCTCATGGTCGAGGACATCTCGCGCGCGACGATCCCGAAGGACTTCGAACGCAGCCCCCGCATACATCAGTGCTTCGTGCTGCGGCGGGCCGCCTAGCGCTGCGGCATCGGCTGGCCGCGGGCCCCGATGTCGCGCCGGCTGTCAAGTCTGGCGTTTAAGATTTTGTGAGCGGCGCGATTGGACCGGTCAACGCCGCCCGCCCGGCCGTTTCCGCGCCCGCAGCCGCGTGTGCGCCGCAACATATGGAAAAAAAGGCTCGTTCGAGGCCTGATTTGCTCATCGGGATGGCGACGGCGGCGCCCGCCGTATGGTTAAATCCCTCGAGTCCAGCGACCCGGCTGAACCGGGCGGCTGTTCAATATAATTAACATGCGTGCGCGCAAACCCATCATCGGCATACCCGCCGACCGGAGGCTGTTGGGCAGCCACTGGTTCCACTGCGTCGGGGAAAAGTACCTGACGGCGGTCGCCGAGGCGGCGGACGCGCTGCCGCTGATCGTGCCGGCATTCGGGGAGCAGCTTGAATTCGAAGTGCTGCTGGACCGCTGCGACGGCGTGCTCCTGACCGGCAGCCCCTCGAACGTCGAGCCGCATCACTACGACGGTCCCGCGAGTGCACCGGGCACGTTGCATGATCCGCAGCGCGACGCGACGACGTTGCCGCTGATTCCGCGCACCGTCGCAGCCGGCCTGCCACTGCTGGCCATCTGCCGGGGCTTCCAGGAGCTCAACGTCGCCTACGGCGGAACGCTGCACCAGAGGCTGCACGAGGTGCCGGGACTGCTGATGCACAAGGAAGACGCGAGTCAACCGCTCGAGGACCAGTACGCGCCGATGCACGAGGTCGAGCTCACTCCGGGTGGAGTCCTCGCCCGGCTCGCGGGCCGCGACCGGATCAAGGTCAACTCCTTGCATTCACAGGGCATCGACCGGCTTGGCGCGGGCCTTGTAGTGGAAGGGCGCGCACCGGACGGAGTGGTCGAGGCGGTGCGTGTGGCGGACGCCGGCGGCTTTGCGCTCGCAGTGCAGTGGCACCCGGAGTGGCAGGTGCTTTCGAACGAGTTCTCTACGGCCCTGTTCGCCGCCTTCGGTGCGGCTGCCAGGGCCCACGCGCGCGGTGCGGCCGCGGCGAACGACGATAGGTGACCCATGACGACGAGCCCGATCAGACAGTTCTTGAAGGACCACGGCATCTCGGAGGTCGAGGCGATCATCCCCGACATGGCCGGTGTCGCGCGCGGCAAGGTCGTACCGGCGGAGAAATACATCGAAGAGGAGGGCATGCGCCTGCCGGAGTCCATTTTCCTGCAGACAGTCACCGGCGAATACCCGGACGACGAGAGCGCGATCAGCCCGTCGGAGATCGACATCGTGCTGAAGGCGGACCCGGCGACGATCCGCGTCGTCCCGTGGGCCGCGGAGCCGACCGCGCAGGTGATCCACGACTGCTTTTACGGCGACGGCCGGCCCGTGCCGATGGCGCCGCGCTACGTGTTGCGGCGCGTGCTCGACCTGTATGCGGGGCATGGCTGGGAGCCGGTGATTGCCCCGGAGCTCGAGTTCTTCCTGGTCGAGCCGAACATCGACTCGGACTATCCGTTGAAGCCGCCGATCGGCCGTTCGGGCCGCCCGGAGATCGGGCGGCAGAGCTACTCGATCGCCGCGGTCAACGAGTTCGATCCGTTGTTCGACGACGTCTACGCGTTCTGCGAGGCGCAGGAGATCGAGATCGACACGCTGATACATGAGGCCGGCGCCGCGCAGATGGAAATCAACCTGCTGCACGGCGAGGCGCTCAACCTCGCCGACCAGGCGTTCATGTTCAAGCGTACGGCGCGCGAGGCGGCCTTGCGGCACAAGATGTACGCGACCTTCATGGCGAAGCCGCACGCCAAGGAACCGGGCAGCGCGATGCACCTGCACCAGAGCATCGTCGACGTGAAGACCCGCCAGAACGTGTTCAGCGCGGCAGATGGCTCGCCGACCTCGCTGTTCTTCTCCCACATCGCCGGGTTGCAGCGTTACCTGCCGGCGGCAATGTCGCTGTTTGCGCCCAATGTCAACAGCTACCGGCGGACGACGCCACACAACTCGGCGCCGATCAACGTGCACTGGGGCTACGATAACCGCACCGCCGGGCTCAGGGTCCCGATGTCATCGCCGGCGGCGCGCCGCGTCGAGAACCGTTGCGGCGGCGCCGACGCGAACTCCTACCTGGCGATGGCGGCCTCGCTCGCCTGCGGCTACCTTGGCATGGTGGAGGGCCTGAAGCCGACCGAGCCGATTTCCGGCAGCGCCTATGACCTTCCGTTCCAGCTGCCGCGCACGCTCGCGGAGGCGCTGCGGCTGCTGCGCGAGTGCCGGCCGCTCGTCGACCTGTTCGGCGAGCGATTCGTCGTCGCGTTCTCCGCGGTCAAGGAGAGCGAGCACGAGGCTTTCCTGCAGGTCATCTCGGCCTGGGAGCGGGAACACCTGCTGCTCAATGTATAAAGCGCGCGGCGAGCGGTTATAGTCGGCGGTGCCGTGGGGGGCATCATGATCTATTGCGCTGGCGCCAGGCGCGCCTGGTCGGTACTGCTGCTGGGCGCCGTGCTCGCGGGCTGCGGTGCAAAGCCGGTGCCGACGCCGCCAGGGCCGGCGCCGCGGGCCGCCGAGGACAAGGTCCTCAACGTGCTCAACTGGTCCGACTACATTGCCCCCGACACGATCGCGAAGTTTGAGCAAGAGACCGGTATCAAGGTCAACTATGACGTCTTCGACAGCAATGAAGTGCTCGAGACGAAACTGCTGACCGGCCGGACGGGCTACGACGTCGTGGTGCCGACGGACTTCTTCCTCGAGCGGCTTGCCAAGCAGGGCATCCTGCTGCCGCTCGATAGATCGAAGCTGTCGAACTACTCGAACCTCGACCCGGCCATCATGAAGCAGCTCGAGGGCGCCGATCCCGGCAACCGCTACGGCATACCCTACATGGGGGTCGTGACCGGCATCGGTTACAACGTCGCCAAGGTCAGAAAGGCGCTTGGTGGCGTTCCGGTCGACAGCTGGGCGATCGTCTTCGATCCCAAGAATGCCAGTAGGCTCAAGGACTGCGGCTTCACGCTGCTTGATGCGCAAAGCGAGCTGTTCTTTGCCGCCAAGGTCTGGCTCGGTCTCGATCCAACCTCGGAGCGGCAGGAGGACCTCGCGGCCGCCGAGGCGGCGCTGCTGAAGATCCGGCCGTTCGTCCGTTACTTCAACAGCTCGCAGTACATCAATGACCTCGCCAATGGCGAGACCTGCCTTGCCGTCAGCTGGAGTGGCGACGTGCTGCAGGCGCGAGACCGCGCCCGCGAGGCGGGCAAGGGGGTCGAGATCGCTTTCGCCGTCCCGAAGGAAGGCGCGCTGCGGGCCTTCGACATGCTGGCGATCCCCGCCGACGCGCCGCACCCTGACAATGCGCACAAGTTCATCAACTACATCCTGCGCGCGGACATCTCCGCCGACATCACCAAGTTCCGCCGGTTCCCGTCGGCCAATCTCGCCGCCGAAAAGCTCGCCGACCCGGAGCTGCACGCCGACCCGATGGTATTTCCGCCACCCGACATCGTTGCGCGCCTGAAGACGCACCGGGCGGAGTCGCTGACCTACACCCGCTACGCGAACCGCGCGTGGACGCGAATTCGGACCGGACGCTAGAGGAACCCCGCCGATGAGCCCAGCACCCGCGGAACGCGCGGACGCCGCGCCGGTATCCGGTGAACCCTATGTGCGGATCGACCGGCTGACGAAGCGGTTCGGCGCGTTCGTAGCGGTGCAGCAGGTATCGCTCGACATCCGGCGCGGCGAAATCTTCTGTCTGCTCGGCGGCTCCGGCTGCGGCAAAACGACGCTGCTGCGGATGCTGGCCGGCTTCGAGACGCCGAGCGAGGGCGCGATTTACATCGACGGCGTCGACGTGACGCTGGTGCCGCCGTACGAGCGCCCCGTGAACATGATGTTCCAGTCCTTCGCGCTGTTTCCGCACATGACGGTCGAG